>Ga0247713_1000030_pt1 | contig 99122 bp, 79 predicted proteins | sample 21E_NmetaG_FD_189936 | JGI IMG/M metagenome (GOLD analysis project Ga0247713, IMG submission 189936) | Soil microbial communities from hillslope of Landscape Evolution Observatory, University of Arizona, Oracle, AZ, United States - 2-1-E_N | ecosystem: Engineered > Artificial ecosystem >... | reverse complement strand
GGGTTGGGGGTCGCCGGGGGCGGCGTCGCCGTCCGCCTCGGCGTGGGCGTGGGCGTGGGTGACGGCGTGGCAAAGCCGGGGCCTGGTGTGGGCTGAACGACCGGGGTCGGTGTAGGCGTGGCAAAGCCGGGTCCCGGTGTCGGCATGGTCGGCTCGGGCTGAGGGCTGGGCTCTTCGGCGCGTGCGGGCACAGCCAGCATCATGCCGGCGAGCAGAAGCGCAATCGAGATGCCGAGCTTTGCCGCAACCGCCTGGCGGCGGCCCGTTGACACGACCAAAGTACCGTTCCCCTATGTGACTAATGGTGGCCGGTCGCGCACTTTAGGACGTTTGGGAAAACAGTGTGGATACGCACATCGGCGCATTCGCTCGAGCATCCATTGCAGCCCCCGATACCAGGCTCGATGGCCCTGGCCGCGTAAGGGCCACGGCGGAGACGCGTCGGCCGCTGCTAAACTGCCCGCATCGTCGAGGCGCGCGCCCCAGCGCGGCGTGGCGAGACAGGGGAGAAGCGGTTGCCCGAAGAGGCGGCGTCGGTCCCGTGAGGCCGGCACGCACGAGCAGGCGGACCCCGCCCGACGGCGGGGCGGGCAGCAGCACCGGTCCAGCAGGCGGCGGGCCGGGGGAACGCCGAACCATCAGCCGATCGAGCGGCAGGGCATAGCGTGCCGGCTACGGTCGTCGTCGGCCTGCAGTGGGGTGACGAAGGCAAGGGCAAGACGACCGACCTGCTGTGCGGCTCCGTCTCTCACGTCGTCCGCTACCAGGGCGGCGACAACGCCGGCCACACGATCGTGCTGGGCGACGAGGTCTTCAAGCTGCACCTCGTGCCCAGCGGCGTGCTTCATCCCCACATCACGCCTGTCATCGGGCCGGGCGTGGTCGTCAACCCCACCACCCTGCTCGACGAGATGGCCAAGCTCGAGGCGCGCGGGGTAAGCACTGCCGCGCTGCGGGTCAGCGAGGCGGCGCACGTGATCATGCCCTACCACGTCGCGCTCGACGGCGCGCGCGAGGTTGCCGCCGAGCACGAGGCGATCGGCACCACTCGCCGCGGCATCGGCCCGGCCTACGGCGACAGGGCGCTGCGCACGGGCATTCGCATGGGTGACCTGCTCGAGCCGGACTGGCTGCGCGTCCGGCTGGCCGCCGTGCTGCCCGAGAAGAACGCGCTGCTCGAGCGGGCCTACGGACGGCATGCGTTCGCGCTCGACGATCTATACGCCCAGGCCCTCGAGTGGGGCCGGCGGCTGCGCGACCACATCGTCGACACGACCGCGCTGCTGCAGGCGGCTCTTGCCGCTGACGAGCTGCTCCTGCTCGAGGGCGCGCAGGGGGCCCTGCTCGATCTCGACCATGGGACCTACCCGTACGTCACCAGCAGTCACCCGGTCGCCGGTGGCGCATGCTCGGGGGCGGGCCTGGGACCCCTCCAGATCGACCAGGTCATCGGCGTGCTGAAGGCGTACTCGACGCGAGTCGGTGCCGGCCCGTTTCCGACCGAGCTGCGCGACGAGGTGGGTGAGCACCTGCGCGAGCGCGGACGGGAATACGGCACCACCACCGGGCGGCCCCGCCGCTGCGGCTGGCTGGACCTGGTGCCCCTCCGGCGAGCCGTTGCGATCAACAGCGCGAGCGCGATGATGCTCAACAAGATCGACATCCTGAGCGGGCTTGACCGGATCAAGGTGTGCGTCGCCTACCGCATCGACGGCAGCCTGGTCGAGGAGTGGCCGCAGTCTCTGGCCCGTCTGGAGCGTGCCGAGCCGGTCTACGAGACCTTCTCGGGCTGGCGCCAGGACATCGGCCGAGCGCGGACGGTCGACGAGCTGCCCGACGAGGCCCGCCGCTTTGTCGAGGCCATCGAGGAGCGTGCCGGCGTGGGCATCGCGCTGATCAGTGTCGGACCCGAGCGAACGCAGACGCTGGTCAACGCGCCGAGTGATGTCGAGCCGTTGGCGGGGGTCGAGTCGGTCATGCGCGACGGAGCGGTCGCCAGATGAGCCTGTCAGGGTCGCCCGGCCGCGTGCTCATCGTCGGATCCGGCGGGCGCGAGCATGCCCTCGCCTGGCGGCTGGCCGCCGAGCCGGGCGTCGAGCAGGTGGTGGTGGCGCCGGGCAACCCGCTGATGGAGGACGTCGCGCGGACGGTGCCGGGCATCGGGCCGTCGGACCATCGACGCATCCTCGATATCTGCAGGTCCTTGAATGTCGCTCTCGTCGTGATCGGACCGGAGGCGCCGCTGGTGGCCGGCCTGGCCGATGCGCTCGGCAGCGCCGGCATCACCTGCCTCGGGCCGTCGGCTGCCGCCGCTCGGCTGGAGGGCTCCAAGTCCTTCTGCCGAGAGGTTGCCGACGCCGCCGGGGTGCCGATGGCCGACGGAGCAGCGTTCGATGACCCGGAGGCTGCCTTCGACTACGCCGCGCGGCTCGGTGCACCGTTGGTGGTCAAGGCCGACGGCCTGGCAGCGGGCAAGGGCGTCAGCGTGTGCGACAGCCTTGCCGATGCGCAGCGGGCCATCGCCGACGCGATGATCGGCGGCCGCTTCGGCAGCGCCGGTAGGCGGGTGGTCGTGGAGCGACGGCTGGAAGGCCGCGAGGCGAGCGTGATCTGCCTGAGCGACGGCACGGACGCACTGTTGCTGCCGGTGGCCCGCGACCACAAGCGCCTGTCCGAGGGGGATTCCGGGCCGAACACTGGCGGCATGGGGGCCTGCTCGCCGGTCGGCGACCTGTCCGCGACCCAGGTTCGCGACGTGGTTGACCGGTTCCACATGCCGTTGTTGGCCGAGATGCGCCGTCGCGGAGCGCCGTTTCGCGGGTTCCTCTACGCCGGGCTGATGCTGACGGTGGACGGGCCACGGCTGCTCGAGGTCAACGTGCGTCTGGGCGACCCCGAGGCACAGGTGGTGCTGCCGCTGATCGACGTGCCGCTGGGCACCCTGATGGTCGCCGCCGCGCAGGGCCGCCTGGCGCAGGCTGCAGCCCAACTCGGGCTCGGTGATGCCTTGCCGTCATCCGGCTGCGCGGTCGGCGTCACTCTGGCTGCGGCAGGCTATCCCGATGGCCCCCGAACGGGCGACAGGATCGATGGCATAGACGCGGCGCAAGCGACGGGTGCGCTCGTGTTCGGGGCGGGTGTGGAACGGGACGCGGCGGGCGACCTGCGCACCGCCGGCGGCCGGGTGCTGACCGTGGTGGGGCCTGGGCCGGACCTCGCGGCAGCGCGCAAAACGGCCTATTCGGCGGCCGAGGCGGTGCACTTCGCCGGTCGCCAGCTGCGGCGCGACATAGGCGCTGCCGCGGCCAGGGGGTTGGCTGCATCGAGCGGAGTGGCCAGCGCGTGATCGCCCGCTACAGCCTCCCGCCGATGGCTGACCTGTGGACGGACCAGACGCGCTTCGAGCACATGCTCCGTGTCGAGCTGGCGGTCAGCCGGGCGCTGGCCCGGCGCGGCGTCGTGCCCGTCGAGGCGCTGGCGGTGCTCGAGGCCGAGGCGCGGGTCGATGTTGAGCGCATCGGTGAGCTCGAGCGGGCGACCGATCACGACGTCATCGCGTTCGTCAGCCAGGTTGCCGAGACGGTCGGTGAGGCGGGGCGCTACCTGCACTTCGGGCTGACCAGCAGCGACGTCGTCGATACGGCGCTGGCGCTGCAGTGTCGGGCCGCTGCCGACCTGCTGTTGGCTGAGCTCGAAGCCACCGTCGACGTGCTGGTGAGGCTGGCCCGGGCCCATGCCGGGACGGTCATGATGGGCCGCACGCACTCGGTCCATGCCGAGCCGATCACCCTCGGGCTGAAGCTGGCCGGCTGGGCATGGGAGCTCGATCGTGCCAGGCGGCGCCTGCGAGCGATGGCGGAGGACCTTGCCACGGGCAAGCTGAGCGGTCCCGTTGGCAGCTACTCGCAGCTCGAACCGGCCATAGAGCAGGAGGTGCTGTCGGAGCTCGGCCTGGCCGTCGATCCGGCCAGCACGCAGGTCGTCTCACGTGATCGCCATGCCGCATTCCTGGCCGCGATCGCCGTGGCGGGCGGTTCCATCGAACGCTTTGCCACAGAGGTCCGCAATCTGCAGCGCACCGAGATCGGCGAGCTGATGGAGCCCTTTCGGGCGGGCCAGAAGGGCTCGAGCGCCATGCCGCACAAGCGCAACCCGATCCTCTCGGAGCGGCTGACCGGCCTGGCCCGCCTGCTGCGCGGCTACGCCCTCGCCGGCTTCGAGGACCAGGCGCTGTGGCACGAGCGGGACATCAGCCACTCGTCGGTCGAGCGAGTGGCTCTTCCGGGCGCAACCACGCTGCTTCACTACATGCTCGTCCGCTTCCGCGCGCTGCTGCAGGACCTCGTCGTCCGGCCGGAGCGAATGCGCGAGAACATCGACCGTGGGCTCGGCCTGCACGCAAGCGGCCGGCTGCTGAGCGCGCTCGTCGAGCAGGGGGGCATGGGCCGGGAGGAGGCCTACGCGGTCGTCCAGCGTGCGGCCCTGCGCGCCGCCGACGAGCGACGTCCGCTGCGCGACTTGATCAACGAGGATGAGGTCGCCACGGCGGTGCTCGATGGCCCGGCGATCGACCGCTGCTTTGAGGAGGAGAGCCTGCTGCGCCACGTCGGTGAAGTCATCGACCGCCTCGAGAGGCTGACTGCACAGGGTGAGGATGCGAGACATGCCGCTCGCTGAGCTGGTCCGGAGCTACGTCCGATCGGGCAAGGTTCGCGACCTATACGCGCTTGGCGAGGAACGGCTGCTGCTCGTGGCCTCGGATCGCATCAGCGCCTTCGACGTCGTGCTGCCGACCCCGATCCCTGACAAGGGCCGGCTGCTGACAGGCCTTGCCCGCTACTGGTTCGCGCAGACAGGCGCGGCCGGCCTGGTCGACAACCACCTCCTGGCGACCGAGGTCGAATGGCTGCCCGACGGCTACGCCGACGATGGTGTCCGCGCCGAGCTGCGCGGTCGGATCATGATCTGCCGCCGGACGGAGCCGTTGCCGGTCGAGCTGATCGTGCGCGGCTACCTCGCGGGCAGCGGCTGGAAGGACTACCAGCGCACTGGCGCGGTGTGCGGCATCTCGCTGCCGGCGGGGTTGCGCCAAAGCGACCGACTGCCGGAGCCGCTGTTCACGCCCTCGACGAAGGCCCTCGGCGGCCACGACGAGAACATCAGCTTCGACGAGATGGTCGCACTGGTCGGACGCGACCTGGCCGAACGCTCTCGCGAGCTGGCCCTCGCCATCTATCGGCTCGCCGCCGAGCGGGCCGAGTCGGCGGGCATCATCGTGGCCGACACCAAGCTCGAGCTCGGTTTGCTGCCGAACGGCGAGCTGCTGCTGATCGACGAGGTGCTGACGCCCGACTCGAGCCGCTTCTGGGAGGGCTCGGAGTACGAGCCGGGCCGCGCCCAGGCCTCCTACGACAAGCAGTACGTGCGCGACTGGCTCGAACGCCAGCCATGGGACAAAACCGATCCGGGTCCCGACCTTCCGGCGGACGTGGTCGCCGGCACCCGCCAGCGCTACGTCGAGGCCTTCGAGCGGATCACCGGCGGCTCCTTCGAAGACTATCTGGCCGACGATCGGGTGACCGGCGAGTGACCAGCTTTCGCTTCGCCGTCTCGGTCATGCCCCGGCCGGGAATCCTCGACCCGCAGGGGCGAGCCGTCGAGAACGCGCTGCCACAGCTCGATGCTGCCGCCGTCCATCGTGTACGTGTCGGTCGGCGGGTCGAGCTGTCGGTTGATGCCGGCTCGCCCGACGAGGCCCGGGCGGTCGTCGAGCGCCTGGCCGCCGACCTGCTGGCCAACCCCCTGGTGGAGGACTGGCACGTCGAGACGCTCGAAGCCCTGCCTATGTCCGCGGAGGGCGGACGGTGAGGGTGGGCGTGGTCGTCTTCCCGGGGTCCAACTGCGATCGCGACGCGCTTCATGCGGCGAGGCTGGCTGGCGCGGAGGCCGAGCTGCTATGGCACGAGCAGACCGATCTGGGCGGTGCCGATGCGCTGATCCTGCCCGGTGGCTTCGCTCACGGCGATTACCTGCGCACCGGCGCGATCGCCCGCTTCAGCCCGATCATGGGGGCGCTGCGCGATCACGCCGAGCGGGGCGGGCTGGTTCTTGGCATATGCAACGGGTTCCAGGTGCTGACCGAGGCCGGCCTTTTGCCCGGCGCGCTGCTGCGCAACGCGTCACTGCGCTTCGAGCACGGCTGGGTCCAGGTCGAGGTGGCCCGGGAAGGCACGCCGTTCACGCGCAACCTGGCTGTTGGCACGCGGCTGCGGATGCCGATCGCCCACGGCGAGGGCCGCTACTACCTGCCGCAGGAGCAGCTCGAGCAGCTGGAGTCCCACGACCGGGTCTGTTTCCGCTATGCGCCCGGCAGCAATCGCAACGGCTCGCTCAACGACATCTGCGGGATCGTCAATGACGCCGGCAACGTGTGCGGCCTGATGCCCCATCCGGAGCGCGCCAGCGAGGCGCTGCTCGGGTCGGACGACGGAATGCTGCTCCTTCGCTCGATGGTCGAAAGCGCGGCCGGCTCCGGAGCGGTGGCGGCGTGAGCGTCGTCAGCGCCGACGCGGCGCCTCCCGCCGAGCAGGCGCTGCACCGGCGGCTGGGCCTGACCGACGACGAGCTGGATGCGATCCACGAGCGACTTGGGCGCACTGCCAACGACCTGGAGCTGGCGATGTTCAGCGTGATGTGGAGCGAGCACTGCTCGTACAAGTCGTCGCGTCCGCTGCTCGGGAGCTTGCCAACCGACGGGGCCGACGTGCTGGCCGGCCCGGGCGAGCAGGCTGGCGTGGTGAAAATCGGCGACGGCCTGGCGGTCTGCTTCAAGATCGAGTCGCACAACCACCCCAGCGCGGTCGAGCCCTACCAGGGGGCCGCCACGGGCGTCGGCGGCATCCTGCGCGACGTCGTGGCAATGGGAGCGCGGCCGGTTGCGCTGCTCGATGCGCTCAAGTTCGGCGACCCGCACGACGACGGCGTTCGCCGGCTGGTCCGTGGCGTGGTGCGCGGAGTCGGCGGCTACGGCAACTGCGTCGGCGTGCCGACCGTGGGCGGCGAGCTGACATTCCACCCCAGCTACCGGCTCAACCCGCTCGTCAACGCGATGTGCGTGGGCATCGTCGAGCAGGACCGGCTGGCCCGGTCGGCCGCCTCCGGTATCGGCAACCTGGCCGTCCTCTACGGCTCGGCCACCGGTCGCGACGGCATCGGCGGTGCTTCGGTGCTGGCCAGCGCCAGCTTTGACGAGCGGTCCTCCCAGATGCGACCGTCGGTCCAGATCGGCGACCCCTTCGCCGGCAAGCTGTTGATTGAAGCGAGTCTGGAGCTGGTCGGTCGGCAGCTGGTCGAGGGCCTGCAGGACCTGGGCGCGGCGGGGCTGACCTGTGCCGCCTCGGAGATGGCGGATCGAGGCGGGGTGGGACTTCGCATCGAGCTCAGCGCGGTGCCGCGGCGCGAGGAAGGAATGGCGCCCTTCGAGGTGATGATCAGCGAATCGCAGGAGCGAATGCTGGCGATCGTGCGGCCGGAACGGCTCCATGAGGTGCTCGAGGTCTGCCGACGCTGGGGACTGCCGGCAGCCGTCGTCGGTGAGGTGACCGGCGACGGGGACGTGACCATCGTCGACCAGGGTCGCGAGATCGCGCGCCTGCCGGCTCCGGCCCTGGCCAGCGAGGCGCCGGTGATCCCACGCCGCGCCGAGCCGCCGGCACGCAAGCGCGCGGCCCCGGCCCCCGGCGTGCCGGAGCTGGCTCATGACGGGCTGCCAGAGCGCGGGATGGACCCGGGCGCAGTGCTGGACGCGTTGCTGGGGCATCCCAACATCGGCAGCCGCCGCTGGGTGACAGACCAGTACGACTCGACGGTGGGCAGCGACACCCTGGCCGATGGCGGCCAGGCAGCGGCGGTACTGCGCATCAAGGGCAGCCGCCAGGCGATCGTCATGGCGACCGACTCACGGCCGGGCCTCGCCCTCCTCGACCCGGCCCTGGCTGCGGCGATGGCCGTGGCCGAGTGCGCACGAAACGTCGCCGTCACTGGCGCTCGACCGCTCGGCCTGACCAATTGCCTCAACTTCGGCGACCCCGGCGACCCGCACGCCTACTGGCAGCTGGTCGAGTCGGTGCGCGGCATGGGCGAGGCCTGCCGGGCGCTGGGCTTCCCCGTCACCGGCGGCAATGTAAGCCTGTACAACGAGTCGGACCAGGCGGGACGCATCGCACCGACGGCCCAGGTGGGCATCGTCGGCCTGCTCGACGATGTCGAGCTGCTGGTCGGCCCGGCTTTCGCGCGGCCTGGAGATGCGGTCCTGCTGCTGGGGGAGCCGGGCCCCGGGCTGGCCGGATCGGCGTACGAGCAGCTGGCCGGCGCTGCGCCCGATGACCGCCCTCCCACCCTGGACCTGGTCGCCGAGCGGGCGCTCCACGATGTCCTTCGCCGGGCCGCGGGTGCCCGCCTGCTGCGCTCCGCCCACGACGTGAGCAGCGGTGGGCTGGCGGTGGCCCTGGCCGAGGCCGCCATCTGGGGCGGACTCGGAGCTGAGCTGTCGCTGCCGGTCGGTCTGCCGCCGGCCGTGGTCCTCTTCGGTGAGAGCCCCGGGCGGGTCGTCGTCACGGTCGAGGCCGCTCGCTGGCGCGACCTCTGCGCGCTGGCCGCCGAGCATGGCGTCGCCTGCAGGCGGCTGGGCACGGTCGGTGGGGACCGCCTGCGCGTGCGCCTCGCTGGCGATGGCGCGACGGGCGCGGCCGAGGAGCGCGGAGCCGGCGTGGCCGACGAGGTCGATCGCTCGCTGGAAGACATGCGCCGGGTCTGGCAGCAGGCCCTGCCGCGGGCATTGGGCGAGGCCGCCTGAGATGTGCGGGGTGGCCGGCATCCATGCTCCGGGCCAGGACGCGGCGGCGCTGGCCGCGCTGGGCATCTTCTCGCTGCAGCACCGCGGCCAGGAGTCGGCGGGCGTGGCGGTCAGCGACGGCTCCGGGGTGATGGTCTACAAGGACCTTGGCCTGGTCAACCAGGTGCTCGATGAGCGACGCCTCGCCTCGCTCGGCGGCGACCGGGCGATCGGACACTGCCGCTATTCGACGACCGGCTCGACGGTCTGGGAGAACAGCCAGCCGACGTTCCGGCTGGGCCCAGCGCGCTCGGTCGCCATCGGCCACAACGGCAACCTGGTCAACACGCGCGAGCTGCTCGAGCAGCTGCCCGGCGGACGCGAGCGCCTGGTGGGGACGACGGACACCGAGCTGCTGACCGCGCTCCTGTCGAGCGAGCCGGCCGATGACCTGGTCACCGCACTGCTGCGCCTGCTGCCACGGGTGAAGGGTGCCTATGCGCTGGTGGTGATGGACGAGCAGCACGTCATCGGCGCCCGCGACCCGTTCGGCCTGCGACCGCTGGTGATCGGCCGGCTGGCCGGCGACGCCGGCTGGGCGCTGGCCTCGGAGACGTGCGCACTGGACGCGTTGGGGGCCGATTACGTGCGCGATGTCGAGCCCGGCGAGATGGTCGTGCTGGGCGACGAGGATGGGCCGCGCTCGATCCGCTTCGCCGATGGCCGCGAGCAGCTGTGCGTCTTTGAGCTGATCTACTTCGCCCGGCCCGACTCGTACATGCTCGGGCGCAACCTCTACGAGGTGCGCCGGCGAATGGGCGAGGAGCTGGCGCGAGAGGCACCGGCCGATGCCGACCTCGTGATGCCCGTGCCGGACACGGGCGCTGCCGCGGCGGCCGGTTTCGCCGAGGCGAGCGGCATGCCCTATCGCGAGGGAATGGTCCGCAACCGCTACTCCGGCCGCACATTCATCCAGCCGAGCAGCAACCTCCGCCAGCGCGGAGTGACGGTCAAGTTGAGCCCGTTGCGCGAGCAGGTGCGTGACCGGCGGCTGGTGGTGGTCGACGATTCGATCGTGCGCGGGACGACCACCCGCCAGATCGTCGGGCTGCTGCGCCGGGCAGGGGCCAGCGAGGTGCACCTGCGCATCAGCGCCCCGCCGATCTTCCACCCGTGCTTCTACGGCATCGACACTCAGATCGAGACCGAGCTGATCGCCGCTACCCGGTCGGTCGATGAGATCCGCGATTACGTCGGGGCTGACTCACTGGCCTACCTGTCGATCGGCGGCGTGCTCGACGCGATCGACCTGCCCCGGGACCGCTTCTGCTTCGCCTGTTTCGATGGCCGCTACCCGGTACCCGTTCCGTACGACCCGGCCGACCACAAGTTCGTGCTCGAGCGTGAACCGCAGGAGGCGGCGCGATGAGCACTGCGGCCGATCCTCCCCGCCCGGCCTACGCGGCGGCAGGGGTGGACGTCGCCGCCGGCGATCGAGCCGTCGACCTGCTGCGTCGGCGACTGCGCGGCCAGGGCTCGGACCTGCTTGGGGGGCTGGCCGGCTTCGGCGCTGCGCTCGAGCTTCCCCCGGGCATGTGCCGACCGGTGATCGTGACGGCCACCGACGGGGTGGGGACCAAGACCGAGCTGTGCCGGCTGCTCGATCGGTGGGACACCATCGGCCGCGACCTGGTCGCGATGTGCGCTGACGATGTCGTCTGCCACGGCGCGCGGCCCGCCTGGTTCCTCGACTACGTCGCGGTTGGCAGAGTGGCGCCTGATCGCATCGCGGAGGTGGTTGGCGGCATCGCCGACGCCTGCGCCGAGGTGGGCGCCGAGCTGGTCGGCGGCGAGACGGCCGAGCACCCGGGCCTGATGGCGGAGGACCAGCTTGACCTCGCCGGCTTCTGCGTCGGCCTGGTCGAACGCGAGCAGCTGCTCGACGGCAGCGAGGCGCAGGTGGGCGACGTGATAGTCGGGCTCGCTTCCTCGGGGCTGCACGCCAACGGGTATTCGCTGGTCCGGACACTGCTCGCGGACGGCAGCCTCGCGCTTGCCGAGGACCTGCTCGAGCCGACGCGCCTCTACGCCGCCGAAGTGCTCGCCGTGCTGGACCGATCTCGCGCCGAGGGCTGGCGACTCGCCGGCGTCGGCCACGTGACCGGTGGGGGGCTGCCGGGGAACCTGCCGCGCTCCGTCCCGGCGGCGCTGGGCGTCGAGGTCGAGCCGAGACTGTGGCCGGTGCCGGCGGTCATCGAGCGAGTGGCCCGGGCCGCCCGGCTGTCGGGAGAGGAGATGCGGGCGACCTTCAACGGCGGCATCGGCATGGCGCTGATCGTCGAGGCCGCCGCCGCGCACCGCGCCATCGAGCTGCTCCACGAGCGCGGCGTGCCCGCCTGGGCCATCGGCGAGGTCGTCCAGCCGGGCGGCAGTCGCTACCGCGAGCGTTCGTGAAGTCGGTCGCAGTCGGAGTCTCGGGGGAGGGGAGCAACCTGCGCGCCCTGCGGCAGGCGGAGCTGCGCGGCCTGCTGGGCGGTCGCATCGGGCTCGTCTTCGCTGACCGGCCGTGCGCGGCACTCGGCTTTGCTGCCGAAGCGGGCATACCGACGGCGCTGGTTGCTCGTGATCAGCACCCGGACCGGGAGGCATGGGATGCCGCGCTGGCCGAGGCATTGACTGCCGCGCGGCCCGATTGGCTGGTGCTGGCAGGCTTCATGCGCCTGCTCGGGCGGCGGACGCTGGATGCCTTCGGCGGCCGGATCCTGAACGTCCATCCGAGCCTGCTGCCTGCCTACCCGGGCAGCCGGCCGATCGCCGATACGCTCGCCGGTGGCAGTCGGATCACCGGCGTGACCGTCCATCTCGTCGATGAGTCCCTGGACGGCGGGCCGATAGTGGCCCAAGAGGGGGTGGCGGTCCTGCCGGACGACGACGAGGCCAGCCTGCTCGCCCGGCTGCATGCGGTGGAGCATCGCCTGCTGCCGCGCACCGTTGCATGGGCGCTGGCCGACGCGCTCAAGGTGGCCGGCGGGCGGGTCGAGGTGGATGCCGGCATTGCGGCCGAAGCCCCGCGTCCCCGACGCGCGCTGCTGTCGGCGTCCGACAAGCGAGGCCTGGTTGACTTCGGCCTGGCTCTGTCCAACCTCGGCTTCGAGCTCGTCTCGACCGGCGGCACCGCCCGCGTGCTGCGCGACGCCGGCATCGCTGTGACCGAGGTTGCCCAGGTGACCGGCTTTCCCGAGATGCTCGATGGGCGTGTCAAGACGCTCCATCCGCGGATCGAGGCGGGCGTGCTAGCCGATCTGCGCCGCGAGGACCATCGCCGCCAGCTGGCGATCGCTGCGATCGAGCCTTTCGAGCTGGTGGTGGTCAACCTGTACCCCTTCGCCGAGGCGGCCGCTCGCCCGGGCACGACCGACGACGAGCTGGTCGAGGAGATCGACATCGGCGGACCGACGCTCGTCCGGGCGGCGGCCAAGAACCATGCCAGCGTCGCCATCGTCACCGACCCGGCGCAGTACGACCCGGTGCTTTCCGAGCTTCGCCGCGGTCGCGTATCGGACGGCCTGCGGCGCGAGTTGGCCCTGGCCGCCTTCCGGCTGACCGCCGGCTACGACCGACTCATCGGCGATAGCCTCGCCGGCCGCTGGTGGAGCCGTCCGCCGGCGGGGGCCGTGCCGCCGGCGCTGGGCCTCGAGCTCACCCTCAGCCAGGAGCTGCGCTACGGCGAAAACCCTCATCAGTCGGCCGGGCTATACCTGGTCGGCGGTCTGGACCTGGCTGGTGGCCCGTTCGGCGGAGGCGCCAGTCCGCTGCAGGGCAAGCCGCTGAGCTACAACAACATTCTCGACGCGTCGGCCGCCGCGGCGCTGGCGCGCGATCTGCGTGGCGCCGGCTGCGTGATCGTCAAGCACGCCAACCCGTGTGGGGTGGCTGAAGCGGACGATCCGCTCCTGGCGTGGGACCAGGCACTTGCCGCGGATCCGGTCAGTGCCTTCGGCGGCGTGGTGGCCCTGACGACGCCGATCGACGGGCCGCTGGCCGAGCGGCTCACCTCGCTCTTCCTGGAGGTCGTGGTGGCGCCGGCGATCGACCAGGCCGCCCAAGAGCGGCTTGCCACGAGGCCGAACCTGCGCGTGCTCATCGATCCCGGCGTCGCCCAGCCGCCGACGCCCGGCTTCGACGTGCGCAGCGCGGGCGGAGCGCTGCTGGTCGCTGAAGCCGACATCTCGGCCGATGACCCCGTCAGCTGGCAGCTGGTCACGCGGCGCTCGCCAACCGACGACGAGCGGGCCGCCCTCGAGCTGGCCTGGCGAGTGGCTCGCCACGTCAAGTCGAACGCCATCGTGCTCGTGCGTGGCCGGGCCGTGGTGGGGGTCGGTGCAGGCCAGATGAGCCGCGTGGACTCGGCCAGGCTGGCCGTGGCCAAGGCCGGCGCCGCGCGGGCGGAAGGTGCTGTCTGTGCCTCGGATGCGTTCTACCCGTTTGCCGACGCTCTCGTCGTGTGCGCCGAGGCGGGCGTGACCGCGTTTGTCCAGCCGGGCGGCTCCCAGCGCGACGCCGAGGTCATCGCCGCCGCCGACGCCGCCGGGGCAGCGATGCTGCTGACGGGGGTTCGGCACTTCCGGCACTAGAATTCACCGATGAGCCAGCCAACAGACCCGGGCCATCCCCTGGGCACCGAGATCGACGACAGCCAGAACCCTACCGAGGCATCACCTTCAGAGGTGGGCACCAGCGGCCCTTCCACCGGCTCGTCCTGGCAGGAAGAGCACTCCGAGACAAGCCACCAGTCCTCCGACGCGGAGCCCGATGGCCGTCAGGAATCGACCGGTCGGCAGCGCGAGATGCTTCGCCAGCTGCAGGAGATGATCGACCAGGTTGCACGCGAGGCGCGCCCGGTCATGCGTGAGGTCGCCGCCAAGTCGGCTGAGCTCGCGGCGCTGGCCGCCGAGCGGGCCGGCCCGCTCGCCGCGAAGGCGGCGGAGAAGACCCAGGTTTATGGCGACCGCTTCGCGGCACGATCCAAGGAGAAGGCGGCGGAGCTGCGCCGCCAGGAGGGCCAGCAGGCGGAAGGACCGACGGAGGAGCCCGAGACGGTCGCCGGCGCGCCAGACGACGGTGCCGTGATGCACCCGTGGGGCGAGACCTCTTCGCTGGAGGGAGACCAGACGACCCGCGAGGGCTGACCTCCGACCCGCCGACACAAACAGAAGCGGACGGCTTGCGCCGTCCGCTTCGTTGATCCCGAGCCACCGGTCATGAGCGCCGGTTGGGTCGTGCCTCCTTCTCGCGCTGGCGCTCCTTGGCCTGGCGCTCTATGTCAGCCGAGCGACCCTGGGCCAGTGAGCGTGCGGTGCCCGAGTCATGGGGCAGGAACATGTGCCCCTCGGCATCCTCCGCCTCGGGCTGGTCGGGGTTGTCGTTGGCCTGCTGCTCCAGCCTGTCCTTGTCCTGCACGGTTTCGCTCCTCCTTGGGTGTGCCCAGCATCGGGCCGGGTGGCGCGCGAGTCAACGTTTCACACGACATGCGCGCTGTAAAGTGGCCGACACTCGCTGACCACCCATTCGCTCGATCTTTGGGAGCCGATGGCCGTCATTGCCGCCTACCGGCGCGTCCTGGGCAACCCGCTGCTCTCGCGGCTGCTCGTCGGGGAGTTCGTCTCGTCGATCGGCGACTGGCTGTACATGGTCGCCCTGCTCGTGCTGGTCTACGCCGAGGCCAACGACCCCCTCGCGCTGGGCGTGATCGGCGCCGCTCGGATCCTGCCCTACGTGCTCCTCTCGCTGCCTGCCGGCATCGCCGCCGACAGATTCGATCGACGCAAGATCCTCCTGGTAACGGACATCGCGCGCGGGCTGATCATGCTGCTGCTGGCCGCGGCCGTCATCGTCGACGCGCCGATCGCCGTGATCATCGCCCTGGCCATCGCCGGCACCTGCTTCGCCGCGTTCTTCTCGCCGGCCATCGGCGCCTTCCTGCCCAGCCTGGTGCGGGACGAATCCGAGCTGGGTCCGGCCAATACCGCGTGGTCGAGCCTGGACAACCTCGCCTTCTTCGTCGGGCCCGCCTTCGCGGCCCTGTTGCTGGGCATCGGCGCGCTCGAGGTGGCCTTCCTGCTCAACGCGCTGACATTCGCCTTCGTGGCGGTGGTGCTGTGGCAGCTGCCCAGTGCTCGACCGGGCGGCAGTGAGGTCGACGCTTCGGGCACGCCAGCTGGCGCCCCTGCCCACCGCTCGGCTGAGTCGACCGAACCGGCCGATCGGGGCAGCCTCGGCGCGCTGGCCCGGCCGCTGTCGGCGCTGATCCTGATCAACGCTGCCGGGGGTTTTGTCTTTGGTGGGCTTTCGATCCTGACCGTCGTGCTCGCCGTCGACGTCTATGGTGCGGGCGAGGCGGGCACGGGACTGCTGAACTCGGCGGTGGGTGTGGGCGGCGTCGTCGGGGCGGTGGTCGCCGGCGTGCTGGTGCTGCGCCGTCGGCTGGGTCTGCACCTTGCCGCCGGCGCGGCGCTTTTCGGCGCAGCAGTGGCAGGCCTCGGCCTGGTGGACGCCTTCAGCCTGGCGCTTGTGGCGATGGCCGTCGCCGCAGCCGGCGCGCTGCTGGTCGAGATCGTCGGCACGACGCTGCTCCAGCGGATCGTGCCGGACGCCAAGCGCGGCCGGGCCCTGGGCATCATCGAGACGGTTTCCGTGCTGGCCTACGCAGTCGGGTCTTTCGCGCTGCCGGTTCTGGGGGCGCCCGACCCGACCGTGGTGCTGATCGCCAGCGGTGTGGCCATGGCAGCGGCCGGCGTGGTGACCGCGCTGCTGCTCGGCACGCACGCGCTGCAGGAGCCATCGATCGAGCAGGAAAAGCGCCTGCTGGCCGAAACGAGCATGTTCGCCGGCCTGCCGCCTGCCAGGCTGGAAGCGGCCATGCGCCAATCCGAGCTGATCAGCCTCTCGCCGGGCACGGTGGTCATCCGGCAGGGTGACGCGGCGGACCGCTTCTACGTGATCGTTGAGGGCGAGGTGGAGGTCTCGCAGCAGCGGGGCGACGATGTGGAGCCGGTGCGCCTGCGCACGATGGGCCGCGGCGAGTTCTTCGGCGAGATCGGCCTGCTCAGCGGTGTTCCGCGCACCGCCACGGTGACCGCGCTGACCGGGGTCCGGCTCATGGCGCTGGAGCGCGGGCCGTTCCTCGAGCTGGCCTCGGCCGGACCGGGCTTGACGTACCGCCTGCTCGACCTCCATCGTGGCGCCTCCACCATCAGCGGCTGAGGGACAGGGATGGACCAGGAGCTGGCAATCGAGGCGCTGGGGCGATGTCCGCTGTTCGCCCACGCGAGCGAGCCGATGCGCCGCTCCATCGCCGGCGGCATGCGGCGACGTCGGTTCCGGCGCAACGAGGTGATATTCCACCAGGGCGACACGGGTGATTCGCTCCATATCGTCGCCACCGGTGCGGTCAAGATCCTGCTGCCCTCGGCCGAAGGCGAGGAGGCCATCATCGCCACGCTATGGCCGGGCGACTTCTTCGGCGAGCTGTCGCTGCTGGACGGGGCACCGCGCTCGGCCACCGCCACCGCGATCGAGCCTACCGAGACGTTCGTCCTGCCCCGCGACGGCTTCCATACCCTGCTCGAGCAGGATCCCGCCTTGCGCGACGCGCTTTTGGAGGGCCTGGCCCATGAGCTTCGTCGGCTGACCGGCCACGTCGAGGAGCTGCACTTCCTGGACCTCGCCGGCAGGCTGGCCAAGCGGCTCACCCGTTTGGCTCGCGAGCAGGGCGATGACCGCGACGGCGACGTCGTTCTCGACTGGCCGTTCACCCAGTCAGACCTTGCGGCCATGATCGGTGGCACGCGGCAGAGCGTGAACCGCCTGCTCAGCGGGCTGGTCGAAGAGGGCCTCGTCCGCATCGACCGCGAGCATCTCGTGATCACCGACCTGGCCCGACTCGAGCAGCGGGCGGATCGATGACAGTCATGGTGTCGCCCGCGCGACAGGCCGGTTGTCGGATCGGCGCTTGTAGCTCTGGCGGCGGTGACTACAGTGGTTTCAGTACGCGCAGCGTATCCACAGGTTAAGGAGGTCAGACGCATGGGTTTGAACGATCGACCGGGGCCGGGTGAGTCGGTCTACGGCAAGGACGATGACGACGTCCAGGGCCACGGCTTCAAGCGTTCCGCCGCGGGCGGCGACGAGGAAGACACCGAGGGCCACGGCTTCAAGCGTTCCGCCGCGGGCGGCGACGAGGAAGACACCGAGGGCCACGGCTTCAAGCGTTCCGCCGCGGGCGGCGACGAGGAAGACACCGAGGGCCACGGCTTCAAGCGTTCCGCCGCGGGCGGCGACGAGGAAGACACCGAGGGCCACCGGGCACTTCGCAGCTAGCGCTCACGGGCCAGCCACCGGATGGCTGACCAGGATCTGACCGCCGCGCTCCGGGCTCTCCGCCTGGCGGCGCGGCGGTCTGCTGTCGCCCGCCGCCTCGAAACCGACGCCGAGCAGGCCCTGCTCCAGGCGATCGTCGAATCAACTGCCACGCTGTTCGAGGCGGAAGCGGCCTCTATCGCAATCTTCGAACGTGATCCGGACCGGCTCGAGTTCCGCGTCGCCGCCGGGGCGCAGGGTGCCGGCGCGCTGGGCATGAGCGTCCCTCCCAGCCGGGGGATCGTGGGCTACGTGTACTCGACCGGCCAGCCGCTGGCGCTCTCGGACGTGGCCAGCGATCCGCGCTTCGATCGTTCTGCGGCAGAGCGGACCGGCTACGTCCCAAGGTCCATAGCCGCCGTGCCCCTCGTCACCGCGGATCGGACCGTTGGGGTGCTGCAGGTGCTGGACAAGCGCAGCTCGCAGACGTTTTCGCTCAGGGACATGGAGCTGCTGGCAGTTTTCGCCAGCCAGGCGGCTGCCGCAATCCGAGCCTCGCGCATCCAGCGAGACACCGAGCGGCTGCTGCGCGCCGTCTTCGCCGACGTCGAGGAAGACCTCGACGAGGAACAGCTTGAGACCCTTGTCTCGGCCGCCACCAATGGCCTGGACGCCGACGCCGACGATCCCTTCTGGGGGCTCGTCGACAGTATCGCCCGGCTGCGCGAGGCCGGCGAGCATGAGCTCAGGCTGGTGGCCGAGATCCTGGAGGTGGTGGCCAGGCACTCTGCGGCGAGACGGCGCGGCCGCTGAGCATGGCCGAGCTGGACCTGCCTGCCTGGACAGAGCCGTTCACCGGCGAGGCACTCCCGCGGCTGTCACGAGCAGTCGCCTTGCGCCAGATCGACCGGCAGTGGGCATGGGGCGGCGCAACCGGAGCGGGTGTCACGGTGGCCATCCTTGACAGCGGCGTGGAGGCGACCCATCCCGCTGTCGGAGGACGCCTGGTCGAGAGCGTGGCTGTCGAGATCGAGGGCGAGGACGTCAAGGTCGTGCCGACCGACCCGATCGACCTGTACGGTCACGGCACGGCGTGCGCGGGCATCATCAGCGGCCTTGCGCCGGAGGTCGAGATCGTCTCTGTGCGGGTGTTGGGCAGCGACCTGCGCGGGAAGGGCACCGCATTCCTGGCCGGCCTGGAGTGGGCCATCGAGCGCGGTGCCCAGGTGATGAACATGAGCCTGTCGTCCAAGAGCGAGCGTCTGTTCCCGCACTTCCACGAGCTCGTCGACCAGGCCTACTTCCGGCACATCTGCCTGGTCAGCGCGGTCAACAACTACCCCGGCCTCAGCTACCCGTCCACCTTCTCGTCCGTCTTCTCGGTCGCGGCCCACTCCCTGCCCGAGCCCGAGACCTTCTTCTACAACCCCGCGCCACCGGTCGAGTGGGGCGCGTGGGGTGTCGACGTGCCGATCGCCTGGAAGGACGGCGGCCGTTCGATCGCCACGGGCAACAGCTTTGCCGCTCCCCACATCGCCGGGCTCGCCGCGCGCGTGCTCGGCAAGCATCCCGGTCTGTCGGCGTTCGAGGTCAAGGCGGTCCTTGCCGCCATCGCCAACGATCCGCCGGACACATAGAAGCGCCGACCGGGAGAACGGTCGGCGCTTGCGATGCGGCCGTGAAGGCCTAGAAGAGCGCGAGTGCTCCGAGGACCACCAGCAGGGCGACCAGCAGCGCGGTCACCTGATGGCCCAGCTGCGAGGAGGGGGTCACGTCGCCACTGGCGGTCTGCCGTGCCCGGCGCGACTCGCCGGCCAGGCGATAGAGCTCGCGCTGGTGGGCCTGGGCCAGGAGGGCTGACGTCGTGTGGTGCTGATACATTCGTTGGCTCCTTTCGGTTGTCCGGTCTGGCTGGCTGTCTGGTCAGTTGCCTGCGCAGATGCTCGGGCCGCTGGCCCGCGGCGACCATCAGCCAGCCGACCCTCGGGGGGTCAACCTGCACACCGGGCCGCAGTCAGGCGGCAGCCAACATCCCTGTCGCGGGCGGTCGGAGCGGGTGTCGCGAAGCCGACAGCCGGCTGGCCGCGCGTCACGACTGCTACGATCCCCGCCGGATGAAAGACCGGCCCTTCTACCTGACCACCGCGATCTTCTATCCGAGCCCCAAGCCGGCGCTCCATTCGTTGTTCGAGGCCATCGGGGCCGACGCGGTCGCCCGCTATCGTCGCCTGCAGGGGCGGCCGACGCGCTTCCTGACCGGGCTGGACGAGCACTCGGCCAACGTCGAGCGCGCCGCTCGAGAGAGCGGGCTCGAGCCACGGGCGATGATCGATCCGTGGGCCGACAGCTGGCGCGCCGCATTCGACGGCTACGGGATCAGCTACGACCGCTTCATACGTACGACCGACGAGGATCACGCGCGCGCTTCGACGGAGATGGTTCGCCGGGCCATGGCCGCGGGTGACCTCTACAAGGGCACCTACTCCGGCTGGTACTGCCCGGGCTGCAATGAGTTCAAGACCGACGCGCAGCTGGTGGATGGGCGCTGCCCGGAGCATCCGACGCTGGAGCCGCAGTGGCTCGAGGAGCAGAACTACTTTTTCGCACTGAGCCGCTATCAGGAGCGGCTCGAGCAGCTCTACCGTGACCGACCCTCCTTCTGCGAGCCCGAGCACTTCCGCAACGAGGTGCTGGGCTGGCTGCGCGAGGGCCTGCGCGACTTCTCCATCAGCCGGGCGGGCGGCACCTGGGGCATCCCGTTTCCGGACGACCCTGAACACCGCATCTATGTCTGGTTCGACGCGCTGACCAACTACATCACCGGCGCCGGCTTCCCCGGCGACCCGGCCGCCTTCGAGCGCTGGTGGCCGGCCGACGTGCACGTCATCGGCAAGAACATCACCCGCTTCCACTGCCTTTACTGGCCGGCGATGTTGATGAGCGCAGACCTGCCGCTGCCGCGCCAGATCTTTGCCCACGGGTTCATGCTCGACCGCGGGGAGCGGATGAGCAAGACCCGCGGAAACGTGCTGGATCCGGACGAGATGGCCAGCCGCTTCGGCGTCGACGGCGTTCGCTACGTGGTCCTGCGCGAGGTGCCCTTCGACCGCGACGGCGATGTCTCGTACGACGGGTTCGTGCGTCGCTACAACGCCGACCTGGCCAACGACCTGGGCAACCTGCTCAATCGGACGCTGAACATGACCGCCCGCTTCGTGGACAGCGAGCGCCCGGCGCCGAACCCGGAGCCGGAGTCCGAGCTTGGCCGGCTGTGGCCGGCGATCTGGCATCGCTATGGCAAACGGATGGAGTCGCTCCTGCTTCACGAGGCGCTCGCGGCGGTGTTCGAATTCGTGGCGGCGGCCAACCGATACGTCGACAGTCAGCAGCCATGGGTCCTCAACAAGCAGGCAGGCGGCGGCGACGCACACGCAGCCGAGCGGTTGCGGGGTGTGCTGGGTGACCTGCTCGAGGCGTGTCGGTTGATCGGGCTGGCTGCCACGCCCTTCATGCCCGAGACCGCGCCCCGCATCGCCGGCCAGCTGGGCGTCGAGCAGCCGTACGCCGACGACGGCAGCGGCGGTCCGCCGGCGGACGAGCTGGCGCGGTGGGGGGCCGTCGGAGGAGGCGGCCAGATTGGCAGATCCGAGATCCTGTTTCCTCGGATTGAACTGGATACTCAACGGGAGGTTTGAAGATGGGGCACGGCCAGATAACCCACGTCGAATTGCCCGCCGATGACGTCGAACGGGCGCGCCGGTTCTACGCCGAGCTGCTCGGCTGGCAGTTCGGCACTGACGAGGCCTATCCCGGATACCACATGTTTAACGCGGGCACTGCGCAGATCGGCGGCGCCGTCGGCAAGCGCGGCGAATCCACCGGCGACCGGATGCGGGTGTACTGCGAGGTCGATTCGATCGACGACATCCTGGGCCGAGTCGAAGGGCTCGGCGGCAGCATCAGCCAGCCCAGGACGGAGATTCCCGGGCAGGGCTGGTACGCGGCCATCGTCGATACCGAAGGCAACGAGCTCGGCCTCTACGAGGGCCAGTAGCCGGCGCGACGGGTCGATGCGCCTGGTCGACTCGCACGCTCATCTGCAGTCGGATGCCTTTGCAGCCGACTGGCAGCACGTGCTCGACAGTGCCCGGCTGGCCGGCGTCGAGCGCCTGCTCGTTCCGGGCTGGGACCTCCAATCATCCCGGGCCGGTTTGGGGCTTGCGCAGTCGGCAGGGGTCGATGCCTCGGCCGGCATCCACCCCCACGTCGCCAGCGGGGCGGACGATGAAAGCTGGGCCGGCATCGTCGACCTTGCCGATGACCCCGCCGTGGTCGCCATAGGCGAGACAGGACTCGACTACGACCGAGGGTTCTCGCCGCGGGCGGCACAGTTGGTCAACCTGCGCCGACACCTGCGGCTCGGTCGGGCGCTCGGCAAACCGGTCATCCTCCATTGCCGGTCAAAGCCAGGGGCGCGCGATGCCCAGGATGACCTCTTGCGCGAGCTCGAGGCGGCGGGCGCCGGGACGTCAGCCTGGCCCACGTCGGGCGGCCGACCGCCGGCGCTGCTGCACTCCTTCTCGGGCCCGGTTGACTACGGCCGGACAGCGATCGACATGGGCCTGGCCGTGAGCTTCAGTGGACTCGTCTTTCGCAGGGGAGAGGAGATCAGCCGGCAGGTGGCCAGACTGGTGCCGGCCGATCGGCTCCTCGCCGAGACGGACTCGCCCTACCTCTCTCCGCCCGGGGCCCCGCGCCGCCGCAATGAGCCGGAATGGGTGCGCGTGACGATCGACTGGCTGGCACAGGCGCGCGGCCAGTCGCCGGCGGCCGTCGGCGAGCAGCTCGTGGCCAGCTACGACCTCGCTTTCGGTCGCGGCTGAGGCGCTAGCATCGGTCGATGGACGAGACCCGCGACGAGCGCCGGACGGTCACCGCGCTTTTCGCCGACCTGGTCGGCTCGACGGCCCTGGCTGAGCGACTCGATCCGGAAGAGGTGCGGCTGATCGTCGGTGAGGCCGTTGCCCGGATGGTCCGGGCGGTGGAGGCCTATGGCGGCACCGTCAAAGACCTCGCCGGCGACGGCTGCCTGGCCCTCTTCGGGGCGCCGGTCGCCCACGAGGACGATCCCGAGCGGGCGATCCTGGCAGCGCTGCGCATCAGCCACGATATCGATGACTACGGGCGCGAGGTCGCCCGCAGCTGGGGGGTGGAAGAGCTTCGTGCTCGGGTCGGCGTCGGTACCGGGGCGGTGGTGGTTGGCATGATCGGCGCCGGCTCGCGGGTGGAGTACGGCGCTTTCGGCGACGCGGTCAACGTGGTTGCCCGCCTGCAGGGCGCCGCCGCGCCGGGAGAGGTGCTGGTGCTCGACAGCACTCGCCGGCTGGTACCCGATCGATTCAGCTGGTCGGAGCCAAGGTCGCTCGAGCTGAAGGGCAAGTCGGAGCCCGTTACAGCGCACGTCGTGCGGGCCCAGGTGCAGCGCGGAGCCGAGGCGCGTGCCGCGAGCGGGGCGGGCCGGCTCATCGGTCGGGACAGCGAGATGGGCCAGCTGCTCGATGCCGCGGCGGCCCTGCAGGCCGGGTCGGGCGGCATCGCCGTCGTGTCGGGCGAGCCGGGGATCGGCAAGAGCCGGCTGGTATCCGAGCTGCGCGACCGAATGGATGCTGGGGGCGGCGCAGCTCGCTGGATCATCGGGCGCTGCCTGTCATACGGCGAGTCATTGCCCTACTGGCCCTTCCGCGACCTGCTTCGCGACTGGCTCGGGCTCTCCAGCGACGAGCCCGAGCTGCGCACGCGGATCGCGCTGCGCCGCCAGGTGGAGAGCCTCTATGGCGAGCAGGCGCTCGAGGTGTATCCATACCTGGCCGCGCTGCTCGAGCTGGAGGTCGAGCCGGAGGCCCGCGCTCGCCTCGCCGAGCAATCCCCGGAGGCCCGCCAGTACCGCACCTGGGAGGTGGTCGTCGGCCTGCTTGCCAGGCTGGCCATGGCGTCGCCGCTCGTCGTCGTGCTGGAGGACCTGCACTGGTCGGATCCGACCTCGATCGCCCTGCTGGAGCGTGTGCTGGCGGTCACCGATGAGGCCGCCGTGCTGCTGGTGCTGACGCATCGCGCCGAGCGCGACCATCCTTCCTGGCACCTGCGCGAGCTGGCCGCCCGCGACCACGCGCACCGGACCATCGTGCTGGACCTGCCGGCGCTGCCCGGCGAAGCCGAGCGCGAGATGCTGACGGGGCTGGTCGGTCACGACACGCTACCTGCACGCGTCGCAGAGCGGCTCCTCGAGGCGGCCGAAGGCAACCCGTTCTTCCTCGAGGAGCTGGTCCGCTCGCTCGTCGACGCGGGCGCGCTGGTCGACGAGGGCGACGGCTGGCGCTTTGATCACGAGATCGAGATCGAGGTGCCGCCGACCGTCGGCCAGGTCATCAACGCCCGGCTCGACCGGCTGGCAGGCGGGACTCAGCGTGTGATCCGCGCGGCGGCCGTGCTTGGCCGGCGTTTCGACCTGCCGCTGCTGGAGGCCGTCATGGACGAGCAAACCGTCCCGGCCGACGCCCTGCGCGAGCTGCAGCGATTGGACCTCGTACGCGAGGCGCGTCGGTGGCCGCGGCCGGAGTACCAGTTCAAGCACGTGCTCATCCAGGAGGCGGCCTACGGCGGGCTGATCGACAGCCGCCGTCGCGAGCTGCACCAGCGGGCAGCGCGATGGCTCGAGGAGCGCTTCGCCGGAGATCCGGGCGAGGTGGCCGGGCTGCTTGCCCACCACTGGCAGGCCGCGCGGGATGACGATCGGGCGGCGAGCTACCTGGTGATGGCCGCCGATCGCGCCCGGGCCGAGCATGCCCTTGACGAGGCCATCGCCCAGTACCGCTCCTTGCTGCCGATCCTCGAGCGCCGCGGCCAGCACCAGGAGATGGCGATGGTGCTGTTCAAGCTCGCCATCGCGCTGCATTTCGACCTGCGCTTCGGCGAGGCCAACCAGGCGTACCAGGAAGGCTTTGCGCTCTGGCGTCCGCCCGACCACCAGCCCCGTCTTCCCGCGACGGTCATCGTGATGAGCGACCGACTGCCCGAGGCGATCGACCCTCCGCGCTCCTACAACCTTCACGACATGCAGGTGCAGTCGGCGACGCTCGATCGCCTTGTCGAGCTGGGGCCCGACCGCACCATTCTTCCCTCACTGGCCGAGCACTGGACGATCAGCGAGGACGGGCTGCGCTACGTCTTCCGCCTGCGCGAGGGCCTTCGCTGGTCCGACGGCGTCCCCCTCACGGCTCACGACGCCGAGTTCGGCATCAGGCGCAACTTCGATCGGGCCCAGCCGGGCATATCGGTGGCGATGCTTTTCGCCCTCGAAGGCGCGCAGGATTACTACCACCGCCGCACCGACGACCCGCAGGCCATTGGCATCCGCGCCCTTGATGGTCGCCATATCGAGTTTCGCCTGGCGGTGCCCGCGCCGTACTTCCTGAACATCCTCAACAGGGCGGACGCGGGGCCCCACCCTCGTCATGCGCTGGAAGCGGCTGGCGAGGACTGGATCAATCCTGGGAACCACGTCGTCAGCGGGCCCTTCCGGCGCACGGAGGCCGGCGCCGAGCACGCTGTCCTGGAGCGACGTGATGACTACGGCCGCGCTCGCAGCGGCAACGTTCACCGTCTCGAATGGCGCCGGGTCAGCGCCAGCGTGGCCGCAGCCGCATATGCGCGCGACGAAGTCGACATGGTCCAGGCCTTTGCCCTGATGGCAGAGGACGCGGAGCTTCAGCGCGTGGCTGGCGCAGACATGACCGCCACCCCGGCCGTCTCAACGATGTTCCTGTTCTTCGTGCCGGACATTCAGCCATTTGACGATCCGCGGCTGCGGCGAGCGCTGGCCCACGGCGTGGACCGCGATGCCGTGGCTGCCGTGCTGTCACCGGAGGCGATGGTCGCGCGGGGAGGGCTGGTGCCGCCGGCGCTGCATGGCCATACGCCGGAGATCGCTCTTCGCCATGACATCGGGCTGGCGCGTGAGCTGCTCGAGCAGTGCGGGCATCGGCCCAGGTTCGACCTGTACGCGGTGCCCGGTACGCAGTCCGAACGCATCGCGCGGACCGTGGCGCGGGGGTGGTCGGATGGACTGGGCCTGGAGGTGGGCGTGCGTGAAGTCACCCGCGACCAGCTCATCCGGAACGACATGCGGCCCGATCCGGCTCCGGTCGGCCTGAGCGGCTGGACGCCCGGCTATCCGGATCCGGAGTACTTCCTGAGGCTCCTCCTGCACTCCCAGGCCAAGGACAACTACGGTGGCTATGCCAGCGAGCGCTTCGACGACCTGATCGAGCGGGCACGACGGTCACGCGATGTCCGTCAGCGCCTCGAGCTCTTCCACGCGGCCGATCGCCTCGCTGTCGCCGACGAGGTGGCGATCATCCCGCTGAGCTACGACCGCTACGTCGCCTATGTCAAGCCGTGGCTGAAGGGCTGGTGGCAGTACGGCAAGGCCTGGTCGTCGTTCGCCGAGCTGATAGTGGACGAGCGCTCACCACGGATCGCCACGGGGAAGACGGACTAGCCCCCCACCCACTCCGCCTGCGCCACCTCCAACCGGGCGCGAAAGAGGTCGCGCGGGCCATCATCGGAGAGCCGGAAGCACCAATCGTCGCCATCGCGCCAGGCTTGGGCACGCAGGCTCATTCCGCGCTCGGCCGGCCGCGCGAACTCGGCTCGGTAGCGCCTTGGCAGGCGACGAACGGTGGCCTCGTGGCCGGCGCGGATGAGCTGCTCGTCGACGTAATCAAGGTAGGCGGCGTTGTTGACGTGCCCCATCGGGTCGATCTCGCCGTGGCGCGCACCCATGTCGCGACTCGAGGCGTCACCGGGCGGCCCCGGCAGCTCGACACGCAGGGGAGTGAACGCCTCGCCGGCGGGCAGGAGGTCCTGGATCGGGGCGGGGACGCGGGTAGGCCTGCCCGAGGCGTTGACGAGCACCCAGTCGATCAGGGCTGTGGCGAGCAGCCGGCCACCTTCGCGACTGTGGAACTGGCTGCGCCGCCGGGCGAGCACGCGTCGGAAGCCGAGCACCTCGGTGCTGACCACGACCTCGCTGCCGTAGGACGCTGCCTGGACAATGTCCAGCTCGACGGCGCGAATCAGCCAGGTAAGTTGGTGCTCGCCATACCACTCGCGGCCGAGGCCGGCGCTGTCGGAGTGCCGCCAGGCCATGTCCTGCGCCCAGCGCAGGTAGCCTGAGCTGCGCAGCGCCCCATCGGCGCCCGCCTCGTCGAAGCGCACGCGATAGGGGTGCTCGAGGACCGTCTTCGGCCTGATCACCCGTGGAGTCTAGGGCCGACCATGCGCCGGCGCGGTCACTTGACACCCGGCCCGGTCTGTCATAGGCTGCTGGCACTCTCCCCCAGAGAGTGCTAACCAATTGGCAACCGGAAGCGGTCCGAGCGCGCGGCACGTCCCGCCGGCGCAGCCGGGCCCATCCGCGAGGAATCAGACAGGGAGGAATCCGCGTTGGCGACTGCCACTGCGACGAAGCTCCGGCCGCTGGGCGACCGGGTCGTCATCCAGCCCACCCCGCGCGAGGAGATGACCAAGAGCGGCATCGTCCTGCCCGACACGGCCAAGGAGAAGCCCCAGGAGGGCAAGATCATCGCCGCCGGACCGGGCCGCCTGACCGATGACGGCAAGCGCGAGCCGATGGATGTCAAGGAGGGCGACAAGGTCCTCTACGCCAAGTACGCTGGCACCGAGTTCAAGGTCGACGGCGAAGAACTGCTCATCGTCAGCCAGAAGGACATCCTCGCCGTAGTCCAGGACTAGCCGAGCCGGTGCCCCCGCGGGCAGCCGGCTCGTTCTGATTTCCAGGGAGGAAGCACACTACCGTGGCAAAGCAGCTCATCTTTGACGAGACCGCTCGTCGCTCGCTCAAGCGTGGCGTCGACCGGCTCGCCGATGCCGTCCGCGTGACGCTCGGCCCCAAGGGCCGCAACGTCGTGCTCGACAAGAAGTTCGGCGCGCCGACGATCACCAATGACGGCGTCACGATCGCGCGCGACATCGAGCTCGAGGATCCCTTCGAGGACATGGGTGCGCAGCTCCTGAAGGAGGTTGCGACCAAGACCGACGACGTCGCCGGCGACGGCACCACCACCGCCGTCGTGCTCGGTCAGGCGCTCGTCACCGAGGGCCTCAAGAACGTCACCGCCGGGGCCAACCCGATGATCGTCAAGCGCGGCCTGGACAAGGCCGTCGAGCGCGTCGTCGAGGAGCTCAAGAAGCACGCCCGGCCGGTCGACAATCGCGAGCAGATTGCGGCCGTGGCCGCCATCAGCGCCGCCGATCCCGAGGTCGGCGAGGTCATCGCCGAGGTGATGGACAAGGTCGGCAAGGACGGCGTCATCACCGTCGAGGAGGGCCAGTCGCTCGGCCTCGAGAAGGAATACACCGAGGGCATGCAGTTCGACCGGGGCTACATCTCGGCGTACTTCGTGACCAATCCCGACCGGATGGAAACGGTTCTCGAGAACCCGGCCATCCTGATCACCGACAAGAAGATCTCGGCCATCGCGGACCTGCTGCCGGCCCTCGAGAAGGCCGTCGGCCTCGGTCGACCGCTGCTGATCGTGGCCGAAGACGTCGACGGCGAGGCGCTTGCCACGCTGGTGGTCAACAAGCTGCGCGGCACCATCCAGGTGCTGGCCGTCAAGGCCCCCGGCTTTGGCGACCGGCGCAAGGAGATGCTGCGTGACATGGCCATCCTGACCGGAGCCAACGTCATCAGCGAGGAGGTCGGCCGCAAGCTCGACTCGGTAACGCCGGAGGACTTCGGCAACGCCCGTCGCGCGGTCTCGACCAAGGACGACACGACGATCATCGATGGCGCTGGCTCGGCCGACGACATCAAGGCTCGAATGACCCAGATCAAGGCCCAGATCGAGGAGACCACCTCGGACTACGACCGCGAGAAGCTGCAGGAGCGGCTGGCCAAGCTCGCCGGCGGTGTCGCGGTGATCAAGGTCGGTGCCGCGACCGAGGTCGAGCTCAAGGAGAAGAAGCACCGCATCGAAGATGCTCTGTCGACCACCCGTGCGGCGGTCGAGGAGGGCCTCGTCGCCGGCGGTGGCACCGCGCTGCTGCAGGCGATCCCCGCTCTCGACGAGCTCAAGCTCGAGGGTGACGAGCAGGTCGGCGTCAACATCCTGCGCAAGGCGCTCGAGGCACCGGTCCGCCAGATTGCGGAGAACGCCGGCCAGGAGGGTTCGGTCGTCGTCTCTGCGGTCCGCCAGGAGCAGGTCGGCCGCGGCTACGACGCCCTCAAGGGCAGCTACGGCGACATGTTCGAGAAGGGCATCGTCGATGCCGTCAAGGTCACCCGGTCGGCGCTCCAGAACGCCGCCTCGATCGCGGGCATGGTGCTCACGACCGAGACGCTGGTCACCGACCTGCCCGAGAAGAAGGAGCCCGCTGCTGCCGGTGGCCACGGCCACGGCGACATGGACTTCTAACTCACAACGCACCCAGCCAATTCAGGCCCGGGCCGAGCAATCGGCCCGGGCCTTTGCCTGCCGCAAATCCAGTCCGGGCGGTGTTGCGCTCACGCACCGCAAGGGATCGGGCGCTGAAAGTTCGACGCTCGTGAGGGGCATGCGCGGTTTACCATTCACGCAGCCTCGCCGGCGGTTGTAGGCCCGCCCCCAGAAGGGCACCCCGACCGGCAGCAAGGGGAGGACTCGATGCTGGAGGCATCACGATCGCGCCGTCCGCTGGTGACGGCCCTGGTACTCGTTGCTCTGCTCGTCGTGCTGGCGGCGGCCCCGGCCACCGCAATCACCAACGGTCGCCTGGACGGCAACGGTCATCCCCACGTCGGGCTGATGATCGCGAAGTCCGCCAACGGCAACGTCCTCTGGCGCTGCAGCGGCACCTTGATGTCGCCGACCGTCTTCATGACTGCGGGCCACTGCACCGAGGCGCCCGCGGCCCGGGCGGAAGTCTGGTTCGCGGCGGGTCCCATCCCGCTCGGCACCGGGTTCAACCCTCAGACTCGCGCCTGCGCCGCAAACGCCACCGGCTATCCGTGCGTCGGCGAGGTCTCGGGCGTCGCCCATGTGCATCCGGCGTACAACCCCAACCTGTTCTTCTACCGCGACCTGGGCGTGGTCGTGCTCAATACGCCTGTCGAGCGCAGCACGTACGGGCGACTTCCGGCCTTGAACTCGCTCGATCGCCTCAAGCCGGGCAAGCGGTCATCATTCACCGCGGTCGGCTACGGCCTGCAGCGCAGCTCGCCCAGCCCGCTTGCCTTCCTGACAAAGGCCGAGCGCACGCGGATGGTGTCGAACCCTCACCTGCTCCAGATCAACACGCCGGGCTTCACCGGTGACTTCTCGTTGCTCCTTTCGAACAACGCCAAAACCGGCGGGACATGCTTCGGCGACTCGGGCGGCCCGAACTTCCTGGGCAGCTCGAACGTCGTCGCCGGGGTGACGTCCTTCGGCCTCAACCCCACCTGTGCCGGTACAGGCGGCGTGTTCCGCGTGGACCGCAGCTGGAGCCTGAACTGGCTGGCGACCTTCGGCATCACGCCGTAGTTGCTGGGCAACCTCCGCCGCAATCAACGAGGCCGCCGAAAGGCGGCCTCGTTGGTGTTTCCAGGGGCCGCGCGGGTTCCTCCGATACGATGGCCGGGTGGAGCGCGAAGCGACCCTTGACGACCTTCTCGCTGCCCCCCCGCCAGCGGAGGATGGCCCCGAAGAGCTGATCGAGGAGGCCAGCCAGGGTGCCGACCCGCGAGTGCGAGCAGGCCGACGGGACATCGGGCCGGAGGACCTGCTGGACGAGGCGCCGCATGCAGCCGAGTGGTTCTCGTCGGTGCCGAGCCTGGCCATCGGCCGAGCCGCGGAACCGGACGCCGGGACCGCTCTCTCGCCACAGGACATCGAGCGCCGCCGATCGGAGACGGCCGGCCGGATCCTGGCCGCCCTCAACCCCGAGCAGGCGCGCGCGGTGTCGACGACCGACGGCCCGCTGCTGATCCTTGCCGGGGCCGGGTCCGGCAAGACGCGAGTGCTCGCGCACCGGGTGGCGTACCTGATCGGCGTCCAGGGCATCCGGCCCTGGCAGGTCCTCGCCGTGACCTTCACCAACAAGGCGGCGGCCGAGATGCGCGCCCGCATCCTGGGCCTGGTCGGCGAGCCCGGCCGGGACGTGGCGATGGGCACGTTCCACTCGCTGTGCGCCCGGGTTCTGCGCCGCGACGGTGCCGCCATCGGCATCTCGCCGCGCTTTGCGATCTACGACACGGACGACCAGACCGGCCTGATGCGACTGGTCCTGCGCGAGCTCGACCTCGCCGGATCCGGCGACCTTCGCCCGCAGGCCATCCTCGGCCAGATCGGGCGCTGGAAGAACGACCTGCTCGGGCCGGAGGAGGCGGAACAGCAGGCCCGCGGCTACCACGAGGAGGTTGCCGCACGCGCCTACGCTCGCTACCAGGCTCGCCTGCGCGAAGCCGGCGCGCTCGACTTCGACGACCTGCTCAACGAGGCGGTCCGGCTTTTCGAACAGGCGCCGCAGGTGCTCGCCGGCTATCAGGACCGCTGGCGCTACCTGCACGTGGACGAGTACCAGGACACCAACCGCGCGCAATACCTGTGGGTGCGCGCGCTTGCCGCCAGGTACCGCAACCTGGCGGTGGTCGGCGATGACGACCAGAGCATCTACTCGTGGCGTGGCGCCGACCTGCGCAACATCCTCGACTTCGAACGGGACTATCCCGACGCAACCGTCGTCAAGCTCGAGCAGAACTACCGCTCGACGCAGCTGATCCTCGATGCTGCCCACGCCGTCGTGTCGCGCAACGATGGGCGCAAGGAAAAGAAGCTGTGGACCGAGAACCCGCGCGGGGTGCTGATCGAGCGGTTCGAGGCCGACTCGGAAGACGAGGAGGCAGAGTGGATCGTGCGCCAGGTGGAGGCGCTGGCCGGCGGCCGGGGCGCCGGTGGCTCGTTTCTCGCGCGCCGCGCCGACGAGGGCGACGAGCGAAGGTACCGCCTGCGCGACATTGCGGTGATGTATCGCACCAACGCGCAGAGCCGGGCGATCGAGGAGGCTTTCCTGCGCTACGGCCTGCGCTACCAGCTGGTCGGCGGCACGCGCTTCTATCAGCGCCGCGAGGTCAAGGACGCGTTGGCCTATCTGCGCGTGCTGCGCTCGGATCACGACGCGGCCGCCTTCGAGCGGATCATCAACGTGCCGGCGCGAGGCATCGGCGAGAAGACGGTCGCGCTGGTGCGCGAGGCGGCCGGTCGCCGGGCGGGCGACGTCTGGGCAGCGCTGCAGGAGCTGGCCGGTTCGGACGGGGCGGGCAGCCGCGCGAGGTCGGCCCTGGGCTCCTTCGTCGGCGTCATCGAAAGCCTCCGCCGCCGAGTGGGCGCGCTGGAGCTGCCGCAGCTGCTCGACGCCGTGCTGGAGGAGACCGGCTATCGCGCAATGCTCCACGATGGATCACAGGAGGGTGAGGACCGCTGGGCCAACCTCCTCGAGCTGCGCGAGGTCGTCGGGCGCTATGGCGACCTGTCGCCCGAGGATGCAGTCGATCGGCTGCTGGAGGAGACCGCCCTGGTCGCCGACCAGGACTCCTACAGCGAAGACTCGGACTCGGCAACCCTGATCACGCTCCACGCGGCAAAGGGCCTGGAGTTCGATGTCGTCTTCATCAGCGGTCTGGAGGAAGGCGTCTTCCCGCATGCTCGGGCGCTGGAGGACAACCGCCAGATGGAGGAGGAGCGGCGGTTGGCGTATGTCGGGCTGACGCGCGCCCGGCATCGCCTGTACCTGACCCACGCGGCCACTCGCGCGACCTGGGGCAGGGGCGGCTTCAGCGTGCCCTCGCGATTCCTGCACGAGATCCCCAATGAGCTGATGCACGGACCGCGACTCGTCGCGCACGATGACCTCGATGAAGACCAGCGTCCGGCCGACGAGCGCTACGGCGATGGCAGCGGCTATGACCTCTCGTACATCCTTCGACCGCTGGGTGGGACGCGCGCCGTCGGCCGACGCGCGGGCTGGGGCGCAGGTGCTCGGCCGGAGGGACGACGCGACCTGCCGCCGGGGGGTGGCTACGTCCCGCCCTCAACCGATCGATCCGCCGCCGGGCTGCGCTCGCCCTGGCATCGCCATCCACCCATCGGGCTGCCCGACGATCCCGCGCGTGGGGCGCCGGCCACGCCAGGTTCGCGCCGCGCAGTCGAGCGGCCGGCCGTGCCCGGCGAGCGGCGCTACCGTGATGGTGACCGCGTTCGACATGCCGCCTTTGGCGAGGGCACCGTGGTGTCGTCCAGGCTGACCCGCGACGACGAGGAGGTCACGGTCGCCTTCCCCGAGCGGGGAGTGAAGAAGCTGCTCGCCTCGCTGGCCAAGCTGGAGGTCGTCGAGTAGCAGCCCTTGGCTACCCGCATCGTGCTGCTGGGGGACACCCACCTGCCGCGCTTCGGGCGCGTGCTGCCCGGCCCTCTTGCGGACGGCCTGGCCGCGGCGGACCTGATCCTTCACGTCGGTGACATCACCGAGCCGTTCGTGCTCGACCTGCTGGCTGCCTTCGCGCCGGTCGAGGCAGTTGCCGGCAACAACGATCCGCCCGACCTGGCGGAGACGCTGGGGTACGTGCGGGTGGTGGAGGTCGAGCAGCTGCGGCTGGGGATGACCCACGGCCACCTGGGCCCGGGACGGACCACGCCGGAGCGTGCCCAGCGCGCCTTCGCATCAACGCAGCCGACCGTGGACGCGGTCTGCTTCGGGCATTCGCACCAGCCGCTGGTGCAGCGGCGCGAGGGCACCTGGCTGTTGAACCCCGGCTCACCGACCGACCGGAGGCGCCAACCCGCGTTCAGCTTCCTGACGCTGGACGTCGACGGCGCCGTCCTGCGACCGCACCTTGTCACATACGCTGCCGGGCGACCGCGGCGATAGGTCGACGCCAGTCCACCCCTCGTCCTGGCGGCGGCCGACTATCCTGCCCCGGTGACCGCACTCCAGCCGGATCCTGCACGTCGCGCCACCGAGCTGCGTGCGCAGATCGAGCGCGCCAACCGGGCCTACTACGAGCTGGACGCGCCGGAGATCACTGATGCCGAGTGGGACGCGCTGTTCCGGGAGCTCGTGGAGCTGGAGGAGGCTCACCCTGAGCTGCGCACGCCGGACTCGCCAACTCAGCGGGTGGGCGGCGCCCCGACCGGCGCACTGGCCGAGGTCCGGCACTCCACGCCGATGCTGTCGCTTGGCAACGCCTTCTCGCACGAGGAAGTGCGCGCCTTTGACGCGCGTGTTCGCCGCCTGCTCGGCCTGACCGACGAGGAGGCGGCCGAGCAGCTGCGCTACACCGTCGAGCTGAAGATCGACGGCCTGGCCGTCAGCACACGCTACGTCGGGGGCCGCTTCGTTCAGGGCGCCACGCGCGGCGATGGTACGACCGGCGAGGACGTCACCGCCAACCTGCGCACCGTCGACGCCATACCGCACAGCCTCGCGCAGCCCTTGACGATCGAGGCGCGCGGGGAGGTCTTCATGCCCAAGGCCGAGTTCGCGCGGATCAACGCCGAGCGCGAGGAGAAGGGCCTGCCGCTTTACGCCAACCCGCGCAACTCGGGTGCCGGCTCCCTGCGCCAGATCGACCCGCAGGTGACTGCCAGCCGGCGCCTGTCGGCCTGGTTCTATGTGCTGATTGAAGGACAGCCCTCCGAGCAGGCCTCTGCCGACACGGTCTCGGGCCAGTCACAGGCGCTCGACCGATTGGAGGCGCTGGGGCTGCCCGTAGAGCCGAACCGAGCGGCCGGCCTGACCATCGACGAGGTCATCGCGTACCTCGATCACTGGCGCGAGCCCCGTCACGACCTGCCCTACGAGACCGACGGGGTGGTGATCAAGGTCGACCGCTACGACTTCCAGCAGCGCCTGGGCATGGTCAGCCGCGCCCCGCGCTGGGCGATCGCCTACAAGTACCCGCCCGAGCAGGTCGAGACCCTGGTCGAGGACATCGTTCCCTATGTCGGACGGACGGGCACGCTGACCCCGGTGGCGCACATGCAGCCGGTCAAGGTCGCCGGCTCGACCGTCGCGCGGGCGACCCTGCACAACCTTGACGAGGTCCGGCGCAAGGACGTGCGCATCGGCGACCGGGTGATCCTGCACAAGGCCGGCGACGTCATTCCGGAGGTCGTCAGGGCGCTGGTCGAAAGGCGCACCGGCGAAGAGCGCGAGTTCCACATGCCGCCGACCTGCCCGGTGTGCGACACGCCGGTCGTGCGTGACCGGGACGCCGTGCGCCACTACTGCCCGAACCCGCTCTGTCCTGCGCGCGTGGGGCAGGAGTTCGGCCATTTCGTAAGCCGTGGTGGGATGGACATCGAGGGTGCCGGCTGGAAGGTGCTCGTCCAGCTGCTCGAGCGCGGGCTGGTTCGACGCCGCGGCGATTTCTTCAGGCTCAGCGTGGAGGACCTCGAGTCGCTCGAACGCTTCGCCCGCAAGAGCGCAGAGAACCTGAAAGCTTCGATCGAGCGCGCCCGTCGACGGCCGCTCCACCGCATCCTCTTTGCCCTCGGCATCCCGCAGGTCGGTGAGCAGACTGCCATCGACCTGGCCCGCTGGATCACGGCCGGCTGGCCACCGGCCGAGGGCGAGCCGATGGGCGGCCGCGATGGCTGGCTCGCCCGGGTCGCAGGTCATCTGCGCGAGACGCCCGCTGACCGCTTTGAGGAGGTCTCCGGCATCGGTCCGACGGTGGCTGCCAGCTTGGCCGGCTGGTTTACCGACCCGGCCACGGCCGGCGTCCTCGACGATCTCGTCGACGCCGGGGTCGAGCCAGATCGGCCGGCACCGATCGCCACGGCGGAGGCGGCGAGCGCCGGCCCGCTGGCCGGCAAGACGATCGTGGTGACCGGGACCCTGGAGGGCTTTGACCGCCAGTCGGCCGAGCAGGCGATCCGCGACGCCGGCGGCAAGGCCGCCGGATCGGTCAGCCGCAAGACCGATTACCTGGTCGCCGGTGAGAACGCCGGCTCCAAGCTTGCGAAGGCACAGGAGCTGGGCGTGCCGGTGCTGGACGAAGATGGCTTCCGGCGCGTGTTGGCCGGCGGGGAGGACGTCGGCTGACGGACGGGCGCGTTCACCGGTCATAGCGCAAGGCTCCGGGCTGCTCGTGCAATGCGCGCGAGCGGCTGCACGATCGAGGATTGCGGTATGAAGCCACGTTTCCTGAGCGCTCTGGCGCTTTCTGTGCTGCTGGTGCTGTCTCTCGCAGGGTGCGATGAGCAGGGCCGAACCGAGCCCGGCACACCGGCACCCATCACCGAGTCGCCGCTGGAGGTCACCGAGCCGCCGCCCGCGGCGCCATAACCCGGCCGACGGTCAGCTCCGTACGGCCGCAGCTAACACAACTTGGGGGGTCAGCGTTTCTCGGACGCATATCCCGCTGGACTATCCTTCGCGCCATGTCCTCACTTTCGCGTCGTGATGTCGAGCATGTCGCCCATCTCGCCCGGCTTGCGCTGAGCGAGGAGGAGCTCGCCCGACTGGAGTCGCAGCTCAACCACATCGTCGACCAGTACGCGGTGCTGGCCCAGCTGGACACCGAGCAGATCCCACCGACCGCCCAGACCATCGAGGTCGAGAACATCCTGCGCGAGGACGACCCGCGCCCAGGCCTGCGCGTGGAGGATGTGCTGCGCCTGGCACCCGCACGCGAAGGCGACCACATCGTGGTGCCCCCCATCCTGGGCGAGACGGCCGACTGAGCGCGCCGTCGCAGCACCGCCGATGACCGATCTGCACTCGCTCCCGGCGCATCGCATGGCGGCCGGGCTGCGTGCCGGCGAGTTCAGCGCGGGAGAGCTGGTCGAAGCTCACCTCCAGCGGACCGAGATGACCGATGGCCGACTGCACGCCTGGCTCGAGGTGTACGAGGATGACGCCCGCGCGGCCGCGGCCGACGCTGATCGGCGGCTGGCCGACGCGCGACAGGCCGGAGACCTCGCCGACGTGCCACCGCTGCTCGGCATCCCGGTCGGGCTGAAGGACCTCGTCCTGGTGGCCGGACACGCGGCCACCGCCGGCAGCCGCATCCTGGAGGGATACGTCAGCCCGTACGACGCCCACATCACCGAGCGCCTGCGTGCCGCCGGGACGGTCATCGTTGGGCGAACCAACATGGACGAGTTCGCCATGGGCTCGTCGACCGAGCACTCCGCCTGGGGCCCGACACGCAACCCATGGGATCTCGAGCGTGTACCCGGAGGCAGCAGTGGCGGTTCCTCGGCGGCCGTGGCGGCCGGGCACGTGCCGCTGGCCCTGGGCACAGATACAGGCGGCTCGATCCGCCAGCCGGCGGCGCTGTGCGGCATCGTCGGGCTCAAGCCGACCTACGGCCGCGTCAGCCGCTACGGCATCATCGCCTTCGCCTCGTCGCTCGACCAGATCGGGCCCCTGGCGCGCGACGTGCGTGACGCGGCGCTGCTGCTCGGTGCGATTGCCGGCCGCGACGAGCGCGACTCGACCTCGGCTGCGATCGACGTGCCCGACTACGCGGCCCGGCTTCCGGAGGCCGACGACGAGGCCGCCGCTGTCTTGCGGGGCGTGCGCCTGGGCCTCCCGCGGCAGTACTTCGTCGCCGGCATGGAACCCGGGGTCGAGCGGCGCGTGCGCGAGGCCGTGGCCGCCCTTGCCGATGCCGGAGCCGAGATCGTCGACATCGACCTGCCCCACACCGACTATGGCCTGGCCACCTACTACATCATCGCCCCCGCCGAGGCCTCGGCCAACCTGGCGCGCTACGACGGCGTGCGCTACGGCCGCTCGATGCGCCTGCCCGGCGCGGACTACATCGCCGACTACAAGGAGACTCGCGGCACGGGATTCGGCGCGGAGGTCAAGCGCCGGATCATGCTCGGTACCTACGCCCTCTCGGCGGGCTACTACGACGCCTTCTACCTCAAGGCCCAGAAGGTCCGCACGATGATCAAGGCCGACTTCGACGCCGCGTTCGAGAGGGTGGACGCGCTGGTGGCGCCGACCAGCTCGACGGTCGCGTTCCCGCTCGGCGCACGGATGGATGACCCGGTCGCGATGTACCTGTCGGACGCGTGCACGCTGCCGGTCAACATCGCAGGCTTGCCGGGACTGTCGGTGCCGTGCGGCCTTTCGGAGGGGCTGCCGGTCGGACTCCAGCTCATCGGCCGGCCATGGGACGAAGGCCGCTTGTTCCAGCTCGGGCGCGCGTACGAGGCCATCACCGCCGGCGCCGACTGGCGCTCGGCTCAGCCTGCCATCTGACGACGGTAATCGACACGCGAACGAGTGACGGCGACTGAACGAAACCCGGGCCATGCCCCGGCCTCGAGCCCGGCTGACCCTATACTCGCCACCAGACCGACCGCGAGGAGAGGGATGTCCGCCGAGCCCCTGCCACTGACCACGCCCCGCCAGCGCCTGTCGCGGCGCGTGCGCGCGGTCCCGCCATCGGGCATTCGCAGGTTCTTCGATGTCGTGGCGACGATGCCTGACGTGATCAGCCTCGGGGTTGGCGAGCCGGACTTCACGACCCCGCCGCAGATCGTCGAGGAAGGCGTGCGCTCGCTGCGCGCCGGCCGGACGCACTACACCAGCAACTACGGCACTCTGGAGCTGCGCCGAGCACTCTCGAGCCACCTCGAGCGGCTGTACGAGCTGCGCTACGACCCCGAGACGGAGATCTGCGTCACCGTCGGCGCCTCAGAGGCGCTTGCCATCGCGCTTGCCGCGCTGGTCGACCCCGGTGACGAGGTGATCCTGCATGAGCCCTCGTACGTTGCCTATCTGCCGGCGATCGTCTTCAACGGCGCCACGCCGGTGCTCGTCTCGACGAGTGCCCACGATGCCTTCGAGCTCGACCCGGCGGCCGTCGAGCGGGCGGTTACGCCGCGAAGCAAGGTGCTGTTCCTGGGCTACCCGGCCAATCCCACCGGCGCTGTCCTCGACCGCGATCGCCTGGAGGCGCTGGCTGACATCTGCCGCCGGCACGACCTGCTCGTCGTCAGCGACGAGATCTACGATCGGCTGGTCTACGGCGATCACCGCCACGTCCCGATCGCTGCCCTGCCGGGCATGCACGAGAGAACCGTCACGCTGGGCGGATTCTCGAAGGCTTACGCCATGACCGGCTGGCGGGTCGGCTATGTCTGCGCCCCGGCTGACCTGCTCGAGGGGCTGCTGAAGGTTCACCAGTACCAGATCATGTCTGCTCCGACGACCGCCCAGGACGCGGCCGTCGTCGCGCTCCACGGGGCCGAGCATGACGTCCAGCGAATGGTGGCCGAGTACGACCGTCGCCGGCGCATGTTCGTCAGCGGCCTGAACCAGATCGGGCTGCCCACCTTCGAGCCAAAGGGCGCCTTCTATGCCTTTCCCAGCATCCTCCCCACCGGCCTGTCGAGCGAGGAATTCAGCGAGCGGCTGCTGTTCGAGGAAAAGGTGGCAGTCGTGCCCGGCTCAGCCTTCGGGCCCTCGGGGGAGGGGCACGTGCGTATGACCCTGGCCACCGGCTACGACCAGCTGCAGGAGGCCCTCGAGCGGATCGGCCGATTCGTCGACTCGGTGCGCGGTCGGTGATCGAGTTCGGCCGCGCGGCCAACCCGGCCCGCGACGAGCCGCTGCGCGTGGGCAATGGCGCGGGATATCTGGCAAGCCCTCAGCAGCCCAACGGCGCGGGCGTGCTGGTGCTCCACGCCTGGTGGGGCCTGAACGACTCGTTCCGGCGCATCGCAGACGACCTGGCCGCGGAGGGCTACACGGCGCTGGCGCCTGATTGCTACGGCGATGGCGACCCTGCCCAGACCATCGAGGACGCGCAGGCCAAGGTCGACGACATGGACATGGTCAACGCCGAGCAGGTGCTGCTCGGCGCCTTCGATCACCTGGCACGGCTGGTGCCGGGCAGGATCGGCACGGTCGGCTTTTCACTCGGCTCGAACCTGGGCCTGTGGCTGGCCCGCAAGCGGCCCGATCGACTCGCCGCCAACGTCCTCTACTACGGCGCCGGCGAAGGCGCCGAGGGAAGGGCACCGGTGCTGGGCCACTTCGCCACCGATGTCAAGTGGGAGGAGCGAGCATTCGTCGAGCAGATGGAGAAGGAGCTGCGTGACAGCGGCCGTGACGTGACCTTCCATTGGTATGAGGACGCGGATCACTGGTTCGCCGAGCGGCTGCGGGACGAGTACGATCCCAACGTGGCGGCTCTCGCCTGGCAGCGCACGCTCGACTTCCTGGGCCGCCACCTGCTCGGATGACGACGGCCACGGCCGGCGCGGCCACCGGCTACGAGGTCGTGATCGGCATCGAATGCCACGTCCAGCTCAGGACGCGGTCGAAGATGTTCTGCGCCTGTTCGGCCGCAGTCGCCGACGCGCCGCCCAACAGCCTGACCTGCCCGGTCTGTCTCGGTCTGCCCGGCGCCCTGCCGGTCATCAACCGTCGCGCCGTCGAGCACGTGCTGGCCACCGGCATCGCCATCGGCGCCAGCATCCCGGAGGTCACCCGCTGGGACCGCAAGAACTACTTCTATCCGGACCTGCCCAAGGGCTACCAGATCAGCCAGTACGACCTGCCGCTCGCCGCCGGCGGCTCGCTGGCGGTCGACACATCGCAGGGTCGCCTGGACGTGGCCATCCGGCGGGCACATCTGGAGGAGGACACGGCTCGCCTGGTGCACCAGGCCTCCGACTCGGGCGAGCGGGCCAGCCTGGTTGACTTCAACCGCTCGGGCGTGCCGCTGATGGAGATCGTGACCGAGCCGGTCATCGCATCGGCCGAGGGCGCGCGTCGCTATGCCGAGGAGCTGCGTCTGCTGCTCGTGACGATCGGCGCATCAGAGGCGCAGATGGAACAGGGTCAGATGCGAGTCGAGGCCAATGTCTCGCTCCGTCGCGCGGGTGCCAGCGACCTCGGCACACGCGTGGAGGTCAAGAACATGAACTCGTTCCGCTCGGTCGAGCGGGCGATCGACTTCGAGATCCAGCGTCAGGCTCGGGCCCTCGATGCCGGGGGAGGGCTGATCCAGGAGACGCGCGGCTGGGATGACGAACGCGGCCTGACCTACACCATGCGGCTGAAGGAGGAGTCGGAGGACTACCGCTACTTCCCCGAGCCCGACCTCCCACCCCTGCGCACGGATCCGGCCTGGCTGGACGAGATCCGCGAGCGTATGCCGGAGCTGCCCGCCGCCCGGCGGGAGCGCTATCAGTCAGAGCTCGGGCTGTCACCGTACGACGCCGGCGTGCTCGTCGCCGATGCCGGTGCGACGGCCCTGTTCGAAGCCGCCCTGGACGCCGATCCGGACGTGTCGGTGAAGAAGGTTGCCAACTGGATCAGCGGCGAGTACCTCCGGCTGGCGAAGTCGGGCGAGGCGGGCCGGGTCGAGCCAGCCGAGCTAGCCGCGCTTGTCAGGCTGATCGAGACAGGCCAGATCTCCGGCACGTCGGCAAAGTCGGTGTTCGAACGCCACTTCACGACCGGCCGGCCGGTGGCGGATATTGTTGCCAGCGAGGGCCTGCGCCAGATCAGCGACGAGGGTGCACTGGGCGAGGCGGTGGATCGTGTGCTGGCCGCCAATCCGGCTGCGGTCGCCGATGTGCGCGCCGGCAAGCGGCAGGCGATCGGCTTCCTCACCGGCCAGGTCATGCGCGAGACGCGCGGGCAGGCCAACGCGGCTACGGTTTCACGCCTGATCGAGGACCGGCTGGCGGACACCGCCGAATGAGCCCGCTCGCGCTGGGCCTGTTCGCGGCTGGCATCGGCGTCCTGGCAGTGGCCATCTGGCGAGCCCGCGGGCCCCAGGCCCGACTGGGCGAGCTCGACCGGCTGGCCGAGAACTCGAAGCGCTACGAGTCGTGGCGCGGCGGCCGCAAGACCGCCGCGGTCGGCGGCGAGACGACCGGCGCGGACGTGATGCGTGACATGCTGCGCCGCGAGGTCAGGCAGTGGGCGGCAGTGGGCGTCGCGGGCGTCGGGTTGATCGTGGCCGGCTTTCTGCTGTTGGGAGGTTGATCGACTTGGCCGAGGTTTGTGGTCCCGACGTGGTCAATCGGCAGGTCGGCATTGCCGGCTTCCGGCTGCGGCCGGATGGACGCGAGATCGCCTACGTCCGGCGCCACGCCGAGGGAGATGCGTACCGCACCCACATCTGGTCGGTGTCGGTCGAAGGTGGCGAGGCCCGCCAGCTCACCCGCGGCAAGGTGCGCGATTCGGCCCCGGCCTACTCGCCGGACGGGCGATCGCTGGCTTTCGTGCGGACTGTGGAAGGCGCGGACCACGCGCAGGCCTGGATCCTGCCTCTCGACGGTGGCGAGCCGTGGGCCCTGCCCGAGCTGAAGCACGGGGTCTCGAGCTTGCACTGGAGTCCCGACGGGCGACGGCTCGCCGCGGTGGCCGCATCGGACGAGCGACCGTTCATCGTCGGCACCGAAGAGAAGGGCAAGGCGCCGCGCGCCAGGCGCATCACCCGCCTCGATTGGCGCGACGATGAGGACGGCCATCGCGATCGGCGCTCGCACCTCTTCCTGCTCGAGCCGCGACCGGACGCCGAGCCACGCCAGCTGACCAGCGGCAACTGGGACGTGGTCCACCCCGCCTGGGCGCCCGACTCGCGCCTGATCGCCTTCGCCACCGATGCCCGCGACGACCGCGACCTCGATCCAAGGACCTCGATCTGGGTGGTCGAGATCGAAGGGGGAGCCCCGGCCCGCGAGCACGTCGCGCTCGACGGTGACTGTGACTTCCCATCGTTCGCGCCTGACGGCCGGCTGGCGTTCCTGGGTCGAGACCTGCCCGACGCGATGGAGTACGAGCCGATGCAGCCGTGGATCGTGCCGGCCGATGGCGGCGACCCGCGGCTGGTGCAGTTTGAGAGCGACGGGCTGATCGGGACCTGGGCGTGGAGCGAGCTCGACCTGGTCTACGGGTCGCCCGGCCCCTTCTGGCTCGACGACCAGACGATGGTCGTGCTGCTGTCACGCCGGGCGCGCACTGTGCCGCACTCGATCGAGGTCGCCGGCGGTGTGCCCCAGCCGCTGATCGCTGATGATCGGGTAATTGCCTCCGCGCTCGATGTCGCCGCCGGCACGGTGGCATTCAGCGCTACGGTCGACGGCCGGGCAGGCGAGGTATACGTTGCCCACGATGGCCGCATGCGCCGGCTGACAACCGACGGCTCAGCCTGGCAGGAGGCCTACGCCCTGCCCCGGCTGGACGAGTTCGAGGTCCCGGGTCCTGCGGGCCCGATCAACACCTGGATCGCCTCCCCGCCAGAAGCCGGCGAGGGCCCGCTGCCGACGATCCTCCACTTCCACGGAGGGCCGACGGGCTCCTTCGGCCCCGGCTCCTCGCTCGACGCGATGCTGCTCACCGCGGCCGGTTACCGCGTGGTCATGCCGAATATCCGCGGCTCCGCCGGCTTCGGCCGTGACTGGGCGCACGCGCTCAATGGCCGCTGGGGCGAGGCCGACGAGGAGGATGCGCTGGCGGTGACCGATTGGCTGGTCGAGCAGGGCCTGGCGGACCCGGAGCGCATCGGGATCTATGGCCTGTCGTATGGGGGCTACCTGGTCCAGTGGCTGGTCGGCGTCACCGATCGATACTTCGCTGCGGTCGGCGAGAACGGCGTGGCGAACCAGGTCTCGACGTGGGCCAACTGCTTCTTCGGCGTTTACTGGGACCGCCGCGGCGGCCTCGGCGACACCCTCAGCCCGGAGGGCGTCGAGAAGCTGTGGTCCAGCTCGCCGCTCAAGAACGTCGCGCGGATCCGCACACCGCTGCTCATCCTGCAGGCGGAGGACGACCGCGTCTGCCCGGCGGCCGACAACGAGCAGCTCTTCACGGCCCTGCGTGCCATGGGCCGCGAGACCGAGTACATCCTGTACCCGGAGGAGCATCACGAGATGAAGGTCTACGGCCGGCCCGACCGCCGCATCGACCGGCATGAGCGGATGCTCGATTGGTTCGCCCGGCACCTGCCCACCGACGCTCCCGGCGCATAGCCCCTCCGGCGAGCAGGCCGCCCCCTGAGGCCTGACGCCCGCGCCAGGCAAGACGTCAGCGGACCGGCCCTGGGTTCAGCGGCCCTGGCGGCGCTGTTCGCGCAAGCGACGATGGTCCATCGCCGTGCAGCGGTCCATTACAACGTCCAGTCCGCCGTCGCGGGCAATCTGCGCCGCCTCCCAGCTGACCACGCCGAGCTGTAGCCACAGCGCCCGCGCGCCAACCTCGACCGCGCTGCGGGCAATGGCCGGTGCGTGCTCAGACCGGCGGAACACGTCGATGATGTCGAAGGGGCCGGTCTCATTGACCGCCTCCTCGATCGTCCGCCACGACGGCACGCTGAGGACCTCGCGAGCGTTGGGGTTGACCGGGATGCACTCGTAGCCCTGCTGGATGAGGTAACGCATCACGCCGTGCGAGGCGCGGCCCGGGTCGGGCGACGCGCCGACGATGCATATCCGCCGGGCGGCCGCCAACAGGGCCAGCGCGCCCTCCATGTCGAGCAGCTCAACCGGCCCTGTGCCCTCCTGGGCGTCGATCATCTCGAGCGCGCGATGGCGCTCGTTCTCGACCTCCTCCCACGATCGCTGTGGCATGCCGAGATGATTGCACGCAACGGCCGCCACGGTGCATACTCGCGCTGCACGACCCTGCCGCCGACGCCACCGCGTAAGGTCCTTCGATCAGCACGAGGGTGGGTGGCGCAGCCCGGAAAGCAGGGCACTTGTGAGGAGGACAACTTGCGAAGGATCGCACTGCCCGTTGCCCTGATGGCAGCGTTGGCGCTCATCTTCGGGGCCTGCCAGCCGGCAGCCAGCCCGGCGCCGGGCGACACACCCGGGGCGCAGACTCCGGGAGCGGAGACCCCCGGCACGCAGACGCCGGGCGCAGAGACGCCCGGTGCGGAGACGCCCGGTACGCAGACCCCCGGCGGCGAGACCCCAGGCACGGAGACCCCGGGCACGACGCCGGGTGGCGGGGAGGGCTTCCTTGCCTGCATGGTCAGCGACGTGGGCGGCATCGACGACCGCAGCTTCAACGAGAACGCGTGGGCCGGCATGCAGATGGCCGAGCAGCAGCTGGGCGTCGAAGTCCGCTTCCTGGCCTCGGCCTCGCAGGAGGACTACGCGCGGAACATCAACCAGCACATCAACGATGGCTGCAACATGATCGTCACCGTCGGCTTCCTGCTCGGCGACGACACGTACACCGCGGCCCAGAACAACCCCGATGTCCGCTTCGCCATCGTCGACTACGCCTACGGCACTGACGAGCAGCCTGATCTGCCCAACCTCGAGGGCCTGATCTACGCCACTGAGGAGGCCGCCATGCTGGCCGGCTACGCCTCGGCGTCGTGGTCTCGAACCGGTGTGATGGGCACCTTCGGCGGTATCCAGATCCCGCCGGTGACGGCGTTCATGGACGGCTTCCTCGCCGGAGCCAACTATTACAACGAGCAGAAGGGCGCCAACGTCCGCGTGCTCGGCTGGGACGGCAGCTCCGGCTCGTTCACGGGCAACTTCGACAGCCTCGACGACGCCCGCGAGCTGACCGTCGGCATGCTGCAGGAGAACGCTGACGTGATCCTGCCGGTCGGTGGCCCGATTGGCCAGGGCACCTTTGCCGCGATCCAGGACCAGGGTGCGGAGGCCGTCGGCCTCGGCGTCGATGTCGACTGGACCGAGACCGTGCCGCAGTACTCGGACCTGATGCTCACGCACATCCTGAAGAGGATCGACAACTCGGTCTTCCTGGCCATCGAGCGTGCCGTCAACGGTGAGGCTCCGCAGCCCTTCTTCCTCAACAACCTGGAGAACGAGGGCGTCGGCCTGGGCGAGTTCCACGACTACGAGGGCGACATCACCGATGAGACCCGCTCGGAGCTCGAGCAGCTCCAGCAGGACATCATCGACGGCAATGTCGTCGTCTCGGAGTGGATCAACCCGTAAGCCACCTGAGTAGAACCAGCTAGCTCGGACAGGCGGCGTCTCATGACGCCGCCTGTCCGCATCAACGAGGGGAAACGAAGGGCTTGAAGCTCGAGCTTCGAGGCATCACCAAGCGCTTTCCGGGCGTGCTCGCCAACGAGGATGTGAGTCTCGTCGTCCAGCCGGGTGAGATCCACGCGCTGCTGGGCGAGAACGGCGCCGGCAAGACCACGCTGATGAACGTGCTCTACGGGCTCTACCAGCCCGACGCCGGCGCGATCCTGGTCGATGACACCCCCATCACCATCACCAGCCCCGGCGATGCCATCGCCGCCGGCATCGGCATGGTCCACCAGCACTTCATGCTCGTGCCGGTCTTCACCGTCACCGAGAACGTAATGCTCGGGCTCGAGTCGACGCGCGGTCCGATGCTGCAGCTCGACCGCAGGGCCGCCCGCGCGCGCATCCGCGAGATCTCGGAGCGCAACAACCTGCGCGTGGATCCCGACGCATTGGTTGAGGACCTCCCCGTCGGCGTGCGCCAGCGGGTGGAGATCATCAAGGCCCTTTACCGCGACACGCGCACGCTGATCCTCGACGAGCCGAGCGCCGTCCTCACCCCGCAGGAGACGGAGGAGCTCTTTGCGGTCATGCGCACGCTGGCCAAGGGTGGCACCTCGATCATCTTCATCACCCACAAGCTCAACGAGGTGATCGAGATCGCCGATCGGATCACCGTGCTGCGCAGGGGGAAGGTGGTCGGTACGGCCATTCCGGCCGAGACGACCCGTGAGCAGCTCGCAGCGATGATGGTCGGCAGGCCGGTCCAACTGGTCGTCGACAAGGACGTGGCCAAGCCGGGCGAGCCCGTGCTCGAGGTGCGCGCCCTGAACGTGCGGGATGAGCGGGGCCAGCCGGCGGTCATCGACCTGGACCTGACCGTTCATGCCGGCGAGATAGTCGCCATCGCCGGTGTCCAGGGCAACGGGCAGTCGGAGCTGGCGCAGGCGATCACCGGCCTGCGAACGATCGACAGTGGCGAGGTGCTGATCGGCGGCAAGCGGATCAGGGCCGATCCCCGTTCCATCTACCGCGCCGGGGTGGCGCACGTGCCCGAAGACCGGATGAAAGATGGGCTGGTCGCCGGTTTCAACATCGCCGAGAACCTGGCCCTCAACAACTACTGGTTTCCTCCGCACGGCAGCGGCCTGCGCGTCGATCGCCAGAAGATGGCCGAGACCGCCGAACGCCAAGTCGGGGAATACGACGTCCGCACGCCCTCGATCTTCAACAACATCGCCAACCTGTCGGGCGGCAACCAGCAGAAGGTCATCGTTGCGCGGGAGTTCTCGCGCGACCTGCAGCTCCTGGTCGCGGTCCAGCCCACGCGCGGGCTCGACGTCGGCTCGATCGAATACATCCACAGGCGGCTGGTCGAGAAGCGCGACGAGGGAGCGGGTGTCCTGCTCATATCGACCGAGCTCGACGAGGTGGTCGCGCTCGGTGATCGGATTGCGGTCATGTACCAGGGCCGGATCGTGGGGATCCTCTCGCCGGCCGAGGCCACCTTCGAGCGGCTCGGCCTGCTGATGGGCGGAGCCCATCCCGAGGATCACACCCCGGACGAGATGGCGGCACTGGCGACGCAGGCATGACCGACGAGCGGCCGACCGACCCGGCCAGCGAGGCCCCTACGCCCGCCAACAGCGGGGCGACCTCCACGCCGGCGGGCGCTGGTGAGCCACAGGCGACCACCACCGGGATCGGCGATGACGTAGCACGCAAGGACCCCGCTGGCGATCGCCGTCCCGGCCGGCTGCGCGCGTGGGGTACAGCTCTGCTGCCGACGCTGCTGGCTTTCTTCAGCGCCATGGTCGTCGGCGCGTTCGTCATCGTGCTCAGCAACGAGCGGCTGTTGGGGCTTCTCGTCAGCGACCCCCTGACCGGCCTGGGCGAGTCCTTGAACACCGTGCTGAATGCCTACGCGGCCCTGTTCCGGGGCGCCTTCGGTGACCCGGTGCGGCTGTTCGAGGCGCTGCTCACGCTGGATCCGGCTGCGCTGCGTGGCTCGCTGATCCCGCTGTCCGAGACGATCCTGTCGACCACGCCATTGATCCTGACCGGGCTGGCCGTGGCACTGGCCTTCCGGGCGGGCCTGTTCAACATCGGTGGCGAGGGCCAGCTGCAGCTCGGAGCCCTGGCTGCCGTGCTCGTCGGCTTCAGCCTGGAGGGGCTGCCACTGCTGGTGCACCTGCCGCTCGCGCTGCTGGCCGGCGCGGCCGCAGGTGCGATGTGGGGCTTCATCCCGGGCGCGCTCAAGGCCCGCACCGGCGCCCACGAGGTGATCACCACGATCATGCTCAACTTCGTGGCGTTCCGGCTGGTCGATCTGGCCCTGCGAAACCCGCTTTACCAGCGGCCCGGTCGGATGGACCCGATCTCGCAGGTGGTCCAGGACTCGGCCGCGCTGCCCAGGCTTATCGATGATGTCGCCCTGCGCGCGCATTGGGGAATCGTCGTCGCCCTCGTCGCGGCCGTGCTCGTCTCGTGGCTGCTCTTCCGTTCGACCAAGGGCTTCGAGTTTCGCGCCGTTGGCCTGAACCCACAGGCAGCCCGCTACGCGGGCATGAGCATCGGCGGCTCGATCGTCCTGTCGATGATGATCGCCGGAGCCCTGGCGGGCCTGGCCGGCGCGTCGATCGTCCTGGCCCCTGCCATCCGCACGTTGACCCCCGGGCTGGGCGGGGGGGCTGGCTTTGACGGGATCGCCATCGCACTGCTGGGTAGGGCGAGGCCCGCAGGTGTGGTGCTGGCTGCATTCCTGATCGGCGCCCTGCGTGCAGGCTCCACGCCGATGCAGGCGGCCACCGGCGTGCCGATCTACCTCGTCGTGGTGATCCAGGCGCTGGTGATCATGTTCATCGCCGCACCCGCGCTCGTCCGAGCGATCTATCGCATCCGGGCCGAGCGCGTTGTCGGTGGCGAAGCCTTTGCCAAGGGATGGGGCGGATGAGCGCCGCTGCGACGCCGGCCGCCGGCGGCAGGGTTCTGACCACCGCCGAGCGGGCGCAGCTGCGCCGACAGCGCGTGCTGGGCATCGTCTACCTGCTGGCTGCCGCGGTCATCGTGGTCTTCTTCGCCCTGCCGGTCGCTCCGGGCACCGATGCCACGCTCGTATTCGCACTCGGACCGGCGATGGTCCAGCCGCCTGACGTGATGGTGCCCGCAGGCTTGACCCTCTACCTGTTGGCAGGGGTGGCCGCCTTTGCCGGCGCCGTGCAGCTGACCCGAGGGTTCGGCGCTCGCTGGGCGCTGGTGCTGACGCTGGTGGTGTTCGCGTTCGTCGCGGCCTTCATCGTGTGGGTGGCGGCGGGCCAGTCGATGAACGTCACCGGTCTGCTCCAGACGACGATCAACAGGTCGGTGCCGATCATCTTCGGGGCGCTCTCTGGGATCATGTGCGAGCGGGCCGGCGTGATCAACATCGCCATCGAGGGCATGCTGCTCTCTGGGGCGTTCGTCGCCGGCGTCAGCTCGAGCATCACCGACAACCCCTGGATCGGGCTGGTCCTGGCGGTCCTGACGGGAGGCGTGCTGGGCCTCCTCTTGGCCGTGCTGGCGATCCGCTACCTGGTCGACCAGATCGTGGCGGGCTTCGTGATCAACATCCTTGCCGTCGGTCTGACCAGCTACCTGGCGGTAGCCGTGCTGCAACCCAACCCGCACCTCAACTCGCCGCCACGCTTCCCGATCATGCCGCTGCCCCTGCTGTCGGACCTGCCCATCCTTGGCCCCATCCTCTTCCGCCACAACCTCTTCGTCTACGTCGCCTTCATCCTCGTCGCGCTGCTCTTCTACGCGCTCTTCTACACACGCTGGGGGCTGCGCGTGCGGGCCGTGGGCGAGCACCCCAAGGCCGCCGACACGGTCGGCATCAACGTGCTCTTCGTGCGCTACCGGAACGTGATCATGGGCGGGATGATCGCGGGCTTCGGCGGAGCCTACTTCACCATCGGTTCGACCGGCATCTTCGAACGAGAGATGACCGCCGGCCGAGGGTTCATCGGCCTGGCGGCGATGATCTTCGGTGGCTGGAACCCGCTGGGCGCAGCCGGCGCCGGTCTCGTCTTCGGCCTGGCCGACGCCATCCAGGCCCGAACGGCGATCTTGAACATACCGATCCCCTCCGAGTTCCTGTTGATGCTCCCGTACGTCGTCACGATCATCGTGGTGGCCGGCCTGGTCGGGCGCGTGCGCGCGCCGGCCGCTGACGGTCAGCCCTACAAGAAGGAGTGAGCGAGCCCGATCGGCCGGCCGCACCCAGGCCGATCATTCTCGACTGCGATCCGGGCCACGACGACGCGCTGGCCATGCTGCTGGCGCTCGCCCGGCCGGAGGTCGAGCTTCTGGGTGTGACGACCGTCGCCGGCAATGCCACTCTCGAGCACACGACGCGTAACGCGCTCAGCGTGCTCACACTGATCGACCGCACCGACGTGCCGGTTGCCGTCGGCGCCGATCGACCGCTCAGCCGCCCCCTCGTCACCGCCGCACACGTCCATGGCGTGAGCGGCCTCGAGGGCGCCGAGCTGCCCGAGCCATCCTTCTCCCCGATCGACCAGCCCGCGGTCGATTTCATCGCACGACAGGTGGCCCATAGCGACGTCCCGGTGACGCTCGTGCCGACCGGGCCCCTGACCAACATCGGCGCGTTCATCCAGCGTCATCCCGAGCTGCTGGCCGGGGTGGAGCACATCTGCCTGATGGGCGGTGCGATGGGGGAGGGCAACATCACCGCGTCGGCCGAGTTCAACATCTGGGTCGATCCAGAGGCGGCGGCGATCGTCTTCGAGTGCGGTCGCCCGGTGACGATGATCGGGCTGGATGTGACCCACCAGGCGATCGTCACCCACGCCGACGCCGAACGGATGGCGAGACTGGGCACGCGCACCGGCCGGGTCTTCGCTGACCTGCTGCACTATTTCGCCCGCTTCCACGAACAGCGCTACGGCTGGGATGGCTCGCCGATCCACGATGCGGTGGCAGTGGCTCATGTCCTCGACCTGGGCCTGGTCCGGGTCGCGCCGTACCGCGTCGACGTGGAGACGCATAGCGATCTCACCCGCGGCCGGACCGTGGTCGACCTGCGCGCCATAAGCGGCCGGCCGGTCAACGCTGATGTCGGCGTGGGGATCGAGCGCGAACGATTCGTGGAGTTGTTGCAGGAGACCGTCGCGGCCTATCCCTGATCGCTATACTCCGCCCGAGTTCCGCGCGTGCCCTCGCGGAACCACCCATAAGGGAACGGGATACTCACGCCGGTCGAGCTGCCCCGACCGGACGGAGGGAGGGCACCTGATGGACGACACCGGCTTGTGGGGGGCCGGAGCCGATCCGGGGTCGGCACTCGTTCTGATCGTCGAGGACGATCCGACGCAGCGCCAGATCCTGACGCGCCTGCTCGAGCACGAGGGCTACGCGGTTCTCGGCGTGGGCGACGGCGAGACCGGCCTGCGGGCGATCATCGAGCACCAGCCGCAGCTGGTCCTGCTCGACCTGAACCTGCCACGGATGGACGGTTTCGAGGTCTGCCGACAGCTGCGCGCAGACCCGATCACAGCCACGCTGCCGGTGATGGTCGTGACCGCTCACACTTCGCTCGATGACATGGTTGCCGCCCTCGATGCAGGCGCCGACGACTTCCTGGCCAAGCCCGTACAGCACGCCGAGCTGCTGGCTCGGATGCGCAGCGCGTTCCGGCTGCGCACGGCCATCAACAGCCTCGAGCGGGCGACCCAGATCGTGGCGACGCTGGCAAATGCCGTCGAGGCCAAGGACGCCAAGCTCGTCCATCACTGCCGATGGCTGGCCCACCACGCTGCGCGGGTGGCCGTGTCCGTCGGGCTGCGTGGCGTCGAGCTGGAGGCGGTCGCCTATGGGGCACTTCTCCACGACGTCGGCAAGATCGGCGTGCCGGAGCACCTGCTCCGCAAGGAGGGCCCGCTGAGCGACGCGGAGTGGCGGGTGATGCGCCGCCACCCGGTGATCGGGGAGCGGATCTGCCGACCGCTCAACGCATCGCGCGGCTTCGCGCCGATCATCCGGCACCATCACGAGCGCTTCGATGGCCGCGGCTACCCGGACGGTCTGCGCGGCGACTCGATCCCGCTCGGGGCCCGCATCGTGGCCATCACCGACGCCTACGAGGCGATCGTCCACGGCCGGCCCTACCAGCCGTCCAAGCCACACGACGCGGCGGCAGAGGAGCTGGTCACCCTTGCCGGGCGGCAGTTCGATCCCGACTTCGTGCCGATCTTCCTCGACGAGTTGGCGCGTGACACACAGGGCATTCCGCCACCGGTCCAGCTGCCGGTCGTTGCCCACCTCGAGCCGGAGCTTGCACAGGGCGGCTGATCGCGGCGCCAGTATCTGGGTGCATTACACGAGCCATCCGCAGTGCCGGCCGCTGCGGCTCAAACTTGGGTCGTGAGCGGCTACCTGACGCTTGAGCCACCGGGCCCCCTGCGGTACGGGTTTATCCGCCACGGACTGCGCTTCCTGCTCGGGGCTTACCTCCGAGTAAGGGTCGAGAACGCCGGGCTGCTGCCCGAGGGCGACAGCTTCCTGGTCAACTTCAGCCATCCGAACTGGGTCGACCCGCTGGTCATCGTCGGCTACTGGCCGGACGAACGTCGCATTTTCATCTTCGGTCCACGGGAGCCGGATATGGAGGTGGGATTGCGCAACCGGCTCATCCGCTGGGGTCGTATCGGCGTGCCGTTCAAGCCATCCGCGCGCGACCTGATCGACACCACCAAACGGGCGATGGCGGCGTTGCGGAGCGGCATCCTGATCGTGGCCGGGGAAGGCCGGCTCTCAGACGAGGAAGGTGCCATCGTCCCGCTGGAGGAGGGTCCTGCCTATCTGGCCCTGCGCGCCCAGGTCCCGATCGTGCCACTGGCCGTCATCGGGACCCGCTGGCTGCGGTTCGGCAAGCGGATCACGCTGCGCTTCGGGCCCGCCGTCGAGACGGCCGGCCGCAGGCCCGACCGCCGCACCATCAGGGCTGTCACGGAGGAGCTGACAACGGCCATGGAGCGGCTGCTGGAGGGCGTAGAGGGCGAGCCGCCGCCGGGCCCCTTCGGGCGCTGGCTGACGGAGGTCTTCAACGAGCGTCCGTGGCTCGAGCGCAGGCGCGACTGATCTCCGCGTACGGCCAGCGGTCGCGGCATGCCCGTCAGGCGTCCCTGAGCCGCTCCTCGACCAGCACGGCTGCGCCGAGCAGGCCCACGTCATCACCCAGCGCCGCCGGCACGATCTCGACCTGGCGGGCCTGCTCGCGGAAGGCGTACCGTGCGACAGCTTCGCGCGCGGGCCCGAGCAGACGCTCGCCCTGGCCGATCGCAACGCCGCCGCCGACCACCACTCGCTGGGGCGCGAACACGTCGACGACGCTCACCATCGCCGCCGCGAAGGCGCGGCGGGCGACCTCCATCACCTCGGCCGCGAGCTCGTCGCCGGCCTCCTCCGCAGCGGCCACCTCAGCCGCGGAAACCGGCCGTGGCGCGACCCGGCGAGCAGCCTCGGCCAACGCAGATCCGCGCCCGGCGCCGCCCGCCAGCGCCTCCATCGCGGTGCGCGAGATTCCGGTCCCGGAGCTCATCGCCTCGAGGTGTCCACGCGCCCCACAGCCGCACGGCGGTCCATCCAGCTCCACCTGCAGGTGGCCGATCTCGCCGGCCAGGCCGCGCGCCCCGCGCAGCAGTCGGCCGTCGATGACGACCGCCCCGCCGATACCCGTCGACACCGTCACGTACACGTAATCGCTGAGCCCAATGGCCGCCCCAAAAGCGCCCTCGCCCAGAGCGGCCACCTGCGTGTCCCGGTCGAGGTAGACCGGCATCCCCAGGCGCTCGGTGAGCGCGTCGGCCAGGCTAAAGTCGTGGAACGAGCGGTGCAGGTTCGGTGGGTCGAGCAGCACGCCGGCGAATGGGTCGAGCGGGCCGGGCGCGGAGACACCGACAGCCACCGGTGGTCGTCCCCCGCCTGCGGCGTGCTCCTTCAGCGAAGACTGCAGGCTGGCTACGGCTGCCTCGACGGCTTGCCGCGCACCGCTTGCCGCGGCGCTCGGGCCGTGCTGACGTCCGATCACCCGACCTTCAACCACGACCGCCGTGCGCAGGTGCGTCCCGCCGAAGTCGATCGCCCCGACCGGCTCAGTCAGTCGTTGCACGAGCGCGCTCTCAGTCCGGTCTGCCGCCGCGTTCCTGCTGCAGCTCGCGCAGGCGCTCGTCGCTGATGCCGAAGTGGTGCGCGATCTCGTGGAAGAGCGTGTTCTCAACGGCCCGAGCGAGCGACTCGGGCGTACGGTAGTAGGCCTCCAGCGGCTTTCGGAACAGGGTGATCTTGCTCGGCACCGGCGCCTGGGTGGCACCGTATGCCGTCCGCGGAACGCCCTGGTACAGCCCGAACAACCCGCGCGCCCCGACGCTGGCCAGCTGCTCGGCCGTCGCCTCGTCGTCGATGACGATGGCCACGCTGTCCAGCCGCGAGGCAAAGGGCTCAGGCAGGCGCGCCAGCGCCCTCCCGACCAGCTTGTCGAAGTCCGTCTCGTCCATTGCCGCCCATCGTCTCACTGAAATCGATGACGGGGCTGCCGCCGGCCACCCGCTCGAGCGCGGCATGGTTGGTCAGGTCGAGGCGCAGCGGGGTCATCGACACGTAGCGGTTGTCCATCGCCCACAGGTCGGTGCCCTCGGCCGGCCCTTCCAGGGGCACGACGGTGAACCAGTAGTGGCGCCGGCCCATCGGGTCTTCGCCGGGCAGCACGCGGCCGTCGTACTGCTCGACCGCCTGGCGCGTCCAGCACATGCCTCGCGGATTCGGCGGCAGGTTGACGTTGACCAGCTTGAGCTCGCCCTGTGGCAGCAGCAGCTCGAGGACGCGCTCGACGAAGGGCTCCAGCGGGCTCAGGTCGGGGTCGTCTGTCTCAACCGGCGTGCTGAAGGCGATGCCACGCAGCCCGAGCAGGGCCGCCTGTTTGGCGGCGGCGAGCGTCCCGGAGTGCCACATCCCGTTGCCGAGGTTCGGGCCCAGGTTGATGCCCGAGAGCACCACGTCGACCTTCTCCCAGTTGTAGGCTCCGAGTGCCACGCAATCGGCGGGCGTGCCGTTGACGCGGTAGGCCGCGATGCCCTCGATGATCTTGGTAGACCGGTAGCGCAATGGCTTGGAGTGGGTGATCGCGTGGCTGGCCGATGATTGCTCGACATCGGGCGCCACGACCCGGACGTCGCCGAACCGACTGGCGACGCGGGCCAGCGTGGCCAGCCCGGGACTGTAGATTCCGTCGTCGTTGGAGACCAAGATTCGCATGATCGTGCTCGAATGCCTCCCATGCGCGCCACGCTGATTCACAGCCCGTCGGCTGGAGATGCCGAGCTGGATGAGACGGCGCTCACCAGGATGCTCGAGGAAGCCGGGTTTCAGGTGCGCTACCGCTTGCGCAAGGGGGATTGGAAAAAGGGCCTGCGTGACCCGGAGAAGTCTGACCTGGTGGTCGCGGCCGGCGGCGACGGCACCGTCACGCGGGTGGCGCTCGAGATGGCCGGCGCGGACATCCCGATCGCCATCCTGCCCCTCGGCACGGCCAACAACATCGCCCGTTCCCTTGGGCTCGTTGGCAGCGCGCCGGAGATCAGCGCGCGCTGGAAGGAGTCGCAGCCGCGGCCCCTGGATGTCGGCGTGGTCAGGGCCACGTGGGAGGAGTACCGCTTCGTCGAATCCGCTGGCGGGGGGCTCTTCGCCGAGCTGATCAGGTCGGTCGATCACGACGACAGCCTGCGCCTGATGACCGGTGCCAAGGGCGACCGCGCGCTGGCCCTGCTGGAGGACCATGTCGAGGCGGCCCGCCCGAGCCGCTGGGAGGTCGACCTCGACGGCGAGGATCTGTCCGGCGACTACATCGCGGTCGAGGCCATGAACACGCCCTTCATCGGCCCCAAGATCCCTCTCGCTCCCGAGGCGGATCCCGGTGACGGCCAGCTCGAACTGGTCCTGCTCGGAGAGCAGGAGCGAGGCGCCCTGCTCGAGTACATCGGGGGTCGCCTGCGCGAGGCGGCCGCCGAGCTGCCGGACCTGCCGGTCAGGCGCGGCCGGCACGTGCACCTGCGCTCCGTCGAAGGGCTCACCGTTCACGTCGGCGACGAGGTCATCGAGCCGCCCAGGGGCCACAGCCCAGACGGGCCATACGACATCGTGCTCGAGCCGGGCGCCGTGCTGATGCGCGGATGAACGCTGAGACGCCAACGATCCCGCACGGCCAGCCGCGAGGTCCGGTCCTGCCCAAGGGGCTCGACACCCCCTGCCTGGTGATCGACCTGGACATCGCCGAGGCGAATGCCCGCCGGATGGCCGAGGCGATGGCTGCCCGGGGGGTGGCCCTGCGCCCGCACATCAAGACGCACAAGTCGGTTGCCCTCGCCCGGCTCCAGCTCGCCGCTGGGGCGGTGGGCTTGACTGTCGGCACGCTTGGCGAGGCGGAGGTCATGGCCGACGGCGGCTGCACGGACATCTTCATCGCCTATCCCCTGTGGCTCAGCGGGCGAAAGGCAGACCGGCTGCGCAGCCTGCTGGAACGTCCAGGCCTGAAGCTCTCTCTGGGCATCGATACGGTGGCCGGCGCGCAGCAGATCGCACGGGCCGTCGGCGAGGCGGCCGACCGCCTGCAGGTGCTCGTCGAGATCGACCCCCGCTACCACCGCACGGGCGCTGACCCGAAACGGGCGGGTGAGGTGGCCAGGGGGGCTCGCGACGCGGGCCTGGCGGTCGCCGGGATCTTCACCCACGGCGGACATGGCTATGCCGGCGTCGCAGCAGCTGCTCGGGCGGCAGAGGACGAGGTTGAGACGCTACAGCAGGCCGCCCAGGACCTCAGCCGGATGGGCATCGAGCCGCGCGTGATCAGCGCCGGCTCGTCGCCAACGGCGATGGCAGCAGCCCGTCCGCCGATTAACGAGATGCGCCCCGGCGTCTACCTGCTCGGCGACAGGCAGCAGGTCCACCTGGGTGGCTCGCCGCCCGATGGCGTGGCCGTTGCCCTGGCGGCAACGGTGGTCAGCGATGCCGTGGAAGGCCAGGTGGTCCTGGACGCGGGCGCCAAGTCGCTGACCAAGGACGTACCGGCCTATCTCGAGGGCCATGGCTTCCTGCCCGCCTACCCGGACACGGTGATCGGACGGGTCTCCGACTACCACGGCGTGGTGCCCCTCCCGGAGGGCGCCCGCCGGCCCGAGGTCGGCGAAGTCGTGGCCGTGATACCCAACCACGCCTGCCCCGTGGTGGACCTCTTCGACTCATTCATCGCCACCCGCTCCGGCGAAGTGGTCGGGCGGTGGCCGGTGGACGCTCGCGGTCGGAGCGGCTGATCCGCAGTCCGCTGCTGGCGTACCATGCGCGGCGCATGATCTTCCGTCGCCTGATCGGCAACTATGCGCGCGGCCTGCTGATGGGCGGCGCAGACGTCGTCCCCGGAGTCAGCGGTGGCACCGTCGCGCTCATCGTGGGTATCTACGAGCGGCTGATCCACGCCATCCGGCTGGGGGCATCCGCCCTGTTCAGTGCCGCACGGCTCGACTTCAGCGGGTCGCGGCGCAAGTTCGCGGATGTGGAGTGGCTGCTCGTGCTGCCCTTGGGCGCGGGCATCCTGACCGCGCTCGTCATCGGCGCCCGGATCATCCCGCCGCTCATCGAGGAACACCCGGAGCCGGTTCACGCGTTGTTCTTCGGGTTGATAGCGGGGTCGATCATCGTGCCTTTCAGGCGGATCGACCGCGTGGGCCGAGGCGAGGTGCTGCTCGTCGCAGTAGCCGCGGTCGCAGCCTTCGTTGTCGTGGGCATGCCACCGCGCGAGATCGAGAGCCCGCCCCTGCCGTACGTCTTCGTCTCGGCGATGGTGGCGATCTGCGCCATGATCCTGCCGGGCGTCAGCGGTGCCTTCCTGCTGTTCGTGCTCGGGATCTACACAGCCTCGCTGGAGGCCCTGCGCGGTTTCGACGTGCCGTACGTCGCGGTCTTCCTCGCCGGCGCGGTGATCGGGCTGGGAAGCTTCGCCAGGGTTCTCGAGTGGCTGTTGGTGCATCGTCACGGTATGACCATGGCCGCGCTGACCGGGCTGATGGTCGGGGGCATGCGCGCCCTGTGGCCCTGGCAGGGGGCCGACCGCGAGATGCTCATGCCGCCTGATACGGGAAGCCTTGTCGCCATGGCCGCGCTGGCGCTGGTCGGGTTCCTGGGCGTGAGCGCCTTGATCTGGTACGGCGGACGGCGCGTACAGCGGCCGGTACACATGGAGCACGAAATTCGCTGAGCGACGCCGACTCATCAGCCACACGGCTCAAACGGCGCGGCGCCGGCGCGCAATTGCCGGCCGGAAAACGCGACTAGACTCTGGCCGGTGAGCCAGGCCCCTCCCGACCCCGTTCCCGGCATCTCATGGCGCCCGCTCGGCCGCGACGATGCGGAGCGCATTCTCGAGCTGGCCAACGCCTCCTTCAGGGGGGACAGCCAGCCTTACGTGATGACCCTGGCGGAGGTCCAGCACACGCTGGCCGACGAGCGCATCGACCTCGCTCGCGACACGATCGGAGGGTTCACCGACGACGGTGCGCTGGCCTGTTTTGGCGCCGCGCGCCCACGTGCCGTGGCCGTACGGCGACGGATCATCTACCAGGACGGCGAGGTCCATCCGAGCTTCCGCCGGCGCGGGCTCGGCAGCGCGGTGCTGTCGTACACCGAGGCGCGCAGCGCGGAGATCCTGGCCCAGCATCGCCAGGAGCAGCCTGACGACGGCGTGCCCGCCTACCTGGAGGCCTACTGCGACGAGCGGCTGGCTGACCGCATAGCGCTGTTCGAGCGGCGCGGCTACCAGCCGATCCGCTGGTACACCGACATGCGCCGCGACCTGGCCGACCCGCTGCCCGATCCGGCGCCACTCCCCGCCGGCCTCGAGCTGGTCGGCTGGACGCCCGAGCTCGACGAGGCATATCGAGTCGCGCACGTAACCGCCTTCGACGACCACTGGGGCTCGGAGCCGCTCACCTCGGCGGAGTGGCACACGCGGTTCACCGGTTCACCGATGTTCCGGCCCGACCTCACCGTGGCCGCAGCCGACGAGGTCGGACGGCTGGTGGCGTACGTGATCGGCTACCACGCGGCCGACGACACAGCTGTGACGGGCCGGGTGGAAGGCTGGCTGGGCCAGGTGGGAACGTTGCGCGAGTGGCGCGGCCGCGGCCTGGCGACGGCCCTGATGGTTCGCGTCATGCGTCTGATGCGGGACGCCGGCATGCAGGACGCCAAGCTCGACGTCGACACCGAGAACCAGACCGGCGCGATGGGACTCTACGAGCGGCTCGGCTTCCGGCCCGAGCACCGCTCCATTCGTTGGGCCAGGCAGGCCTGACCGGGGCAGCTCAGCCGAGCCCCAGCTCGGCCGGGTCCATCAGCGACAGTCGCTCGGTGATCGCCGAGTGCTCTGCGTGTCCGTAGACGTCGGTCGTCAGGTACTTCAGCCCGCTGTCGACGAGCAGGGTCACGACAGTGGCATCGGGGCCCAGCCTGCGCGCCACGCGCAGTGCGGCGACCACGTTCGCCCCTGAGGAGGCCCCCGCAAATAGCGCCTCCTCGCGAGCCAGCCGGCGAGCCATGTCCTTCGCCTCGGCCGTCGTCACGGCCATGATCTCGGAGGCGTCGGCCGGGTCCCACAGCGGTGGCACGAAGCCGATGCCCATGCCCTCGATCTGGTGGGCACCGGTCCGCCCCTCGCTCAGGATGGGGGATTCCGCCGGCTCGACCGCGACCACGGGCAGGTCCTGCCGATGTCGGCGCAGAGCACGGGCCGCTCCGTGCAGCGAGTGGGCCGTGCCTACCGACTGGACCAGCGCGCTGACCTCACCGCCGGTCTGCTGCCATATCTCCTCACCGAGCTGGTCGTAGCCGTCCGCTGCGTCGTGGTTGTTCAGTTGGTCGACCCACCAGGCGCCGGTCTCGCTGCTGATCCTCCGTGCCGTCGCGATCATCGTCTTGACCAGCTGCTCGGTGATCTTTCCCTGGTCGCTCTCAACGAGGGTGATCCGCGCGCCGAGCGACGCCTGGTGGTCACGCTTCTCCTGGCTGAATGCGTCCGAGGTGACGATGTGCAGCGGGTAGCCCTTGGACGCGCAGACCAGGGCCAGCGACGTGCCGGTGGAACCACCGGTGTACTCCACCACGCTGCCGCCCGGCTGGAGGTGCCCGGCCCGTTCGGCGCCAGTGATGGCAGCCAGCGCCATGCGGTCCTTCATCGAGCCCGTCGGGTTGAAGCCCTCGAGCTTGACCAGCACCCGGGCCATGCCCGGCTCGACCACGCGCCGGAGGGCGACCAGCGGCGTATTGCCGATCGCGCCCAGCACGTCCTCCGAGATGGCCGGTCTTTGGTCGAGATCACCGGGGCGAGCGTTGTCAGTCATCGGACGATGATAGGCCGGCGCACGCCCGTCCCGATGGCGGCCGCGACACAGAACAAGCGTTCTATACTGACTGCTGTCCACAGCCGGCGCGCCCGATCGTGGACGAAGTTCGTGGATAGGCCGGTGGCAGGTCCGCCGTGTCTGGGGTTAGGGTCGGGAGGAGCATGTCCATCGCCGCAAACGACTTCACGCACCTCCACGTCCACTCCGAGTTCAGCCTGCTCGATGGGCTCGGGCGGATCAATGACCTGGTCGGCCAGGCGCAGGCCCATGGCTTCGACTCGCTCGCCCTGACCGACCATGGCGCGCTGTACGGTGCCGTCGCCTTCTACCAGGCCTGCCAGGGTGCGGGCATCAAGCCGATCATCGGTGTCGAGACTTACATCGCTCGACGGTCGATGGCCGATCGCGAAGGCAAGGCGGACGCCCAGCCATATCACCTGATACTGCTGGCCAAGGACTGGCGCGGTTACCAGAACCTGTGCCGGATCGTCACCGACGCCCACCTCGAGGGCTACTACTACAAGCCGCGCATCGACCGCGAGTACCTCGCCCGGCACGCGGATGGGCTCATCGGGCTCTCCGCCTGCCTGAACGGCGAGGTTCCCCGCGCCCTGGAGTCGGGCGACTGGGATGAGGCAAAGCGCATCGCGGGCAGCTATCGCGACATCCTCGGCCCGGGCAACTTCTTCTTCGAGCTGCAGGACCACGGCATGGCCGACCAGCACCGGCTCAACGAGCAGCTGCTGCGACTCGGCCCCGAGATGGGTATCCCGCTCGTCGCCACCAACGACCTGCATTACGTCCGCCGCGAGCAGGCCGAGGCGCACGACGTGCTTCTCTGCGTAGGCACGGCCTCGAACCTGGACACGCCAGGGCGGATGCGGTTCGAGACCCCGGATTTCTACCTGAAGTCAGCGGCCGAGATGGCGGAGCTTTTCCGCGACGTGCCGGAGGCGCTGCGCAACACCCGGCTGATCGCCGAGATGACGAGCCTGGAGATGCCCTTCAACCAGCTGCGCCTGCCGGACTTCCCGGTCCCGCCGGGCCATACCGTCGAGACGTGGCTGCGTGCCGAGTGCGAGCGCGGCCTGGTCGAGCGCTACGGCCAGATCACCCCGCAGTTGAAGCAGAGGCTCGACTACGAGCTCGACATCATCATCCGGATGGGATACGCGGCCTACTTCCTGATCGTCGCTGACTTCACCCGCTTCGCCCGCCAGCAGGGCATCGCGACCACCTGTCGCGGCTCGGCCCCGGGCTCGATCGTGACCTACACCCTGGGCATCACGCCGGTAGACCCGATCCATTACGAGCTGCCCTTCGAGCGCTTCCTCAACCCGGACCGGGTCACCATGCCGGACATCGACGTCGACTTCGAGGACGCGCGGCGCGACGAGGTCATCCGCTACGTCACGCAGAAGTACGGCTCGGACCACGTCGCCCAGATCATCACCTTCGGCACGATGCTGGCGCGGGCCGCCATCCGCGATGTCGGCCGGGTGCTGGGCTTTGGCTATGGCGAGGTCGATCGGATCGCCAAGGCCGTGCCCAACCAGCTCGGCATCAAGCTGGACGAGGCGCTCCAGATAGCGCCGCCGCTCAAGGAGATGCATGACGGCGACCCGCAGGTCCGCCGCCTGCTCGGGCTGGCACGCCAGCTCGAGGGCGTCGCCCGCAACGCGTCCACCCATGCGGCCGGCGTGGTCATCAGTCGAGAGCCGTTGACCGAGCTCATGCCGCTCCAGCGGGCGACCAACTCGGACGGGCTGATGACCCAGTACGAGATGCACGGGGTCGAAGCCCTCGGCCTGCTCAAGTTCGACTTCCTGGGGCTGTCCAACCTGACCATCCTGCGCCAGGCGGTCGACCTGATCCGCGACCACCGCGGCGTGGAGATTGACCTCGATCACATTCCGCTCGACAACGCGAAGACCTTCGAGCTGCTCTCGACGGGTGAGACGACCGGCATCTTCCAGCTCGAGTCCCCGGGCATGCGCCGCTACGTCAAGGAGCTGCGGCCCACCTCGGTCTACGACCTGGCCGCCATGGTCGCCCTCTTCCGACCGGGTCCGATGGACAACATCCCCTCGTACATCCGGCGCAAGCACGGCCAGGAGAGGGTGACCTACCTCCACCCGCTGCTCGAGCCCTACCTGAAAAAGACCTACGGGATCTTCGTATACCAGGAGGACATCATGGCCGCGGCCATGGCGCTCGGCGGTTTCACCGGGCCGGAGGCAGACACGCTCGGCTACGCCATCCGCAAGAAGAAGTCGGCGGTGCTGCGGGCCCAGAAGGACAAGTTCGTCAAGCAGGCCGCCGAGCGGGGAGTCGAGCCGCACGTCATCGACGCCGTATTCAAGGCCTTTGAGCCCTTCGAGCGCTACGGCTTCAACAAGGCCCATGCCACCTGCTACGGGCTGATCGCCTACCAGACCGCGTACCTCAAGGCGAACTACACGGTCGAGTACATGGCCAGCGTGCTGACCGCCTTCCGCGACAACACCGAGAAGGTTGCCGCGGCTGTCGCCGAGTGCCGCCGGCTGGGCATAGAGGTCCGGCCGCCGGACGTGTACCGCAGCGGGCTGCACTTCACCGTCGAGGAGGACGCCATCCGCTTCGGCCTGCTGGCGATCAAGAACGTCGGCCAGGGAGCAATCGAATCGATTATCGCCGCCCGCCAGGAGGGCGGCGCGTTTCGCTCTCTCGTCGACCTGTGCAGCCGGGTCGACGTTCGGCTGGTCAACCGGCGCGTGCTCGAGTCGCTGATAAAGGTTGGGGCGCTGGGCTCGCTCGGGCACCCGGCCCAGCTGCTGACCGCGCTCGACGACGCGCTGGCCGCCGGCCAGGCCGTGCAGCGGGATCGGCTGACGGGCCAGGTGTCGCTGTTCGACATGTCGAGCGACGACTCGACGCTGGAGCGACCGCTGCCGATGGGTATTCCCGAGGCACCGCCACGCGAGCGGCTGCGCTGGGAGAAGGAGCTGCTTGGGCTGTACCTGTCCGACCACCCGCTGGGAGAGCTGGCGACCGAGATCGGCCAGTACGTCAACGCCTATAGCCCGGAGCTGGGCGAGGAGCTCGACCAGCAGCGCGTCGTCGTGGGCGGCGTGGTCGCCGAGTCACGCAGGGTGATCACCAAGGCCAAGGCGACGATGGGCGTCGTCACGCTGGAAGACCTGCAGGGCACCATCGAGGTGATCGTGTTCCCCAAGGTGTTCGAGCAGACCGCCGGCACCTGGGCCGACGACGCGATCCTGCTGGTCGCCGGCCGGGTCGACCACAAGGGCGAGGAGACCGTCCTGCTGGCGGACTCGGTCTGGACGTGGGAGGACGCCCAGGCGCTCGGCCCGGACCGCTTTGCCGACGCTCTTGCCCGGACGGATCGCGGCCGGCGCAACGGCCGCTCGAACGGCTGGGGCAATGGCCACGCCAGTGGCAACGGCGATGTCGACGGGAGCAACGGGAACCGCAACGGGCACGGGCGTCACGCCGATCGCGGCACCACCCCTGTGGCCGTCGCAGTTGGGCCGGGGGAGGGGCCGCCGGACGGGGCGGGCGTCGCTTCGCTGGTGATCGAGGTGCCGCGCGTGTCTCCGCTCCGCGGGGGACAGGTCGAAGGCACCGTTCCGGTCACCATTCGTCGCGGCACCGACGGTGCGCGCGCGCTTCCCGAGGCAGCGGCGGCCGCTGTGGTCGAGCATCCCCCCATCGGCATGCCGCCCGTCGAGGTGCCGCCGCTGGGTGAAGAGCCGCCTTTCGCCCACGAACCGGCCTTCGGCGAGGAGCCGCCGATGCTCAGCGAGCACAGCGCGAGCCAGCTGGGCGCCGAGCAGGCGCCAACGGTGGCGGTGGAGGCGCTGCCCGGTCAAGCGCTCGAGATCCGCTTCCGCACCGCGCCGCAGGAAGACCTGGTGCGTGCGTTCGAGGCGCTCAAGTCGGTGATCCACGACCACCCGGGCGAGACGGCGGTGGTGCTGCGCATCCCGGCGGGGCCGGGCCGGGAACAGCGGATGCAGCTGCGTATCGGCGTCGCCTATGACGCCGAGCTGCTATCGGCGCTGCGGCGACGGGTAGGCGAGGGACTGCTCGAGCTCTCGCTCAGGAGTGCGCAGGCCTGAGCGGGGCTTCGCCGCGCTCGTTTGGTGCCGAAGGTGGGAGTCGAACCCACACGAGGTTGCCCTCAATGGTGTTTGAGACCATCGCGTCTGCCATTCCGCCACTTCGGCCGCGCGCTGATTCTAGGGCAATAACGCCGGGCAGCCATCAGCCACTGGGGCCGTGCGCCGTTCGTTTGCTAGACTCGGCCGGCGCTGGCCAGTCGCCAGCCTGAGGGCGGAGGGATCGCTGGGGCTCGTGGAGGAGACTGTGCTGCGATCTGATGCCGCCGGCGCTCACGAAGGCGGAACGACGACTTCGGACGCGGCGCACACCGATGGCCGCCCGCAGGACCGCCAGCGCTCACCCGCCGACGAGCTGCAGCGCGCACGCGATCGGCACCTTGTCGAGCGCGCCCGAGACGGTGATCTCGAGGCCTTCAACCAGCTTGTGGAGGCCTACCAGGACTACCTCTTCGCGCTCGTCATCCGGGTCGTTGGCAACCGCGACTCGGCTGCCGACGCGGTGCAGGAGGCCTTCTTCAGCGCGTACCGCAACCTGGCTCGCTTTCGCGGCGATTCCTTCCGCAGCTGGCTGACCCGCATCGCGCTCAACGCCGCGACCGACGTGCTCCGTCACCGCAAGCGTCGGCCGTCGGAGCCATTTCCCGAGTGGGAAGACGACGCCTGGCAGCCACCGGCGCCTGACACGGAAGGCCCCGAGCGCGTCGCCATGCAACGCAACCGCAGCCGCCTGCTGGCTGCGGCGCTGCAGCAGATCACCGAGGACCAGCGCACGGCGATCGTCCTTTATGACGTTCAGGGCTACGACTACCAGGAGATCGCCGACATGACCGGCGTCTCGCTGGGCACGGTGAAGTCGCGCATCCACCGCGGAAGGCTGGCGCTGCGCGAGGTCCTCTCGGGCGATATGGAACTGCTGCGCGATGCCTGACGTCAGAGGGGACGTGAAGAACCCTGCCGGGACCGTGTCCGGCCACTCCCACCACGACCGCGTGCTGGTCTCGCGCTACGCCTCCGACGACGCCTACGCCGGCGAGCTGGAGCAGGCCCGCCAGCTCGTCGAGGCATGTTCCGAATGCGCGACCCTCGCCGCGGACGTTCGCACGCTCACCGCGGCGCTCGCCGCCAGTTACGCCCCTTCCCGGAGGCGCGACTTCCGCATCACGCCCGAACAGGCGGAGAAGCTGCGCGGCTCCCTCGTTGACCGACTCTTCCGTCGACTGGCGGCGCCCGAGCTGGCGCCGGCGCGGCCCCTGGCAGGTGTGGCCCTCTCGATCGGGCTGGCGATGGCCGTGGTCGGGGCTGCGCTGCCCGCCCCTGCCGTGAGCGACATGGCCATGCAGCAGAGTGGCGGAGTGCAAACAGAAGGCGCGTTGATGGGCGACAACTCGACGGAGCTCGACAACGGCGCCGAGGGCGATCCACGCACCGCGTCGGGGCCGGACAAGGAAACGGCTGTGCCCGCCGCCGGCGAGGTTCCCGCTGAGGGCGCACCGGCCGGGCCGGGTGTCCAGCCGCAGGCCACGACCGACACGGCCTACGGCGCGCCGGAGGGCAGAGTCGAATCCGTCGACCCGGATGATCGCTCGGCGGCAGCTGTCGAACGTGAGGCTGCGACGCCGACTCGCAACGTGCTCATCTTCGGCGGGTTGGGCGTGGCGCTCCTGAGCCTCGGCGCCCTGATCCTAGTGATCATCGCGCGCGGCCGACTGAACGACCCGCTCCTTCGCTGACGATCACTCCTTGCAGGGAAAAGGAAAGGCCCCGCCGAAGCGGGGCCTTTCGCTATTCAGCTCTTGCGAGCCTCGGTGCCTAGCGGCGCTGGCGCACCTGGCGCATTGGCCGCATGACCATCCACATCGCTGCGATCGAGCCAACGATCAGCAGGAGGAAGAGGCTGCCGGAGAGGGCGCTGCCCTGGCCGTCGCTGCTCGCGGCCTCGGCGGTGTCAGGCGGAGTGCCCGTCGGGGCCGGGGTTGGCACCAAGGGGGTCGGCGTGTCGGCCGGCGTCATACCGGGCGTGCCCGTCGGGGCCGGGGTCGGCACGAACGGGGTCGGCGTATCGGCCGGCGTCGGGGTTGGCGTTGGGGTCATGGCCGGCGTGCCCGTCGGGGCCGGGGTGACCTCAACCGCGACGCGCTCGTCCAGGAACGTCAGGACGGCGCGGCCGGGCGTCAGCTCCACCTGGATGCAGAGGTCTCCAACTGCCGTCTGGTTGACTCCCGCCGGACGCGGGAAGGCCAGCAGGTCGACGGTGTCACCATTGTCGTAAGCGACCGGGACCTCACACACCGTGTAGGTGCCCAGCGCATAGGGGCCACCCACCCGGATACCGAAACCGCCAGCAGCCAGGTTGCCCTGACCCAGATCGTTGTCGCCCAGCGTCACGGTGATGACGTCGATCGGAGCGACAGTCGTGTCGGTGCCGGCGAAGACCTCGAAGTCAATCGAGTAGCCGACGAGGGAGCCGTCCGGCTGGCAGCCCAGTGCGGTGGTTTCCTCGTTGACATCGACGCAGAGCCGCTTGTGGATCTCGATGTCGCCTTCCTGCTCAGGCGTCGCCGCTGGGGTACCCGTGGCGGCCGGCGTGATTTCAGGAGTGATCTCGGGCGTAATTTCAGGAGTGATCTCGGGCGTAATTTCAGGCGTGATCTCGGGCGTGACCTCGGGGACCACCGTCACGACGCAGAAGTCGATGTGGCTGATCTCCGGGATGTTGCCGCCCGTGTTTTCGGGCGATACGAGGTTGTTGTCGTGGTCGACGCCGTCGAGGGAGGCGTAGTTGTAGACGTTGGCGTCTTGGCCGCCCTTGACGGTGACCGACATGACCAACACGCCGCTTGCGGTGAAGCTGAGCGTTGTGCCGTCGTGGCTGATGGTCACGCCGCCGAAGCTGCTGCCGCTCGCAAGCGGGGCATCGTCGTCGGCGTCCTCACCGAAGCGGATGGCGGTCTGGCCGCTGGGACAGGACGCGGGTCCGGTCGGATTGACGATGACGGTGGGGCTGACCAGAGGACCTTGGTGGCTGGCAAGAGCCATTGGCCCAAAAGCTAGGGCCGTTAATGCCAGGCTCGCTATCAGGGCAAACGACACCCTGATGGCGCGGAACGGGACACGTGACATCGGACTCCTCACTGCGGTGAGCCGGCGCTGGGCATTGCGGCTCTTAGCCCGAGCGTAGGGGGCCCCCTAGTACTTTTGGGCCCGCTGTCAAACCGGGGACATTACTTCCGCATTAACTGGGGTCCCCGTGACGACGTGACTGTTGCATGGCGGCACCAGCGTGAAATTCGCAGGACGCTCGCCGCAATTCAAGGACTGTTGGCCAAACAAAAGAAGGCCCCGCCGAAGCGGGACCTTCTTCAGAGCTCGGAAGAGCTTCGGGTTAGCGGCGCTGGCGCACCTGGCGCGTGGGCCGGACTACCAGCCACATCACGGCGATCGAGCCGATCAGCAGCAGGATGAACAGGTTGCCCTGGAGGGCGGCACCACCGGTGCCTTCCGTGCTCGGCGCGACTGCCGTGTCAGGCGGCGTGCCCGTCGGTGCAGGCGTCGGCATCGGCGTATCCGTCGGTGCAGGCGTCGGCATCGGCGTATCGGTCGGTGCAGGCGTCGGCATCGGCGTATCGGTCGGAGCCGGGGTCGGCGTTGGGGTATCCGTCGGCGCCGGGCTCGGCGTGTCCGTCGGAGCCGGGCTCGGCGTGTCCGTCGGAGCCGGGCTCGGCGTGTCCGTCGGAGCCGGGCTCGGCGTTACAGCCGCGGCTGCGAAGCAGAACGACACGTGGCTGATCTCGTGGCGCTTGGTACCCCCTGGCCCGGCTCCAAACGGGGAGTACAGCTCCGTGTCGGCGGCAGTGCCGGCGGGCCGGTAATCGTAGAGATTGCCTCCGCTCCCGCCCTTGACGAAGACGCCCGCTACGTTGGGGGTCGAGGTGAAGTCGAAGCCGATCGTCTTGTTCTCGTCGTCTTTGTAGACCTCGGTGATCGTCACCGACCCGTGGGCATTGCTGTAGACGCCACCCTCCACGGGCACGCCATCAATCTTGAGTTCGTGCCAATCCTCGGGGTTTCCGCCCAACAGCTGGCTGCATGACGCGTTTCCATCTACAAACGTAGGCGTGACCGAGGCGGCCAAGGCCGTCGGGCCGAAGGCCACCAGGAGCAGTGATACGAGGGCGAGCATCGCGACGAGCCGTCGCGCGAAGCCGCCTGTCCTAGAACTTGCCATTCCTTCCTCTTCCAAGCTGGGTGACTTGACTGGTTCCCGTTCCCCGTACCCATCGGTGCAGTACTGACGTACCGGCTCCGGGAGTACTAGCGGCGCCGAGTATGCGGCACCCCACCTCGCTTGCATAGATGCCGCCGGGCTCAAATTTGCCCACAAGACCGCACCTAAGTCAATTTCGTGTTGCCATCTGGCGACACCAAACGTACTATTTGCCGCCGCCCGGGGTACTGGTCAGTAATCAGCCCTGCGTATGAGCCGCGCGGATACACTCGGGGCCGGATGCAACGGCTCATGCTGCTCGACGCCCACAGCCTCATCTACCGGGCCTACTTCGCCCTGATCGAGACCCCGCTGTCGACGAGCAAGGGTCAGCTCGTCAACGCAGCATTCGGCTTCTGGAGCATCGTCCTGCGCGGCTTCCAGGACGTGAAGCCGGACTACGTGCTGTGCTGCTTCGACGTGGGGCGGTCGTTCCGAGCCGACGAGTACGGCGACTACAAGGCGACCCGCCGACCGACCCCCGACGACCTGCGCGAGCAGTTCCCGATCGTGCGCGAGACGCTGGCTGCCTTTCGCATCCCGATCCACGAGCTGGACGGTTTCGAGGCCGACGACCTGATCGGCGCGCTGACCCGCCAGGCGGAGGAGCGTGGGGATCTCGAGTCGATCATCGTCTCTGGCGACCTGGACATGCTCCAGCTCGTGACGGACCGGACGAGCCTGATGACCACGCGCATGGGTGTGGCATCGACGGTCATCTACGATCCGGCCCGCATTCGCGAGCGTTACGGCCTGGAGCCGCGCCAGATGATCGACTTCAAGGCGCTCAAGGGTGACTCGACCGACAACATCCCGGGCATCCCCGGCGTCGGCGACAAGACCGCCTCGCGCTGGCTGCAGGACTACGGCACGCTCGAGCGCATCTACGAAAACGTCGACCAGTTGAAGCCGGACCGCTTCCGGTCAGTGCTGGCCGAGCGGCGGGACGACGTGATGCTGTGGCGGCGGCTGGTCGAGATCGACCGTGACGCCCCGATCAGCCTGGACCTGACCGATGCGGCGCTCGACAACTACGACCGCGAGGAGGTGCTTCGGCTCTTCCGGCAGTACGAGTTCCGCACGCTCGTGGAGCGGATCCCCCAGCTGGAAGGGGAGGGCGACCGGCAGCCGGGCGACCTGCTGCGCCAGGCCGACCGATCAGGCCCCGTGCCGGCGGCACTGGTCCCCGGACGCGCCCCACGAAGCGGGCAGCCGTCGGGACAGCCCGCGACAGTCGGTGCCGGGCAGGGCAGCGGATTGCAGCTGAGCCTCGACCTGGGCAGCGGCGCCGCGACGGCCGTGGCCGAGGTTCCCGCGAGGGACCCGGAAACCCTGGCGGTGGCACGGACCGAGGTGCAACCGCTCCCCGCCCAGGAGGCGGCGGGCCGGCTGGCGGCGATCCTCCACCAGGGCACGGAGCTCGAAGGTGTGGAGTACTTTTCCCCCGGCCACGACCACTCTGGCTGGCTCGCCGTGCAGGAGTCGCTCGTCGTCGGCCTGGCGCTCGACGATCCCCGCCCCCGGCGCGGAGCGCTGCTCGGCCTGGCGGTGGCCGGACGTGACGGACGGGTCCTGACAAGTGACGCTGCCGACGCCGCGGCGCTGGCGGCACAGGTCATGGCCGCCGGCCGGCCTCTCGCCGGCCACGAGGTCAAGCAGCTGCTCGTCTGGGAGCTTGCCCGGCGCGACCCTACTGCCGAGCACAGCGCCACTGAGGCAACCGCCGCCGAGCTGCCGCCGACCGCCTTCGATACCCAGATCGCCGCCTACATCCTCAATGCCGCGCTGCGCAGCCAGGGACTGGCCGACATCTGCGCCGAGCGTCTCAGCCTGGAGCTGCCCAAGGCCGGCGAGCTGCGCGGGCCGGAGCACGCCGCAGTCCAGGCGCTCGCGGTGGCCGCCGCACGTGAATCGCTCGAGTCGGACCTGGCCGAGCGGCCGGCCCTGCGCCGGCTGCTCGACGATCTGGAGCTGCCGCTGATCCCGGTCCTCGCCGACATGGAGGCGACCGGCGTGGCCATCGACCGGGCCGCCCTCGGTCAGCTGTCGGAGGAATTCGGGCGGGAGGTCGGTCGGCTGGAGGAGGAGATCTTCGCCTCGGTCGGTCACGAGTTCAACCTGGGCTCGCCCAAGCAGCTGGAGCAGGTCCTGTTCTACGAGCTGAACCTGCCCCGCGGCCGACGGACCAAGACGGGCTATTCGACGGATGCTTCGGTGCTGGAGGAGCTGCGACCGGCCCACCCGATGGTGCCGATGCTGCTCGACTGGCGGCTCTACACCAAGCTCCGGTCGACCTACGTCGACGCCTTGCCCCAGCTGCTCGACGCGAACACCGGTCGCCTGCACACGACCTTCCAGCAGGCGGTCGCCTCGACCGGTCGCCTGTCCTCCACTGACCCCAATCTCCAGAACATCCCGATCCGATCGGACCTGGGTCGGCGCATCCGGCGCGCATTCGTGGCCGGGGACCCGGGCAAGGTCCTGCTGGCCGCCGACTACTCCCAGATCGAGCTGCGCATCCTCGCCCACGTATCGGGCGACGTGCACCTGCGCGAAGCCTTCGAGGGCCGCGTCGACATCCACCGCGAGACGGCCGCACGCGTGATGGGCAAGGACCCGGCTGCCGTGACGGCGGATGAGCGGTCGATGGCCAAGATGGTCAACTTCGGCCTGGCCTACGGCATGAGCGACTGGGGCCTCGCGTCGCGGGCCGGCATCGCGCGCGAGCAGGCGCGCGAGTTCATCGACTCATACTTCGCCGCGTACTCCGGCATTGCCTACTACATGATCCACATCAAGGACCTGGCCAAGCAGCAGGGCTACGTCGAGACGCTGTTCGGTCGACGGCGCTGGATCCCCGAGCTGGAGGCGCGCAACTCGGCCCTGCGCGGGGCAGGCGAGCGGATGGCGATCAACATGCCCATCCAGGGCACGGCCGCCGACATCATGAAGATCGCCATGATCCGGCTGCACCGCTGGCTGCGAGAGTCGGGCTCTCGTGCGCGGATGCTTCTCTCCGTCCACGACGAGGTCGTGCTCGAGGTGCCGCGCGACGATGTCATCGCCGTCGCGCCGGAGGTCCGCAACGTGATGGAGGGAGCGCTTCGACTCGACGTGCCGCTCGATGTCGATCTCAAGACGGGCGAGGACTGGGAGTCGATGACGCCGCTGCCGCGGGACTAGCCAACCGATGCCTGAGCTGCCCGAGGTAGAGACGATCGCGCGCGAGCTGCGCCCGTTGATCACCGGCGCGACGATCCGCGAGGCGTGGTTCGACTGGCCCAACCAGATCAAGCACCCGCCGCCAGAAGAGTTTGCCGACGCCCTGCGCGGCCGGAAGATCGTGAGCGTCCAGCGCCGGGCCAAGTGGCTGACGCTGGACCTGTCGGGCAGCGCCTGTCTCGCGATCCAGGTGAAGATGACCGGCCAGCTGACGGTCGTGCCCGCCACGCAGCCGAGGGACAGGCACGTCCATGCCACCTTCACCTTCGAAGATGGCCGACAGCTGCGCCTGCGCGACACGCGCAAGTTCGGTCGGCTGGGGGTGTACCGCCGAGACGAAGACGGCCGGCTCCTCGGCCCCGACGAGCAGAGCGACCTGCTCGCCCAATTCGGCCCCGAGCCGCTGGCCGACGAGTTCCGGGCGCGCGATTTCCGGCGCGCGCTGGCCCGCCGAAAGGGCCGACTCAAGACGCTGCTGATGGACCAGTCGTTCATCGCCGGCGTGGGCAACATCTACGCCGACGAGGCGCTCTGGCGGGCGCAGCTGCATCCCCTGCGCCGCGCAGCCGGGCTCAACGCCGCGCAGGCGAGGCGCCTGTACGTGGCCCTGCGTGAGGTGCTCGGGGAGGCGGTTGCGCGGCGCGGATCCTCAGTCGACGACTACCTGGCGCCAGAGGGCCGTGGCGAGATGCAGAATTTCCTGAACGTCTACGCGGGGACTGGCAAGCCCTGCCCGCGCTGCAGCCGTCCGATCCGAAGGATCGTGCTCAACGCGCGCAGCACTCACTTCTGCTCGTGGTGCCAGCGGCTGCCTGCGCGGGATCGGTTGACAGTGGCGGCGAAGGTGCGGCAAGCCCCCGGCCGCTAGGCTGGTGGCGTGGCAATCCTGCGCCTCGCCGACGTCCGGCGTGAGGTCGGCGACTTCGTCATCCTCGATTCCGTCAGCGCCTCCATCGCGCACGGCGAGCGGGTGGGGCTGGTCGGCGCCAACGGTGCCGGCAAGACGACCCTCCTGAGGATTGCCGCCGGACGCGACGAGCCGGCTAGCGGCACGGTCCAGCGGAAGCGGGGGCTGACGGTCGGGCTGCTCAGCCAGGAGGCAAACCTGGACGCCGCGTTCACATCCGCGCCCAGCCTGCGGGCCGCCGTTCGACACGGGGCAGCCAGGCTCGAAGAGATGGAGGTCCGCCTGCGAAGCCTGGAGGAATCGGGCGCCGAGTCCGTCCAGTCGCAGGAGTATGCGCACCTGCGCGACGAGTTCGACCTCGCCGGCGGCTATTCGCTGGACGTGCGCGTGGAGTCGGCGCTCTCCGGCCTGGGCTTCGCGCCGGAGGACTGGCAGCGACCGCCGACGCAGCTCTCGGGCGGTGAGCAGACACGGGCCGCGCTGGCCCGACTGCTGGTGGCGAACCCCGACCTGCTGATGCTCGACGAGCCGACCAACCACCTGGACGTGGAGGCCATCGAGTGGCTCGAGCAGACCCTCGCCGCCCGCGATGGCGCTCTGCTCGTCGCATCCCATGACCGCGCCTTCCTGGACGCCGTGGTGACCCGCGTGTGGGAGATACGCGACCGCCGGCTGACCGCGTTCCGTGGCAACTACGCCGCCTACCTGCTCCAGCGCGAGGAACGTGACGCCCGCCAGCGGCTCGACGCGGACACGATCAAACAGCAGATCGCGCGCGAGGAGGAGCTGATCCAGCGGTATCGGAGCCACCGCAAGTACTCGAAGATGCACGAGCACGAGCGGCGTCGCGATGCCCTCGCCGCCCAGCAGGCGGAGGAGCCGACTCGCGCCCAGCGGCTGCGCCTCTCCAACGAGGCCCTGCTCGGGGGTGGACCGCAGCGCTCGGGTGACATGGTCGTGGCCCTCGAGGAGCTGGTCGCCGGCTTTCCGGGGCGGGCGGTGATCAACGTGCCCCGCCTGGTCGCCTCACGTGGCGACCGGGTCGGAATAGTCGGCCCCAACGGCGCGGGGAAGACAACGCTGTTGCGCACGATCGCCGGGGAGCTCGCCCCGCTCGAGGGGTTCATGCGTTTGGGCGCCAACGTGCAGCCCGGCTACCTGGCCCAGGTCCGCCGCGCGGCCAAGGCAGGCACAACCGTGCTCGACGCGTTGCTTGCGGTGGTCAACGTGGACAACGGCCCGGCGCGCTCCTACCTGGCTCGCTTCCTCTTCCGCGGCGAGGAGGTCTTCAAGCCGCTCAGCGAGCTGTCGGGCGGGGAGCGCTCGCGGCTCGAGCTGGCGATCCTGGGCATCAGCCCGGCGAACCTGCTGCTCCTCGACGAGCCGACCAACCATCTGGACATCCCAGCCCGCGAAGCGCTCGAGTCATTCCTGCGTGAGACCGGAGCAACGGTGCTGCTGGTGTCGCACGACCGGCGGCTGCTCGAGAGCATCTGCACCAGCCTGTGGGTGGTTGCGCCGGCGGCAGGCGGGCAGGTCGGGCCGGGTGCGCCGCCGGCCAGCGCTGCGCCGTTCGATGGCGGGTATCGCGCCTGGCGCGAAGCGGTCGCCGGCGGCTGGTCGGTCAAGTCTGAGCTCGAGCTCCAGTCGCGTCGACTCCAGTCGTCGATGGCCGGCCGCGCGGCGACGCCACGGGCACCTTTGGCGGCCGAGCAGGACGAGCCCGTCAGGACGGCGACCACAGGAAGGCCCGCCGGGGGCCCCAAGCCGGCCCGTCGGCCGTCGGGTGGACCAAGGCTGTCCAAGGACGCCTACCGTCGGCGGAAGCAGGCCGTTGAGGACGACCTGACACGGCTCGGACTGCGCAAGAGCCAGCTCGAGCTCGCCCTTTCCGACCCGAACGTCCAGGCAAACTTCGTCGAGCTGCGGCGCGTGACCAGCGAGCTGGCCGACGTTGACGCCGCGCTTGCTCAGGCGGAGGACGCCTGGCTGACGCTGGCCGAGCAGGCACCGCGGTGACGGATCGGGCTGGGCTGCCCGCGCCGGGCGGGCCGGTGGACCGCCTGCCGGAGCCGCAGGCGCGCCCCGCATTGCTGATCGGCCTGACCGGGCCGATCGGCTGCGGCAAGACGACCGTCGCCCGGATGCTCGGCGACGTGGGCGTCCTCGTCATCGACGCTGACGCCGTCGCGCGCGAGGTCACCACACCGGATGCACCGGCGTTGGCGGAGATACGGCAGCGGTTCGGCGGGGATGTCTTCGCGCAGGATGGCTCGCTCGACCGCGGCGCCCTCGCTCGGATCGTATTCAGCGATCCCGCGGTGCTGGCAGATCTCGAGCGGATCACGCACCCGCGCGTGCGCGAGCGGATCAACCAGCTGCTGAGGTCCGCGGCGGAGAACGAGACGCCTGTTGCTGCGATCGAGGCGATCAAGCTGGTCGAGAGCGGCCTGGCTGACCACTGCGACGAGGTCTGGCTGGTCGAGTGCGACCCGGGCCATCAGGTTGAGAGGCTGCGGGCGCGTGGCGCCTCGGACGAGGACATCAAGGTTCGTATCGGAGCCCAGGGGGAGCACCTCCTCGATCGGCTGGCGACGCTGCTCGAGGGGAGGGGCGTGCAGGCGCGCCGCCTGCACACGGACGGCACGCTGGACGACACCCGCGAAATGGTGGAGGAGGCGCTGGCAGACGCCCTGAGCCGCTGAGAGCGCGAAGCAGCTACGGGTTGACGGTGATGGCCGCCGACCACGTGCTGCGGTTGCCCGCGTTGTCGCGGGCTCGAACCCGGAACCGGTAGGTCTTGCCGACAGCCAGCTCGAAGCTCCGGCTGGTTGCCGTCGTCCAGTCGGTGACGGCCACCCAGTCCCCCGTGCCGACCTTGCGCTGAACGCGGAAGTCACGCAGGCCCGAGGTCAGCACGGAAAGGGGCACTTCGCGTCCCGCCCAGGCGACGGTGACCGACCTCTTGCCATCGCGAACGCTGCCCTGCTTGGCATCGACGATGCTCGCCTGCGGCGGGGTTCTATCGGGGCCCTTGAGGAGCAACCCGGTCCAGTAGTAGCGGCCGTCCGTGGCACGCGCCACGCCGAAAGCCACGTAATTGAAGTCGACGTCCATGAGCATGTTCCAGTGCGCGGAGGAGTTGCGCCACTGGGAGAAGGTGTTCTCCGCGGAAGCGTGCGCAGTCGCCGCGCTATTCAGCGCGATCGTCTCGCCCCAGCGGTACCAGGCGATGCCCTTGCTCGCGAGCAGACGCCCCATCTCGTCCATCGGCGGGTGGGCGAAGTAGCTGTTGCGGGCCATGTCGTCCGAGCGGTACTGCGCGATGTCGGCCAGGCGGCCGTCCCATTGCAGAGCCACTTTTCCGGCGCGCTGGCGGGCATCGTTGATGAGCGAGAGCAGGTGCGCCTCGGAAGCGGATGGCGCCTGGACGGCGCCGGCCGGGACCGGTGCCGCCGCCGTGGCCAGGAGGGCAGCAACCAGGATCAGGAAAAGGCGCTTGGGTGCGACGGACATGACGATCTCCCTGGCGAGACAGGCCGCCGCTGGGGCGGAAGCACTGGTCCCTGCCGGCCCGACACGGCATCGGGCGTAACTGGCTTGCCAGCAGGCTACACGAGGGCACGGCCAGACCGCACTGATCCGATGGTCCTGAGGCGGACCCTCCCGATCGCCCGGTGCCGGCGCTGGTATCGTCGGGGCCATGGTGCCCGGGGCGTCGAGTGGGGCGGGGCCCCAGTCGCCGCGGATCCTGATCGTCGACGACGACCCGAGCCTTCTCGTGCTGCTCGCCGAGCAGCTGCGGGAGGACGGCTTCGAGACCGTTACCGCTCGCGACGGGCACGAGGCGCTGCGGATCCTCCAGCGCGGCTGGCCCGACCTGCTGATCGTCGACATGATGATGCCGCGCATGGACGGCCTGACCCTGGCGCGCGAGGTGAAAGCGCGCGCCGACCTGCCGATCATCGTGCTGTCGGCGATCGACGCCGGTGACTCGAAGGCCGAGCTGCTCGACGAGGTCGCCGAGGACTACGTCACCAAGCCCTACCACTACCCCGAGCTGCGGGCGCGGGTCAATCGCGTCCTCCGCCGGCTCGGCGACAAGGTGCCCCGCCAGGGCATCCGGCTGGGCCCGCACCTGACGCTCGAGCTGCACCGCCGGGAGGCACACGTGGCCGGCCAGCCCGTTCGCCTGAGTCCGACGGAGACCCGCCTGCTCTACGCGTTGGCCGCCAACGTCGGGCGGACAGTGCCGAGCGAGACGCTACTGGCCCGCGGCTGGTCGGAGTCCGAGGACGCCGATCCGTCGTACGTCTGGGTGACCATGCGCCGGCTCCGACAGAAGATCGAGGTCGACCCGGACGACCCACGCCACCTCCAGACCGTGCGCGGGGTCGGCTACCGACTGGTCCGGACCGATGACTGAGCCCAAGCGGTCCGGTCGGCCTTCGTCCCGGCTCGGCTTCAGAGCGCGGGTGGTGCTGGCCGCCCTCGTCGCGAGCCTGATCCCGCTGCTTCTGCTGACTGCCCTCGCGATTGCCATCGTGGTCGTTGCGCCGGGCATGGTCGAGCAGATGCCCGCGGTCCTCGTTTTCCTGCTGCTCGTGGTGGGCCTGCTCAGCGCGCCGCTCGCCCTGCTGATCGGCAACGAGGTGATGGGCCAGCTGCGCCAGCTGGGCGAGTTGGTGGATCGAGTGTCGGCCGGGAGTCTGCCCGACCAGGCGGCCATGCCGGGAGACGACGAGCTTGCCCGCCTTGCCGACAGCCACATGCGCCTCGCCTCGGACGCCCAGCGGCGCAGCGTGCAGGTGGGTCGGGTGCTCGAGCAGCTCGGCCAGATGTCGCCGGACCGTGGAGTGGGCGACCTGGCTGAGCAGGCCGGTCGCGACGCAGTGCTTGCCTTCGACCTGATCGAGGCATCGGTCATCCTCGGCCGGCCCGCGGACGTGCCGGCGACGGAGGTCGTGCCCGGCGAGCCGCGAGCGCTGCGCGCTGTGCTGCGGGTGGGCACCGACCAGCTCGGCGTGCTGGTCGGTCTGCTACCGGCCACTCGCACCTGGGGGCGGCCGGATCAGGACCTCTTCCAGCTGTTTGCCAGTGCTGTTGCCGCCGCACTGCGCAGCGCCGAGCTGTATGAGGCAAAGGACGAGTTCCTGCGCGGCGTCAGCCATAACCTCCAATCGCCGCTGACCAGCATCCGCGCATACGCGGAGCAGCTGTCCGCGGACTCGCCCGACCGCCGGCTGGAGATCATCGTCGACCAGTCCGAGCGCCTGTCCCGAATGGTCCGCCAGCTGATGACCGTCACCCGACTCGAGTCGGGCGCGCTCCACCCACGTAGCGAGGTGGTCAACCTGGCCGCCAGGACACGCCGCGCCTGGGAGGCGCTCGGCGCCGATGGGGTCGAGTTCACCCTGACCGACCGATCGGCCGGCTGGCTGGCCCTGGCTGACCCGGACCAGCTCGACCAGGTGCTGTGGGCGCTGCTGGACAACGCCACTCATCACGGTCGTGGCGCGCCGGTCGCCGTCGAGGTGACCGCCGACGCTGACGGTCGGCAGCTGCGGCTGACGATCGCTGACCGGGGCCCCGGCGTCCCGGAGCCGGACCGGGGGCACCTGTTCTCGCGCTTCTACCGGGGATCGGCGACTGCGTCGGCGGACGGAGGCAGCGGCCTCGGGTTGTACGTCTCGCGCGAGCTTTGCCGGCGGATGGGCGGCGGCTTGGTGCTCGACCCGCCCGGCTCGCATTCGGGTGCGTCATTCAGCGTATTGCTGCCCGCCGAGCCCGCGGACGAGGCTTAGCGCAATCGGCAAGGTTGGAAGGTCGATTGCAAGGTTGGCTCGGCAGGATGCACGCTTCCGCCGGCGACGGGACGAATGGGGGGCCTGCGTCGGTACCAACGCTGGTGCCTCAACGCCAACGTTTCAAGGTTACCTACAAGGTGCGCAGCGCACCCTCCTGATGGTCGAGGGGGACCGTCAATCCGTCACCGGTGATGCCCAACGTGAACCAGTCACCAGTCGCCCAGCAAGAAGAGGCTCCAACGGCCCTGGCCCGGCGCGAGAAGTCGCGCGGCCAGAGCCTGGTCGAGTTCGCCTTGATGTTTCCCATCCTGCTGGCCCTGTTGATGATTGCGATTGACTTTGGTCGCGCCTATATGGCCTGGGTGACGATGAACAACATGGCCCGGATCGGGGCCAACTTTGCCGCGCTGAACCCGTCGGCGTGGTCGGATCCGGACACCGGGCAGAAGGCGGCGGCTCGCAATCGCTATGCGGCATTGATGGCGGCGGACGCAACGGCAATCAATTGCACCCTGCCAAGTCCGTTGCTGGACCCCGAGTTCAGCGGTGGAGGCTCGTTCGCGACCTCGGTCCGTGTTGAGGTCACGTGCGAGTTCGAGCTGATCACGCCATTCCTCGCGCAGATCATCAATGGCAGCGCCAGCGACCGGACAATCGCCATGTCAGCCGAGACGAACTTCACCGTTCGTACCGGGTACGTCAACGGACGGGTTGTCGGCGGCGGTGGAGCGCTCGATTCGCCGGAGCCGACGCTGACCGCACCACCGACGCCGTCGCCAACACCCACGCCTACGCCGGAGCCGGCTACTCCAACTCCTGATCCGAACATCAGCCCGGATCCGAATGCCACGCCGACGCCCACCCCGACCGCGCAACCGACGCTGCCGCCGGTGAACATCAACTTCTATGGCGTCCCCACCAACACGCAGGACGTCGAGGGGGGCGGGCCGGCGAACGAAGAGGGCAACTACCCGCCCATCGTTGGCATCCCGACCCTCAACGTGACCTTCCACAACACCACTACGGGCGTAATGGGCCAATGTCACTGGGACTTCGGCAACGGGCAGACCTCTACCTCCTGCGGGAATACCGTCACGACCAGCTACTCGACCCGGGGCATCTACCACGTCCAGCTGATGGTTAACGGCCAGGGACCCTTGCAACGGGTCGGTTATGTGACCGTGGGCTGCAAGGTGCCGTCGCTCACCGGGGTGCGGAGAAATACCGCCAGCGGCGTGTGGACCCAGTCCGGGTTCAGCGCCAGCAACTTCACGGCCCTGTCGGGCAACGGTAATTACGCGATCCGCTTCCAGTCGCTGACCGGCGGCATGCTCAATCCGCCCGGCGGCTGCGCCAACGCTCAGATCACGGTCGGTCCATGACGCACAGAGGGCGTGCGAAGCCGCGCGGGCAATCGCTTGTTGAGTTCGCCCTGATATTGCCGGTGATGTTGCTGGTGATCTTCGGAACGCTCGATCTCGGCCGGGCAGTGTTCATGTTCAACACCCTGTCGGAGTCGGCGCGTCATGCCAATCGCCTGGCGATCATCGATCAGCGGCCGGCCGAGATCAGGGCAAGGGCCATCGAGTCCGGACCCGGCCTGGGCCTTACCAACGACGACATAGATGTCTGCTTCAAATCCGCCACCAGTCTGCAGCGCGATTGCGCAGCTCCCGCCGCCGACGCGTGCGCTCCGAGCGGAACGTATCAAAGGGAACACTGCCTCGCGATCGTGACCACGCGAGCGGTGTTCACGCCCGTTACGCCGCTCATTGGCCAATTCGTCAACCCGCCCATCACCCTGTCTTCGACGAGCATTGGGCCCATCGAGTACGCGTGCCCGAACCAGATCCGCACGACGACATGTCCGTGAGAATGAGAGGCCAAGAGTGAGCAAGCTACCCCTCGAGCAGCGGCTATTCGCCGCGACAGATCCGCGGCGTGGCGAGCGAGGACAGGCGCTGGTGGTGATGACCATCGCCCTGGCTGGTCTCTTGGCCATGGCGGCCCTGATCATCGATGCCGGTTACGCGATGGCCCAGCATCGGGCCACGCAGAACGCCACCGACGCTGCCGCCATGGCCGGAGCATCGGTCATCGTGGAAGAGCTCGCGGGGGTCGCCCGAAGCGACTCTAATGTCCTCGCGGCCGTGCAGGACGCTCTTGCTGTCAACGACACCACCCTTGACGTGGCCCTGTACGTAGACCAGAACAACAACGTGGTCGGCACTGTGGGCCAGGGCGGCGGCATCCCACACAGTGCGTACGGTGTGCAGGCGACCGGCTATCGCGAATTCTCGACCTTCCTTGCCGGGATGATCGGCATGAGCGAGATGGACACGACGACCTCCGCGACGGCGCTTGCGGGTGCGCCACAGGGCGTCTGTCCGGCCACGGAAGGGTGTGCCGTGCTACCCGTCACCTTCTCGGTTCCTGTCCGAACGTGCGATGGCACGAACAGGCCCCTACGGATCGGCAATGAATGGCCTCTTGTCGACCTGGAGACCGCGCAGGCAGACAGCAGCGGACAGCACATGTCCACAATCCCTCTGTGCACTAACGGACCGGGCGGCGTGGGCTGGCTGGACATGCAGCGAGTCGGGTGTTCGGGCAACAACCTCGCGCAATGGATCACGACCCCCTGCAACGTGTCGTTCGATATTCCTATCTGGCTCCAGACCGCGAGCGGCAATATGAACAACGTCGAGAGCGCCCTGAACTCGCACCGCGGCAAGGTCCTGCTGGTGCCGATGTTCGACAGCACATGCCGCGACGTGCCCTCGTCCGGGCAGCCAGCAGACTGCACCAATCCGGGGCAGGGGAACAACATCTGGTACCACATCCCCCAGTTCGCCGCATTCCTGCTGCACGAAGCGTACGTCCAGGGCAACGACGGGCCATCCTGCAACTCGGCGCCGGGCAAGCCGCTGGGCGGCGGCAACGGTGCGACATCGTGCCTGAAGGGTTGGTTCGTGCGCTTCATCACGGTGGGACCGGTAGGGCCGCCGCGCGACTGCCAGGTCGTCAACGGCCACCGCACCTGCACCACGACCGGCGCGGACCTGGCCGTGCAGCTGATCCGGTAGCTACCGCTTCGCGACCAGAGCCGCCAAGCTAGCCGTGCCAGCCCGGCCAGCGGCACGGTGCCTGCCTGCTGTCCGGTAAGTCCCGATGCACCCATTGGTACCGGCCGGCGTGACTAACGTAGGCTTCCCGGCTGGCATCTAAAGGCTATTGTTGTCTCCGCGCACCACCTTGGGGACCGGTGTCGCACCTGAGTGACCGTCACTTCTAGCGAGGGGTTCGATCCGCGATGGACATGGATTCCGGCCGTCGGCGCCGCTTCGTACTGATGCTCCTGGGCGTGGTGCTGGCCCTCTCCGCCGCAGGGGGCGTCTACGTGCTCGGGCAGCAGAACGTCAGCCAGCCCGGCGAAGAGGTCGAGATGACCGACGTGTTGGTGGCGAGCCGTGAGATCGCTGCCCGAACGACCCTGACGCCTGACGACGTGGTGGTCCAGAGCGTGCCGGCGGACGCCGTCCTCGAGCAGGCCTACCGCTCGGACGAGCGGGCAATCGGCCGGGTCACCGGCGTAACCATCTATCCCGGCCAGCAGATCACGCCGAACCTCTTCGCCACTGCCGCGGCGGACGCACCATTCGACATCCTGGGAGAGGACGAGGAGATCACGGACGACTCGCCGTACTGGCGCGCCACGGCGGTCTTCGTGCCCAAGGAGCGCGCCGTGGGTGGCCAGCTTCGTGCAGGCCAGCGGGTGGACCTCGTTGTGACGGTGGAGTTCGGGCAGCCGTATAAGGCTGTTCTAGACCCCGAAACCGGCGAGGTCACCTATGAGGAGGTGCCCGCGATCGCCGTGACCGACCCGGACTCGGGGGAAACGGAAGCCCTGACTGGCGGACGGAGCACGCGCGTGGCGGTGCCGGATCTGATGGTGCTACAGGCGGATCCGGACCAGAACTTCTACATCCTGAAGGTCACGCTCGAACAGGCAGAGCAGATCGCCCACATCAACCAGATCGCGCCAGACGGCTTCAGCCTCGTGCTCCGACCCGAGCAGGACAACCGCACGTTCGATCCCGGACAGTACGGCGAGACCACTGACCGGATCATCCTCAAGTACGTCTACCCGGTGCCGATGATGCCCGATCTCGGCGAGCTCCTCGGCGTTCCGATCGATCCGGTGATCGCCTCGCCGAGCCCCGGTGAGCCGGAGCCGGGCGAGAGCCCCGAGCCCGAGCCCGAGCCAGAGCCCGAGCCGAGCCCCGCTCCGTAAGGCAGCGGGCCGACAACCGCCACGATCCGCAAGCACTTCGAGCCCCGAGGCCAACTCGGGGCTCGAGCCTTTACGGGTGTATCGTCGAGCGGATGCCGGACTTCCGACTCGAAGCGCCCTTCCAGCCGACCGGCGACCAGCCGCAGGCGATCGAGAAGCTCGTCGACGGGCTGGGGCGCGGGCTCAAGTTCCAGACCCTCCTCGGCGCGACGGGTACGGGCAAGACCTACACGATCGCCCAGACGATCGCGCGGCATAACCGGCCGACGCTCGTCCTGGCCCACAACAAGACGCTCGCCGCGCAGCTCTACTCGGAGTTCCGCGAGTTCTTCCCGCACAACGCCGTCGAGTACTTCGTCTCGTACTTCGACTACTACCAGCCCGAGGCCTACCTGCCCCGCAGCGACACTTACATAGAAAAGGATTCGAGCCGCAACGACGAGATCGACAAGCTCCGGCACGCGGCCACGCGGGCGCTCTTCGAGCGCCGCGACACGATCATCGTCGCCTCGGTCTCGTGCATCTACGGCCTGGGCGCGCCGGTCGACTACGGGGCCACCGTCGTCCGCATCCGGGTGGGTGGTCGGTACCGGCGCGACGGGGTGCTGCGCCAGCTGGTAGACCTGCAGTACCAGCGCAACGACGCGGCGCTGTCACGAGCGCGCTTCCGTGTCCGCGGCGACACGCTCGAGCTGCAGCCGGCCTACGACGACTACGTCGTGCGAGTCAACTTCTTCGGCGACGAGGTCGAGCGGATCACCGAGGTCGACCCGCTCACCGGCGAGGTGCTCGCCGAGCGCAATGAGCTGAACGTGTACCCCGCCTCTCACTACGTCACGCCGGCCGAGAAGATGCACGCGGCGCTGGTCGACATCGAGGAGGAGATGAAGCAGCGCGTGGCCGAGCTGCAGGCCAAGGGCATGGAGCTCGAGGCCGAGCGGCTGCGCCAGCGGACCACCTTCGACGTCGAGATGATGCGCGAGCTGGGCTTCTGCTCGGGCATCGAGAACTACTCCCGCCACCTGTCGCGACGCTCCCCAGGGTCGCGGCCGTGGACGCTGCTCGACTACTTCCCGCCCGACTGGCTGCTGGTCGTCGACGAGTCGCACATGACCATCCCGCAGGTCGTCGGCATGTACAAGAACGACCGGACGCGCAAGGAGATCCTGGTCGACTTCGGCTTCCGGCTGCCGTCGGCGCTGGACAATCGACCGCTCACGTTCGAGGAGTTCGAGGACCACCTCAACCAGGTCGTGTTCATGTCGGCGACCCCGGGGCCATACGAGCTGCAGCGCTCCGAACGGGTGGCCGAGCAGCTGATCCGACCGACCGGCGTGGTCGATCCCCAGATCAGCGTCCAGCCGACCGAGGGCCAGATCGACGACCTGCTCGACCGGATCAAGGATCGGGTCGACCGCGGCGAGCGGGTCCTGGTGACGACGCTGACCAAGAAGATGGCCGAGGACCTGGCCGACTACCTGCACGAGATGGGCGTGCGGGTGTCCTACCTTCACTCCGAGGTCGACACGCTCGAGCGGGTGCAGATCCTGCGCGACCTGCGGCTGGGGGTCTACGACGTGCTCGTCGGCATCAACCTGCTGCGCGAGGGCATCGACCTGCCCGAGGTCACCCTGGTCGCCATCCTCGACGCCGACAAGGAGGGCTTCCTGCGGTCGGCCTGGTCGCTGATCCAGGTGATCGGGCGGGCGGCGCGGAACATCGGCGGCGAGGTGGTCATGTATGCCGATCGCGTGACCGAGTCGATGCAGGTTGCCATCGAGGAGACCAACCGGCGGCGCGAGATCCAGCAGCGCTACAACGAGGAGCACGGCATCGTCCCGCAGACGATCATCAAGGACATTCGCGACATCAATGATCGGCTGCGCGCGGTGGCCGAGGCGGGTGCCGAGTACGCGGGCGAGAAGAGGGCGCGCGAGCTGTCCGAGATGTCGAAGGAGCAGGTCGGCAAGCTGGTCGCGCAGCTGGAGACGGAGATGCGGGCGGCGGCGCGCGAGCTGGAGTTCGAGCGAGCGGCCGCCCTGCGCGACGAGATCCAGTCGATCCGGCAGCGCGTGCTGGAAGAAGACGAGTCGGTGCGCATCGGGCGGGCCGCCGAGCGGGCCGCGGCCCAGGCAGGGTCTGCGGGCAGGGCTACGTCGCCGGCCGAGGAGGGGTCGGCGGCGCTCGGTGGCGGGTCTGCAGGGCTGGGTGGCGGGCGTTCCGTGCCCAGTGCGAAGCCCTCCGAGCGAGCGGCGGCGCGCAGGGCAGGGGAGCGACGGGGTCGTCGCGCGCTGCGCGAAGGCGAGGCCGATCTGGCCGGCCTGGAGGTGACCGCCATTACGGTCGTGCCGGTGTCGGATGACTCTCCGGCCATGGCGGTGGCGGGGCATGGGCACGGCGACGGCCATGACCACGGACACGGCGAGGGGCCGGTGGACGAGGGCACCGCCGCCGACTGGCTGCCCGGCATCCGCGACGAGCATGAGGGCGACGACGCGGGCTGGATGGCCCGCTGGCTCGATCGGCCGACCTGGGACCACCGCGTCACGCCCAATGTCGTCAAGCGGACCGGCGAACGCCCGACGCGCCGCCAAGGGGGCCGTTGGCGAGGCTAGCGAGCCGGGCACCCGACGAGCCCCAGGGCGGCGCCGGAGGGCCAGCCGGGGTAGGACCGCTCATCCGGTGCCCTGGAGCCACACTCACTGCGCAGCACGCTTGCGCCGTTATGTATTCGTAGGATTGTCTGCCCTATTTGCGTGACTAGTACGTTCGTACCGCATCGTATGGTCCGGGTGCGTCTGCAGCCCGGCCACATCTGCCGGCCCGCGGCTGCAGCTTCCATCGGGGGGAAATCCCTGATGCGGTGATCCCAGCCGTGGCGACGTGCGTATCAATGGTGCGCGCCGCTCGGCTCGCAGAATGGTAGAGGTCTTGTGAGCAGAGTCACCATTGTGGGCACCGGCTACGTCGGTCTTTCCTACGCGGCAGCCCTTGCAGAGCTCGAGCACGAGGTTACGGCGCTCGACGTAAACCAACTCCGGATGGAGTCCCTGGCTGGCGGTCACGTGCCGTTCTACGAGCCGGGCCTCAGCGAGCTCGTATCGCGAGGTATCGACTCCGGCCGACTCACGTTCACCACCGACTACGCCGCCGCGGTGGCTGGCGCGGAGTACGTTTTCATGTGCGTCGGCACGCCGCAGGGGAAGGACGGCGCCGCCGACCTGAGCCAGGTCGCATCGGCCGCGCGGAGCATCGCCAAGCACCTGTCGCCGGATCGACTGACGATCATCGTCAACAAGAGCACGCTGCCGGTCGGCGGGGGCGACTACGTGCAGGATGTTGTGGCTCGCCATGCGCGGCCGGGAGCCCAGTACGCGGTCGTCAGCAACCCCGAGTTCCTTCGCGAGGGCGCCGCCATCCAGGACATCTTCCAGCCCGACCGGATCGTGCTCGGGGCCGAGCAGCGCCAGCATGCTTCCCTGGTTGCCGACCTCTACCGGGCGATCGACGCGCCGGTGCTGATCATGGGCCGCCGATCCGCGGAGATGGTCAAGTACGCCGCCAACGCCTTTCTAGCCACCAAGATCTCCTTCATCAACGAGGTCGCGCAGATGTGCGACGAGCTGGGCGCCGACGTCGGGCTGGTCGCCGACGGGATCGGTATGGACGGCCGCATCGGCCCCCGCTTCCTGCACGCCGGGCTGGGCTACGGCGGCAGCTGCTTCCCGAAGGATGTGGCCGCCCTCGCTCACATCGCCGAGCGATCGGGCGTGGATGCCCAGCTGCTGCGCTCCGTCCAGAAGGTCAACGATGAGGTCCGAGAGCGTTTCGTCGATCGGGCGGCCTGGGCACTGGACGGGTTGGAAGGTCGTCGCATTGCCGTATGGGGATTGGCCTTCAAGGAGAACACGGACGACATCCGCGAGTCCCCCGCTCTTGCGGCCGTCGAGATGCTTTGGGCCCGCGGCGCACACGTCGTGGCATATGACCCGCAGGCAATGCCCGCCGCCAAGCGGCTCTATCCGCACCTGGAGACGGCCCCGGATGCCTATGCGGCGGCGCAAGGCGCCGATGCGGTCCTGGTGGCGACGCCATGGCCCGAGTTTCGCGCGCTCAGCCTGTACCGCACCGCGGGCTCCATGAAGGGCGACCTCCTGCTGGACGGTCGCAACCTGTTCGATCCGAGCGTGGCGACGCAGGCTGGCCTGCGCTATCTGGGCGTAGGACGTGGGTTCGTCGAGCCCGCGGCCGCCGCTCGCGACCGGAGCCGCGATCGCATGAATGAGCGCGCGGCCGAGCGCGAGTACGCCGGGGCCGCATGACGTCCTCGCGGCAGGGGCCACCCAGCGTCCTGGTTGCCGGAGGCGCGGGCTTCGTCGGCAGCCATCTCGTCGAAGCCCTGCTCGAGGAGGTCAGCGAGGTCATGGTTGTCGATTCGTTCGACACCGGCAGTCCCCGAAACCTGGCGTCGGCTATCGATGACCCGCGCCTCGCGTTGGAGCGGGCCAGCATCTCTGATCCGCTGCCGCCGGCGGTCACCGGTCGCCGATTCGATCGGATCTATCACCTGGCCAGCCCGGCAAGCCCAGTTCACTACGCTCGCCTGCCGCTTGAGACGCTGAAGGTGAACTCGCTCGGCACCATGCACCTGCTGGAGCTTGCCCGTCGCGACGATGCGCGGCTGCTCCTGGCGTCGACGTCGGAGGTCTACGGCGACCCGCTTGTCCATCCGCAGCCGGAGACCTACTGGGGAAACGTGAACCCGAACGGCCCACGATCGTGCTACGACGAGGGCAAGCGGTTCTCGGAGAGCGTGACGATGACCTATGTGCGCGAGCACGGCCTCGACGCCCGGATCGCCCGGATCTTCAACACCTATGGCCCGCGCTCGGACCCCAACGACGGGCGCATGATCCCGAACTTCTGCGTGCAGGCGCTGCGCGGCCAGGACATAACCGTCTATGGCGACGGCCAGCAGACACGTTCGTGCTGCTACGTGACCGACCTGGTGGCCGGTCTGGTCGCCCTGATGGAGACGCCTGACCTCAGCGGCGAGGTCGTGAACTTGGGCAACCCCGAGGAGCAGACGGTGCTCGAAATCGCCAGACGAACCGCCGACCTGGCCGGATCCGGCTCGTCGATCGTCCATCGGCCGCTGCCGACTGACGATCCGGCTCGCCGTCGTCCGGACATCGACAAGGCGCAAAGGCTTTTGGGTTGGTCGCCCACCACCTCCTTTGAGGCGGGGATCAGCGCGACGCTCGAGTACTTCCGAACGCTGTCAGAGGTGCAGAGCGAGGACAGCGCGCGCGTCGCGGTGGGGGCGTCACCCAGCGGGTAGCTCCATGCTTGTCCTGCGCCTCACCGGCATCGCGCTCCTGGTCTCAATTGCCTGGTTCATCCCATGGCTCGCGCTGAACATGGCGCGCGACCAGATATGGCTGGCCGTGCCGTTCCTTCTGTGCAACCTCATCCTCGCGTTCAACCTCTGCCTGATGGTGGTGAACAACTGGGAGCGCCGCACGCCCCCGCCGCGCACGGTCGAGCTGGGCGCGGAGCCATTGATCGGGGTGCTCATCCCCACCGCCGGCGAGCCGGTCGAGATGGTCATGCGCACGGTGCGTTCGGTGCTGGAGCAGGACTGGCCGCGCGACCGGCTTCGTATCGTGGTCAGCGACGATGGGCATGACCCTCAGCTGCGCCGTGCTGTCCGTGCGCTGGCGGAGGCAGATCCTCACCTAAGGATCCAATACAACGACCCGCCGCCCCGCGACAGGCGGCGGGGGACCGCCAAGGCAGGCAATCTGAATAGCGCGCTCGCGGCCCTGACTACGGCGTTCCCCGACGAGCAGATCCATTTCATCGAGACCCGCGATGCCGATGACATGGTCGGCGACGCGCAGTTCCTGCGCCGCGTGGTCGGACACCTGCTAAGTGATCCAAAGACGGCCTACGTGCAGACGATCAAGGATGCTCGCGTCCGCGAGGGGGACCCGTTCAACAATCGCGAGCTGATCTTTTATCGCGAGGTGATGCAGGCCAAGCACGCGGCCAACGCGGTGTTCCCGTGTGGTTCCGGGTTGGTCTGGCGCGCCGAGGCGCTGCGCGATATCGGCAACTTCCCAAGCTGGAACCTGGTCGAGGACCTGCACTCGGGCGTGGAGGCCCTGCGGCGAGGATGGCGAGGCGCGTTCGTGCCGGTTGTTGGCGCGCTTGCCCAGCATGCCCCGCACGACATCCCGAACGTATACAAGCAGCGCGGCACGTGGGCGATGGACACGGCCAGGCTGCTCGTCCACGGCGACCTGAGGGGCTTGAAGCCGCGCCAGTACGCGCAGTTCCTTGAGATGGCGCTGTACTACGTGCAGGGGGCAGCGATCATCGTCCTCGGCGCGATAGCCGTCTGGTGGCTTCTCTTTGACGCTCACCCGGTCGTGGTTCTGCCGGCGGAGTACGCGCTGCACTTCATTCCATTCATCGTCGCCTCGGAGGTGTACTTCATCGCGTTCACCGGCCGTCAGCCCTACTCCGCCTGGTGGCGGATCCGGGAGATGATGTTCGGCCTGGCGCCGGTCTTCGCGCGAACGTTCGCCCAGGCGGTCATCGCCGGCCGCGACAGAAAGCCCGTCTACCGGGTCACGCGCAAGACTGACCAGTTCTTGTGGTACTGGCGCGAGACGCTGCCGCAGATGCTGATGGTCGCCATAGTGGTCGGGGCCGTGGCCTTTGCCCTGCTGGCGCGCGATGTGATCGAGCCGCTGTCGCTGGGCGGCCTGTACTTCATCGCACTGCTGGTCATCTACGGGGCAGGCTTCGTCCGCAAGGGCTGGTATGGCGTGCCGGCCGGGCCGATCGGCTACCTGCGCAGGCACTACGAGGAGGGCAGGCAGGCCAGCGGCGGGACGGAGCCGTCGCCATGGCGATAGCTGCCGGGAGGGGGCGGCCGGCAGGCGACGCTCCCGTACGCGTGCGCTGGTGTTCCGCGTGCGGCGCCAACAACATCGTTACGAGCGATTACTGCGTCCGCTGTGAGGCGCGCCTGATGGGGGCGGCAGAGACCGCACGCGTCATCCCCCTCGGGCTGGTGGTGCCGCTGCTGGCGGCCTTGGGACTTGGACTCTTCCGGCTGGCTGACAAGAGCTTCTGGCTCGACGAGGCCCTGAGCGTGATGTTCGCCGACACGCCGGCCTCGATCTGGAGCGCCGTCTGGAGCGTGGGCGAGATGAACATGGTCGCTTACTACGTACTGCTCAACGTGTGGATGACTCTGGGCGACAGCGAGACGGTGGCACGGCTGCTGTCGGTCGCGTTCGCCGTCGCTGCCGTACCGGTGGTGTGGGCAATCGGGCGTCGGTTGCTGGAGCCGGTCGCCGCGGGGGTGGCGGCCCTGCTGTTGGCCGTCCACCCGCTCTTCATCCAATACGCCCAGGAGGCGCGCGGCTATTCACTGCTCGTGCTCGTTGCGGCCTTTTCGACACTTCTCCTGCTGCGGGCCATCGAACGCCCGACCCGGGCGCGCTGGCTGCTCTACGGCGTGGTCCTCGGACTGAGCGCCTACGTGCACCTCTTTGCGCTGTTCGTCGCCCCCGCCCACGCCCTGTGGATCGTCCTGCGCCGGTGGAGCATCGGCAATCCGCGGTTGGCCATGGCGGCCATCGGGCTGTCGGTCGCCGTCGCTGCGCCGGCGCTGTCCTTCATGGCGCTATGGCACGCCGAGCAGATCAACTGGCTGCCGCAGGCCCACGTCGAGCACATCACGGCAGTGTTGATCGGGATGTTGGGCGGCGGTCCCTCCGAACGCCCGCACCTGCGTGATCTGGCGCTGCCGGTTGGCTACCTGGCGGTGCTGGCTGCGGGCATCGCCCTCATGCTGCGCGTGCACAGGCGCCGCATCGATCAGAGCCAGGCCCTGTTGTTCCTGTTCGCCTGGGTCGTCATGCCGGTGGTGCTCAGCCTGGCCATCTCCATCCTGGTCAGGCCGCTGTTCCTCGATCGCTACCTGCTGGTGGCGCTGCCGGGTCTCACGCTGGTTGCCGGGGCGGTGATCGCGCGTCTATCGGTCAGCCTGCGAGCCGGCGCCGTCGTTGCCATGTCGCTGGCCAGCGTCCTGTGGCTGCTGCAGGGTTGGCACCACGGGTATGAGAAGGAGGACTGGAGATCGGCCAGTGCGTACGTGATGGCCGAGGCATCTCCCGACCACGCGATCGCCTTCCACCAACCGTGGGCTGCGCAGCCGCTCTACTACTACGTCGGCCAGCGCGACCAGTGGGACATGATCCCCGAGCGGGTCGAGCTGCCGCTCGCTCCGGAGGGAGCGGCGACGGCGCCCGACGCGGGCGAGCTGGCGACCGCCGTTGATGGACATACGACGCTCTGGCTGATCCTGAGCCACAACATCGGCGCCAACGGCCTGGATCCGCGCGTTGAGCCGCTGGTCGAGTCGCTCCAGGCGGACCTCGAGCTGGTCGCCCGGCGCGAGTTCGACGGCAATCTGCAGGTGCTGCGCTTCGAACGGTGATCCTGCCTCGGGGGCGGCGGTGACCGGCGGATTGCGCCGGGTCGCATGAGCGCCTCGCCGTCGATGCGGCTCAGCGGCTGGTGGCGGGGTCCCCTAGCGGCTGGGATAGTTCTCGATCACGTCCATCTGGGGTCGGTCGACGCCGTTCAGCGGCTCGGCCGAGAGCTGGTAGCTGCCCCACCAGGGCCCCATCGCCCAGTACGTCCCTCCGACCATGCGCGGGTCGCCGTCCAGCGCCTGCATGAACCGGTCGAGCATGGTCAGCCAGCGCGCGTCGTCGGCGGGGACGCCGAACTCGGTGATGATCCCGTATGCGTTGCGCTCGGCCAGCCAGGACTGGAAGGGCTTGATCAGGTCCACGCCTCGATTCGCGTAGCCATTCTCGGCGTCGTAGCCGCCGTAGATGCTGTTCATGTCGGCGTCGAAGTACTGGTGCGCGGCGTAGATGATCCGTCCGGTGGCGTCCTGCACGTCGAGCGTTGGGTTGGCCGACCTCCAGGCCGTCGCCGACTGCCATTCGTAGCCGGGTACCAGCACCCAGGTCTTTGAGTCGACCTCGCGGATGGCGTCGGTAGCCGCCTGCGCCAGCTGGGCCCACGCCGCGCCGCCGCCGGGGAGGTCATGAGGCTCGTTCATCAGCTCGTAGCCCCACACCGCCGGATGGTTGCGGAACTCGGTGGCCAGGCGCTTCCAGGCGTCTGCAAGCTTGCCGGCGTCGCCGGTCGTCAGCGGCTGCTGGTAGTAGCGGCCGTAGTTGTGCATGTCGAGGATGACCCTGAGGCCCTTGGCGTGGGCAGCGTCGAGGATGCGGCGGATCCCGGCGACATCAGGCCCGTTGAGCGCGCCGAAGGCAGTGGGCTGGACACGCTCCCAGAGGAAGTCGAGGCGGACCAGCGTCAGGTTTCGGTCCTTGAGGTACTGCATCCGCCAGGCATCGGCCGGATAGATGTAGTCCCAGTTCTCTCGGCCGGGGACCTTGCTCGGATCGTGGTCGCTGAACGAGCCGCCGGCGATGGCAACGCCGAACAGCTTGCCGGGCTCAGGCCGGGCGGTGGGCGATGGGGTCGGGCTGGGAGCCGTCGTCGGACTGGCGGTGGGTGCCATCGTCGGGCTGACGGTCGGGGCAGCCGTGGGGCTGGCGGTGGGCGCCATCGTCGGGCTGTTGGTCGGGGCAGCCGTGGGGCTGTTGGTCGGGGCCATCGTGGGGCTGATCGTCGCCGGCACGGCGCTTGGCATCGGGGTCGCCGACACCGGTGAAGGGGAGGGCGAGGACCTGGTGTTCTTGCGCTTGACCTCGAACTTGGACCGGGCCAGCGTCGTGGTGCCGAGGGCGCCTGCAGAGGTGGTGATCCGGCGCACGCCGACGCCATACACGCCGTCCGCTGTATCGGGCACCTTGAACTCGACCCGGAAGCGGCCGGTGGCCTTGGTGCGTACGGTCGGCATGTATGCCCGCGATCCATTCCAGAGCAGCTGTAGGCGAATGTTCGCTCGGAAGCCGCTACCGCGCGCGACGATGATCGTGCCGGGCTCGCCGATCGTCGGCGTGAGGGTCATGGTTCGCGTTGATGCCTCGGCAGCCTGCGGAGGAGGAAAAGTTGCTGAGCCGACGATGAACGCGGCGAGCGTGGCCAGCAAAACGCGCCGGAGTCGGCTGGTCTGTGAGGTGTTGTGGCTGAGCACCGTCGTGGCGTGTGCGGCTCGCCGAGCCGGCATGGTTTGTCCCCCTTCGCGCCGATTGGATGGGTCGTGTGGTGGGCGCATGGGCGCCCGAGTGACGTGTCAAGAGCCTCCGGCGTCGACCGCGGGCCATCCATGACCCCTCTGGGTGGTACCCGGGCGAAGGTGGTAGGAGTTGCACGGACGCACCAACGGTTGCGCCGGCGGGAACCCCGTCGGAGCGCAGGACGCAATCGCGGCGCCGTGCCCCGCTTGGCACGGCGACGCCACCCCTTCGGGACTCTGCTGCACCCCACCACCCCGAGTCCCGCCTCTGGCCCGAGCCGCGTCCGAATGTTCCACTGCAGCACCACTGCGACACAGATCCGGGGTATGCCCGCACGGCCCTTCTGCTGCAGTGCAGACCGTGTCCGGATGTGCCGGCAGCACCACAGTCGGCACCAAAGCGGGCAGTCGGCTGGGCTGAAAGGTCGACTGCCGCACCAAGCGTGTCTCGGTGGTGCTCACACGGAACACTTGGCGGCAAGCGGGAAGGTGATTGCGCGCTAAGCGATCGTCGCCATGCTGCGGCCATGACAGCCGTGCAGCGCCGTCTCGACATCGGCACCCGCAACGGGGAGCGGCTGCTGCGCGAGTTCGGCGCGGAGTGTCGGGATGCTCGGCAGTCGCGCCTCGATCCTCAACGACTGCGCGCCGGCCGGCACCCGCCGACCGGCATGATCTTGCTGTAGTTGCCCACTCAGATTGGGTATCGGCGCTGGGTAGTTCTCCCCATGCGCGGGGCAGGCCCGAGGCGCACACTGCGCTCTCGGCACTGGAGGGGGCCGGCCACACGTGCCTGCAGCACGCGCCAGCGGGGGAGATGGACTGAGGTGTTCAACAAGCAACGCGCCGTAGCGGCGCTCAGCCTGACCGCGATGTTAGTGGTCGCCATGGCACCAGCCACGCTTGCCCAAACCCCATCGCTCGCAGGTTTGATCCACGTCACCAGTCATCTGATCGGCGAGACACCGCCTGGATCGATCGAGACCATCGCCCGCGCATGCTCGGCCGACGGAGAGTCCACGTTCGTCATTGAGTCAGATGGTGCGGTCGGCAGCTATCCCCAGAACCGGAGTGGCCCCTATCAAGGCCACTTTCAACAGACCCTCGCCGTCACCGTTGATGACGGAGTCGTGACCTCGCTCGTGGGCCAGTTCAGCCTTGACGCGGGGGCCACTACGGCGAGTGGGAGATTCTCACTTCCGGAAGGCGCCGAGCGGCAGGGCGAGTGCTCGGAGTGGCAGATCCCGATCAGCAACGAGGATCCAACACTCGTGACAGAGTTCAGGGTGGCCTTTCACGGCGTTTTCGACTATGAGGCTTTCATTGAGTCACCCGACGGCTCACACATCGACACCGGGTCGGCTTGGATCGCCGCAGAGTGCCAGGACATCATCGACCGCAGCAACGGCTGCGCGATGCGACGTCACATGTACGTTGAGTTCATAGACGACTCGCCGGAGCCGACGCCGCCGCAGTCCTTCGAGCCGACGCCGATGGACACCTACGGGCCGACTCACGAGCCGCCGCAGTCCTTCGAGCCGACGCCGATGGACACCTACGGCCCGACCCACGAGCCGCCGCAGTCCTTCGAGCCGACGCCGATGGACACCTACGGCCCGACCCACGAGCCGCCGCAGTCCTTCGAGCCGACGCCTCAGGCTTCGTTCCCGTACGAACCCGACCCATCGCCCCTGCCCAACGACGCCAACGGCGATGGCATCCACGACTCCATCGGGGCGGGGTTCGGTCAGTTCAATGACGGCTTGGGAAACTATGGCCAGATCGTCAATCGCAACGGCAACACCTTGCTCGTGTCGCCTGATTCGGAGGGCGTCCACATCTGGGTGCTCAACTGGAACAGCAGTCAGCCAGTGGAGCTGTTCGTATGCGGCTACAGCCTATTCGTCGATCCTGGCAGCGAAGCCGTCGTCGCCTGTGGCAGCCTGCGCACACACGTGCTCAGCGGTAGAGCAGTGGTGAGCCTGGACGGCGGCATCACAAGGATTACGTTGCCTGCGGGAGTGACCGCGATCGTCGACGCGTCCCCGAGCGGTGGCTACACCGTGCAGCACCTCGACGGCACCTCTGCGATCGAGATCACTGTCAACGGCACCACGAGCACGGTGCGGCAGGGCGCGACCACGACGGTCCAGAGCTGGCGCTTCACCGGTTACAACGCGCCGCTGGTCAACACGCCATCGATCAACGTGGCGAAGGCCGGTCAGGCCATCCCTCTACGCTGGCGGCTGCTAGACAGCGCGGGCAATCCCGTGACCAACCTCCAGTCGGCGGCGGTCAAGGTCGCCCATCTGGAGTGCGGGCTGGGCACCAACCCGGACCCGGTCGATGAGACGGCGACGGGCAGGAGTGGCCTGCTCAACCTGGGCAACGGCAACTACCAGTTCAACTGGAGCACGTCCAAGACGTACGCCAACTCGTGCAAGGTCATGCACCTCGACATCGGGACCGGCGTCACCTACCAGGCCTGGTTCAGGTTCAACAAGTAGTCCGGGGCACCGGCCGGGTCGTGCCACCCGGCCGGTGTATCCCCTTTGCTGCGTCCGCTGATAGAGTCGGGGCGTGACGAGCAGGGCACATACCAAGCTGGTCTGCACGATCGGTCCGGCGAGCGTCGAGCGGGCACGTGAGCTGGTGGACCTCGGCATGAGCGTGGCGCGGATCAACTTCAGCCACGGCACGCCCGACGAGCAGAAGACGGCCTTTCACGCCGTGCGTGCAGCTGCCCATCACGCCAGACGCAGCGTCGCGGTGATGGTCGACCTGCCCGGCCCCAAGATCCGACTGCAGGACCTGCCCGACGGCGAGCTCGAGCTGGAGGTCGGCCAGCGCTTCGACCTGCGCACCAATCGGCCGAGCCTGGCGCAGGAGGTTCAGCCCGGCGATCGGATCCTGCTGGCCGACGGGGCGGTCGAGCTGGTGGTCCTCCAGGGTCCCGAGAACGCAGTCGAGTCGGACGTCGTCGGACACCAGCTCGAGCAGCCGACCGAGCGACCGGCCGAGCAGGAGGCAGCCGCTGACGAGCCGCAGGCCACTGAGCAGGCCACCGAGCAGGAGGCCCCGAGCAACGAGCCGCCGGCTACCGAACGGCCGAACGAGCAGGCTTCCGACCAGCCGTCCGTGCAGGAGCAGCCGACCGAGCCGGCCACCGAGCAATCGGCCGAGTCCATCGAGCAGCCCGCGGCAGAGCCGACGGCCGATGCGCTGCCGCCCGACCGGCCGACCGAGCAGGCCTCCGGCCAGCCGTCCGTGCAGGAGCAGCCGGCCGCGGAGGACCCCGAACAGGCCACCGACCAGTCGACCCAGCCGGCCGAACACGCGGCGCCCGAAGCCCCGACCGCCGATCAGCAGCCAGCAGCCGGCCCGACCGACGTTGCCATCCCGACCGAGGTCGTGCGTGGCGGACTCATCCGCTCGCGAGCGGGGGTCAACGTGCCGATCGAGCGACTGCCGAGCAACGGGCTGACCGAGCAGGATCGCGATGCCCTGGCGCGCGCGCTCGAGCTGCGCGCCGACGTAATCGCCGAGTCCTTCGTGCGCAGCGCCGACGACGTGCGTGCCCTGCGCGCGCTGCTGCCGCGGCCCGGCCCGTTGGTGGTGGCCAAGATCGAGACGCGACTGGCGGTCGAGCGCTTCGACGAGATCCTCCAGGAAGTGGACGGCGTGATGGTTGCTCGCGGCGACCTGGGCGTGGACATGCCCTATGAGCAGGTGCCGCTGGTCCAGAAGGACCTCGTGCGACGCGCGCACGCCCGCGGCAAGTTCACGATCGTGGCCACGCAGATGCTCGAGTCGATGACATCGGCTCGTCGCCCCACCCGGGCGGAGGCGAGCGACGTGGCCAACGCGGTGCTCGACGGCGCTGACGCGGTGATGCTGTCGGCCGAGACGGCGATCGGCCAGTACCCGGTCGACGCTGCGCGAACGATGATGTCGATCTGCATCGCGACCGAGAAGGGCGCATCGGGCAGCGCCCTGGATCGTCAGCCGGCGGTATCGGCGTCCGACGACCAGGAGGCTGTCTGCCGAGCGGCCGTCGGCCTGGCCGACGAGCACCCTTCAGCGAACGCCATCTGGTGCTTCACGCGGACGGGTCGGACGGCGGAGATCCTGTCCCTGCTGCGCCCGTCGGACCCGATCGTGGCGTTCACGATCAGCGCCATCGCCGCCCGCCGGGTTGCCGCCCGTCGCGGCGTGATCCCCGTCGTCCTGCCTGCGACCAAGGTGCGCGAGCCGCTCGTCGACCAGATGCGGGCCGCCGCCCGAGCGCAGGGTTTGCTAACCGATGACGGTCAGACGGTGGTGCTGGTTACGACCTCCAGCCAGCGCGGCGGCATCAACAGGTTGGAGCTGCACCGGGTCGAGTAGTCGGAGTCGGCAGCGCCGACACGACGGGCAGCGCAGGTGCCCGGCCGGTTTCTAGTCGCCCTGGATGATGTCGATCTGCCAGGCGCCCTCGGCGGTGACCTCGAGATGGTACGTGCCCGAGCCGGTCGGATTGGTCACGCCGCTGGTCGGCTCGTCGACCGTGATGACGGTGCCAAAGTCCCGATCGCCGCGGATGGCGTACGAGAAACTCGGCCCCTGCGACTCCCACTGGATCGACCAGCCGTCGCGGACAGAGAAGGATTCGGTTGACTGGTTGCCCTCGCCGCTGAAGGTCGCGACCGTCGAGCCGGGTGGGCTCAGGAGCGCGGTGCCCGGTCCCTGCGTAAACAACCACCAGGCACCGACGAGCAGGATGGCCCCGACCACCAGCCCGACGGCCACCATCAGCCAGCGTCTTCGCCCTTCGTTGATGCGCGGCATCGACACTGCTCAGGTCCTCCTATGGCGTCCCGGCCAAGGCCGAGTCTAGCGCCCGATGTCGGGCAAAGAAGAGAGGCCCCGGCGGTCGAGCACCGGGGCCTCTGTCCTATAGGAACCGCGGGGTGCAGCCCCGACTGTTCCGACTACTTGCGAAGGCGGAAGAAGGCTGAGAGCGTCGTGCCGTCGTTGAAGGTGATGGTAGCCCTGTAGCACGTGTCCGCGTTAACCTTCGGGGTGGCCCAGTTCTGGATCCACTGTCCATCGGAATATCGCAGTGACGTGCTACCGCTCGTCAGCATGTCCGTCTCGACTGTATCGGTAGCTCCGGCAAGGCACGACTGCAGCTTCGTCGCCGAGTAGGTCGCCACTGCAGCACTCGTAACTTCCGCACTGCCAGCGAAGACGTTGAACTTCAGCGGAACCGTGGAGCCACCTCGGGCAACGTTCCAAACCGTGGTCGGATCGGGCGCCGGTGCCGACCCCGCAACGATCAGTGAATTCGTAACGCCTACCGGCTGGTGGAAGCCCATCACGGTCCAGGCACCGATTGTGAGGTTGGCGCCTACGTATGTGAGGAGGTAGTTGCTGCCTGCGGTCAACGTCCCCTGCTGGATGGCGTAGCTGCCCACCGCCTCACCAGCGACTCGCGTCAGGTTGCCGGTCACCGCATCACTGCCAACCAGGTTGCCTGACGTTAGTTGCCAAGTGAGCGCAGGATCGGGTGCTCCGAACACCTTGTGCTTGGCATCGGCCGTGACCGTGATCGGGCGAGCCGTGATCGCGAAGTTGACCACGGGCGTCGACAGGCTGAGCTCGTAGTTCGTGCCGGCCGACAGCGTGCCCAGGTTGATGGCGTAGCTGCCGACATCGCTGCCGGCTGCGCGGGCCAGGGCCCCGGTCACAGCGACCGACTCGCTGAGCGAGTAGGTCAGCGTCGGATCGCTATCGCCATAGACCTTGCTCTGGCCACTGTTCGGGGTGACCGTGACGGGCTTGGCAGTGATCGCGAAGTTGACCACGGGCGTCGACAGGCTGAGCTGGTAGTTCGTGCCGGCCGACAGCGTGCCCAGACCGATCGCGTAGTTGCCGACGTTCTCGCCGGAAGCGCGGTCGAGGGCGCCTGTGAAGGTATCGGGGCTGATGAGCGACGGGCTGGCCTGGAAGGTCAGAGTCGGGTCGCTCGAGCCGAACACCTTCGACTGATCGCTATCCGGGGTGATGGTCACCGCAAGAGCGGAGATGTTCGCCTGGGCAGTATGAGAGGCGTTGACGGTGTAGTTGAAGGCCCTTGTGCCGCTCAAGCTCAGGCTGCCGGTGACGTCCTTGCTGGTCCCGACGTTCTTGGTGTCGAACAGCGGATTGGTCACCACGAGCGCCACATTCGATGAGTCGCCGGAAAGGACGCCCACGACTGAAGACGACGCGACCGTCGCAGTGCGCGTGCCGTCGTAGTCCTTGTTGTTGGCCGTGAATGATCCGGTCACCGGCTTCGGCGTGATGGCGAAGTTGACCACCGTCGTCGACAGGCTGAGCTGGTAGTTCGTGCCGGCCGACAGCGTGCCCAGGTTGATGGCGTAGCTGCCGACATCGCTGCCGGCTGCGCGGGCCAGGGCCCCGGTCACAGCGACCGACTCGCTGAGCGAGTAGGTCAGCGTCGGATCGCTATCGCCATAGACCTTGCTCTGGCCACTGTTCGGGGTGACCGTGACGGGCTTGGCAGTGATCGCGAAGTTGACCACGGGCGTCGACA
>Ga0247713_1000029_pt1 | contig 100165 bp, 103 predicted proteins | sample 21E_NmetaG_FD_189936 | JGI IMG/M metagenome (GOLD analysis project Ga0247713, IMG submission 189936) | Soil microbial communities from hillslope of Landscape Evolution Observatory, University of Arizona, Oracle, AZ, United States - 2-1-E_N | ecosystem: Engineered > Artificial ecosystem >... | reverse complement strand
CGCGCGCGTCGGGGCGGGTACGCGTGGAGCTGCACGCCGCCGGCCGGCGGTTCCGCTTCACGGCGCCGGTCGACTCGGTCAACGGCAGGATCCGCTTCCGCCAGCGGATCCCCGCCGCGCAGGCGAGGCTCGGCACGGGGATCATCACGATCTCCTACGACGGCGACGCGGACACGCGGCCGCAGACGGTGCGCCTGCGTGCGGCCAACAGGCCGGCGCAGCTGCGCCTCAGCCGTCCGCGGATCGTCGGCAACCGCGTGCAGGCGTCGGGCACGGTGAGCCGGCTGGCGCGCGGCGTCGTGCGGCTGCAGCTCGAGTACGACCGCGGCGGACAGACGCAGGTCCTGCGCTTCCGCGCGCAGATCCGCAACGGCCGCTGGTCGCTGAACGAGCGGCTCTCGCCAGCGCAGACGATTGCGATCGGCCAGCGCAACGGCACGCTGCACTCCTACACGCTGTTCACCGGCTACCTGCAGGCGCGCATGCGCGGTGAGATGCGCTCCTTCCAGGTGCTCGGCGACCGCTGAGCCAAGCCGACCCGTCGTGCGGGGCCGTCTCGTCGAGAGGCGGCCCCGCACGCGGGCGCGCGCGCTACGCCGCCGCCGGGGCGCGCTCGGGCAGCCAGCCGGCGGGAAAGGCGCCCGCCGGCACGTCGCCCGGGAAGTCTCCGAACAGGCGCAGCGCGAGCGCCTCGCCGGGACGTCCGGCGAGCAGCGGGCGCACGTCGCCGAGCGTCATCAGCAGGCGCAGCGACGACGCGATCTGCAGGTCGCCGGCATTCGGCGACGCGCCGCCGAGCACGCCGTCGGCGATCCACGCGTCGACGCGGTCGAGGTGCGCGGGGAGGGCGGCGAGGTCCGCGCGGACCGCATCGTCCTGCGCGCGGTTCATCGCGGTCTCGATGCGGGTGACCGCCGGTGCGACGGCGCGCACGACCGGCGCGGGCAGCCGCGGCAGCTTCGACGCCTCCTGGAAGCTGAGGATCGCGGCAGGCCGGTGCCTCAGCGCCGACCACACCGCGCGCCGCGCCAGTGGCTGCAGCGTCTCCTCGCCCCAGCTCTCGGCTGCGAGGACGGCCTCGCGCGCCGCGCCGCCGGCCGGCAGCAGCGGCGGATCGCGGACGAGCTCGTCGAGGCGGCGCAGGATCGCACGCGAGCCCTGAACCCTCTCGCCGCCGGCGAGCTTCAGGGCGGGCACGGTTCGCTCCCCGAAGAGCACGCGCATGATCGGCGCATGCGTCGGGATCAGCAGCTCGACGGTCCTGTACGGCATCGCCTTGAGCTCGAGCGCCCGCTTGACCGCCTCGCAGGGGTGCGAGGACTGCACGACGTAGAGCTTGTGCACAGGCAGAGCATAGATTGGGGCCCATGCTGCTCGCCGTCGACGTCGGCAACACCCAGACGCACTTCGGCACCTTCCGTGACGGCGGGCTGTTCGAGCACTGGCGCTTCGCCACCGTCGCGCACTCGACGGCCGACGAGCTCGGCGCGGCGCTGCGCGCGCTGCTCGAGCTGCGCGGCATCGGCCTGGCCGACATCAGCGCGTCGATCGTCTCCTCGACCGTGCCGTCGCTGGAGCCGGCGTGGCTGGCGATGGGCGAGCGCTACCTCGGCCACGCGATGCTCAGCGTCGGCCCGGGCCTGAGGACCGGCATGGCGCTGCGCTACGACAACCCGCGGGAGATCGGCGCAGACCGGCTCGCGAACGCCGTCGCGATCCGCGAGCGCTTCGGCGGCCCGGCGATCTGCGTGGACTTCGGCACGTCGGTGAACTTCGACGTCGTCGGCCCGCACGGCGACTTCCTCGGCGGCGTGCTCGTGCCGGGCGTCGAGATCTCGCTGGCGGCGCTCACCGAGCGCGGCGCGAAGCTGCCCGCGATCGACCTGCTGCCGCCGCGCACGGTCATCGGAAAGAGCACCGTCGACGCGATCCGCTCGGGCGTGATCTACGGCTTCGCCGGAGCGATCGACGGCATCCTGCGGCGCCTGCTCGACGAGCTCGGCGAGGAGACCGACGTCATCGCCACCGGCGGACTCGCCGGCGCGATCGTCCCGTACACCGAGCTCATCGACGAGGTCGACGACCTCCTGACGCTCACCGGGCTGCGGCTGCTCTACGAGCGCAACGCGTAGGGCGCCGGCGGCAGCCGGATCGCCGCGTGTGGCGACTCGACCTCGATATGCGGGGTCAAACTGCCACGCACGGCGGCGGGCGGCCCGCCGCGCGGCCGGAGCGGCGCCACCACGTGCGACGCCGGGCGCATAATGGGCTCCATGGCGCAGCGCACGCTCAACGATCCCTGGCGGCTCGCGCACCTGCGCGTGCCCAACCGCGTCGTGCTCGCGCCGCTGGCCGGGATCGGCAACTGGTTCGTGCGCCTGCAGGCCAAGCGCTACGGGGCCGGCATGGCGGTCTCCGAGATGGTGTCGAGCTTCGGCGTGCACCACGGCAACGAGAAGACCTGCACGGAGATGCTGCGCATCCACCCTGAGGAGCGCGTCGCCGGCGCCGGCGGGCCGGTCTGCATCCAGCTCTTCGGGCAGGAGCCCGACGTCATGCGCTCGGCCGCCGCGCGGGTCGCCGCCGCGGGCGCCGACGTCATCGACCTCAACATGGGCTGTCCGGTCCCGAAGGTCTGCAAGACCGGCGCCGGCGCCGCGATGCTCGGCGACCCGGACACCGCGGTCGCCGTCGCGCAGGCGGCGCGCGAGGGGTCGGGCCTGCCGGTAACCGTCAAGCTGCGCTCGGGCCGGCGCACCGGCGAGACGGACGGCTTCGAGCTCGCCCATCGCCTCGTCGCCGAGGCCGGCGTCGCAGCGATCGGCTTCCATCCGCGATCGGCGCAGGTGCACCACAAGGGCTCGCCCGACCTCGACCTCGCGCGCGAGCTCGTCGCGACGCTGCCCGCGCCGGTGATCCTCAGCGGCGGCATGAGCGACCCCGACACGATCCTGCGCGCGTTCGAGTACACCGGCTGCGAGGCCGTCATGCTCGCCCGCGGCGCGCTCGGCAACCCCTGGCTCTTCGCGCGTCTGCTGGACACGCGCCCCGACGAGCCCACGACGGCCGAGATCCTCGACGAGCTCGAGTGGGTCATGCAGCGCGCCGTCGAGCACCTCGGCGAGCGGCGCGCGGGTCCGTACCTGCGCAAGTTCTACCCCTGGTACGTCGACCGACTCGGCGGCTCGAAGGCGTTGCAGGCACGGCTTCAGGCGACCTCGTACGTCGACGAGGCGCGAGCCGTGCTCGCCGGCGCGGGCGAGCTGTCGGCGGCCGCTTGACGCGCTGCTATCCTCTCGCGTCGCCCGCGACCGGGATGGACCCTGCGACCGGGGTTGCCCACGCCGCAGAATCACCCCGGAGCCATGCCCAAGGACGTCATCCTCACCCCCGACGGACTCGAGAAGCTCAAGCAGGAGCTCGCCCATCTGCAGGGCGACAAGCGCCGCGAGGTCGCCCAGCGGATCAAGGAGGCGCGCGAGTTCGGCGACATCTCCGAGAACTCCGAGTACGACGACGCCAAGAACGAGCAGGCGATGCTCGAGGCGCGGATCGCGCAGATCGAGGAGCGACTGCGCTCGGCCACGGTCGTCGACGCCAAGGACGTCTCCACGGACACCGTCCAGGTCGGCTCGACGGTCAGCGTCAAGAACCAGGACACCGGCGACAACCAGAAGTTCACGATCGTCGGCTCGCCGGAGGCCAAGCCGCCGGAGCGGCTGTCCTACGAGTCGCCCGTCGGCAAGGCGCTGCTCGGGCACAAGCGCAACGACGTCGTCGAGGTGTCGCTGCCCAACGGCCGCACGCTCAAGCTCAAGATCACGAAGATCGACGTCGGGCTCTGAGGCCGGCGAGGCCGGCCGGTTAGGGTCGACCGGATGACGACCGCCGAGACGATCGGCGCCGGCGCGACGCCGGCGCGACGCTGACCCGATGGACGAGCTGATCGCCGTCAGGCGCGCGAAGCTCGACCGCCTGCGCGCCGACGGCATCGACCCCTACCCGCACGCCTTCCCCGGCGTGGAGCCGGTCGCCGACGTGCTCGCCGCTCACGGCCGGCTCGCCGACGGGGAGGAGACCGACGTCCGCCATCGCGTCGCCGGCCGCCTCGCGGCGCGGCGCGGCCAGGGCAAGATGGCGTTCCTCGACCTCGTCGACCGCTCGGGCCGCGTCCAGCTGCAGGCGCGCCTCGACGTGCTCGGCGACGAGGCCCACGAGCGGCTGCTGTCGCACGTCGACCTCGGCGACATCGTCGGCGTCGACGGCACCGCGATCCGCACGCGCCGCGGCGAGCTGACGCTGAGGATCGAGGAGTTCGCCGTCCTGGCGAAGTCGCTGCGCCCGCCGCCCGAGAAGCACCACGGGCTGAAGGACGTCGAGACGCGCTATCGGCGCCGCGAGCTCGACCTCATGGCCAACGAGGAGACGCGCGAGGTGTTCGTCACCCGGGCGAGGGTCATCACGGCGATCCGCGACCGGCTCGACCGGGACGGCTTCATCGAGGTCGAGACGCCGATCCTGCAGCCGCTGTACGGCGGCGGGCACGCGCGGCCGTTCACCACGCACCACAACGCCCTGGACCGCCGGCTGTACCTGCGGATCGCGACCGAGCTGTACCTCAAGCGCTGCATCGTCGGCGGCCTCGAGCGCGTGTACGAGATCGGCAAGAACTTCCGCAACGAGGGCCTGTCGCCGAAGCACAACCCCGAGTTCACGGTGCTCGAGTTCTACGAGGCGTACGCCGACTACGACGACGTCGCCGACAGGCTGGAGGCGCTCGTCGGATCGGTCGCGCGTAGCGCCGGGTCGCACGGCGAGATCGACTTCGAGCCGCCGTGGCGACGAGTCAAGCTGCGCGACGCGATCCGCGACGCGACCGGGATCGACTTCTGCGAGCAGCGCGACCGCAGGGCGCTCGCGGCGGCGATCGGCGATCGCCTGCCGACGCAGGGCCGCACGTGGCCGCAGCTCGTCGACGACCTGCTGAGCGCCTACGTCGAGCCGCACCTGCAGCAGCCGACGTTCCTCTTCGACTACCCCGTCGAGCTCTCTCCGCTGGCCAAGGCGCACCGCTCCCAGCCCGGCCTCGTGGAGCGCTGGGAGGCCTTCTGCGGCGGCACCGAGATCGCCAACGCGTTCACGGAGCTCAACGACCCCGACGAGCAGCGCGAGCGCTTCGAGTCGCAGGCGCGCTACGCCGCCGAGGGCGACGAGGAGGCGGCGCCGTACGACGAGGTCTTCGTCGAGGCGCTCGAGCACGGCATGCCGCCGACCGGCGGGGTCGGGCTCGGCATCGACCGCCTCGTGATGGCGCTGACGGGCCGCTCGTCGATCCGCGAGGTCGTGCTCTTCCCGGCGATGCGCGAGTAGGCGCCCGCGCGGCGCGTGCGGCACGCAACATTCGGGCAGACCGGCCGTTGGTAGACTGCCCCATGCCCGCCCTCTGTTCCCGATCTTTCATCCATTTCGCTCGCGGTGCCGAAAGGATGGACATGTCGGGCATTTTGCCGTCCCGCAGAACGTCATCCGGACCACGCAAGAATCCAGGCTAGAGGCCCCGCCCCAGCAGGAAGGATCAGCAGCATGTTCGAGCGATTCACAGAGCGAGCCCGTCAGGTGGTCGTTCTCGCGCAGGAAGAGGCGCGCACGCTCAAGCACAACTACATCGGAACCGAGCACATCCTCCTTGGCCTGCTGCGCGAGGAGGAGGGTCTCGCGGCGCGTGTCCTGGAGAGCCTCGACATCACGGTCGAGCGCGTTCGCGCGCAGGTCGTGCGGATAGTCGGCTCGGGCGAGGAGGTCACCTCCGGGCAGATCCCCTTCACGCCGCGCGCCAAGAAGGTCCTCGAGCTGGCGCTGCGCGAGGCGCTGAGCCTGGGCCACAACTACATCGGCACGGAGCACATCCTGCTCGGCCTCGTCCGCGAGAACGAGGGCGTCGCCGCGCGCATCCTGCTCGACTTCGACGCCGACTCCGAGAAGATCCGCAACGAGGTCATCCGCATGCTGTCGGGCCCGGGCGGCCGCCGCCAGGCGGGCGGCGCCGGCGCCGGCGCGGGCGCGACCGCCGGCGCGCCCGGCGAGGGCAAGAAGTCCTCCAAGCTGCTCGACCAGTTCGGGCGCAACCTCACGAAGCTCGCCGAGGAGGGCAAGCTCGACCCCGTCGTCGGGCGCGCCACCGAGATCGAGCGGATCATGCAGATCCTCTCGCGGCGCACGAAGAACAACCCCGTGCTCGTCGGCGAGCCCGGCGTCGGCAAGACCGCCGTCGTCGAGGGCCTTGCGCAGCGGATCACGACCTCCGACGTCCCCGAGCTGCTGAAGGGCAAGCAGATCTACACGCTCGACCTCGCGGCGCTCGTCGCCGGGTCGAAGTACCGCGGCGAGTTCGAGGAGCGCCTGAAGAAGGTGATGAAGGAGATCACCCAGCGCGGCGACATCATCCTGTTCATCGACGAGCTGCACAACCTCGTCGGCGCGGGCGCCGCCGAGGGCGCCATCGACGCCGCCTCGATCCTCAAGCCGGCGCTGGCACGCGGCGAGCTGCAGACGATCGGCGCGACGACGCTCGAGGAGTACCGCAAGTACCTCGAGCGCGACAGCGCGCTGGAGCGCCGCTTCCAGCAGATCCGCGTCGACCAGCCGACGACCGAGGAGACCGTGCAGATCCTCAAGGGCCTGCGCGACCGCTACGAGCAGCACCACAAGGTGCAGATCACCGATGAGGCCCTCGAGGCCGCGGCGGAGCTCGCCGACCGCTACATCTCCGACCGCTTCCTGCCCGACAAGGCGATCGACCTCATCGACGAGGCGGCATCGCGGATGCGCATCAAGTCGATGACGTCCCCGCCCGTGTACCGGGAGCTCGAGGACGAGATCGAGACGACGCGCCGCGACAAGGAGGCCGCGATCGAGGCGCAGGAGTTCGAGAAGGCCGCCAAGCTGCGCGACGCCGAGCGGCGCCTGACGCAGCGCAAGCGCGAGCTCGAGGAGCAGTGGGAGGCCGGCGAGTCCGAGACCCAGCGCCCCTCGATCGGCGAGGAGGAGATCGCCGACATCGTCTCGATGTGGACGGGCATCCCGGTGTTCAAGCTCACCGAGGCCGAGACCGCCAAGCTCATGCGCATGGAGGAGGAGCTGCACAAGCGCGTCATCGGCCAGCACGCGGCGATCGAGGTCATCTCGAAGGCGATCCGCCGCTCGCGCGCGGGCCTGAAGGACCCCAAGCGGCCGACCGGCTCCTTCGTGTTCCTCGGCCCGTCGGGCGTCGGCAAGACCGAGCTCGCCCGGACGCTGGCGGAGTTCCTCTTCGGCGACGAGGACGCGATGGTCCGCGTCGACATGTCGGAGTACATGGAGAAGCACTCCGTGTCGCGGCTCGTCGGCTCGCCGCCGGGCTACATCGGCTTCGACGAGGGCGGCCAGCTCACCGAGGCCGTGCGGCGCAAGCCGTACTGCGTGCTGCTGCTCGACGAGATCGAGAAGGCCCACCCGGACGTCTTCAACATCCTGCTGCAGATCCTCGAGGACGGCCGCCTGACCGACTCGCAGGGGCGAACGGTCGACTTCCGCCATGCGATCGTGATCATGACGTCGAACATCGGCGCGTCGGAGATCGCCCGCAACACGCCGCTCGGCTTCGCCGTCAGCGACGACGAGACGGGCATCACCTACGACGACATGAAGAACCGGATCATGGGCGAGCTCAAGAAGGTCTTCCGGCCCGAGTTCCTCAACCGCATCGACGACGTCATCGTCTTCCACAAGCTCCAGAAGGAGGAGATCAAGCAGATCGTCGACCTCCTCCTGCGGCGCATCCGCGAGTCGATGGCCGAGCGCGGGCTGCAGGTCGAGCTCTCCGACGACGCCAAGGACCTGCTCGTCGACAAGGGCTGGGACCCGGCGATGGGCGCTCGCCCGCTGCGCCGGGCGATCCAGCGCTACATCGAGGACCCGCTCGCCGACTTCGTCCTGCGCGCGGAGCTCACGCCGGGCGCGACGATCATGGTCGAGAAGGCGCCCGAGGACGACGACCGCGAGGTCTCGCTGACGGTGGTCGAGCCCAAGAAGGTGCCGGCGGCCGTCGGCGGCGGCGCCGAGCAGGCCGCGTCGAGCGACGACGCGCCCGCCGAGCCGGGCGGCGCGCTGGACCAGCCGAGCGTCGAGGAGCCCAGCGGCGACTGACGCCGTTCGCACAGCAGACGTGATGACGAGGGCGGCCTGCGAGGGCCGCCCTCGGTCGTTCGTCGCCGCGGGCGCCGCTAGTCGGCGATCGTGCGCTTCGCGAGCGCGAGGTCCAGGTGCGTCTCCCAGCGGGCGATGCGCCCCTCGCGGACCGTCCAGACATGCGCCGCGGCCCAGCACAGCGGCTGCGTGCCGCCGGTCGGCGTCGCCGTGATCGAGACGAACGCCAGCGCGTGCTCGGCGTCCAGCGGCATGAGCGCGTCGATCGTGACGCGCATCGACTCGTAGCAGTCCTCCCAGCGCGCGACCCATCGCTTCCAGCCGGCGATCCCGCGCAGCGCCGACTCGTCGGGGCGCAGCGGATCGCAGACGAGCTCGATCTCGGGGTCGATGCTGTCCTCGGGAAGGACCGACAGCGCGCCGGCGTTCCAGCGCTCGTAGACGTGATCGGCGATGTCGGCGGCGGTGGTCACGAAGCGCACGATACGTCGCTTCGGGCGCGACCTGGCCGTCTGTTCGACCGGCGCCGAGCCGTCGCCGTCCGCGGTGAACGAACGATGTTCATCCACGCGTCACGCCCGGGGGTCATGAAGATCGTTCGACTCGCCGCCCTGTCGCCCCTGCAGCAGCTCGATCCCGACCAGCTCGCGCACGTCGCCGCGCACGCCGCGGAGCGCATCATCCCCGCCGGACGCCGCTTTCTCGCCGACGGCCCGCTCGCAAGCGAGCTCGCCGTCGTCGCCGCCGGCCGGGGCATCGCGCGCTGCGCCGGCGAGACGCTCGCAGACGTGGGGCCCGGCGACGTCCTCGGCGCGCTCTCGCCGAAGCGGCCGCCGCACGCGACGGTGACCGTGACGGCGGCGACCGACCTGCGGCTCGTCGCCTTCAGCGACGGCGCGCTCGCGCGGCTGGCCGCATCCGCGCCGGGGGCGGCCGCGGCGCTGCTGGCGGCGTGCGCCGTGCCCGCGGCCGCGCGCGCCGACGGGCCCACCGCAGCGCGCCCGCCGGCGCACCCGTCGCAGCTGCGCGACCGCGCCGCCTGAACGCCCGGCCGGGAGGCGTTCGCGGCCGGGGCGAAGCCGTCGGGCGCCGCCCCTAGTCTCAGCGGATGGCTCGACCCGCCAGCGTCCACGTCTGCTCGGCCTGCGGGCACTCCACCGCCCGCTGGCACGGGCGCTGTCCGGGCTGTGCGGCGTGGAACACGCTCGTCGAAGAACGTGCTGCGACGGCGCCCGCAGGGCGCGCCACGCGCGGACGACCGGGGGCGCGCGCGGGACGCTCCATCCGGCTGGCCGACGTGAGCACGGAGCAGCTGCCGCGCCTGGGTACGTCGATCGGCGAGCTCGACCGGGTCCTCGGCGGCGGGCTCGTCCCGGGGTCGCTCGTGCTGCTCGGCGGCTCGCCGGGGATCGGCAAGTCAACGCTCACGAACATGGCGCTCGGCAACCTCGCCGCCGCCGGCCGGCCGACGCTCTACGTCTCCGGCGAGGAGTCGGCCGCGCAGATCCGCCTGCGCGCGGAGCGGCTGACCGGCGCGAGCGCGGGCGCGCTCGACGTGCCGGTGCTCGCCGAGACCGACCTCGACACGGTCCTCGCCACGCTGCGGGCCGAGCGCCCGCAGGTCTGCGTCGTCGACTCGGTGCAGACGCTGCACGCCTCGGATCTCAGCGGCGCGCCGGGCTCCGTCGGCCAGGTCCGCGAGGTCGCCGGCCGGATCATGCAGGTGGCCAAGGCCGACGGCATCGCGGTGATCCTCGTCGGCCACGTGACGAAGGAGGGGGCGCTGGCCGGCCCGCGCGTGCTCGAGCACCTCGTCGACTGCGTGCTGCAGTTCGAGGGCGAGCGCGAGCGCACGTACCGCACGCTGCGCGCGCTGAAGAACCGCTTCGGCTCGACGAACGAGGCCGGCGTCTTCGAGATGCGCTCGGGCGGGCTCGTCGAGGTCCTCGACGCCAGCGCGCGCTTCGTCGCCGAGGCGACGGGCAAGCCGGGCTCCGTCGTGCTGGCGGCGATGGAGGGCACGCGCCCGCTGCTCGTCGAGGTCCAGGCGCTCGTCTCGCCGTCGGAGCTAGTGCCTCCGCGGCGCGTCGTCAACGGGCTGGACCGCAACCGCCTGGCGCTCGTGCTGGCGGTGCTCGGCCGCCACGCCGGGGTGGCGGTCGGCAGCGCCGACGTCTTCGTCAACGTCGTCGGCGGCGTGCGCGTCGAGGAGCCCGGAGCCGACCTCGCGATCGCGCTGGCGGTCGCCAGCGCGTCGCGCGGCGTGGCGCTCTCGGCGCCCGCCGGCGGCGGGCCGGTCGGGTGCTTCGGCGAGCTCGGGCTGACCGGCGAGCTGCGCTCGGTCGCCCACGCCGACCGGCGCCTGGCCGAGGCCGCGAAGTACGGTCTGCGCGCCGTCGTGTCGCCGCAGACGGCGCCCACGCTGCGCCATGGCCTGCGGGCCGCGCTGGCGGCTGCGCCACCGGGCCGCGCCGCTGCCTAACGAACCGCTAAAATCGCCCGGATGGTCCAGCGAGTCGGGGATGAGTCAAGCGAGCTGGAGTCCCGTCAAGAGCCCCGACTGGTCAAGGCGCTGGAGATGGTCGCGCCCGGCACGCCGCTGCGCGAGGGCATCGACAACATCGTCCACGCCCGCACCGGCGGGTTGCTCATCGTCGGCGAGGTCGACGAGCTGAGCTTCCTCTTCTCGGGCGGAATCAAGCTCGACATCGACTACTCGCCAGCGTTCCTGTACCAGGTCGCCAAGATGGACGGCGCGATCGTGCTGAACGCCAACGCGACGAAGATCGCGGCCGCCAACGTGCAGCTCATGCCCGATCCGACGATCCTCTCGATGGAGACGGGCACGCGCCACCGCACCGCCGAGCGCGTCTCCAAGCAGACCGACGCGCTCGTGATCGCGGTCTCCCAGCGCCGGGAGGTCGTCTCGCTGTACGTCGACGGCGGCAAGTACATCCTCGAGGAGATCCCCGTCGTCCTGGCGAAGGCCAACCAGGCGCTCGCGACGCTCGACAAGTACCGCACCCGCCTCGACCAGGTCTCCACGCGCCTGACCGCGCTCGAGTTCGAGGGCGGCGCCACGCTCCACGACGTCCTGACCGTGCTGCAGCGCTCCGAGCTCGTCACGCGCATGGCGGTCGAGATCGAGCGCTACATCGTCGAGCTCGGCACCGAGGGGCGGCTCATCGAGATGCAGCTCGAGGAGACGATGGTCGGCACCGCCGGGGACAAGGCGGCACTCGTGCACGACTACATCTGCGACGACAGCGACGACGCGTTCGCCGGCGCGCTCGACCAGGTCGGCCGCCTGCCGCACCACGACCTGCTCGACTTCGGACGGCTCGCCGAGCTCCTGGGCTACGACCGCAAGCTCAACACGCTCGACTATCCCGTCTCGCCGCGCGGATTCCGGATCCTGGGCCGGATCCCCCGGCTGCCTAAACTTGTAGTGGCGCAGATCGTCGCCGACTTCGGTGGGCTCGACGAGTTGCTTGCAGCGACCGACGCCGAGCTCGAGACCGTCGACGGCGTCGGTGAGATCCGCGCGAAGGACATTCGCGAGGGGCTGCGCCGCCTGCAAGAGATCAATTTGGTCGATCGGTACCTACAGACGTAGTTCAGCATCGCGGCCGGCCTGCCGGCGCAACCAAGGAGGCACACCATTCCCGAAGCCATCGAAGAGCAGCTGCTGGAGGACCTGGCGAACCGTCCGGTCGAGAACATCGAGTTCGAGCTCGGCGACAACGTCGTCTATCCGCACCATGGGGCCGGCCAGGTCCTCAAGAAGGAGCGGCGCAAGATGTTCGGCGAGGAGCGCGAGTACCTCACGATCAAGATCCTGCACAACGACATGACGGTCATGGTGCCGTGCGAGAACGCCGGCGTCGCCGGGCTGCGTCGGGTCATCGACGAGGACACCGTGAAGAAGGTGCTCGACGTCCTCGCCGACGACATCTCCGACATGCCGAAGAACTGGAATCGGCGGTTCAAGCACAACCGCGACAAGATCAAGACCGGCGACATCCTCGAGCTGGCCGAGGTCGTGCGCAACCTCGCCATCCGCGAGCACGAGAAGGGGCTGTCCACGGGCGAGAAGCAGATGTTCACGCGGGCCAAGAAGATCCTCGCCTCCGAGCTCATGTACGCGCTCGACAAGGACGAGGACCAGGCCGAGCAGCATCTCGACGACCTCCTCGCCAAGAGCGCGGGAGCAGAGGTGGCGGTGGCCAAGTAGCGGTTGCGCTCGTCGTAGCCGCGGGACGTGGGGAACGCCTTGGGTCGCGGGGGCCCAAGGCGTTCGTCATGCTGGCGGGCCGTCCCATGGTCGAGTGGAGCATCGAGGCGCTGCGGCGCGCCGCCGGCATAGAGGAGATCGTCGTGGCGCTGCCGCCGGGGTTCGACGCGCCGGAGGGCACGCTCGGGGTGCGCGGCGGCGAGCATCGCTCGCTGTCGGTGCGCGCGGCCCTGCGCGCGGCGGCGGGCGATCCCGTCGTCGTCCACGACGCCGCCAGGCCGCTGGTGGCGACGCAGACCGTCGATGCCGCCCTCGACGCGCTCGCCGCGCACGACTGCGATGCCGTCGTCGCGGCGGCGCCGGTCACCGACACGATCAAGGAGGCGCGCGACGGCGCGGTGACGCGGACGCTCGACCGCTCGTCGCTGTGGGCGGTGCAGACGCCGCAGGTCTTCAGGCGCGCGGCGCTCGAGCGTGCGCTCGACGCGTCCGACGCCGTCCTGGCGGGCGCGACCGACGACGCCTGGCTCGTCGAGCGCGCCGGCGGCACGGTGCGCGTCGTCGCCGCGCCGCCGGAGAACATCAAGGTGACCAACCGCGGCGACCTGTCGGTCGCCGAGCTCGTGCTGCGCGGGCGCGGCTGAGGCGCCGTGCTCACCGACTACCACCTGCATCTGCGCCCGGACGACCCGCGCGCGTCGGCGAGCGAGTACTTCAGCGCCGCGAACGTCGAGCGCTACCGCGCGGTCGCCGAGGAGCGCGGCGTCGGCGAGCTCGGCTGCGCCGAGCACGTCTACCGCTTCGCGCAGGCGCTTGAGGTCTGGCAGCACCCGCTGTGGCGCGAGAGCGCGCGCGACGACCTCGACGACTACGCCGGCTTCGTGCGCGAGGAGACCGACCTCAAGCTCGGCATCGAGGCCGACTTCGTCGCCGGCCGAGAGGACCGGATGGCGACGCTGCTGGAGGCGCACGAATGGGACTACGTCGTCGGCTCGGTGCACTTCATCGGCGAGCACGCGGTCGACCACGACGCCTACGAGGTGTGGGACCACCGCTCGCAGCGACCCGACGCGCTGTGGCGCCGCTACTTCGAGACGCTCGGCGAGGCCGCCCGCTCGGGGCTGTTCGACATCCTCGCGCATCCCGACCTCGTCAAGGTCTGGGGCCCGCGCCGCCCGGTCCCCGAGGGCGATCTGCGGCGCTTCTACGACATCGCGATGGACGGCATCGCCGAGTCGCGGATCGCGATCGAGGTCTCGACCGCCGGGCTGCGCAAGCCGGCGGCCGAGCTGTATCCGGCGCCCGCCTTCCTGGAGATGTGCCTCGACGCCGGCTGCCCGGTCGCGCTGTCGAGCGACGCGCACACGCCCGGCGACGTCGGCCGCGACTACGACGCCGCGCTGCAGATGCTCGAGCGCCTCGGCGTCGGCGAGCTGGCGGTCTTCGAGCGCCGGCAGCGGCGCCTGGAGGCGATCGGTTGACCGCGCGCAGCGGCCTCGGGTGGGACTCGCACCGGCTCGTCGCGGGCCGGCCACTGATCCTCGGCGGCGTCGAGCTGCCGGACGCAGAGCTCGGCCTCGACGGTCACTCCGACGCCGACGTGCTAACGCACGCGATCATCGACGCGCTGCTCGGGGCAGCCGGGCTCGACGACATCGGCACGCACTTCCCCGACACGGACGCCTTCTACGAGGGCGTCGACTCGATCCAGCTGCTGCGCGGCGTGCTCGCCGCGGTGCATGCGCGAGGGCTGCAGGTCGTGCACGTCGACTCGACGGTCCTGCTCGAGCGCCCGAAGCTCGGACCGCACCGCGAGGCGATCCGCGAGCGGCTCGCCGATGCGCTCGGCCTCGACCGCTCGTCGGTCAACGTCAAGGCCTCGACGGGCGAGGGCATGGGCTTCGTGGGACGGCTCGAGGGCGCCGCGGCGCTGGCCGTCGTGACGGTCGAGGCGACGAGCGGCTAGGCGCACCGCCGGCTGCCGGCGTCAGCGCACTCGCGGCACAGCGAGCGTCGCGGCGACGACCGCGGCGAGGCCCGGGAGCGCCCAGGGGCCGAGCGGCGTTGCGATGACGGCGAGCACGATGACGCCGGCCAGCAGCCGGCCGCGCCGGTCCGCGGCCGACGGCGCGCTGTCCGGGCGATGTGCCGCCGTGGGTGTCGCGGATCGCCCGGCCAGGCGAGGCCGATCCAGCCGACTCGTCCCCGGCGTCGACTGCGTCGCGGTAGGACTGCTCGTCCTCGTCCGCGTCTGCCACACGCCGAATCCACGCCACGCCGGCCGCCGCGACCAGCCGCCGGCGCCGCGCCGCGGCGACGCCTACGCGCGCGCGGCGGCCCGCCGCCTAGCGGCCGCGCGGGCGCGGGCCTGCTCGTGCTCGACCTGGCGCTTGAGCTCGAGCAGCGAGCGGCGCAGGTTGCCGCGGACGGTCGGGGCGGCCACCTGCTCGGCGATCCAGCCGCTGATCCCGGAGCCGGCCACGCCGTAGGACAGCCGCAGCTCGACGCGCGTGCGGCCGGGGCCGCTCGAACGCAGGCGCCAGCGGCCGCGCTGGTCGATGCCGGTCACCGACGTCCAGGCGAGGTCGCACGGCTCGTCGTACTCGACCGTCTCGATGAGCCCGCCGACCTCCGCCGAGCCGACGCGCATCAGCGTGCGGTAGCGGGCGCCGAGGCCGCGGTCGCGCTCGGACGCGACCTCCCAGCGCGTCACTCCCGACATGAAGTGCAGCGTGCGCGTCGGGTCGGTGACGAACCGCCAGATGAGCTCGGCGGGCGCGGCGACGTCGATCCTGGCCGCGACTCTCATCCGAGGATCGGCAGCCGGCGCTCCGACGCCAGCGCGTCGAGCGTCTCCTGCATCGTCCGGGTGACGTGGTCGTAGACCTCGTCGACGTCGGCCTCCGGCCCGAACTGCTCGCGCAGGTGGATCGCCGGCAGGACCTCGATCGTGATCTTCGCCGGCAGCGGTACGTGGCCGAGGACGTCGCCGACGTTCAGCCCCCAGGGCACCGCGATCGACAGCGGCAGCACCTTCGTGCGCAGCAGCCGGTCGAGCCCGAGCGCCTGCGCGAGCCGCTCGCCGCGGCTGAGGAACAGCGCCGTCTCCTGTCCGCCGATCGCCACGACCGGCACGATCGGGACGTCGTGGTCGCGTGCCAGGCGGATGAAGCCCCGGCGGCCGCCGAGGTCGACGGTGTGGCGCTCCCAGGACGGGCGGTGCGCCTCCCGGTCGCCGCCGGGGTAGACGAGCAGCGCCGCGCCCGATCGCAGCGCCCGCTCGGCGTTCTCCGGCGACGCGGCGACCGTGCCGTACTTGCGCAGGAAGCCCAGCAGCGGCATCGAGACGATGAGGTTGTGCGCGAGCTGGTAGAAGCGCCGCTCGACGCCGAAGTACGTGCTGAAGGCCAGCGTCAGCACGGCGGTGTCGGGGCTGACGTTGCCGCCCGAGTGGTTGCCGACGAGCAGCACCGGGCCGTCCTCGGGCACGTTGCCGAGTCCGCGCACCTCGCCGCGGAACCACAGGCTCGACAGCAGCCACAGGCGCGGCAGGCTCTCTCGGATGTAGTCGGGATCGCGCGCGTCGAGGTCGGCGTCGGGGACGCGCGCGCGCAGCTGGCCGGCAAGCCCGTGCAGGAGGCGCTCGGCCACGCCCGGCTCGCGGTCGTGCGGTCCGCCGCCGCCGGTGAAGCCGTCGCGCCGGTGGCCGTTGTGGGCCGCGCGCCCGGCGGTTCGCGTGCTCGCCATCCCGGCGATTCTAGAAGCCCTAGGCCGCCTGCCGCGCGCCTGCGCCCGGCGCCGGCAGCGCGTCGACGCTCGCGAAGAACCGCTCGAGCAGCTGGCTGCACTCGGCGGCGCGCTCCACCTGCGGCACGTGACCGCAGCCCTCGAGCACGACCTGCTCGGCCGACGGCAGCCAGCGCTCGACGTGGCGCGCGAACGCCGGCGGGATCACCGTGTCGTGCGATCCCCACACGAACATCGCCGGCGCCTCGAGCTCCGAGAGCCGCCCGTAGAAGCCGTTGCGGCCGAACGGCGCCTCGAGGTAGATGTTGCGCGCCGAGGCGAGGAACGCGATCCGCCCGCCGGCGCTCGAGTAGATGCGCTGGAACTCGTCGATGACGACGTCGGCGACGCCCGGGTCGATGCCGTCGGGGTCCGCGAACAGCGACCAGAAGCGCTCCTGGACCCGGTCGCGGGCGAAGCGATGCGGCAGCAGCCCGAGCTCGGGGCGCATGAGGCGCACGATGGGGTGGTACGTGCGCTTGAGGAACGCGACTGCGGGCGACAGCAGCGCGAGCGCGCCGACGCGGTCGGGCTCGCGCAGGCCGAGCTCGATCGCGACGCGACCGCCCATCGAGTTGCCGGCGACGTGGGCGCGGCCGATACCCAGCGCGTCCATCGTCGCGTGCACGGTCTCGGCGAAGTAGCGCGCGGTGTAGGGCGCCGTCGTGGGCTTCGACGACGCGCCGAAGCCGGGCAGGTCGAGCGCGTGGACGCGATAGCTGCGCGACAGCGCGGCCGCGGTGTCGAAGAACGAGCTCTTGGCTCCGCCGAGGCCGTGCAGCAGCAGCACGTCCGGCCCGCTGCCCATCGTCAGCGTCGAGATCCGGCGCCCCCGCAGGCGGACCTCGTGGATGCGCAGCAGCGGCCGGCGGCCGTTCTCGAGGCGGAAGAGGCCCTCGAAGGCGATCGCGAGGTCGAGGTTGCCGCGCGCGTACAGCCGTCGCCGGCTGAAGGCCTCGATGCCCGACAGCTCTCCTCGGCGCAGCGCCAGCCAGGTGTCGACGTCCGTGCCGATCACGACGTCGGGGCGGCGGCCGGTGGCGCCCCTGCGCGTGCGGGCGCCATGCGACGTGCAGCGCACCTCCCAGCTGTGGCCGACGTCGCCCAGCACGATCCGCCACGTCCCGTCGAAGCCGGGCTCGGCCCCGAGGTAGCGGTCGGGCAGTGACCGGAACGCGGCATCGACCGCCGCCAGACGGGCTGCGTGGGCGGCGGTCGTCTGCATGCCGTCACGAAACCTACCCGTCGGCGCGGAGGGAAGCACCCGTACGGCGGCAGCCGCCCTCGATAGGGTCAGCGGATGGCCCCGATCCGCCTGCACGACACGCGCTCCCGGGAGCTGCGCGAGCTCCTTCCGCGCGCCGGCGGGCGCGTGGGTATCTACGCCTGCGGCCCGACCGTCTACGGGCGCATCCACGTCGGCAACGCGCGGCCGTTCGTCGTGTTCTCGCAGCTCAAGCGCCTCCTCGAGCACGAGGGCCTGCACGCCACGCTGGTCATCAACATCACCGACATCAACGACAAGATCTACGACGCCGCGCGCGGGCTGGGCGTCGCCAGCGTCGACCTCGCGGCGGAGATGGCCGCCCACTACCGGGCCGACACCGACGGGCTCGGCCTGGGTCGCCCGGACGCCGAGCCGCTGGCATCCGAGACCATCGAGCCGATCATCGGCCTGATCGCCGCGCTCGTCGAGCGCGGGCACGCCTACGCGGTCGACGGCGACGTGCTCTTTCGCGTGCGGTCGGACCCGCAGTACGGCACGCTGAGCCGCCGCGCGGTCGACGAGATGAACCAGGGCGAGGGCGTCGAGGGCTCCGAGCGCAAGGAGGACCCGCTGGACTTCGCGCTGTGGAAGGGGCGGAAGGAGGGCGAGGACAGCGCGTGGGACTCGCCCTGGGGGCGTGGTCGCCCGGGCTGGCACATCGAGTGCTCGGCGATGGCCGAGGAGCTGCTCGGCGTCGGCTTCGAGATCCACGGCGGCGGCAACGACCTCGTCTTCCCACACCACGAGAACGAGGCCGCCCAGACGCGCTGCGCCCGCGGCGCGGAGCTCGCCCAGATCTGGATGCACAACGGCATGCTGCAGTTCGGCGAGGAGAAGATGGCCAAGAGCGTCGGCAACGTCGCGCTGCTGCGCGAGGTGCTCGAGGACGCCGGGCGCGACGCGCTGATCATGCTGTTCGCCGGCGCCCACTACCGCCAGCCGATGGCCTTCGACGACCTGCGCCTGCAGGAGGCGCGCGCCCGCGTGGCACGCGTTCGAGACGCCGCGCGCGGCCTCGACGACGGCCCCTCGCCCGTGGCGATGCGCCCGCTGCGCGACGCGTTCTTCGCCGCGCTCGCCGACGACTTCAACACCCCAGCCGCGCTCGGCGCGCTGTTCGAGTGGATCAGCGAACGCCACCGGCGCGGCGACGAGCCGGTCGGCCGCGACGACCTCGTCGAGATGCTGTCCGTGCTCGGTCTGGAGAACCTCGCCGAGGAGGAGGACGAGGCCGGCGCCGACGAGCGCGAGCTGCTCGAGGAGCGCCAGGCCGCGCGTGCCCGCGGCGACTACGCCGACGCCGACCGCATTCGCGACGAGCTGCGCGCCCGCGGCTGGGAGGTGCGCGACGGCTCCGCCGGGCCGCAGCTCGTCCGCGCCGACCGTTGATCCTGTACGGACGCAATCCGGTGCGCGAGGCGCTGCGTGCCGGGCGCCGGCGGATCGAGGGCGTGTGGGCGACCGAGCGCGCGGCGCGCGAGCCGTGGCTGAGCGCCGCCCGGCCGCGGATCGTCGCCGCCGAGGAGATCGAGCGGCGCTGCGGATCGTCGGACCACCAGGGCGTGTGCGCGGACGCCGGCGGTTATCCCTACGTCGGCGCGGCCGAGCTGCTGGGGGCCGGCGAGCCGTTCGTCGTCGCGCTCGACGAGCTGCAGGACCCGCAGAACGTCGGCGCGATCGCGCGCACCGCCGAGTGCGCCGGGACGACCGGTCTCGTGATCACCGAGCGCCGGGCCGCGCACGTCACTCCCGCGGTAGCGAAGGCGTCGGCCGGCGCGATCGAGCATCTGCGGATCGCCCGCGTTCGCAACCTCGCCGACTTCCTGCTGGAGGCCAAGCGGCAGGGCTGCTGGTGCTATGGCGCGGACGCCGCGGCGTCGACGAGGTACGACGAGCCCGACTACGGCGGCGGCGTCGTGCTCGTTCTGGGAGCAGAGGGACGAGGACTGCGCCCGCGCGTGGCGAAGTGCTGCGATGCGCTCGTCGCGCTGCCGCTGCGGGGCCGCATCGAGTCACTGAACGCCAGCGCGGCGGCTGCCGTGCTGATGTACGGGATCTTGCAGCGCCGCGGCGCGGCTTGACAGGGGTTCATAACTCCCCTACGGTTCGGCCCACTTCAGGGTGAACCTGAGGTCCAGATCGAATCGTCATCCGCAGTTGGCGCCCTGGGAGGGGACCGCCGCTGAGCGTACTCCGGCCCCGGAAGTGGTCGGGAAAGGACTGCTCGTGGCACGAATCTCCCAAAGGGCTCAACCTTCGGTCCAGGTCGATGATTACTTTCTGATCGCGCTCGCCAAGGCCGGTGACCGCACCGCCTACGACCGCATCGTGCGTCGCTACTACGGCTTCGTGCGCCTGAAGGCGTCGTCGTACTTCCTCGCCGGCGGGGACGCCGACGACCTCGTGCAGGAGGGCCTCGTCGGCCTCTACAAGGCGGTCCGCGACTACCGCTCCGATCGCGAGTCGTCGTTTCGCAACTTCGCCGAGCTGTGCATCACGCGGCAGATCATCACCGCCGTCAAGACGGCGACGCGCAACAAGCACACGCCCCTGAACCAGTACGTGTCGTTCTCGGCCACGCCGGCGGGCGCCGGCAGCGACGGCGAGCCGACGCTGGAGGACGTCATCCCGGGGTCGACGGTCCACGACCCGGTCAACCAGGTGATCTCCTCGGAGGAGCTGCACTCGCTCGTCGGGTGCCTGTCGTCGGCGCTGTCGGACCTGGAGTCGCGCGTGCTCGCGCTGTATCTCGACGGCCGCCCCTACGAGGAGGTCGCCTCGCGCCTGGGCTGCGACGCCAAGACGGTCGACAACGCGCTGCAGCGCGTCAAGCGCAAGGTCGGCAGCCACCTCCTCGCGCGCTCCGTCCTCAACTGACCGTCGCGCCCGCCGATGGTTAGCATCGCGGCATGATCCCCCTCGCAATCTCCGGCCTCGGCATCGCGCTCATCGTCCTCGCAGTGCTCGTCGCGGTCCTCGCGGTGGGCGGCTGGTTCGCCGCCACGCAGCGAGCGCGCGAGCGCGAGCGCGCGCTGATCCAGGATCTGGCGACCGCTGAGCAGGCGCTGGCTCAGGCGCATGCGCTCGACAAGGGCTGGGACCGCACGGTGCTCGAGTCCGCCGCGCGCGAGGCCGTCAGCCAGCGCTTCGGCTCGACGCCGATCAACGCGCTGCAGCTCGTGCAGGTCGTCGACCGGCCCGGCACCGACGCCGACCAGGCGGTCTTTCGCGTAGAGACGGCCGATGGCACCGAGCACCACCTCACGCTCGGGCGCACGGACGGCGCCTGGGGACCCGTGTAGCCGCGATCGTCTGGCGAGGCGTCCTCGCCCGTGAGAACATGGCGCCATGCCAGACGCGGCCTCCTCGAGAGACGTCGCTGCCCGCCGCGATGCGCTGGTCGAGCGGCTCTTCCTCGCCTCCGTGGCGACCTGGGACGTGCTCGCCGTCTACATCGGCGACCGGCTGGGCCTCTACCGCTGCCTGGCCGAGCGAGGCCCGTCGACGTCGGCCGAGCTCGCCGAGGCGACCGGGCTGAGCGAGCGCTACGTCCGCGAGTGGCTCGAGCAGCAGGCGTCGAGCGCGATCCTCGCTGTCGACGACGCCCAGGCCGCCGTCGACGCGCGCAGGTTCGGCCTGCCGCCGGGCCACGACGAGGCGCTCCTCGACGAGACGAGCCTGAACTTCGTCGCGCCGATCGGCCAGCTCGTCGTCGCCTGCGCGAAGCCGATCGACGCGCTGCTGGACGCGTTTCGCAGCGGTGAGGGCGTCCCGTACGCGTCGTACGGCGCGGACCTGCACGAGGGTCAGGCCCGCTTCACGCGGCCGATGTTCGAGCAGCTGCTCGCCGAGGAATGGCTGGGCGCGGTTCCCGACGTGCGCGAGCGGCTGCTCGCCGAGCCGCCGGCGCGCGTCGCCGACGTCGCCTGCGGCGAGGGCTTCTCGAGCATGGCGATCGCCCGCGGCTACCCGAACGTCCGCGTCGACGGGATCGACATGGACGCCGCGTCGATCGAGGCCGCGCGGCGCCACCTCGCGGGCAGCGGGCTCGAGGACAGGGTCGCCTTCCACCTGCGCGACGCAGCCGACGAGGAGCTGGCGGGCGGCTACGACCTCGTCCTCATCCACGAGGCGCTGCACGACATGTCCTACCCCGTGGACGTCCTGCGAGCGTGCCGCGCGCTGCTCGCCGACGGCGGCTCGGTGATCGTGGGGGACGAGCGCGTGCCCGATCGCTTCGACCCCCCGGGGGACGAGCTCGAGCGCTTCTACTACGGCTTCAGCGTCCTGCACTGCCTGCCGGTCGGCATGGTCGGCGAGGATGCCGCCGGGACGGGCACGGTGATGCGCGCCGGCACCGTGCGCCGCTACGCCGAGGCGGCCGGGTTCGGCAGCTTCGAGGTGCTGCCGATCGAGAACGACTTCTATCGCTTCTACCGGCTCGCCCCCTAGGCGGGCCGCCGGCGCTCGCACATCCGTCCACGCGCGCATCGCGATCGTCGCCGGCGGAGATCACGACTGCATGGCTGTAGGCACATCGATTCTCCTCATCGCGGTCGGCGCGATCCTGAAGTTCGCGGTCACCGCCACCGTCTCCGGCATCTCGCTGGAGACCGTCGGCACCATCCTCATCGTGCTGGGCGTCATCGGCCTGGCGATCTCGATGGTGTTCCTCATGCAGGCGCGGCGCGGCGACGCCGTCGTCGCGCGCGAGCGCGTCGTCGAGCCGTAGCCGTAGGACCGAGCATGGCGGGTCAGGGCGCGCGAGCGCGCCCTGACCTTCGCGCCCGCGCCAGCGCGGCGGCGCTCAGGCGCCCGGCGGCCGGTAGTCGACCGAGCGCTGCGCGGCCGCGTCGACCTCCTCGGGCGTCAGCAGGACGACGGTCTTCACCCCCGCCGCACCGGACGCGTTGACCGTCAGGGCAACCGCGGCGGCCGTCTCGTTGTCGGGCAGGTCGGCGATGACGTACGAATCGCGCTCGCCGAACGCGAAGTAGAAGCCCTCGAGCTTGCCGCCGACGCTCTCGGCGACGTGTGCGATCGCGTCGCGGCGGGCGCTGCCGCCCTTGCTCTGCACGCCCTTGACGCCGTCGGGCGTGTACATGGCTTCGAACAGGTACTTCGGCATTTCGCACCCTCCTGAGTCGTGGTCGGCCAACCTTCGCAGCCGACGGTCGAGGCGGGCAACCCGTCAGGCTTCGACGGACCGCTCGTACCGCGGTCCCTTCGACGAGCGGCCCGGCGGCTGCTCCTGCACGGCGGGCAGCACGAACGACAGCGTGCTGCCTGCGCCGACGGTGCTCTGCGCCCAGATGCAGCCGTTGTGCTGCTCGACGATGCTGCGGCAGATCGCGGGCGATCGCCGCCCACGGCGGCGGACCGGCGCAGGCGCCGGCGGCCGTGGGCAGCTGAGCGCCTGGAGCCTCGCTGCGCGCACGCGGCCGCTAGCGTGGTCGTCGTTGACGTGATCCTCGACGCGGGAGCCGGGACATGCCCAAGCGCGACGCCGCACGCAGGGCCGCCTCTCACGGGGCCGCCGGGCGGACCCAGGACGCGATCGGGATCCTCGAGCCGCTGCTCGCCGAGCACCGGCGGACGCTGGGCGCCGACCACCCCGACACGCTCGCGAGCCGCTACAACCTCGCCGGCGCCTACCAGGCCGCCGGGCGCACGCACGAGGCGCTCGAGCTGCTCGAGCCGCTGCTCGCGGACCTCGAGCGGATCCTCGGCCGCGAGCACCCCAACACGCTGCGGACCCGCAACAACCTCGCCAGCGCGCTGCAGGCCGCGGGCCGCCCGCGCGACGCGATCGCCGTGCTCGAGCCGCTGCTCGCCGACCGCGAGCGGATCCTGGGCGCCGACCACCCCGACACGCTCGCGACCCGCGGCAACCTCGCCAACGCGCTGCAGGCGGCAGGGCGCACCGAGGACGCGATCGCGCTGTACGAGCCGCTGCTCGCCGACCTCGAGCGGTCCCTTGGCGCGCAGCACCTCAACACGCTCGGCACGCGCGGCAACCTCGCCAACGCGCTGCAGGCGGCAGGGCGCACCGAGGACGCGATCGCGCTGTACGAGCCGCTGCTCGCCGAGTACGAGGGCAGCATCGGCGCTCGGCATCCGTACACGCTGCGCACCCGCAACAACCTCGCCAACGCGCTGCAGGCGGCCGGGCGCACGGAGGACGCGATCGAGATGCTCGAGCCGCTGCTCGCCGACCGCGACCGGATCCTCGGCCCCCGCCACCCGGACGCGCTGAACACCCGCGCCAATCTCGCCGGCGCCCTGCAGGCCGTGGGGCGAACCGACGAAGCGATCGCGATGCTCGAGCCGCTGCTGGCGGACCTCGAGCGGATCGTCGGCGCCGAGCATCCGAGCACGCTCGGAGCCCGCAACAACCTCGCGAACGCCCTGCGGGCCGCGGGGCGCGCACAGGACGCCATCGCGATCTACGAGCCGCTGCTCGCCGACCTCGAGCGGATCCTCGGCGACGATCACCCGGACACGCTCAACGCGCGCGGCAACCTCGCCAACACCTTGCAGGCCGACGGGCGCACGCAGGACGCGCTCGCGATCCTCGAGCCGCTCGCCGGTGACCTCGAGCGCGCCCTGGGCGCCGAGCACCCCGACACGCTCGCCGCGCGCGGCAACCTCGCGAGCGTCCTGCACGCGGCCGGGCGCACCGAGGACGCCGTGGCGGTCCTGCAGCCGTTGCTCGCCGATCGCAGCCGCCTCCTGGGCGCCGAGCACCCGGACACGCTGACGATTCGCAACGGCCTCGCCAACGCGCTGCACGACGCCGGACGCATCCAGGACGCGATCGCGATCCTCGAGCCGCTGGTCGCCGACCTCGAGCGCGTCCTCGGACCGGAGCACCCGACCACGCTCGGGACCCGCAACAACCTCGCCAACGCGCTTGGGGACGCCGGGCGCACGGACGACGCGATCGCGATCCTCGAGCCGCTGCTGGCCGATTTCGAGCGGACGCTCGGCGCCGAGCACCCCGACACGGCGGGCGCGCGCGGCAACCTCGCCAACGCCCTCGAGTCGGCGGGGCGCGCCGCGGACGCCGAGCGCGTTCGCGGGCGCCCCGGTGAGGACGGCTGAGGTCAGTGGGCGCTGTAGCCGTGCATCCGGTCACCCTCGGACGCGTGGAGGCTGGCGTTGAACGAGATGATGATCCGCTCCTTCTCGCCGCCGTAGGGCAGGGCCTGGTGCGCGAGCCAGGACGGGAACAGCAGCAGCTGCCCGGGGACGGGCTCGACGTCGTGGTGCGGCGGCTGCAGGTAGGCGTTGGCGACGTCGACGTAGGCGCCGCCGAGGGCGTTGAACGGCGGGCCGTAGAGGCGCGTCACGCCGTTGGCGGCGCCATAGACGGGATGCGCGACGCGCTGCGCCGGCTCGTCGATCTGGACGATGTAGACGGCCGACCAGGAGCAGTTGCCGTGCGTGTGCACGTCGTGGAAGGCCCCGTCACGGCTGCACTGAAACCACATGCCCTCGATGCCGACCCTGAGCTCGAGCGGCCTGCCGCCCCAGGCGTCGCGGTTGGCCTGCTTCGCGGTCTCGCCGAGGCTCGCGACGATGAAGCGGACGAAGTCCTGCCACTCGGGGATCTTCACGCGGTGCAGCAGGTCGTCGTCGCTGGCGAAGAACGGGCCCGGCTGCTCGCCGCGCTGGCGCTCCTGCGCCGCGCGGCCCTCCGCGAAGGCGCTGACCAGCAGGGGATTGAGGGTCGCGGCATCGGCGTAGCGGTGCAAACCGATCGGCGTCGGCCACAGCCAGTGAAATCCGCCTTCCGCTGCCATGCCTGAGCGCTCCTCGTCGTCGCGGGAGCGGCGATCGTAGCGGAGCGCCCGACGGTCGCCGCGCGCGTCGGCGCGGCGTCGCACGGGGGTGGACGTGCGCGCTCGCATCGACCTCGCCCGGTGGCGGGGCCCGCGCCGCGTCGCGCGCGCGCAACCGCCGGCAGCGCCGCGTGCGGGCGGCCGTACGCGCGGACGATGACGGTGACGCCAACGTGCGACGGGCCCGCGTCGACCTCGCGGCTCGCCGGCGCGCCGTACGCGACGCGATGGGCGAGGTGCATGCGGTCGAGCCACGGGCCGAATCGCGCCCCAGACGGCGGAAGGCGGCTGTCGGACAGGCCCAGCCGCGCGACGTGGCCCTCGCCGGCGCCGAGGTGGTGCGCGAGCTCGTGGCGCACGACGCGCGCGACCTGGCGGCGCAGGACGTCGGGATCGCGTCCGAAGTCGCGCACCAGCGTGTCGCGGAAGATCACGATGCGGTGGGCGTGAGCGCGATCGGCGACCGTGCCGCCCATGTACAGGCCGTAACAGCCATGGGTGCCGTGGCTGCCTCCGTCGTCGGAGACGAGCACGGCGACGTTTCGCAAGAGCTCGGCCCTGAGATGCTCGGGGAGCTCGTCGATGGCTTCGAGGACGAGTCGCTCGAAGCCGTCGCCGTCTCGCGCGACGGCGGGCGATCCGCGGCCGGCGGCCGACGCCGTCGTGCTCGCCTGCCGCTCGACCGACGCGACGAGGCGCTCGAACTCGGCGTCGGACATCGTCGCCACCTCGCCCTTCGCGCCGCGCTCGGGCAGCGGCTCGACATGCGAGCAGAACGCGACGAACGCCACGAGCGCGAGCATCCCTGCGAAGAGCACGAGGCGGCCGTTGCCGGCCAGCAGCGCGAAGGCGCAGACGTGACCGAACGCGATCCATGCGGCCCAGGCGGCGATCGCCCTGCGGGTCGACAGCGCTCGGCACGCCTCGCGCTCCGCCGGTCGCCGATCGCGCTGGCCGCGTCGCGCGGTGCCGACAGGCTCGTCGCGCTCGCGTCCAGCCGGGGGGCCCTCCGATGACGCGGTCTGCCTCACGCCGCGGATGGTGCAGCGGCGCGCACGCAGCGGCTAGGGCAGACGGTCAGCGTCGTCCCGACGCTGCCAGCCGACGCACGACGTGGCGCCGACACGCACGCGACGCTGCAGCGGCGGGCGCGATGGCGCCGGGACGTCGTACCCGTCTACGTCGGCGTCGAGCGCGTCCGGTCCGGCTGCGCTGCCGCGTCGCCCGAGGTTCCGGCAGCGCGGACGATGACGGTGCGCCGCGGTCCCCGCCCGCGCGAAGCCGCGTAGGTCGCCGCCGTCAGCTGGCGTCGATCATGTCGATGACGAAGACGAGCGTCTCGTTGGGCCCGATGTCCGGAGGCTGGCCCTGCGTGCCGTAGCCGAGCGTGGGCGGGATGACGAGCAGGCGGCGGCCGCCGACCTTCATGCCGGGGATGCCCTCGATCCAGCCCTGGATGAGCTGTCCCTCGCTGAGCTGGAACTGCGCCGGCGAGCCCCTGTCCCAGGAGGCGTCGAACTGCTCTCCCGTCGAGTACGACACGCCGACGTACTGCACGGTCACCGTGTCGTTGAGCCGGACCGTCCGGCCGTCGCCCTTGACGATGTCGCGGACCACGAGCCGCGACGGCGGCGCCCCCGTCGGCTTCGGGATCTGGGGCTTGGTGTCGAGGTCCTTGGAGATCGAGGCCGCGTCGAGCGGACCGGCGGCCGTCGTCGCGGTCGCGGTCTGCGTCGCCGCCGGCTCGGCGGCCGGCGCCGCCGGCTGCGTCGCCGTCGAGGCGCTCTCGTCGTCGTCGCCGCAGGCCGCGACCCCGAGCGCGGCGGTCGCCAGCAGCGCCGCCGCCGTCGTGCGGGCCCGCATCGCCTAGCCGACCTTGACGAGGTCGACGACGAAGATCAGCGTCTCGTTGGGGGCGATCGGCCCGATGCCGCGCGAGCCGTAGCCCATCTGCGGAGGGATGACGAGCGTGCGCCGGCCGCCCTCGCGCATGCCGACCACGCCGGCGTCCCAGCCCTCGATCACGCGGCCCGCGCCGAGCTCGAAGCCGAACGGAGCGCCACGGTCCCACGACGAGTCGAACTGCACGCCGGTCGAGTACGAGACGCCCACGTAGTGGACGCTCACGTCGTCGCCGCGCGCCGCGGCGGCGCCCTCGCCGACGACGACGTCGTCCGTGACGAGCTCGGTGGGCGGCGTGCCGGTCGGCCGGGGCACCTCCGGCTTGGAGGCCATGTCGTCGGAGATCTGCGGCGGCGAGAAGTCGGGGCTCATGCCGACAGACTAGTCACGCGCCGGCGGGTCGGTCGCGGCGGCGGAAGTCGCCGAAGGTCCAGTGCACGTTGTAGCCCAGCGCCGTTCCGGCCGGCCCCTCGTGCAGCACCGGCAGCACGTCGCCGGTCAGCAGCTCCTCGATGAGCGCCTCGCGGATCTCGGGGACCTCGATCTCGGGCAGGTACTCGCTCTGGTTGGAGGGCACGAGCAGCGTGTCGATCGTCTCGCGATCGACGATCTCGTGCGCCTGCGTGGTGACGGTCCCGGCAAAGCGCGCCGACAGCATCGCGGCGAGCCCCGACGCGGTGTTGGCGTCCTTGAGGATCCGCTTGTCGGCGCGGTGATCGGCGATGACCGGCGCGCCGTCGCGCCGCCGCCGTGCGACCGCGACGGCATCGGCCTGCAACGGCGTGCGCGGCTCGAGGTCGCCGGCCACGAGCGCCTTCCAGTGCGCGCGCAACGCGCGGTTGGGATCGTGGAAGAGCACGGCCGACGGCGCCGGCGGGCCCACGTCCGGGCTGTTCCACACGAGCCGGCCGCCGGGCGCCATCAGGGCGCCCAGACCCTCGACGACGCGGCGGAACGCGCGCGGCTTGATGAGGTGGAACACCATGCTCGACATGATCACCTCCATCTTCAGGCCGCCGGTCACCTCCGCCAGCGGTCGGAAGCGCCCGTCGGCGCCGACGAGCGAATGGAAGCGCGTCCACGCGCAGCGGCCGAGGATGTCGTAGCCCTTCGCGAACCAGCTGCCGGGGATGTCGACGAGGTGCACCTCCAGCGCGACGCCGCGGCGCCGCAGCCGCTCGTCGAGCCCGCGCTCGCGGCAGGCCCTCAGCAGCTGCGTCGCCGCCATCCCGGTCCCGGTGCCGTAGTCGAGCACGCGCAGGACGTCGCCGGGCGCCCGCGCTGCGAGCAGCGCCTCGAGCTCGTCCATCGCCTGGGTGACGATCGTGCTCGTCGGCTTGGCCGACCACGGCCGCGGACGGCGCAGGTCGCCGCCCGCGTAGAGCAGCTCGTGCAGCCCCTGGCCGTCGCGCAGGTCGGCGTCGGGCGGCGGGCGCCACGTGTCCGCGCGCGGTGCCGCCGGGTCCCACCCCGCGAGCAGCTCGCCGTTGGTCGGCTGCGTCGTCGTCATGCGGCCCATCTTTCACGAAGCGGCGGCGTGCCGCCGCGGCGCGGCGTCACGTGCGGCTCGCGTCGCGGTCGGCGGCGCCGGGCACGCGGCCGAGCGGCCGCACCGCGCGCAGCGGCGAGCCGGCGTACAGGAAGCCGCCCTCGTAGTCGCCCGCGCGCACGAGCGAGGCGGCGGCGACCATGCCGTTGGCGCCGATCGTGACACCGCGCAGGACGAGGGCGCCGGCGCCGAGGAACGTGTTCGAGCCGACCTCGACCGGCGTGACGGCGATCGCCTGGTCGGGTGCCTTGACGTCGCTGCCGTCGTGACGGTGGTCGGAGTCGAAGATGCTGACGCGCTCGCCGGCCGCGACGCGATCGCCGAGACGGACGCGCTCGACGGCGTGGATCGCGACCTGCTGGCCGATCTCGACGTCGCTGCCGATGAGGATCTCGCCGTCCCGGCTGGCATCGAGGAAGCAGTAGTCGCGGATCGTGGTGTGCGAGCCGACGCGCACGCTGCCGGCGTGCAGCTGCACCCGCGTGCCGGCGCGGAAGGTGGCGCCGTCGCCGAGCTCGAGGACGTTGTCGGTCGCCGCCCAGACGTCGAGGATCAGGCCGCGGCCGAGGCGGACGTGGCGGCCGAGGCGCAGCGTGAGCGTGCCCGCGCGGCCGCCGTAGGGATGCACCTCGATGCGCGGCAGCTCGTAGAAGTGCGCGCCGTGGGGCGCGTCGAGCGCGAGCCGTCCGCCCGCGCGCCGCAGGGCGGCGTCCAGGCGCCGCGCCCACAGCTCGAAGCGCGCGCGCTCGACGCCGAGCCGCGCGGCGCGCGCGGCCGACCGCAGCCGCCCGCCGGTCATGCCCGCAGCACCTCGCGCTCGCGCTCGTGCTCCGGCCGCGTGTCGGTGCGCTCGTGGGCGACGTCGGGGTCGGGCCGCAGCCCGGGCGCCCACGGCAGCCGCCGCTCGAGGAACGGGCGCTCGACGAACCGCCACGACAGCGCGGAGGCCGCGAGCGTGACCGGGAAGCCGATGAGGATCATCGCCGCGAACAGCGTCGGCGTGCCGGCGTCGGCGCCGACGAGCGCGACGACCTCCAGCAGCACCCAGACGTGCAGCAGGTAGAAGGCGTAGGACCGCTCGCCCATCCAGTTGCAGGGGCGGTTGTCGAACGCGCGCGGGACCTTGCCGGTGCCGAGCTGCAACGCGATCAGCGCCGCCAGCAGCGCCATCCCGAAGAGCGCCGACATGAGCGAGCGGCGCCCGAGCGCGTGGTGGATCTGCGTCGTCTCGACGTTGAAGTCCCACACGCAGTACAGGACGTAGGCGAGCGCCGCCAGCCCGACGGCGGCGATCGCGAAGCGCCGCGCGCGCCGCGGGCGGTCGGCGAAGATCGGCACCGCCCACGGCTCGGCGATCGCCAGCGCCACGCCGGGCAGGAACGCGTAGATGATCAGCGGCGGGCTGGCGAGCGTCGCGAGCGTGTTGTCGCTGTGCTGGCGCAGCCAGATGCTGACGAGCGCCAGGCCGGCGACGAACGCGAGTGCCGCGCGTGCGCGCGCGGCCGGACTGCCCAGCCGCGAGCCGAGGCGATAGGCGATCGCGGCGGCGATCGGGATCGACGCGTAGAACGCGACCTCGACGTCGAGCGACCACGCCTGGCCGATCGGCAGCGTCGCCGAGCCGCCCGTGTAGCTCTGCGTGAACGTGAACACCGACAGCAGCTGCCACCACGACGACTCCGGCGCCGTGCCCGACGGGTTGTCGGGCGTCGGCGAGATCGCGCCGTCGAGGCCGAAGCGCAGCAGCACGAGCGCGGCGACGAGGTAGAACGCCGGGACGATCCGCAGGACGCGGTTGCGCGTGAAGCGGCGGACCGACGGCCGCTTCGTGCCGAGCACGTAGGAGCGCACGAACGGGCGCGCGATGAGGTAGCCCGACAGGACGAAGAACGTTGCGAGCGCGAGGTCCAGGCGCCCGACGACCTGCTTGGCCCAGCCGTAGTTCTCCAGCCCGTCGCCGGGGTCGGCGTTGACGGCGACGTGGGCGACGAAGACGAGCGTCATCGCGATGCCGCGGATCGCGTCGCCGCCGGCCAGCGTGCCGATCAACCCGTCGCCGAGCGCGCGCTCCTGCGTCCGGCCGTCCGTGCCCGCGGTCGTGCTCATCGTGCGCAAGCGTGCCAGACCGCGCGCACGCTAGCCTCCGCACCGCGCCCGCCTAGCTCAACTGGCAGAGCACTTCACTTGTAATGAAGAGGTTCTCGGTTCGAGTCCGAGGGCGGGCTCTGGGTCGGCTCGTGTGACCCTCAGCACGCGGATCCCCTCCCGCCGATGGCTGCCGTCGCGCCGACGATGGCGGTCGCGCGGCTTCCCTGCGCTCGCCACCGCGGCGAGGACGCGGCGCGCTGCCGCACGCGCGCTATCGCCGCACGAGCGGCTCGCGGCTCATCCGCCCGAAGCGCTTCTGAGCGCTTCGCAGCTCCGGCGCGGGCCGCGCTAGCTGCTCAGCGGCCGGTACGTCCCGAAGTACCAGCTGTTGCCCTCGGGGTCCCTGGCGGCGTAGTCGCGCGAGCCGTAGTCGGTGTCGCGCAACTGCATCGTGATCTCTGCTCCGCCGGCCTGCGCGCGGTCGTGGTGGGCGTCGGCATCGTCGACGACGACGTACGTGTGCGCGTGCCCGGGCTCGCCGGTGCGCGCGTCCGTGGGCATGATCACGTCGTCGCCCATCCTGAGCTCGACGTGCTGCAGCTCGCCGTCGTCGCCCTCGTGCAGCGCGTGGCGCTCGAAGCCGAAGGCGTCGCAGAGGAACTCGATCGCGGCGCGCACGTCGCGATAGGGAATGATCGGTGAGATGGTCGACATGACGGTGAGGCTACGTCATGGCCGGCCCGCGGCCGGCATACGGCCGCGCTAGCCTGGGACCCGATGACCCGCGTCGCGCGCTACGCACGAGCGACCGCCAAGCCGGGGCGCGGAGACGAGCTCGCGCGCCGCCTGATCGCCGCCGCCGACGCCTTGCGCGCCGACCCCGGCTGTGAGCTCTACCTGGTCAACCGCCAGCGCGACGCGCCGGACACCGTGTGGGTCACCGAGCTGTGGCGCAGCCAGGAGGACCTCGACGCCGCGCTGGAGAGGATCCGCGGAAGCGACGACGTGGCGGCCGTGCTCACGCTCGTCGACGACTTCGGGACGATCGAGCTCGACCTGCTGGGCGGCAAGGGGTAGTCGGCCGGCCCAGCCGCGCCGGCCGGCTCTGGCATTCGCCAGCGGTCGTGGCGCTGCTCGAGGTGGCGCTGCTTGCCGCGCTGGACGCGGTCGGCGAGCAGCCAGCCGCCGACGGCGCCCCCGACCGCCGCGGCGACGAGCAGCACGAGCGCCACGCGGCCGGCCCGCGACCGCGTCAGCGCCCGCAGCTGCCAGATGGCCCGGCCCCGCGCCCGGGGATCGCGAACGACCGCGCGCCAGCCCACGTAGGCGGCGAACGCGCTCGCGATGCCCACCACGATGCAGCCGATTGCGAGGGCGGTCACGGCACGCCGAGGCTACGACACCCGCCGCCGACTAATCTCGGCGCCGTGCTCTGCGCAAGCCGCCGGACGCCCTCGATCGACCGCCCGGGAGGTCGCGATGCCCCGTCGTCGTGATCGCATCCTCGGGCTCGACCGGTTGGTCGGCATCGAGATCGCCGACCTCGCCGATCGCCTCGTCGAGGTCTGGCCGAGCGATCGCTGCGACGTCGACGGCATCGCGCGGGCGCGCGAGCACGTCGATGCGCTGGAGCGCAGCGTCGAACGGATCGCGGGCGTGGTCGTCGACCTTCGCGCGGAGCTCGCACGCGTCGAGCGAGGGCAGCCGTGAGCCCGCGGTGACGCGCCGCGGCGAGGACTCCGCGTCGGCGCGCTGGCGCAGGCTGGCGGGCGATCGGCTCGCGGAGTACGAGCGCCTGTCGCCCGATGCCGCGCCCGTCCGCGCCGGCTTCTGGGACCGCCGCGCCGATCGCTACGCGGCGAGCATGAAGAAGGCCGCTAGCATCGATCGCGACCCCTTCCTGCGCCGGCTGCGCCGCGTGACGAGCCCCACCAGCACGGCGATCGACGTCGGCGCCGGCAGCGGACGCTTCGCGATCGCGCTCGCCGCCGAGATCGGGCACGTCACGGCTGTGGACCCGAGCGCGAGGATGCTCGAGATCCTCGAGGACGACGCGCGCGACCGCGGCGTCACCAACCTCACCACCGTGACCGCGACGTGGGAGGAGGCCCGCACGCCGCCGGCCGACGTGGCGTTCTCGGCCTTCGTGCTGCCGCTCGTGCCCGACGCCGGGCCGTTCCTCGCCAAGCTCGACGCCGCCGCTCGCGAGCACGCGCTGCTGTACCTCGGCGCGTTCAGCGGCGACGCCGTGCTCGATCCGCTGTGGCGGCACTTCCACGGTGAGCGGCGATCTGCGGGGCCGAGCTTCCTCGACGCACTCGCGGTCCTGCGCGAGCTCGGCATCGAACCCCGCGTCGACGCCGTCGAGATCCCCAACCGCAGGCGCTTCGAGACGGTCGAGGAGGCCACCGACTTCTACCGCGAGGCGCTGCTGCTCGAGGACACCGACGACATCAGGGCGGAGCTCGCGGACCTGCTGCGCAGCTGGCTGCTCGGCCGCAGGGGCGCCCTCCGGTCGCCGCTGCGGACGGTCCCCGCGGCGATCTTCCAGTGGCGGCCCGCGGCGGCGCGCGGGTGACCGGGCGCGATCAGCCGAGCTCGCGGCGGTCGTAGGAGAACACCTCGCGCCTGCGCGGGTCGACGTCGAGGCGCAGCCACTCGTAGGCGGTGTCGCCCTCGACGACGATGCGCGTGAGGTTCGGCACGTCGGCGAGCGGCTGATCGACGCGGAAGCGGTGCGTGTCGCCGTTGATCATGAGGACCGGTCCCTCGAAGGCGCGCGCGCGGCGCCGCAGCCGCTCGACGACCGCGGCGAAGGCGCTCGTGTCGGCGGCGGCGAACATGTCGGCGTGGATCGCGAGCACGACGCCGCGCGTGCCGGGTCGCGCGGCGGCTCGGAACGTCTCGTCGAGCCAGGCCAGCGCCGCCGCCCGCCGCCGCTCGAACGCCGATCGGCCGACGGGCAGGTCGCGGCCGTCGTCGCTGCCGACGACGTGCACCGTCGAGAAGACGACCCGCTGCGCGGTCCACAGCACGTTCTCGCGGAAGGGCTCGAAACCGCGCCGCGCGGCCTGCGAGCGCACGCGCATGGGTCGCGCGCCGAGCGTCAGGCCGCGACGGGGGTAGAACGTCCGGCGCAGCAGGCGCAGGCGCTCCGCCGGCCGGTACCCGCCCGCCGCGGCGAGGTGGCAGTCCGTCCACTCGTTGTCGCCCGGCGTGAGCACGAACGGGGAGGAGAACCCGTCGAACAGCCGGCGCAGGCGCCGGAACCGCTCGGCACTGCACGTGCTGTCGCTCGTCTTGATGTCGCCGACGTGGAGCACGACGTCGACCTCCTCGCTGCGGTTGATCGCGTCGACGAGAGCGGGGAAGTCGGACTCCTGCAGGTCGCCGTAGGGCGTGTCGCCGATCACGGCGAGCGTCAGCGGGGACGCCGCCCGCGGCTCGCTGGGCTCCGAGCCGCCGCCGCAGCCCGCCACCGCGGCCGCCAGCACGGCGAGCACGAGGGCGCGCGGTCGTCGCATCAGCGGCGACCTCGCCGGCACGGCCGTCGCTGGCCGCCCGCCGCGCTCATCTGATGATCTGCACCTTGAGCTTGCCGCGCCGCAGCATCTGAGCGCTGGCGGACACCTCGCAGACGTCGCTGTCCCGCAGCGGCGTCCGCAGCCGCTTGGTCGTCTTCTTGCGGACGCGGAACCGGCCCTGCGTGCTGCCTGCCGTGCCGTCCTTGCGACACGTCATGCTCCACGACACCACGGTGGCTCGCGGGGGCGTCGGGGTCACCTTGACCTTGACCGCCGCCGGTCTCTGGACGGTGGCGCGCGCGAGCGTCGCCGGGAACTCGCCCCTGCCCTTGCTCGTCGCGAGCACGTTCGCCTCGCGCTCCGACGGCGAGTCCCCGCCCTCGGCGCGCTCGCCTCCCGGCTGCGGGGACGTCGAGCCGCCGGACTCCGACGAGCCGCAGGCCGGGAGCGCGAAGGCGAAGGTCACGATGGTCGCGGCGACGAGCGTCGTGGAGGGCGGGGACCGCATGGTGGACCTTTCTACGGGACTGCGCGCGGCACCGTCCGCAGGCCGGCGCGCATCGCAGCCGTCGGCGGACGGACGTAGCTTGCCAATCCCGCGGCGTGTCCGCCGCGGTGGCCTGTCATACACCCGTCCACCCGCGCTTCGTCGGCGCCCTCCGCGGAGACGACGAGAGCATGGGCACAGGCACTTCGGTCTGCAGCGCGTCGTCGAGCCCGGCCCGTACCGCTGACCCACGACAGAGGAGCGCACCGTGGACATCCTCACGATCGTCCTGATCATCCTGCTCCTGCTGCTCCTGTTCGGAGGCTTCGGATACAGGGCGCGCGGGCGTCGCAGGCTGTAGCACCGCAGGCGGGCACGACGCGCGCGGACCGCGCGCGTCGGCCGCCGTGCCTGCGAGACCGCGATCGACCGCCACCGGCGTGAGCGGCCGCCCGCTAGCCGATGACCTGCACCTTCAGCGTGCCGCGCCGGTACATCTGACCGCTCGCCGACACCTGGCAGACCTCGCTTCGCCGCAGCGGCGCCCGCAGCCGCTTCGTGGCCGTGCGCCTGACGGTGAAGCGGCCGCTCCTGTTGCCCGCGGACCTGCCCCTCTGGCAGGCGACGTTCCACGAGACGGTCACCCGCGCGGCCGGGGTCGGCGTGACCCGCACCCTGATCGCGGCCGGGTTCTCGATCGTGGCGCTCGCGAGCGTCGCGGGGAACTCGCCCCTCTTCGTGCTGCTGCCGAGCACCTTCTCCTCGCGCGCCGGCCTGCGGTCGCGGTCCGCGCCGTCCTTCGCCTGGCCGCCGCCGTTCGAGCTTTCCGACTCGTCCGACCCGCAGGCCGCCAGGCTCGTCGCGGCGAGCGACGCGACGGCCACGGCGACGAGCAGTCTCACCCGCAGCGGCCTCATCGCGCCCGGCTCAGCCGTCCTTGTCGCGTCCCGAGTACGTGCCGGCGTGCTCGAGGCTTCCGTGGCCGTTGCTGGAGATGACGTGCTCGTACGGCGGCAGCTCGGGATCCTCGGGCGCGTTGAGGCGGCGCTCGAGCTCGCCGAGGACGACGCCGAACAGCAGGTGGCGCCACGTCGCCTGGGCGAACGCGCGCCAGCTCGCCGACAGGCCCGGAAGCTCGTCGCGCGCGGGATGCACGCGGTCGACCGCGATCGTCAGCGGCCACGTCGCCAGGTGCTCGGCGAGCGCGACGACCGGGCCGCGGCTCCAGGACGGCAGCGGCAGCCGCCCGGCGACGCCCGCGTAGGCGGCGCCGATGAGCGCGCCGTTGCCCAGATGCATCGCGATGCCGACCACCGGCCAGGCGGCTCCGCGCGTGATCGTCTTGCCGAGCAGCTCGGTGTCGTCGTAGTCGACGCCGAAGACGGCCTTGTCGAGCGGCTGCTGCACGGCCCAGACGCCCGCGGCCACGCCGCCGGCGAGAGCTCCGCGAATGGCCTTGGCGCGGTCGATCACCACTGCGACAGGACTGTAACGCGCGTAACGACCGCGGGTATCGGTGGCATGGATCGCAGTCGTCTGTTGGCGCGCGCGCGCGATCGCGGCGTGAACCGGATCGTCTACTGGCTCGCCCGCGCGGTGCTGCAGCCGTTCTTCCTCGTCTACTTCCGGTTGCGGCGGGTCGGCCGCGAGCACCTTCCGGCGAGCGGCCCGGTCATCATCGCGTCCAACCACCGCTCGTTCATGGACCCGTTCGTCATCGGGATGATGCTGCGCCGGCCGGTGTACTTCGTCGCGAAGATCGAGCTCTTCGGAAACCCGGTGGTCGCGTGGTTGCTCAGCGCGCTGGGCGCCTTCCCGGTCGAGCGTGGCCAGGGCGACCGCGGCGCGATGACGACCGCTCGCGCGATCCTCGAGCGCGGAGACTGCGTCGTGATCTTCCCCGAGGGCACCCGCACGCGCCCCGGCGCGCTCGCTGAGCCCAAGCGCGGCGTCGGCCGGCTGGCGCTCGAGACCGGCGCGCCGGTCGTGCCGATCGCGCTCATCGGCACGGAGGCGGTCCGCCGCGGCTGGCGCATCCGCCCCCACCGCGTGCGCATCCGCGCCGGTCGTCCGCTGCGCTTCCCGCAGGTCGACGAGCCCTCGCCGCAGCTCGCGCGCGCGGTGACGAGCCGCCTGTGGCCGTGCATCGAGCTGCAGTGGGAGTGGCTCGGCGGCACGCCGCCGCTGCGGCGCGCGGCGATCGTCGGCGCCGGGTCGTGGGGCAGCGGCCTGGCCGTCGCGCTGGCCCGGGCGGGCCTCGAGGTCGAGCTCGGCTGCCGCACCCGCGAGCAGGCCGAGCGGCTCGCGCGCACGCGCGTCAACGACCACTACCTGCCGGGCGTCCTGCTGCCCGACGCCGTGCGCGTGACGCACACGAGCGTGCTCGCGCTCGATCGCGCCGACCTCGTCTGCTTCGCCGTCCCGGCGGCGGCGCTGCCCGCGGCCACCGCCGCGCACGCCGAGGCCGTCAGCCCGCGCAGCGGCGTGCTCGTCGTCTCCAAGGGGCTCGTCGCGCCGCACGGCATGCTGCCCAGCGCGTACGTCGCCGAGCGCGTCGACGCCCGCGCGGTCGCGTGCATCGGCGGTCCCGGGCACGCCGGCGACGCGCTGCGCAGCGGCGCGGCGCTGGTCGTCGGCTCGCAGGACGAGATCTTCGCCGATCAGCTCGAGCGCGTGCTGCGGGGCGCGGGCTTCGACGTCACGACGTCCCGCGACGTCGCCGGCGTCGAGCTCGCCGGCACCGCGAAGAACGCTGCCGCGCTCGCCGCCGCCGCCGCGGGCGTCAGCGGGCCGAACGCGGCCGGCGCCGCCGCCGGCAAGGTCTTCGCCGAGATCGACGAGTTCGCGCGCCGCCGCGGCGGTCTGCCCGAGACGTTCGCCGGACTCGCCGGCGCCGGCGACCTCGTCGCGACGGTCGTCGCCGACGGCAGCCGCAACCGCCGCGCCGGCGAGCTGCTCGGCAACGGCGTGCCGGCCGCGCGGATCGGCGACGCGCTCGGGCAGTCCAGCGAGGCGCTGGACTGCGTCGGGCTGCTCGCCGCCACGCTGCGCCGCGAGGGCGTGCCCGCGCCGACGCTCGACCGTCTCGCGGCGCTCGTCGACGGCAGCATCGACCCCGAGTCGTTCGCCGCGGCGGTGACCGCGCCGGGCGGTCGCATCGAGCGCCCCCCGGCGCAGCCTGTGCTGGCCGCTCCGGGCTCCGGCGTCCCCGAGCGCAGCGCACGGCCGGGATAGTCTGCATGGGTGGGCGACGACCACAAGGCGCGGATCGACCGGGAGTTCGCGGAGCTCTATCGCTCGCACCTGCGCGACGTCTACTCCTACGCGTACTACCGGATCGGCAACCACCACGACGCCGAGGACCTCACCGAGCAGACGTTCCTGCAGGCCTACCGGCACTTCGAGCGCGCGCTCGCGGAGTCCGACGGTCGCCCGCTGCGGCCGTGGCTCATCCGCATCGCGCACAACCTCGCCGCCAACCTGTACCGCGACCGGTCGCGGCGCCCGCAGACGTCGATCGACGACACGACGTCGCTCAGCGCCGTCCACACGACCGAGGACCTCGTCGAGGGGCGCGATGAGCTGGCGCGGATCATCGCGGGGATCAAGGACCTCCCCGAGGAGCGCCGCGAGGCGCTCATCATGCGCTTCGCACTCGGGATGGACAACCGCGAGATCGCCCGCGCGCTCGGGAAGTCCGACGGCGCGACGAAGGTGCTCCTGCACCGGGCGATCAAGCAGCTGCAGGGGGTCGTGACGGCGACATGAACGAGTTCGCGCATTCGGACTTCGAGGGGATGCTGCGCCGTGCCCTGGCGCCGGTCGACCCGCCCGACCGGCTCAAGACGCGCCTGGAGCAGACGTTGCAGGAGCTCACCGACGCGGCCGTCGACGAGCTCGAGGGCTGGGAGATCGGCGCGATGCGCGATCCCCGCAACTGGGTGCGGCCGGTCGTCGCGACCGCCGTCGCCGCGACCGCCGGCACGGCGCTCGTCGTGGTCCGCGTGCGCGCGCAGCAGAAGAAGCGCGCGGCGGCGTCGCGCAACCCGCTCGACCTCGCGCAGCGCACGATGCGCGCGGCGGCCGGCGAGGCGCGCAGGATCGCCCGGCGCCAGTAGGCGCGTTCGGGCTGATCCGCGCTCGTGCGCCCAGCGTACGTTCGGGTACATGCGACTTATGCCCAAACCATCCGCCCGCCCGCAGGCGAGCGAGCTGCGCGACCTCGCCGACGAGGACCTCATGCAGCTCGTCCGCCGTGGCCAGGCCGACGCCTTCGAGGTCGTCTACGAGCGCCACTGCAGCGCCGCGTTCTCGCTCGCCTACCGGATGTGCGGGTCGCGAGGCGCCGCCGAGGACGTCGTGCAGGAGGCGTTCCTGTCGCTGTGGCGCAGCGGGGCGCGCTACGACCGCGCGCGCGGCTCCGTGCGCACCTGGGTCCTCGGGATCGTCCACAACCGCGCGATCGACGCGCTGCGCCGCTCGATCGTCCACGACCGCCGGCGCGCGAGCGACGAGGGGATCGAGGAGCGCTTCGAGGCGCGCGAGCGCACCGACGTCGAGGTCGCCCGCCTCGACGAGGCCGCCGAGGTCCGTCAGGCCCTCGAGACGCTGCCGCCCGAGCAGTCCCGCGTCATCGAGCTGGCCTACTACGGCGGCTTCACCCAGACCGAGATCGCGTCGATGCTCGAGGCGCCCATAGGTACGGTGAAGGGCAGGATGCGCCTCGGGCTCGAGAAGATGCGCGGCCAGCTGGGCGGACTGCGGGAGGTGACGTCATGAGCGCCGACGAGTGCCCCCGGATCGAGGATGCCGCAGGCTACGTCCTGCGCGCGCTTGCCGACGATGAGGACGACGCCTACGAGCAGCACCTCGCGGACTGCGCGATCTGCGCGCAGAAGGTCGAGGAGCTCGGCTTCGTCGGCGACGCGCTGCTGGGTGCGGTCCCGCAGCTGACGGCGCCGCCCGAGATCCGCGGCCGCGTCATGGCGGTCGTGCGCGCCGAGGCGGAGCTGCTGCAGGCCGCCGGACCGGCCGCCGACCGGCCGCAGAAGACGCGTGCCGCGCGCTCGTCGCGCCACTGGTGGCTGCCGTCGCGTCTGCAGGTGGCGGCGCTGGCCTCGGTGCTGCTCGCGGTCGGCGTCGCCGGCGGCGTGCTGGTCACCGGCGGCGACGGCGACGCGCGGACGGTCGTCGCGAAGGTCGCAGAGCCCGGCGCCAAGGCGCAGGTGCGCGTGGACGAGGACGGCGCGAAGCTCGTCGTCGCCGGGATGCCGTCGCCGCCCGAGGGCCGCGTCTACCAGGTCTGGCTGCGCCGCGGCCCCGACCGCGTGCCCGAGCCGACGAACGCGCTCTTCTCCGTGAGCCGCGAGGGCCGCGCCTCGGTCGACGTCCCGGGCGACCTCGAGGGCGTCGACGCGGTGCTCGTCACCGACGAGCCGCTCGGCGGCAGCAAGCTGCCGACGCGCTCGCCGGTCATCACCGCGTCGCTCGCGTAGCGCCGCCGCGCCGCCGGCCGGTTGCGCCCGGGCTGCTGCTAGCGTCACCGGCGATGGAGGCATCGACCGCCACGACCTGCTACCGCCATCCCAACCGCGAGACGGGCGTGTCGTGCTCGTCGTGCGGACGGCCGATCTGCCCCGACTGCATGACCGCGACGCCGGTCGGCATGCGCTGCCCGGACTGCGCGCGCCAGAAGACGAAGGTCCGGACGGCGGCGACGCTCACGCGCGACCCGCACCTCGCGTACGCGCTCATCGCGGTCAACGTCATCGCCTACCTGGCGACGGCCGCGACGGGCAGCGGGATCGCCGGGCGCGGCGGCAGCGTCTTCCTCAACGGCGCGCTGTACGGGCCGGCCGTCGAGGCCGGCGAGTGGTGGCGCATCGTCACCGCCGGCTTCCTGCACGGCGGCCTCATCCACCTCGCGTTCAACATGTACTTCCTGTACTTCCTCGGGACGATGCTGGAGCCGGCGATCGGCAAGCTGCGGTTCGCGGTCATCTACTTCGTGTCGCTCGTCGGCGGCTCGTTCGGCGCGCTGCTGCTGTCGCCGGACGCGTTCACCGTCGGCGCGTCGGGCGCCGTCTTCGGGCTCATGGGCGCCGCGATCATCGCCATGCGCGCGCGCGGCATCGACGCGATGCAGTCGGGCCTCGGGATCACGCTCGCGCTGAACCTCGGCATCACGTTCCTGATCCCCGGGATCTCGATCGGCGGGCACATCGGCGGCCTGCTGGCCGGCGGCATCGTCGGCCTGCTGCTCTTCGAGGTCGCCGAGCGCAGACGCTCGACGCTCGCGCCCGTGCTCGCGGCCTGCGTCGGCATCGGCGTCGCGCTGGCGATCGGCTGCGTCGCGGTGGCCGGCAGCACGGCCGCGCTCTGAGCGCGGCGCCGAGACGGCTGCAAGGCGCCGTCGCGGGGCCTGACAGCCACCTCGATGCTCACCCAGGCCGCCGGCGGGCCAGCACCTCGTCGTAGAGCGCCTGCGTGCGATCGAGCAGCCGGGCCGGCGCGAAGCGCTCGCGCACGTCGACAGCCGCCGCGGCGCCCAGGCGCGCGCGGTCGGCGGCGTCGTCGCGCAGCTCTGTCAGCGCGGCGGCCAGCGCTGCGGGATCGCCGGGCGCGACGAGCCGGCCCGTGACGCCGTCACGCACGATCTCCGGCAGGCCGCCGTGCGCGGCGGCCACCACGCAGCAGCCGGCCGCCGCCGCCTCGAGCGCCGAGTTGGGCAGCGGGTCGGGCTGCGTCGAGGGGACGGCGACGACGTCGGCGGCGCCGAGCACGTTGTCGACGTCCGGGCGAAAGCCCGCGAAGCGCACGCGGTCGGCGACCCCCAGTCGCGTCGCGAGCGCGCGCAGCTCGTCCAGCCGCCGCTCCTCGCCGGGCCACGGCTCGCCGGCCAGCAGCGCCACCGCCCCGTCGACGGCGGGCAGCGCGCGGATGAGCACGTCCTGGCCCTTCCAGGTCGAGATGCGACCGAGCACCGCGCAGACGAACGCGCCGCCGGGCAGCCCGAGCGCCGCCCGCGCCGCCGGCCGGGCGGCCCGCGATGGGGCGATCGCGAGCCCGTCGTGCACGACGCGCGCGCGTTCGTCGTCGCCGAACTGCTCGCGCGTCGCCTGCGAGACGCACGGCAGCGCGTCGGCGGTCAGCAGCAGCCGCCGGTAGGCGGGCCAGACGCGGTCGAAGCCCGCGTAGATCTCGCGCACGTGCCAGACGTGCGGGACGCGCGCCACCCGCGCCGCGGCGGCGCCGCCGAGCGTCACCGACGTGTTCGTGTGCACGAGCGCGACGTCGCGCGCCCGCGCCAGTCGCGCCAGGCCGCCGGCGTCGCGGGCGAGCATGGCGCCGATGCGCGCCAGCCCGCGAGGCGAGAGCGCCGCCCGGCGCAGCACCGCCAGCGGCCGCACGAGCACCTCGACGCCGGCGGCCTGCAGGTCCCCGCGCAGCTCGCCGTCCATCGCGAGCGCGACGACCGGGCGATAGCGCGCGGGGTCCAGGCCGCCGGCGAGCAACGCGAGCTGACGGTCTGCGCCATAGCGGCCCGCCGAGGAGTGCAGGTACAGGACCGTCCGCGGCGGGCTCAGGCCGGATCGAGCTCCACCGCCAGCGCCTCGGCCGCTGCGCTCGGCACGCGATCGGGGTGCAGGATGTGCGCGAGCAGCTCGACGCCGTCGATGAGCCGCGGGCCCGGCCGCGAGAAGTACGCCGAGGCGTTGACCGCGAACACCTCGTCGGCGCCGATCGCTCGCAGCCGGTCGGCGAACCCCTCGGCCTCGACGAGCGCCCGCGCCGCGTCGTAGCCGCACGGCATGACGACGACGACCTCGGGCTGCGCCGCGGCGACCTCCTCCCACGTCGCCTCGCGCGACGGCTCGCCGGCGAAGCCGAGGACGTCCTCGCCGCCGGCCATGTCGATGAGCTGCGGCGTCCAGTGCCCGGCGACGAACACCGGGTCGAGCCACTCGAGCGCCGCGACGCGCGGCCGAGGGGCGCCGCGGACGGCGAGCCGCACGACGTCGGCGCGCCGCGCGGTCCGCGCGACGAGGTCCAGCGCCGCGTCCTGGCTGCCGGTCGCCTGCGCGACCGTGCGCACGTCGCCGAGCGTCTCGCCGTAGGTCTTCGGGTCCAGCGAGATTACGCGCGGCGGCCCGGGCAGCGACTGCGCGAGCGCGCGCACCTCGTCGACCGAGACGGCGCAGACGTGGCACAGCGCCTGCGTGACGATGAGGTCGGGCTCGAGCTCGCGCACGATCTCCTCGTCGAGCTCGTAGATCGACTCGCCGGCCTCCGTGCGCTCGCGCACCGCCCGGTCGATCTCGGCCGGCGACAGGCCCTCCGGCAGGACGTTGCGAGTCACCGGCTGCGCGTCGAGCGCCTCCTCGGGGAAGTCGCACTCGTGCGTGACGCCGACGACCTGATCGCCGACCCCGAGGGCGAACAGCAGCTCGGTAGCGTGTGGCACGAGACTGACGATTCGCATCTGGAGCAGAGCGTATGGCACGACTGAGCGAAGGCGACATCGACGAGCGGTTGGCGGGCAGCCAATGGCGGCGCGAGGGCGACGCGGTCGTCCGCGACGTCGAGCTGCGGGGCTTCAAGAGCGCGATCGCGTTCGTCAACGCCGTGGCCGAGGCGGCCGAGGAGGCCAACCACCACCCCGACATCCTCCTCCACGGCTACCGGCACGTTCGCCTGACGCTGACGACGCACTCCGCCGGCGGCATCACCGAGAACGACCTCGCGCTCGCGTCGACGATCGACGCGCTCGCCGCCGGCTGAGCGCCCCTGGAAACCTCGTCCGGTGGTGCTACGGTTGGGTCGCAGCGCAATGAACGACGATCCTCCTCGAAGTCGGGGCCGACACCCTAGGCCCGGTCCCGTCCGCGCCGCTTGACCGCTCTGTTCCTCAGCGCGGTCGTCGTGCTGATCTTCGCGAACGCCTTCTTCGTGGCCGCGGAGTTCGCCTACGTGCGCACGCGGCGCGCGCGCATCGAGGAGATGGCCAACGACGGCGACCGCCGGGCGGCGCTCGTCGTGCGCCACCTCGACGACCTCAGCGAGTACCTCTCGGCGTGCCAGTTCGGGATCACGCTCGCCTCGCTCGGGATCGGCTTCCTCGGCGAGCCGGCGATCGCCGTGCTGATCGAGCCGGTGTTCGAGGACTTCGCGCACGCGGTCGCCGCGCCGCTGGCGATCGGGACCGCCTACATCCTCGTGACGTCGGGCCACATCACGGTCGGCGAGCAGGTCCCGAAGATCTACGCGATCGTCAACGCCGAGGCCGTCGCCAAGCGCGTCGCCCGGCCGCTGGGCGTCTTCAACACCGTCATGCGGCCGTTCATCAAGCTGCTCAACAACGCCTCCAACGCCATGCTGCGGCCGCTCGGGATCCGCGCCGAGGCCGGCTTCGAGGAGGGGGCCACCCCGGCGGAGGTGCGCGCGCTGATCGCGGAGGCGCACGCCGGCGGCCAGCTCGACGAGGGTGAGGCCGGCATGCTGTCGGGCGTCTTCCACCTGCACGAGCAGCAGGCGCGGCAGGTCATGACGCCGATCCCCGCGGTCGTGACCGTCGACGTCGGCGAGGAGGTGGGCACGGCCATGCGACGCTGCGTCTCGACCGGCCATACGCGCCTGCTCGTGACCGAGGACGACAACGCCGACAGGGTTCGCGGCATCGTGCACTCCAACTCGCTGGCCCGGATCCTCATGGCCGAGGGGCCCGATGCGTCGTTCGAGTCCGCCGTCAAGCCCGCGCAGATCGTGCCGGAGACCAAGCCGCTCGACGACCTGCTCGCCGACCTGCAGCGCGAGCGCTCGACGATGGCCGTCGTCATCGACGAGTACGGTCGCGTCGCCGGCATCATCACGGTCGAGGACATCATCGAGGAGATCGTCGGCGAGATCGACGACGAGACCGATCCCGCCGGCGGCGACGTGCGCCGGCTCGCCAACGGCGACTGGTACGTCCGCGGGCACGTCGCGATCACCGACCTCGCCGACTACGCGCTGCACCTGCCGGTCGACAGCGACGCCTACAACTCGATCGGCGGCTTCGTGTTCGCGAAGCTCGGGCGGCTGCCCAAGCGCGGCGACACCGTCGCGGCCGACGGCTACTCGATCCGCGTCGAGGCGGTGCGCGAGAACCGCATCGAGGCCGTCCGCATCCGCGAGCGCCGGCAGGTCGCCGCGGCGACCTAGTGGTTTTGCGCAAGTTCCGTTTCTGACGCGCGTTGCAGTGCACAGCCCCGCCCGTGGGACGGCGGGGAGACGGCGAGGTGGATCGGGGTGGTTCCTCCGCAGCCGCGAGCACGAGGGGTCCGCTTCGGCGGGCCCCTCGTGTCATGAGCGGCGAGCTTCGGCGCAGCGGGCGGTCATCGCCACGCCGAGCGGGCCGCCGCCGGCGCCGGCGACGGTGAAGCCGGTGCGCGTGTAGAGCCGGACGGCGGGGCTGCCGACGTGGACGTTCAGCGTCAGCGCGCTGAAGCGCCCGGCGGCCTCGTCGGCCAGCGCCTCGCTGAGCGCCGTGCCGAGCTCGCGGCCGCGCCCTCGACGACGGCCATGGCGAGCTCGGGCAGCGGCCGGCCGCCGGCGTCGCGCAGCAGCGGCGGGTCGTGCACGTGCCAGCACGCGGCGCCGGCGGGCCGGCCGTCGTCGACCTCGGCGATGACGGCGGCGCCGTCCGCCGTGGCGGCAGCGCGACGACCTACGGGGCGTCCGCCGGGGGCAGCGGGCGGTCCTCGAGCGTGCAGGCGAGGCGCGCGTGGCTAGCGGGCGTAGAACTCGGGCGGATACAGCCCGCGCCCCGCCTTGCGCCCGAGCGCGCCTTCGGCGCACAGGTCGCGCAGGCGCTGGGGCACCCTGGCGCCGATCGCGTCGCCGATCGCCACCGACACGTCGAGGCCGACGAGGTCCAGCAGCGCGATCGGGCCCATCGGATGCGCGGCGCCGAGCTGCATGCAGGTGTCGATCGCCGCCGGCTCGAGCCCCGTCTCCTCCATGAGCTCGACGGCGCTGAAGAGGTAGGGGAACAGCAGCCGGTTGACGACGAAGCCGGCGACGTCCGGGACGCCGACCGGCTCCTTGTCGAGCGCCTGGCACAGCGCGACGGCTCGCGCGCGCGTCTCCGCGGTGGCCTCCTCGGGGAAGGCGAGCTCGACGAGCCGCATCCGCGGGACCGGGTTGAAGACGTGCAGGCCGACGAAGCGCTCGGGCCGGCCGGACGCCGCCGCGAGGTCGCGCACCGACAGCGACGACGTCGTCGTGCCGAGGACCGCGTCGCCGCCGACGACCGCTCGCAGGCGCTCGTACAGCGCGCTCTTCAGCGCGAGATCCTCGGCGATCGCCTCGACGACGAACGTCGCGTCGCCGAGCGCCGCGAGATCGGTCGTGACGGTCACGTTGCCCGCGTCGTAGCCCTCCCCGAGCCGCTCGCAGGCCTTGGCGATTCCTCGTCTCGCGCGCTCGGCCGAGGCATCCGAGCGCGCCCAGAGGACGTGCCCGTTCGTGCGCGTCGCGCACGCCGCAAGACCTGTCGCGATGGCGCCGCTGCCGGCGATTCCCAGCCGTTCCTGCACGCGTTGCTCTCCTCCTTCGACCCCGGCCGAACCCAAGCTCCGGTTGAGTACCTTAGTGGGGCGGCAGGCATCGACGGCGCACGAGGAGCGGAGCTCATGAGCGGACAGCAGGGACGGGAGGTCGTGATCGTCGAGGCGGTGCGGACGCCGATCGGCCGCGGGCACCCGGAGAAGGGCATCTTCAAGGACACGCACCCCAACGAGCTGCTCGGCGCGGTCTACACGGAGCTGATCGCGCGCGCCGGGATCGACGCGGCCGAGGTCGAGGACGTCATCGCCGGCTGCGTGCAGCAGATCGGCGAGCAGTCCTGGAACGTCGCCCGCAACGCCTGGCTGCAGGCCGGCCTGCCGATCGAGGCCGCAGCGACCACCGTCGACCGCCAGTGCGGCTCGGCACAGCAGGCCGTCAACTTCGGCGCCGCGATCATCGCCGCCGGCGTGCACGACGTCGTCATCGGCTCGGGCGTCGAGCACATGGGCCGCATCCCGATGGGCGCCGGCCTGCGCTGGGCCGACGAGGTCGGCACGCCCTACACGCCGCAGCTGCTCGCCAAGCACGACCTCGTGCCGCAGGGCCTCAGCGCCGAGCTGATCGCCGACAGGTGGGAGATCCCGCGCTCCGAGCTCGACGAGCTCGCGCTGCGCTCCCACCGCCTCGCGCACCGGGCGACCCAGGAGGGCCGCTTCGAGCGCGAGATCATGCCGTTCCGGACGAACGGCGAGGTCCGCGTCAGCGATCAGGGCATCCGCCCGGACACGAGCCTCGAGGCGCTCGCGGCGCTGAAGCCCGCGTTCAAGCCCGACGGCAAGGTCACGGCCGGCAATTCGTCGCAGATCTCCGACGGGGCCGCCGGCGTGCTGCTCATGACGCGCGACCGGGCGGCCGCGCTCGGTCTGACGCCGCGCGCGAGGATCGTCGACCAGACGACCGTCGGCGTCGACCCGGTCACGATGCTGACCGGCCCGATCCCCGCCACGCGCAAGATCCTCGCGCGCAACCGGATGACGATCGGCGACATCGACCTCTTCGAGGTCAACGAGGCGTTCGCGCCGGTCGTCGCGGCATGGAGGCGCGAGCTCGAGCCCGACATGGAGCGCGTGAACGTCAACGGCGGCGCGATGGCGCTCGGCCACCCGCTCGGGTCGACCGGCGCGCGGCTGCTCACCACGCTCCTGCACGAGCTCGAGCGCGCCGACCGCGAGGTCGGCCTCGTGACGATGTGCTGTGGCGGCGGGCTCGGGACGGGGACGCTGATCCAGCGTCTGTGAGGGCTTCGTGAGGAGCGCTTCTGCGCCAGGTCCCGCGGGTATTGGCACAAGCACATGCTTCTGTCGACTCACGGAGGAAGGTTCGCCACATGATCGGAATCCTCATCGCCATCCTCGTCGCCGCGCTCGTGTACTGGCTGTGCCTCGCGATCGGCCTGCCCGCGATCGTCGCGATCATCGCCGCGATCCTCGTCCTGCTCAGCGGGGTCGGCACCGGCGGCTACGGCTACGGCAGGCGAGGCATCGGCAGGCGCGGCCTCTGACCTCGGCGCCCGCGCCACGTCGTTCCGGGAGCCCGGCCCGCGCGCCGGGCTCCTTCGCGCTCAGCCCCAGCGAAAGCCGCTGCGAGCGGGCGCCGGCGGCAGCGGGCTGACCGGCAGCCCGGGCGGTGGGTCGACCGCGTGGAAGCCCGACGGCGACGTGTCGTTCGGCGTGTCGGGATGAAACAGCGAGGCGAGGTACTGGATCTGCCCGCGGCCGGGACCGAGCTCGAACTGCCCGCCGCCGTAGGCGCCGATGCCGCGCTCGGCGCAGAAGTCGTAGGCGTCCAGCAGCGTCCGGACGCCGCCGAGGCGCGACGGCTTGAGGTTGACCATCCGCGGCGGGAACGGCAGCGCCTCGATGTCGGCGATCGAGTGGATGTTGGCATCCCACGTGATGCGGTCGCGGTGCGGCTCGAGCAGCGCGTCGACCTCGGGAGTCAGCTTCGGGTCCTCGATCCAGGCGTCGGGGAAGGCCTCCACGACGCGCCGGTAGAGGGCCGGGTCGGCCGGCTGGTCGACGACCGTCCCCTCGTAGAGGCCCTTGAAGTCGACGGCGTCGACGGCGCCCGTCGCGACGAGCCCCGCGATCAGCTCGTCGTCCCACGACGTCGTGGGGTCGAGCTTGAAGCGCAGCGCCGGATAGCGGGCGAGGCGCCGCGTGACCGGCTCGAGCGACGGCGGCTCGCCCAGGCGCAGGGAGACGACGAACGCCACGGGCTGCGGCTCGCGGCCGAGCACCGCATGCAGCGGCTCTGCGGCCTGGCGCAGCCCGAGGTCGAGCGCCGCCGACTCGTAGGCCCACGTGCGGTACAGCTGCGAGACCTCGCGCTGCGGCGGCTTCGCGAACAGCTCGAGCGTCGCGAGATGCGCTGAGAACGAGCGCAGCGTCCAGTCGCCGGCGAGCGGCAGCACCGGCCCCGCCTCGTCGGCGATCTCGTGGTCGACGGCGTCGTACACGACGTCCTCGCCGACGCCCTCGTCGCCGCCGCCGCGCAGGCGGATCACCGTCGACCTGCGCGTGAAGTCGCTGGAGACCTCCTGCGCGAGCGCCTCGAGCGCGTACTCGTCGACGCGGACGGGAAGGTCGGCGACGCGCTCGTAGGTGCTCATGCTTTTGACCCTAACCGGGCAGGGTGCTGCGCCGTGCTCGTCGTCGCCTCCGAACCCGGCTTCCACTTCGCCGATCCGTACGCCTTCGGGCTCGCGTTCGCGGGCATCGCGGTGTTCGCGGCCGTCGGCGCGCTGTCGCACCAGCACGAGCGCGCGTTCTCGGCGAGCGTCATCTACCTCGTGCTCGGGCTCGCCGCGGCGACGGTCATCGACGTGCTCGGCGTCTCGTGGATCGATCCCGTCGCCGACTCGTCGCTGCTCGAGCACGTCTCCGAGCTCGCCGTCGTCATCGCGCTGTTCGCCACCGGCCTGAAGCTCGAGCGTGCGCTCGAGCGGCGCCTGGCCATCGACATGGCGCGACTGCTGGGCGTCGTCATGCCGCTGACGATCGCGGCCGTGGCGCTGTTCGGAACCGCGGTGATGGGGCTGTCGCTCGGCGCCGCCGTCATCCTCGGCGCGGCGCTCGCTCCGACGGACCCGGTGCTGGCGGGCGACGTCGGGATCGGCCCGCCGGGCGAGGAGGACGAGCACGAGGCCAACGTCGCGCTGACCACCGAGGCCGGCCTCAACGACGCCCTGGCGTTCCCGTTCGTGCTGCTCGGGGCGTTCATCGCGAAGGAGGGCGGCAGCGGCTGGCTCGGCGAGTGGCTGGCGGCGGACGTGCTGTACGCCGTGGTCGTCGGCGCTGCCATCGGCGTCGTCGCCGGCTATCTCGTCGCGGCCGGGATCGTCGTGGTGCGCGACCGTGGGCTGCTCGCGCCGGCGCTCGACGGCTGGGTCTCGCTCGGCGCGGCGCTGCTCGTCTACGGCGTCACGGAGATTGCCGGCGGCTACGGCTTCCTCGCGGCGTTCGCCGCCGGCGTGGCGTTTCGCCGCTATGAGCACGGGCACGAGCTCAACCGGCGCGTGCACGACGGCGCCGAGGTGGTGGAGAAGTTCTCCGAGCTGGGGCTGATCCTGCTGCTCGGCTCGCTCGTGACGATCGGCGGGCTCGCGGAGGCCGGCGTCGCCGGCCTGCTGCTCGTGCCGGTGCTGCTGCTCGTCGTCCGCCCGCTGGCCACCGCGATCGGCTTCGTCGGGTCGCGGATGCCGGCGAACCACCGCATGTTCATCGGCTGGTTCGGCATCCGCGGGATCGGGTCGCTGTACTACGTCACCGCCGCGATAGGGCTGGGCGTCCTGAGCACCGACGAGGCGCGGACCGTCTTCTGGACGGTGGCCGTCTGCATCGTCGTGTCGATCGTCGCGCACGGGGTGACCGCGAGCCCGCTGACGCGCCGGCTGCTGCCGCGGTGACAGGCTTGGCGTTCAGTGACCGTCGGACCGCTCAGCGCCATCGCCGCGCTCGTCGCCGCCGTCGCGCTGCTCGCCGCCTGCGGCGGCGACGAGCGCACGCGGCTGGGCACCACGACGGCTCCCGCGCCGCCGCTCGCGGGGCTCGAGCTGGGAATCGGCGAGCAGGGCTCGGCGATGTTCGCCGACCCGCGGTTCCGGGCGCTCGGCATCCGCCGCGCACGCCTCGTGACCGCCTACGACACGGTCGCCGTGCGCTTCGAGCGCGACCTCGTCGACGTCTGGCTGCGTGCTGCGCGCGCCGCGGGCGTCGAGCCGTTCATCGCGTTCTGGCACTCGCGCGTGCAGCCGCGCCGGCTGCCGGGCGTCGAGGAGTTCCGCGCGGCGTTCCGCGCCTTCCGCGCGCGCTACCCGGACGTGCGCCTCTTCTCCGCCTGGAACGAGCCCAACCACCCGCGCGAGCCGACGCGCCGCGCGCCGAAGCGGGCGGCCGAGCTCTTCAACGTCGTGCGCGCGGAGTGCCCGGGCTGCACGGTCCTCGCCGGCGACCTCATCGACCTGCCCGGCATGGGGCGCTACCTCGCCGAGTACCGCCGCCACCTCGACGGCTCGCCGCAGCTGTGGGGGCTGCACAACTACGCCGACGCCAACCGCTTCCGCGACAGCGGGCTGCGCGAGCTGCTGGCGACCGTCCCCGGCGACGTCTGGCTGACGGAGACCGGCGGCCTCGTGCGCTTCGGACGCGCCTTCCCGCACGACGAGCAGCGCGCCGCGCGCGCCGTCAGCTTCGTGCTGCGCCTCGCCCGCGAGCACGAGCGCGTGAAGCGCCTGTACCTCTACAACTGGACGGCCGCCGAGCCCGACGAGCGCTTCGACTCCGGCCTCACCGGCCTCGACGGCAGGCCGCGTCCGGCGTACGAGCGCCTGCGCGCGGCGCTGCGCGGCGCAGGCTGAGCGCGGCCCCGCGCTCGAGCGGGTGGCGATCCTCGTCGTCGCAGCGCGAGGAACTCGCCATCGATGGCGTCCGACCGCAGCCGTGGCGCGCTTGCGTCGCATACCAGCACATGGGCGCCACGGCCGGGGCGCGAGCGGCGCCCACACGCGCGTCCCGCAGGACACCCTCTCCTCAGTGCTGCCGTTCGCCGGCGCCCGCGCCGCCGGCGGGACGGCCTCCCGGCTGGGCGCCCGCGCCCTCCTGCAGCCGCGCCACCAGGTCGTCCAGGCGCAGCTCCTCGAGCCCGCGCCCGACCGCCTCGAGCTCGGCCGCGCACAGCTCGACGAGGTCGCGGCCCTCGCGGCACAGCTCGAGCGTCTCGCGCAGGCCCGCCTCGCCGGAGTCCAGGCGCTTGATGATCTCCTCCAGGCGCGCGGTCGCGGCCTCGTAGCTCAGCGGCTGCTCAGCGGTCATCGTCGCCGCAGATCGTCGCATCCACCGCGGCGTCGCCGAACCGCAGCCGCACGTCGACGGCGCGGCGGGCGGCGGCCGCCGTCGTGACGAACTCGCCGTCGCGATCGGTGACGAGCGCGTAGCCGCGCTCGAGCGTGCGCTCGGGCTCGTGGGCGGCGAGCGCGAGCGCGAGCGCGTCCAGCCGCGTCGCCCGGCGCGCGTCCGACGCGGCGGCGCGCAGCTTGCGGTCGAGCACGAGCGCGCGGCGCGCGCTGCGTGCGACCTCGTCGGCGGCGACCCGCCGCCGGCCCGCCGCGCGGATCTCGCGCAGGCGCTGGTGCAGCCGGCGCCGCTCGCCCGCGAGGTGCTCGCCGGGCGCCCGCGACAGCCGCGCGAGTGCCTGCGCGCGGTGCAGCAGCGCGCGCCGGCCGTGGACGCCGAGGCGGGTCGCGAGCGCGGTGACGTCGGCGCGCGCCTGAGTGCAGTGCACCGGCACCGCCGACTCCGCCGCATGCGTCGGCGTGGAGCAGCTCAGCGCCGCGACGTCGTCGATGAGCGTGCGGTCGGTGTGGTGGCCGACGGAGGCGATGACCGGCACGCCGAGCAGCGCCACCGTGCGGCACAGCGTCTCGTCGCAGAAGCAGAACAGGTCGGCGAGCGAGCCGCCGCCGCGCGCGACGACGATGACGTCGACCGCCGAGGTCGCCGCCAGGTCCTGCAGCGCGGCGGTGATGCGAGGCGCCGCATGGCGGTCCTGGACCGGCGCGAACGCCCACACGACGCGGCCCTGCCAGCCGCGCCGGCGCAGCCCGGCGAGCACGTCGTCGCGCGCCTTGCCGCCCTCGCCGGTGACGACGCCGATCGTCCGCGGCAGCGCCGGCCGGCGCAGGCGCTTCTGCGGCGCGAACAGGCCCTCGGCGTCGAGCGTCTTGCGCAGACGGTCGAGCTGCGCAAGCAGGTCGCCCTCGCCGGCGATCCGCAGGTCGTCCACGGCGAACGAGAACGACGGCGAGGACGTGCGGCTGCCGGCGTAGTAGTCCAGCCCGCCGCCGACGACGACCTGCGACCCGTCGCACGGCGCGCCGTCGCCGAGGCCGAGCGCCTCGAAGTCGCTGCGCCACATCGAGCACGGCAGCGCGCCGTCGGAGTCGCGCAGCTCGAGGTACACCTTCGCGCGCGAGATCCTCAGGTTCCAGACCTCGCCGAACAGCTGCACGCGCGGGCGCTCGCGCAGGAAGTCGCGCAGGCCGGCGGCGTAGCGGCCGACGGCGTACGGCCCGGGCAGCGAGCTGCCGTCGATGCCCGCGGGCCGGGTCGCGGGATCGGGCATCTCAGCGGCTGCGGCGCGTCGGCATGCGCCAAGTCTGGCGCATCGCCCCAACGGCACCGGTCATTCGCGTCTGTCGCCGACCTCGTCGATCGACAGCGACGCCAGCGTGCGCATCCCCGGGTCCGCCGCGTGCCCGCGGACCTCGCCGGTCTCGCCGAGCGCGGTCAGGCGCGCGATCTCGCGCTCGCCCTCGATCCGCGCGGGGTGGTCGGCCGGCAGGCCGCGGATGAGCCTGGCGATGCGGTTTCTGATCTGGAGCGCGAAGTGCGGCGTCGAGGCGCCCATGAGCTGGCGCACGTCCTCGAGCGTGACCTCGTGGTCGGGTCGCAGGCGGTCGGGATGCTCGGCTTGGCTCATGCCTCGGATCAGGGCTGCGGCGGCGCGTCGGGCGTTCGGACCGGCACGATCTCCAGCAGGGCGTCGATGCGCGCCTGCTTCTCCAGGGAGACGAGCGAGCGCGTGCCCACGATCCAGCCGTGATTGTAGACCCCGCGGACCGGGTCCTCCTGGTAGCCGGGCTGGATGTCGAGCAGGTACTGCTGCAGCGCCTGCGGCACGCGATCGGAGTCGTCGAGCAGCAGCAGCGGCCCGTACTTGCCCGACGCCGACAGCGGCGCCGCCGCCGCCGCGTTCATCGGCCTGCCGTCGGCGGTGAAGACGAGCCCGTGGCCGGGGTCGACGATCCCCCAGCCGAAGCTGCCTCGCCGGTAGCGCGCCATCGCGATCGCGTTGGTGACCGCGTCCTGGCCGCCGAGGCGCTCCACGCGGCCGAGCCGTCGCAGGTCGCGGCTGACCTTCGGGCTGATGAGCTTCGACGGGCCCAGGATGTAGATCTGCGGCCGCGCGAGGCCCGCGAGCGCCGCAAGCGCTGCGCGCGTCTCGGGCGGCACCGCGTCGCGGGTCACGAACAGGACCGGATCGCCGGTCTTGGCGGCGTAGCCCGCGGCCGGGACGGCGAACGACGGGTCGTCGGCGCTCGTGACGATGACGCGCACCGTCCTGCCGCGCTTGGCCGCGCGGACGAGCCCGGCGATCGAGCGCGTGAGCGCCAATGCGCCGGCGCCCGTGACGTCGGAGCTCTTCAGCCCCGGCGGCCTGGCGACGTTGCCGATGCGGATGACCTGCGCGTTGCCGGCGGCCGCCGAGCCCTCCGGTGCGAGCGCCGAGAGCGCCGCGCTCGTCGCGTCGGGCATGTCCGTGCCGTCGGTGTAGAGCACCGGCGCGTTGAACGGGTCGGCCATGAGCGCCGCGGCGGCAACGGCGACGCGCCAGTCGCTGCGGTCGACGAGCGTCACGGCGTCGGGCTTGCGCGCCGGGTCCGGGTAGACGGCGCGCACGACGGCGGCGGCGATCTGGACCGGCTCCGATCCCGGCACGCGCGTCGTGTTCTTCGTCGCGAACTCGGGGAAGCCGAGGTTGGCCCGCCCGCGGTCGGGCGGGCCGAGCAGCGCCGGCGGCTCGGCGTCGTCGGTGTTGACCTCGCGGCCGCAGCCGGACGCCGCGACCGCGGCGAGGAGCAGCATGGCGACGAGCCTCAGGCGCGGCATCGCGCGCACATTAGCTGCTCCGCGGCGACGCGAACCCCACGAGCCGGCACAGCGCGCGTGGTAGAAAGTCTGCAAGCCGCACCACTTCTCTAGGAGGCGTAATGGCCGGCATGTCCGGGCGGATGTCCACCGTCATCAAGGCGAAGATCTCCAAGCTGCTCGACAGGGCGGAGGATCCGAGCGAGACGCTCGACTACAGCTACCAGAAGCAGCTGGAGTCGCTGCAGAACGTCAAGAAGGGGATCGCGGACGTCGTCACGGCCAAGAAGCGCCTGGGGATGCAGGCCCAGAAGCTCGAGCAGTCGGTGGTCAAGCTCGACACGCAGGCGCGCCAGGCGCTCGCCGCCGGCAACGAGGAGCTCGCCCGCACCGCGATCGAGCGCAAGCAGCTCGCGCAGACCGAGCTGCAGAGCCTCGACCAGCAGGTCGCGGAGCTGCAGGCCCAGCAGGACAAGCTCACGGAGTCCGAGAAGCGCCTGCGCGCGAAGATCGAGGCCTTCCGCACGAAGAAGGAGGTCATCAAGGCGCAGTACTCGGCGGCCGAGGCGCAGGTGCGGATCTCCGAGGCGGCGACCGGCGTCGGCGAGGAGATGGCGGACGTCGGCCTCGCGATGCAGCGGGCGGTCGACAAGACCGAGGACATGAAGGCGCGCGCATCGGCGGTCGAGGAGCTCGAGGCGGCGGGGACGTTCGAGGACCTCACGCAGCTGGGGTCGGGCCAGGACGACATCGACCGCGAGCTCGCGGCGCTCGGCGCGGGCGGCCAGGTCGACGACGAGCTGTCGCGCATGAAGGCAGAGCTCGGCCAGGGCGACCGCCCGGCGCCGGGCGAGCTCGGCGCCGGGGAGAAGTCGTGATCATCCGGATCATGGGCGAGGGGCAGTACCGCTTGCCCGAGGACCTCCACGAGCGCGTCAACGAGCTCGACAATGCGGTCGTGGCGGCCGTCGACGGCGACGACGAGGACGCCTTCCACGCCTCCTTCGAGGAGCTGCTGCAGCTCATCCGCACGCACGGCGAGCCCGTCAGCCCCAACGACATCGCGACGTCGGACGTCATCGTGCCGCCGGCGGACACGTCGATGAGCGAGGCGGCCAGCGACTTCACCGGCGAGGGCCTGATCCCGGGCTGACGCGCCCGCTCGGCGCTCAGCGGACGGGCCGCGCGCCGGTCACCGCCGCACCTGCGCGGCGCGCAGCCCGAGCAGCTCGACGATGCCGCTCGTCGGCACGAACGGGTCGGACACCGCCGCGCCGCTGGCGACCTCGAGCGCCGCGACCGGCCGCCCCTCGCGCTCGGCGATCAGGCGCTGACCGCGCGGCAGGTCGTGCTCGTCGAGCGCCGCCAGGCGCTCGATCGCGGGCTCGTCGTCGGGCGACGCCGGGCGGATCAGCACCGCGGCGTCGTCGGCGAGGCGGGGGCCGTCGTCGGCCCGGGATCGGGCCGGGAGGTCGATGAGATGGCTGAGGCTGGTCGGGAACATCTGCGCCCCCTGGCGGTTGCGGTAACTAGTCAAAATATATAGCTGGTTACCTAACCTGTCAACCGTCTATGCTGGTTTCATGTCCAACCCCGCTCCCGGCGCCCTGGAGACGGTTCGCGCGTTCGTCAACACGCTCGACGTCGACGACGCGATCGAGGGCCTGAGCGGCCCAGAGGACCTCGCCCGCTGGCTGACCGACCACGAGCTGGTCCGCGGCGCGGCCCCGGTGCGCGTGACGGACGACGACGTCCGCCGCGCCGTGGCGCTGCGCGAGGCGCTGCGCGCGGAGCTGCTGGGCCACCACGGCGATCCCGTAGACCCAGCGGCGATCGAGACGCTCGACGCGGCGGCCCGCCGGGCGAAGCTCACGCTGCGCTTCACCGGGCCGGGCGAGACGGCGCTCGAGCCGGCCGCAGGCGGCGTCGACGGCGCGCTCGGCCGCCTGCTGGCGATCGTCAAGGCGGCGATCGACGACGGCAGCTGGCAGCGCCTGAAGGCCTGCCCCGCCGACGACTGCCGCTGGGCGTTCTTCGACGCCTCGCGCAATCGCTCGGCCGTCTGGTGCGACATGCGCGTCTGCGGCAACCGCGCGAAGGTGCGCGGCTACCGCGAGCGCACGCGCAACTAGATCGGCGCCCCCCAGAGGGGGAACCAGCGCTCGAGCTCGGGCTCGAGCGGGAGCTCGCCGCCGACGATCGCCTTGATCTGCAGCTCGCGCTCGGCGTCGCGCTCCTTCGTCCCCGACGGCACGAACGGGTACCAGAAGCCGCGCTTGTAGTTGTAGATGAACAGGACGCTGCGGCCCCTGGAGTCGCGGAACGCGAAGACGGCGGCGAGCACGCGGTCTCCGTAGCCGCCGACCGCGAGCGCGTCGCTGACGGCGTTGATCCCGACGACGAGGTCGTCGATGTCGTCGTCGCGCAGGATGATCCAGCGGTAGTCGTGCTCGTCGGTCGTCGTCTCGACCGTCGTGCCGGTCTCCTCGCCGGTGCCGCGCAGGATCTCCTCCATCTCGGCGACGATCGCCTCGAAGTCGGCCGTCGCGAGCGGCTGGAAGACGATCGCGGCGACGCCCTTGGAGACGATCCCGTGCCCCGTCTCCAGCGTGACGTAGGCGGTCGTCAGCGCGAACAGCCGGTCGGGCGCGGGGCCCTTCAGCTTCTTCCCGCCGCCGAGCAGTGAGTCGAGGAACCCCACGTCGCGCGCTAGGCGGCCGCGAGCGTCCCGCGCTGCAGCTGGGACTCCAGCCGCGACAGCGCCTCGATGCGCTTCTGCATCGGCGGGTGCGTCGCGAACAGCCCGAGCAGCGACTGCTTGGCGCCCGCCGGGAAGATGAAGAACGCGTTGAGCTCGCTCGAGACGCGCAGGTCCTGCTGGGGCAGGCGCTGCATGCCCGAGGCGATCTTGTGCAGCGCCGAGGCGAGCGCGCTCGGGCGTCCGGTGATGAGCGCCGCGCCGCGGTCGGCGACGAACTCGCGGTAGCGCGACAGGGCCATCATGAGGAAGAACGAGACGACGTAGACGACGAGCGACACGAGGATCACGGCGAGCACGCCGGGGCCGCCGTCGTTGCTGCGGCGATCGCCCCCGAACAGGAAGCCGAACTGCAGGATCATCGCCGCCACCGACGCGAAGAACGACGCGATCGTCATGATCATGACGTCGCGGTTCTTGACGTGGGCGAGCTCGTGCGCCATCACGCCCTCGAGCTCGGCGGGCGACAGGATCCGCATTATGCCCGTCGTGGCGCACACCGTGGCGCTGCTCTGCGAGCGCCCGAGCGCGAAGGCGTTGGGCATGTCGGTCTGCGCGACGGCGACCTTCGGCTTGGGCAGGTCGGCCTGGATGCACAGGCGCTCGATCATGGCGTGCAGCTCGGGCGCCTCCTGCGGCGAGACCTCGCGAGCGCCCATCGCGTGCAGCGCGAGCTTGTCGGAGGTGAACAGCTGCGCCGCCGCCAGGCCCCCCGCGATCAGCGCGATGAACAGCGCGTTGACGCCGGCCGCGAACAGCACGCCCACGAACGCGACGTAGAGGGCGCCGAGGAGGAACATCGTGAGCAGCATCCGCGCCTGAAGGCCAGGATCGCGTCCGAACGAGGTCTTGGTGACGGCCATGCATCCATTCTGACAAACGCGCGCCGTCGACCGGCCGGCCGTTCGCGGCCGCGCGCAAGGACGCTCGCAAGGCTCCATAACGCGGGTCCCGATGTGGCCCGTCGCGGCGCGCGAACCTAGACTGCGCGATCGCATGCGCGCCCGCGTCCTGATCGCATCCATCGCGCTGCCGCTGGTCCTCTGGGCGGTGCTCCCGCTGCCCTCGTCCGGGCAGTCCAAGCAGCAACAGCTCGAGGAGCTGCGCTCGCGCATCGAGGCCGCACGCAAGAAGATCGGCCGCAAGAAGGGCACGGAGCGGGTGCTAAGCACGGAGATCGCGGGCTACTCGCAGCGCATCGGCCGCCTGCAGCGCAAGATCACGCGGCTCGGCACGCGCCAGGAGCGCATCCAGGCCGACCTCGACGCCAAGCGCAGCGAGCTCGAGCGCCTGCGCAGCGAGCTGCGCACGGAGCGCGCCCGGCTGGCGCGGCTGCGCAAGCGCCTGACGTTCGCGCGCAGCGTCCTGCGCACGCGCGTCGTCGAGCTCTACAAAGGCGAGCGGCCCGACCTCATCACCGTGGTGCTGAACTCCGACGGCTTCGCCGACCTGCTCGAGCGCGGCGAGTTCATCAAGCGCATCTCCGACCAGGACCACCGCATCGTGTCGACGGTGCGCGCCGCGAAGGCCGACTCCGTGCGCAGCGCCCGGCGCCTGGACCGGCTGGAGACCCGCCAGCAGACCGTGACCGAGATCGTCCAGCGGCGCCGCGACGAGATCTCCGGCGTGAAGATGGAGCTCATCGGCACGCGCGTCGGCTACGCGCGCACGAAGTCCGGCAAGGCCGCCGCGCTGCAGAAGGTGCGCGGCGACCGCCACGACCTCGAGAACCACGTCGACCACCTCGAGGCCGCCTCGAACAAGATCGCCTCCCAGCTCAACCGCGTGCAGCGCTCCGGCAGCTTCCCGATCCGGCAGGGGTCGGGCAGCATGATCTGGCCCGTCAACGGCCCGCTGACGTCGCTGTTCGGCCCGCGCTGGGGACGGCTGCACGCCGGCATCGACATCTCGGCGCCCGAGGGGACGCCGATCCGCGCCGCCGACGACGGCCGCGTGGTCCTCATGCAGGGCACCGGCGCCTCGGGCGGCTACGGCAACTACACCTGCGTGGCACACGGCGCCAGCCTGTCGACGTGCTACGCGCACCAGTCGCGCTTCGCCACCAGCCTGGGCGCGAGCGTCGACAAGGGGCAGGTCATCGGCGCCGTCGGCAACACGGGCCACTCGTTCGGCGCCCACCTGCACTTCGAGACGCGCGTGAACGGCACGCCGGTCAACCCGATGGGCTACCTGTAGGGCTCGCGCGGCGCGGGCGCTAGCGTTCGCGCCGCCGTGCAGCCAGAGATCGAAGTCCTCGGCATCTCCCTGAAGACGTTCGGCCTGAGCTTCGGGCTGGCGTTCGTGGTCTCGGGCCTCATGGTCGCCCGACGGCTGAAGGAGCTCGGGCGGCCGCCCGACTGGGCCTACGAGATGGTCTTCGCGGCGCTCATCGGCGGCCTCGTCGGCGCCCGGCTGTACTGGGTGGCCGGCAACCTCGACGAGGTCCGCGGCGACGTCTTCGGCAGCGTCTTCGGCGGCACCGGGCTCGTCTGGTTCGGCGGCGCGCTCGGCGGCGCCGCCGGCGTCCTGCTGTGGGCTCGGCGCAGGGGCATGTTCAACCTCGCGCTGCTGGACCTCTGCTCGCCGGCGCTCGCGATGGGCTATGCCGTCGGACGCATCGGCTGCCAGGTCTCCGGCGACGGCGACTACGGCGTCGCGACGGACGTTCCGTGGGGCATGGCCTATCCGGACGGCGTCGTGCCGACCGAGGAGGTCGTGCACCCCACGCCGATCTACGAGACCGTCACCATGGGGCTCGTGGCCTGGGCGCTGTGGCGCGCCCGCGACGCCTTCCGGCCCGGCGTCCTGTTCGCGTTCTACCTCGTGCTCGCCGGCACCGAGCGCTTCCTGGTCGAGTTCGTCCGCCGCAACGAGCCGGTCCTCGCCGGGCTCACCGAGGCGCAGCTCGCAAGCGTCGTCATGATCGTCGCCGGGCTCGCCTGGGTCGCGATCGCCGCACGGTCGGGCGGCCTGCGGGCGCAGGCGCCGGTGCGACCGGCGACGGCCTAGGAGGCCGAGCCGAGCGTCTCGACGGGCGAGCGCCGGCGGCCGGACGTGCGCGGCGCCGCGGCCGGGCGGGCGAGCGCGGCGACGGCGTACAGGGCGACCGCGGCGAGCGCGACGGACGCGCCGGCCGCGAGGTCGAGCTCGGCGCTGACGACGAGCCCGACGACGCCCGCGCCGGCGCCGGCGCCGGCGGCGAGCCCGAGCTGGGCGCCGACGCTGCGGGCGACGCGCATCGCGGCGGCGGCGGGCGCCACGAGCAGCGCGAAGACGAGCAGGTTGCCGAGCCCCTGCACCGCGGCCACCGTCGCGATCGCCAGCAGCGCGAGCAGCGCGAGCTCGACCCGGCCGGGGCGCACGCCGAGCGACGGCGCGGCGACGGGATCGAAGACCGCCGCGCACAGGCTGCGGTGCCCGGCGGCCAGCGCCAGCCCGACCACGGCCGCCAGCGCCGCCGCCGCCAGCACGTCGCCGGTCGTCGCGCCCAGCAGGTCGCCGAAGAGCAGCTCGCCGAGGCGCGCGGGCACGTCGGGCGCGAGCGCGAGGACGGCGCCGAGGCCGAACGCCGCCGTGACCGTCACGCCGACCGCGACCTCCGAGCCCAGGCGCGCGTCGCGCGAGACGAGCGCGATGAGCACGGCGGCGACGACGACGCCGCCGCCCGCGCCGAGCAGCAGCGGCGCGCCGGCCAGCGAGGCGAGCACGAGGCCCGGCAGCATCGCGTGCGCCAGCGACTCCGCCGCGTACGCGTGGCGCAGGTGCAGCAGCCAGACGCCGAGGGCGCCGCAGGCGGCGCCGAGGACCACGACCTCGACGAGGGCGCGCTGCAGCAGGGCCGAGCGCAGCAGCTCCATCAGTGCGCGTGGTGCTCGACGGCGACCGCCCGCGCGCCGCCCTCGAGCACGACGATCTCGCTCGCGTACGTCGCCTCGAGCACGTCCGTCGTGAGCGTCGCCGACGGCGGCCCGTAGGCGATCTGCTCGCCGCGCAGGCACAGGACCCGGTCCCAGCGGCGCGCCTGGTCGATGTCGTGCGTCGCGACGAGCAGCACCCGGCCCTCGTCGCGCAGGCCGTCGAGGATGCCCATGATCGCCTCCTCGCTCTTGCGGTCGACGCCGGCGAACGGCTCGTCGAGCAGCAGCAGCCGGGCGTCCTGCACGAGCGCTCGGGCGATGAGGACGCGCTGGCGCTGGCCGCCCGACAGCGCGCCGAAGCGCTCGCCGGCACGGTCGCCGAGGCCGACGCGCGCGAGCGCTCGGCGCGCGAGGTCGCGATCGGCGGCGGCCACGCGCCGGTACCACGGCGTGCGCGAGTAGGCGCCCATCAGCGCGACGTCGAGGGCGCTGACGGGGAAGTCCAGCCGCGAGCGCTCGGTCTGTGGGACGTACGCGGGCGCGCCGTCGTGGCGCACGCTGCCGGCGACCGCGGGCAGCTCTCCGAGCAGCGCGCGAAAGAGCGTCGTCTTGCCGCCGCCGTTGGGGCCGAGGACGGCGACCGCCTGACCGGCGGTGGCGCTGAACGTCACGCTGCGCAGCGCCGGTGCGCCGGGGCCGTAGGACGCCTGGAGGTCGCTGACCTCGAGCACCGGCGCCGTCGGCGTCACGCCGGCGCTCCTGCGGCCCGGCGCGGGCGCGGCGCGGTCGCCAGCGCCGCCAGCGCGAAGCCGGCGCCGCCGAGGACGGCGATCGCCGGACCGGGCGGAAGGTCGAGGTGGTAGGCCAGCAGCAGCCCGGCGACGCCCTCGACGGCGGCCAGCGCGACGGCCGTCGCCAGCAGCGCGCCGAGGCTGTGCGTCAGCAGCCGCGCGGTCGCCGCCGGCACGACGAGCAGCGTGCTGACGAGCAGCGCGCCGACGGCGGGCAGGACCGCCACGACCGTCACCGCCAGCAGCGCCAGCAGGATCCAGTCGCCGCGCGCGCCGCGGATGCCGAGCGTCGGCGCGCCGGCCGGGTCGAAGCCGGTCGCAAGCCACGTGCGCGCGAGCGCCGCGGTCGCCGCCGCGGCCGCCAGGGCGACGGCGGCCGCCAGCCGCAGGTCGGCTGCGTCCAGCCCCAGCAGCGTCCCGAACAGCAGCCGGTCGACGCCCGCGCCGGAGCGCAGGACGTCGCTCGCCAGCACGGCGCCGAGCGCGAGCGCACCGGTGAGCAGGAGCCCCGTCGCGGCGTCGGCGCTGCCCGGCGTGCGGCGCGTCAGCCGTGCCAGCATGGCGGCGAAGCCGAGCCCGGCGCCGAGCGCGGCGAGCGGCGGGGCGATGCCCCAGGGACCGGCGACGACGAGCCCGGGGAACGTCGCGCTGCCGACCGCGTGCGCGAAGAACGCCAGGCGCCGCAGGACGATCCACGTGCCGAGCAGCCCGCCGGCCACCGCCAGCAGGACGATCGCGAGCAGGGCCCGCTGCATGAACGGCGCGGAGAGGGGATCGGTGAGCCAGCGCACCGTCGCGCGAGCTTATCGAAAACCGTTCTCAGTTCGAGGGCCGCGCGGGGCGCTCGACCCGCCGGCGACGCTCGAACGTGGCGCGCAGCGCTCGAGCATGAACCGCACCGCCTCGTCGCCCAGTCGGGCGTCGCGCTGGACGGAGACGTGGTCGCCGCTCGGCACGCGTACGAAGCGGCTGCCGCGCGCGAGCGCGTGCAGCCGCTCGGAGTGCGCGATCGGCACGCGGTCGTCGCCCTCGGCGTGCAGCAGCATGAGGTCGGGGCCGAGCGCGCGCGCCGCGCCGTCGAGGTCGACGCTCGCCAGCAGCGGCTCGAGCGCCGCGCGATCGGCGCGCAGGTCCAGGCGCCCCTGTCGCAGGCCGTGCAGCAGCAACTGCGGGCTGGCGGGGCAGATCGCGACGACGCCGCGGGCGCCGGCGTGGCGCGCCGCGGCGAGCGCGACGAAGCCGCCCATCGACGATCCGCGCAGGAAGACCGGCACGCCGGCGGGCAGCAGCGCGGCGATCGCGGCGACGTCGTCGAGCGCGCCCGCGCCCAGCGCGCCGTCGCTGGCGCCGTGGCCGCGCTGGTCGAAGGCGATCGCCGCCAGGCCGGCGGCGGCGCAGGCGCGCGCGAACGGCAGGTGGTTCTCCTTGCACGAGCCGGCGCCGTGCAGCACGACGACGCCGCCGGCGGCGTCGCCCCGCGGCTCGACGAGCGTGTAGGCGAGGCCCTCGTGCCGGCCGCTGCGCATGGGCGGCCATACTGTCCGATCCGCATGGTCGTTACGCGCTCCGAGCTCTCGCACGTGTATCCGATCGGCAGCCGCGTCGACGAGGACGGGCGCCTGCAGCTCGGCGGCTGCGACGCGGTCGAGCTCGCGCGCGAGTTCGGCACGCCGGCGTACGTCGTCGTCGAGGATGACCTGCGCGCGCGGGCGCGGACGTTCGTCGAGGCGTTCCGCGCGCGCACGGACGACTTCGCCGTGCTGTTCGCCTCAAAGGCGTTTCCCTGCACCGCGGTGTACCGGGTGCTCGCCGAGGAGGGCCTCGGCTGCGACGTCGCCTCCGGCGGCGAGCTGGCGCTCGCGCTGCGGGGCGGCTTCGACCCCGAGCTGATCTTCCTGCACGGCAACGCGAAGTCGGTCGCCGAGCTGCGCTTCGCGCGCGAGGCCGGGGTCGGCCACGTCGTCGTCGACAACGCCGACGAGATCGAGCGCCTCGAGGAGGTCGTCGGCGGCGGTCCGCCGCAGCGCGTGCTGCTGCGCGTCACGCCCGACGTCCGCGGCCGGACGAACGACAAGATCTCCACCGGCCAGGCCGACTCGAAGTTCGGCTTCTCGATGGTCGACGCGCCGGCCGCGATCGAGCGGCTGCACGCCTCCGAGGCGCTCGACCTCATCGGGCTGCACGTGCACATCGGCTCGCAGATCCTCGAGCTCGAGCCGTTTCGCCGCGCGATCGAGGCGATCGCGCCGCTCGGCGACTTCGGCACCTACAACCTCGGCGGCGGCCTCGGCGTCGCCTACACCGCCGACCAGGAGCCGCCGCGGATCTCCGACTACGTGGCGACGAAGGTCGACACGGCGGAGCGCTTGCTCGGCCGCGGCAAGCGACTGCTCGACGAGCCCGGCCGCGCGCTCGTCGCCAACTCGACGGTCACGCTGTACACCGTGCAGAGCGTCAAGCACAACGTCTCGACCTGGGTCGGCGTCGACGGCGGGATGTCCGACAACCTGCGCCCGATGCTCTACGGCTCGGTCTACGAGGCGCAGATCGCCAACCGTTTCGGCGGCGGCGCGCCGTCGCGGCTTGCGGGCAAGCACTGCGAGTCGGGCGACGTGATCATCCGCGAGGCACGGCTCGCCGACCCGCGCGTCGGCGACGTCGTCGTGACCCCGGCGACCGGCGCCTACGGGCACGCGATGGCCAACAACTACAACGGCGTGCCGCGACCGCCCGTGATCTTCGTCTCGCAGGGCGACGCGCGCGTGGTCGTCCGCCGCGAGACCTACGACGACCTGTTCGCGCGCGATGTCGAGTGAGCCGTTCGCGATCGGCCTGCTCGGCCACGGCACGGTCGGGGCGGCGTTCGACTCGCTGCTGGCCGAGCGCGCCGACCACGTCGCCGCGATCACCGGGCTGCGGCCGCAGATCAGCGGCGTCCTGACGCGCAGCCGCGGCGACTTCGACGAGATCCTCGAGAGCTGCTCGCTGATCGTCGAGCTCATCGGCGGCCTCGAGCCGGCGCGCGACTACGTCCTGCGCGCCATGCGCGCCGGCCGCCACGTCGTGACGGCGAACAAGCAGCTGCTCAGCCAGCACGGCGAGGAGCTGTGGGCGACCGCGCGCGAGCACGGCGTGCAGCTGCGGTTCGAGGCGGCGGTGGCCGGTGTCGTGCCGGTGATCCGCGTGCTGCAGGAGTCGCTCGCCGCGGCGCACGTCGACCGTCTGCACGGCATCGTCAACGGCACGACGAACTACATCCTCTCCGAGATGGCGCGCAGCGGGTGCTCGTACGACGACGCGCTCGCCGGCGCCCAGCGGCTCGGCTACGCCGAGGCCGACCCGAGCGACGACGTCAACGGCAAGGACGCCGCCGCGAAGATGGCGATCCTCGCGCGGCTGGCGTTCGACACGCCGGTGCATCTCGAGCAGGTCCAGTACGAGGGCATCGAGCAGATCACCGCCCACGACATGGAGTACGCCCGCGAGCTCGGCCTCGGGCTGAAGCTGATCGGCACGGCGGAGCTCATCGACGGCGGCCTGGCGGTGCGCGTGCACCCGGCGTTCCTCTACAGCGACCATCCGCTGGCCAGCGTGAACGGGCCCTTCAACGCCGTCACCGTCGAGTCCGACGCGATCACGGAGATCACGATGTCCGGGCCCGGCGCCGGCGGGCCGCAGACGGCGAGCGCCGTGCTCGGCGACGTCATCAGCGCGATGATCCCGCCGGCGTCGACGCCCGAGACGACGCAGGTGCTGCCGATCGTCGAGGACGTGCAGTCGTCGTTCTATCTGCACATGGAGGTCGCCGACCGCCCGGGCGTGCTCGCGCAGGTCGCGCAGGTCCTCGGGCAGCAGGGCGCCTCGATCAAGTCCGTCGTGCAGAAGGGCCTCGGCGAGAAGGCGCGACTCGTCATGGTCGTGCACCCCGTGCTCGAGTCGCGCTTCTTCGCCGCCGTCCAGCAGATCGCGACGCTCGACTTCCTGCGCTCGCCGCCGCGCGCGATCCGCGTCATCGACGAGGAGTTCACGTAGGCGAGCGCTCCCGCCTCGCCGCAGCGCAGGCTCAGCGTGCGGGCCGCGCGGCCCGGGCCGCCGCCGCAGACCACGTGCCGACCACGCTCCGCCGGCGACGCCGTCCGCCCGCGCCGGCGTCGCAAGCGCCGCCGCGCCGCGCGCGCCGCCGGCCGCGGTCCGGGGTTCTCGCCGCCTCCCCGACGACCCACTAGGGTCCGGCCGATGACCGGCCTCATCGAGCGCTATCGCGAGCGGCTCCCGTTCGCGGCCGGCGACCCCGTCGTCTCGCTCGGCGAGGGCGACACGCCGCTCGTGCACGCGCCGCACGTCTCCGCGCTCGTCGACGCCGACGTCTGGCTGAAGCTCGACGGCGCCAACCCGACGGGCTCGTTCAAGGACCGCGGCATGACCTGCGCGGTCAGCGCCGCGGTGCGCGAGGGCGCCAAGGCCGTCATCTGCGCGTCGACCGGCAACACGGCCGCGAGCGCCGCCGCCTACGCCGCTCGCGCCGGGCTGACGTGCGCGGTCATCGTCCCGGAGGGCAAGATCGCCGCCGGCAAGCTCGCGCAGGCGCTCATGCACGGCGCCCGCGTCATCGCGCTGCGCGGCAACTTCGACGAGGCGCTGACGCTCGTCCGCGAGCTGACCGACCACCACCCGATCGCGCTCGTCAACTCCGTCAACCACTTCCGCCTCGAAGGCCAGAAGACCGGTGCGTTCGAGCTCGTCGAGCGCCTCGACGAGCTCGACGGGCTGTGCATCCCCGTGGGCAACGCCGGCAACATCACGGCCTACTGGAAGGGCTTCGGCGAGGCGGGGATCGCGCCGCGGCTGTTCGGCTTCCAGGCCGAGGGCGCGGCGCCGCTCGTGCTCGGCCACAAGGTCGACCATCCCGAGACGATCGCGAGCGCCATCCGGATCGGCAACCCGGCGCGCTGGGAGGAGGCGATGGAGGCGATGACGGCCTCGCGCGGCCTCGTGCGCGCGGTGTCCGACGACGAGATCGTCGCGGCCTACCGGCTGCTCGCGGCGCGCGAGGGCGTCTTCTGCGAGCCGGCCAGCGCGGCGTCGGTCGCGGGCCTGCTGCGCTACGGCGCCGACGGCGCGCGCCGGATCGCCTGCGTGCTCACCGGCCACGGGCTCAAGGACCCGAAGACCGCGCTGGACCACGCCGGCGGCGTGATCCCCTGCGAGCCGGAGCTGGCGGCCGTCGAGGAGGCCGTGCTCGGGTGACGCAGCGCCGGCGGCTCGTCCGCGTGCCCGCCTCGTCGGCGAACCTCGGCCCCGGCTTCGACGCCTTCGCGGCGGCGCTCGCGCTGCACGTCGAGCTCGAGGTGCTCGAGACGGGCCGCTTCGCGGTCGAGACGCGCCTGGACATCGCGCGCGACCGGCGCAACCTCTGCGTGCGCGGGTTCGCGCGCCTGCATCCGCCCGACCGGTTCACGTTCCGCATCCGATCGCAGGTGCCGCTGTCGGGCGGTCTGGGCTCCAGCGCCGCCGCGTACGTCGCGGGCCTCAGCGCCGCGGCGCATCTGCTCGAGCTCGACGAGGACCTGCTCGCCCACGCCAGCGAGCTCGAGGGCCATCCCGACAACGCCGCCGCGGCGCTGCTCGGCGGCTTCGTCATCGTCGCCGACGGCGACGTCGCCCGCCACGAGCCGCCCGACGGCCTGGAGGCCGTAATCGTCGTGCCGCGCAGCGCGGTGCGCACGGCCGTCGCGCGCCGCGCACTGCCCGACAAGGTGCCGCTCGCCGACGCGGCGGTGAACGTCGCGCGGGGCGCGATGCTGACGCTCGGGCTCGCGCGCGGGGACCTCGACCTCGTCGGCCGCGGGCTGCACGACCGGCTGCACCAGCCCTACCGCGCGCACCTGTTCCCGCAGTCGATGCAGCTGCTCGAGCGCGCGACGGAGCTCGGCGCGATCGGCGCGAGCATCTCGGGCGCCGGACCGACCGTCCTCTTCTGGACGCAGGCCGACGTGACCGGCGCGGTCGTCCGCGCGCTGCGCCGCGAGACGGAGGGCTGGGCGCAGGTCCTGCGCGCGCCGTTCGAGCCGCAGGGCGCCGACGTCAGCGAGCTCTAGGCGCGGCGCGCCGCCGCCCGGCTCAGCGCTCCAGTCCGATGTCCTCGTAGCGCTTGTACGCGAGCCCGAAGGCTCCGACGTTGGCGAGCGCGCGCCGAACCGCCGTGATCTGCGGGCGCTGGTAGAGGACGATCGAGTGAACGCTGTCCCAGACGAGCCTGTCCGCCTCGTTGACGAGCTGCAGCGCGCGGTCGCGATCGACCTCCTGCTCGGCCTGCGTCAGCAGCGCGTCGAGCCGCTCGGAGCCGATGCGGGCGTAGTTCGCCTGGATCTGCAGCTCGCCGTCCTCGCCCCGCGTCGGGCTGACGTAGATCGACTTCGCCGACGAGACGAAGAACGGCGTGCCCAGCCAGGAGAACGCCGTGATGTCGAAGTTGCCGGGCGTCACGTACTTCTCGAAGAAGTCCTCGTTCGGCACGGTGCGGATGTCGAGCCTGATCCCGACGTCGCGCAGCATCCCCTGCGCCAGCTCGGCCTCCCGGCGGCTCGTCGCGACGCCGGAGGGGATGACGAAGCGCAGTGCCAGCGTCCTGCCGTCCTTGCGCCGCAGCGCGCCATCGCGCGTCCAGCCGGCCTCGTCGAGCAGCGCGGCCGCCCGGTCGGGGTCGAACCGGCCGACGTCGCCGGAGTTGTCGGCGTAGCCCGCCTGCGTGTTGACGAGGAAGTGGTTGCCCATCGTCCGCACCGGCCAGTCCAGCCCGGTGAGGTCGGCCCGCGTGATCACCTCGCGGTCGATCGCCATCGCGACCGCTCGCCGGACGCGCACGTCGCGCAGGATCGGACCTGTCCCGTTGAACGTGAAGTGGCGGAAGTCCGGCCCGCCGGCCTGGCGCACCTCGCCGTCCGCGACTCCGAGGGCACGCTGGTACTGCGCGGCGTCGGGACCGATGTCGCCGAAGTCGACCTCGCCGTTGGCGAACGCGCTGACGATCGCGTCGTCGGGCAGGGTGCGAAAGACGATCGCGTCCAGCAGCGCCCTCTCGCCCCACCAGGCCGGGTTGCGCTCGAGCGTGATCGTCTTGGTCGTCTCGTCGATGCGCCTGACGCGGAACGGCCCGCCGGTCACCGGCAGCCTGCCGGCGTACGCCGTGTCGAAGCGCCGCGGATCGTCGTTGACGGACTGCGGATAGAGGGGGTCGAAGAGCGACCGCCAGTCACCGAACGGCCTCGCGAACGTCACGACGACCTCGAAGTCGTCCTCGCCGGCGGTCACGGAGGCGATGCGCTCGTAGCCTGTCGACGAGGCGATCCTGAAGTCGCCGTCCGGGTCGCGCAGCGCGCGCCACTGCGCGGCGTAGTCGCGCCAGGTGATCGGCTTGCCGTCGGACCACCTGGCCTGCGGGTTGAGCTCGTACGTCACGACCTGGCTGGGATCCGTGGCCGTCACCGACGCCGATGCGACGTAGTTGCGGTTGGGCGTGATCCTCGCCTCGTCGTCGCCGTGGAATGGCCGCGGCATCACCGCGAACGCGACCTGCGCGGCGGCATCGGTGGTGCCGTCGATCTGGTTGAGGTTGAGCTGGGCGGGGAACTCCTCGATCGCCCAGCGCATGACGCCGCCCTGCCTGAGCTGCTCGCGCGGGGTCGGGTTGACGTCCGACGCCCTCAGCTCCCCGCGGCCGCCGCCACCGCCGCCCGCGGACGAGCCGCACCCGGCGACGAGCGCCGCGGCGACGGCGAGCGCCGCGACGGCGGTTCTCGTGGGATGGATGCTCACGTCGGTTCCTCTCGTGCGTTGCGCCGTGACGCCGTCTCTGACGCCCGCTCCGCGCGCTCTGCGTAGTGGCAGGCGGCAGCCTGGTCGTCCCCGTTGCGCCGGAGCTCGGGCTCTTCTTCGATGCAGGCCCTGCGGCGCCCTGCGTCCAGCGCGGCGAACTTCGGGCAGCGCGTGCGGAAGCGACAGCCCGACGGCGGGTCCGCGGGGCTCGGCGGCTCCCCGTCCAGGACGACCCGCCGGCGCGCGCGCTCCCTCGGGGGGTCGGGGACCGCGATCGCCGACAGCAGCGCCTGCGTGTAGGGGTGCGCCGGCGCGCCGAGGACCAGCCGCGCCTCGCCGATCTCGGCGATGCGCCCGAGGTACATGACCGCGACGCGGTCGGCGACGTGCCGCACGACGGAGAGGTCGTGCGCGACGAGCAGGTAGCTCAGCCCGAGGCGCGCGCGCAGGTCGATCAGGAGGTTGACGATGCCCGCGCGAATCGAGACGTCGAGCGCGGCGACCGGCTCGTCGAGGACCAGCACCTTCGGCTCCAGCGCGAGCGCGCGCGCGATCGCGATGCGCTGGCGCTGGCCGCCCGAGAAGTGCGCCGGGTAACGCTCGGCGTGGTCGGGCTCGAGCCCGACGAGCGCCAGCAGCTCGCGCACGCGCGACCGGATCCGCGTCCGCTGAACGCCGTGGGCGCGCAGCGGCTCGCCGATCACGTCGCCGACGGGCATGCGCGGATCCAGCGAGGCCAGCGGGTCCTGGAAGACGACCTGCAGGTCGCGCCGCAGCGCCCGCCGCTCGCGGGCGCCGAGGCCGGCCACGTCGCGGCCCAGGACGACGATCTGGCCCGACTGCGGCGCGGCGAGCTCGAGGATCTGCAGCAGCGTCGTCGTCTTGCCGCAGCCCGACTCGCCGACGAGGCCGAGCGTCTCTGCCTCGCGGACGTCGAAGCTGATCCCGTCCACCGCGCGCACCGTGCCGACCTGCCGCCTGAGGATCGCGCCCCTGAGCACGGGGTGATGCTTGACGAGCCGATCGGCGCCCAGCACGACCGGCCGCTGCGCGCGCGGCACCGCGGCCGCCCGCGGGCGCGGCGGCGCGGGCGCTCGGAAGAGCTCGTCCGCAGCAGGCGTCCCTGCCTCGATCTCCGCGGAGCGGTGGCAGGCGGCGCGCTGGCTGCGCCCGCCGACCGCCTCGAGCGCCGGCTCCTCGCCGCGGCAGCGCTCGAGCGCGAGCTGGCAGCGCGGCGCGAACGGGCAGCCGGGAGGCAGGGCGGCGGGCGACGGCGGCGCGCCGGCGATCGGCGCGAGCGTGCGGCCGGCATCGTCGACGCGCGGGATCGACCCGAGCAGGCCGATCGTGTAGGGCATCCGTGGGCGCGCGTAGACGTCGTCGACGGGCCCGCTCTCGACGATCCGCCCGGCGTACATGACCGCGACGCGGTCGGCGAGGCCGGCGGCGACGCCGAGATCGTGGGTGATCGCGAGCATCGCGGCGCCGGTCGCCTCGCGCGCGACGCGCAGCACGTCGAGCACCTGCGCCTGGATCGTGACGTCGAGCGCCGCCGTCGGCTCGTCGGCGACGATGACGTCGGGGTCGTTGGCGATCGCCATCGCGATCATCACGCGCTGGCGCATCCCGCCGGAGAGCTCGTGCGGGAACGCGCGCGAGCGCTCGCCGGCGCGCGCGACGCCGACGAGCTCGAGCAGCTCGACGGCGCGCGCCCGTGCCGCCCGCCTGGAGACGTCGCGGTGCGCGCGCACCGCCTCGGCGACCTGCTCGCCGACGGCGAGGACCGGCGTCAGCGCCGACTGCGCGTCCTGGAACACCATCGAGATCGCGCGCCCGCGGACGCGCGACAGCGCGGCATCGTCGAGCCCGAGCAGCTCGAGGCCGCCGAGCCGCACCGAGCCGCCCACCTCGGCGGCGGGCGCCAGCAGCCCCATGACGGCGAGCGCCGCCGCCGACTTGCCCGCGCCCGACTCCCCGACGATCGCGAGCACCTCGCCGCGGCGAAGCTCGAGGCTCAGCCCGCGCACCGCGCGCACCCCACCGGGGAACGTCACGTGCAGCTCGTCGACCTGCAGCAGCGGCGTGGTCACCGCGAGCCTCCCGACGACGGGTCGAGCGCGTCGCGCAGGCCGTCGCCGACGAGGTTGACCGCCAGGACGATGAGCACGAGCGCGCCGCCCGGGAAGGCGAACAGCCACGGGTGCGTCACCGCGGAGCGCGTGCCGTCGGAGATGATCGTGCCGAGCGAGACGTCGGGCGGCTGCACGCCGAAGCCGAAGTACGACAGGCCGGTCTCGGCGATGATGGCCGCGCTCACGTTGATCGTCGCGTCGATGATGAGCAGCGAGGAGACGTTCGGCAGGATGTGGCGGAAGACGATCGTGGGCGCCGGCACGCCCATGTAGCGCGCGGCGATCACATATTCGCGCTCGCGCAGCGACAGCGTCATGCCGCGCACGATCCGCGCGGTGACCATCCACAGGAACGCGGCGAGCAGCACGACGAGCAGCAGCCAGCTCCCGCCCCGGAACGCCGGCGACAGGATCGCGACGATCAGAAACGCCGGCAGCACGAGCAGCAGGTCGACGAGCCACATCAGCACGCGCTCGACCCGTCCGCCGAAGTAGCCCGCGAACGCGCCGACGATCGCGGCGATGGCGGTCGAGACCACCGCGACGAGCAGGCCGATGATCAGCGACTTCTGCATGCCCCGCAGCGTCAGGGCGAAGACGTCGCCGCCCGTCTGCGTCGTGCCGAACGGGTGCTCGGCCGACGGCCCCAGCAGGAACGCGTCGAAGTCGCGGTCGGCGTGGCTCCACGGCGACAGGTGGGGGCCGACGAACGCAAGCGCGAACAGCGCGGCGAGCACGGCGAGCCCGACGAGCGCCAGGCGCCGGGCGGCGAAGCGGCGCGCGACGACGCGCCAGCGCCCTGCGACGCGCGCGTCGCCGGGCGGCGCGGGCGGCCCACCGCCTCCGCCGGCCGGCAGCGCGGCTGCCATCGCGTCACCCGGGACCGACACGTCAACGCACCCGGACGCGAGGGTCGAGGTAGGCGTACGCCGCGTCGGACAGCAGCCCGGCGATCAGCACGAGCACGGCCGCGACGCAGGTGACCGCGGCGACGGCGTTGACGTCCTGGCGCGTCACCGAGTCCACGAACCACGCGCCCATGCCGTGCCAGCCGAAGATCTTCTCCGTGAACGTCGCCCCGACGAGCAGCAGCCCGAGGTCGTAGGCGAGCAACGTCACGGTCGGGATCAGCGCCGCGCGCAGCGCGTGGCGCCGGAGCGCCGTCCGCCGGCGCAGCCCCTTGGCCCGGGCCGTGCGCACGAAGTCGGACTCCAGGACGTCGAGCATCGCGTTGCGCTGGTAGCGGCTGAAGATCGCGATCTGCGCCAGGATCAGCGTCAGGCTCGGCAGCACGAGGTGCCGGAGGCGATCGCCGAGCTGCGCGAGCGTCCCGCCCTCGAGGCCCGGCGTGAACTCCCCGGTGTAGAGCAGGACGCGTGCGCCGACCGCGTCGTTGAACGCCACGGCGGCGATCTGCAGCAGCACCGCGAGGACGAACACCGGCGTCGCCAGGATCACGAAGGAGCCGATCGTCAGCGCATGGTCGGGGAGCCGGTGCCGGCGGGTCGCGCTCCAGGCGCCGGCGAGGATCCCGAGCGCCGCGCCGACGATCGTCGCGACGAGCAGCAGCCGCAGGCTGACGCCGATCCGCCGCCCGAGCTCGGCGTTGACCGACGCCCCGTCCCACGTCCGGCCGAAGTCGCCCTGCAGCACGCCGCCCGCCCAGCGCGCGTAGCGCTCGAGCAGCGGCGTCTTGTCGTTGAGGTTGAGGTCCTCCAGGCGCTGGTCGACGACCTGCGGCGGCGGCGCCGGGCTGCGTCCCTCGTAGTTGCTGCGAGGGTCGAGGCTCACCGCCGCCAGGACGAACGCGAGGCTCGCCGCCATGCCGACGAGCACGAGCCAGCCGAGCAGCCGGCGGGACAGGTAGCGCAGCATCGCGGCCCCACGATGGCACGTGGACGGCCCGCCGCGTCGCCGCGGCGCCGGTGCCCCGCTACGCCCGAATCCGGACCGGTGCGCCGAGCGGGATGTGCGCGAGCAGCCAGCGCATGTCGCGGTCGCCGGCGCGCAGGCAGCCGCTGCTGGCGGCCGTGCCGAGCGTCGAGTCGTCCGGCGTGCCGTGGATCGCCAGGCGGTCGCCGCCGCCCCAGCCCTGCGGCACGTTCGGCTGACGGCCGGACAGCGCGAGCGCGCAGCAGCCGTACGGGCTGCGCCCGCCGCTGATGCGCAGCAGGTCGGTCACCGCGAAGCGGCCCGTCGGCGTCGGAGAGCCCGGGCGGCCGATCGCGACGGTGACGCGACGCACGACGCGGCCGTCGCGGCGGACGACGAGCCGGCGCTCGGACAGGTCGACGTGCAGCGTGTAGGGCTCCCACAGCAGCGTCGCGCTGTCGGCCGGGATCCATCCCGCGCGGGAGTTGGGCATGTGGTGCGACAGGACGCCGAGCCAGCGGCCGCGGCGCGCGACGACCGCCATCACCCGCTCGGAGCCGAAGCCGGTGCGCGTGCCGAGCGTGCGGACCACGGGCCCGCCCGGCCGCGCGCGAAGCTGCGTGCGGCGATGCAGCTGCGCGCCGACCGCCCGGCCGAGGCCGAGCTGCGGCGTGGGCGCCGCGCGCCGGGCCTCGCGCGGCGGCGCCGGCGGCGCGGCGGCGCGCGGCCGCGGCGGCGCGTCGTCGCCGGCGGTCGCCAGCAGCACGCCGGCGACGACGCCGGCGCAGGCGAGCGCCGCGAGGGCGCCGGCCAAGCGCCGTCGCGTCACGCCTCGACGAGCGCCTTGAGTCGCGCCCGCGCCTCGGGGAGCTTCAGCCGCGCCAGCAGCTCGTCGGCGAGCGCGAGGTAGTCCGCGCCGAGGTCCGGCCGGTGGTCGAGGATCGAGATCGCGCGCTCGGCGGCGTCGGCGTACGCGATCGACTGGCGGATCGTCGTGTCGAGCAGCTTGTCGCCGACGTGCTCGCGCAGCGTCCCATAGGCCTCGCGGCTGTGGCGCGTGCGCATGTCGGCGATGTTGAACACGACGCCGAGCCAGCCCAAGTCGGGGTTGAGGCCGTCGCGGGCGAGGTCGATGACCTCGAGCGCCTGCTCGACGCCCTGCAGCGCGAAGTACTGCGCCTCCGTCGTGACGAGCGCCTCGTCGGCGGCCACGAGGGCGTTGACGGTCAGCAGGCCGAGCGTCGGCGGGCAGTCGAGCAGCACGAGGTCGTAGTCGTCCGTCAGCGGCCTGAGCGCGCGCCGCAGCGTCAGCTCGCGTCCCATCTTGCCGGCGAGCGCGAGCTCCGCCTCGGCGAGCGAGAGGTTCGCCGGGATGACGTCGTCGTGCACGGCATCGCTCGCCTGCGCTCGGCCGGTGAGCACGTCGGCGATCGTCGGCTCGGCGTCGGGCGCGACGTCGAAGTAGTCCGACAGGTTGCCCTGCGGGTCGAGGTCCACCGCCAGGACGCTCAGCCCGATGCGGCCGAAGACGTCGGTGAGCGACCGGACGGTCGTCGTCTTGCCGGTGCCGCCCTTCTGCGAGAGGACTGCGATCGTCGTGGCGCCCAAGGGGCGCGGATGCTACTCGGCGGGCAGCGCGCCGGCCGCGGCTTCGGCGACCTGGCCGGTGAGGTCGGCAAAGCGCAGGCGGTAGCGGCCGATGACGATCTCGTCGCCGTCGCCGAGCGTCTGCGAGACGACGCGTTCGCCGTTGACGAAGACGCCGTTGAGGCTGCGGTCGTCGAGCACGCGGACCCCGTCGGCCTCGGCGACGAGCACGGCGTGCCGGCGCGAGACCGTCGGGTCCTCGAAGCGCAGGTCCGCCGACAGGCTGCGGCCGATGCGCATGCTCGTGGCGCTCATGCGCACCGTGCGGACGCTGTCGCCGTCCTGGAAGATGAGATAGCGGCCCGGCTGCTCGATGCCGTCGCGGGCGGCGATCAGCCGCTCCTCGCCGCCGGGCGCGGGGGCGTCGCTGCCGGTGCGCTTGAAGCGGGCCGTGCCCGAGAACAGCGATTCGCGCGTGAAGCTGGCGCCGCCGCAGCCGGGGCACGACGGGAGCACGTCGGCGGTCGCCATCGTGATGACGTGCCCGCAGATCTCACAGCGAAACGAGCCGGTCCCGGCGAGCGTTCCCGACGTGAGTGACTCCATGCCCGACACTTCCTTTCGCCAGCACTGCAGGGGTGGACCGCCGGCTGCGTCTCAGCTTGTGCGGAATATAACGATCGCGTCAAGTCCCCCGGACCCGACGGCCGCCGCCGACGCACGCCTTCGACAAATCGTCGTCCGGTGCCTAAACGGGCGCTCAAGGGCGGCGAAGGAACTTCCTCGGGCGCGGCGAAAGGGCGGCCGATGGCGCGCCCCGTCTCGGCGATCGACGAGCAGGACCTCGAGCGCGCGCTGCTGCGCAAGAGCGTTGGCACGCTGGCGGACGACCGCGACCGCTGCGCGGACTGCGGCCGGACGCCGCTCATCGGCGAGACGCTGCACCGCTACGCCGGCGGCGCGACGGTCTGCGAGCTGTGCCGCCCGCTGCGACGCGGCGCGCCCGACGTCAGCGAGCCGGTGCGCCACGGGGAGCACGGGCAGACGGTGCGCATCCACCGGCTGTAGGTAGATTCCGGGCCCGATGGAGCCCGTCGAGCTGACGACAACGATCGCCGCGCCGCGCGAGACGGTGTTCGAGTACCTCGCCGACGTCGCCAACCACAGCGAGTTCACCGACCACTGCCTCGTCGACTGGCACCTCACGCGCGAGGACTCCTACGGCCGCGGAGCCGGCGCGCGCTTCCGCGTCAAGTCGCGCTTCGACCGCTTCTCCTACGGCGACATCACGCTCGCGGAGGTCGAGCCGCCCGAGCGGATCCTCGCGACGGGGCGCGCCGGCCGCTTCAACCGCATCCGCACGCGCACGGAGTGGACGCTCGAGGAGACCGGCGACGGCCGCACGCACGTGACGTTCACGACGCAGGCCGAGCCGGCGACGGCCTCCGATCGCCTCATGGAGAAGCTGCTGGGCGTCCGCGCCGCCAGAACGCGCTGCTACCGGCGGGCGCTGGAGCGCCTGCGGGCGATCCTCGAGGCCGGTGAGCAGCGCGGCAGCCGCGTCACGCTGTCGGGCGGTGCACGCAAGCCCGCCACCGGCTTCAGGCTGTAGATTCTCCGCCTTCGTGCCACGCCTGCGCCGTCCGCTCGCCGTGCTCGCCGTGCTGCTCGTCAGCGGCGGCCTGAGCGCCTGCGGCACGCACCTCGACGAGGACGCGCGCGTCGTGCGCGCGCACACGGAGGGCATCTACCTTCCCGTCGGCAACCTCAAGTACCAGGTCCAGGGCTCGCGCCAGCTCAACCCCCACGACGTCCAGGACCGCAACTTCCTCGTCGGGATCCCGGAGGAGGAGCGCACGCTGGAGCCCGGTGAGGTCTGGTTCGGCGTCTTTCTGCGCGTCGAGAACGAGCACGACGAGCCGCTGACGCCGGCGCACGAGGTCAAGATCAAGGACACGCAGGACGACGAGTTCGAGCCGATCGAGCTCGCGGACAACCCGTTCGCCTACGACCCGACGCAGCCGATCCCGCCGCACGAGGTGCTGCCGCTGGCCGACAGCCCCGCCTACGACACGCCGCTGCGCGGGGCGCTCGTGCTCTTCAAGCTGACGCTCGAGGCGCTCGCCAACCGGCCGCTCGAGCTCGAGATCGAGAGCCCCCGCCCGCCGCCCCAGACGGGCATCATCGACCTCGACGTGTAACGCGCCTCAGCGCGTGGCCCGCAGGCCCGCGACGAGCACGTCCCTGGCGACCGGTGCGGCCGTCGTGCCGCCGGCGCCGGCCTCGACGAGCAGCACGCCGACGGCGACGCGCGGCGCCGACGCCGGCGCGTAGGCGGCGAACCAGGCGTCGGTGTCGGTCGGATCGTCGGGCGCCGGCGCGGGACAGTCGGCGCCGGGCGCGCAGCTCGGCCGGCTCGTGTCGCGCAGCTCGGCGGTCCCGGTCTTGCCGGCGACGCGGACGCCCTCGATGCGCGCCGCCGTGCCGGTGCCCTCCCGCACGACGGCCTCCATGTAGCGCCCGACGAGCCGCGCGGTCGACGCCGGGATGGCCTGCCGTGAGCGCGGCCGGGCGCCGCGCTCGAGCGTGAGCTCGGGCCGGCGCCCGCGCGCGGCGATCGTCGCCGCGACCCACGCCATCTGCAGCGCGGTCGCCTGCACCCGGCCCTGGCCGATCGCCGACGAGCCGACGGCGAGGTCGTCGCCGATCTCGTCCGCCGGCGGGATCGTGCTCGTGGCGGCGCCGGGGATGCCGGGATGCTCGTTGAAGCCGAAGGCCTCCGCCGCCTGCACGAGCCGCTCGGCGCCCAGCCGCGCGCCGAGCGGCGCGAAGACCGAGTTGCACGAGTGCGCGAACGACGCTCGCAGCGAGCCGCCGCACGACTCGCCGTTGGCGTTCTCGAGGCGTACGCCCTCGATCGTCGCGGCCGTCTCGACGGGATACGTCGACTGCGGGCCGGCCAGCCGCGCCTGCAGCACGCCGGCGAGCGTGATGATCTTGAACGTCGAGCCGGGCGGCTGCAGCCCCGAGAACGCCACGCCGGCGAGAGCCAGGATCTCGCCGGTGTCCGGCCGCAGCGCGGCGACGCCGCCGAGGTAGGCGGCCTTCGCCTGGACCGCGGCGCGCTGGACGTCGAGGTCGATCGACGTGCGCACCGCGGTCGCCGGACGAGGGACGCTGCGCGCGAGGACGCGGTCGCCGGCGCGCAGCTCGCCGCCCGGGCGGCCGGCGAGGCGCTCGTCGAACACGCGCTCGAGGCCCGAGACGCCGACCTGCGCGTCGCCGGGGAAGCCGAGCGCGCGCAGCCGCTCCGCGCGCTCCGCAGGGATCGGTCCGAGCTCGCCGACGATCGAGCTTGCGACCTCGGCTCCCGCCGCCGCGCGCGCGCCGCGCGCCAGCGGCGTCCCGTCGCTCGCCAGGATGGCGGCTCGCCGCGGCAGCCGCACGCGGCGCGTGAGGCGCTCGCCGCGGTCGACGCCGGGGAACGCCAGCCGCCGCGACCAGTCGATCCGCGCGTCGTCGCCCTCGCCCGCGAACGGCAGGCGCAGCGTCGCGCGCACGCGCCCGAAGACGCGCGTCGCGACCGTCATCGGCACGCTCACGACGCCGTCGCGCGGCTCGGACGCCACGCCGGCGCGCACGGCCACGGCCGTCGCCGTCGCCGCCGCCGAGCGGTGCGCGGCGATGAACCGGCTCAGCGGCATCGCGCGCCGGTCGGCCGTCGTCAGCTCGGAGTGCATGGCCGGCAGGTCGCCGCGCGCCCAGGCGGTCACGTAGCGCTCGGCGCGCGCCTGCTCGGCCGGCGGGCCCGCCGTGAGCAGCAGCACGCCGCCGACGACGACGACCGCGCCACCCGCCGCCAGGCTTGCGAAGATCACCGTCCGGGCAGGACGCGACCGGCGCGCGGGTGGCGAGAGAAGCGGCTGCATGGCTTCGAACTATGGCCAGCGCGCGGATGGCACCGCGCCTGCATCGACACCATGACGCCGATCGACTTCATCATCATCGCCTTCGCGGCGCTGTTCGCGTTCATCGGATTCCAGCGCGGGTTCCTCATCGGGATGCTGTCGCTGGCGGGCTTCGCCGCCGGCGCCTACCTCGGCACGCGCTTCGGGCCGCAGCTGCTCGCCGAGGGCAACCAGTCGCCGTTCGCGCCGCTGTTCGGGCTGCTCGGCGCGCTGCTGGGCGGGACGATCATGTCGGCGGGCGCCGAGGGGATCGCCGGCGCCATGACGGCGGGCATCGTCTCGCCCGCGGCGCGTGCGATCGACGGCCTGCTCGGCGGCGTCCTGGCGATCGCGCTGGCGCTCGGCATCGCCTGGCTGCTGAGCGTCATCGTGCTGCAGACGCCGGGCGTCCGCGAGTACCGCCGCGAGATCCAGCGGTCCGTCATCCTCAAGGAGCTGAACGCCGTCCTGCCCGCCGACAGCGTCCTCAAGGCGCTCGCGCGCTTCGACCCGTTTCCGCGCATCGACGGGCCCGAGCTCGACGTCGGGCGGCCGCGCGAGCGCGTCGCACGCGACCCCGACGTCCAGGCGGCGGGCAACTCGGTCGTGCAGGTCCTCGGCAACTCCTGCGGCCTGCGGGTGTCCGGGTCGGGCTGGGTGGCGCAGCCCGGCGTCGTCGTCACGAACGCGCACGTCGTCGCCGGCCAGGACTCCGGCGACACCGCCGTTCGCCCGCGCAACACCAACGGGCGGCTCGACGCCACCGTGATCGGCTTCGACTCGCGCAACGACGTCGCCATCCTGCGCGTCCCCGGCCTGGATGCGCGCCCGCTGCCGTTCTCGCGCGAGGTGCGCGTCAGCGAGCCCGGCGCGGTGCTCGGCTACCCGCTCAGCGGGCCGTTCGAGATCCGCGCCGCCCGCATCGGCGCCACGCGCAGCGTCGTGACGCAGGACGCCTACGGTCGGCGCGCCGTCCGGCGCAGGATCACGGCGTTCCGCGCGAACGTCCAGCCGGGCAACTCCGGCGGGCCGATCGTCGACGTCGCCGGCCGCGTGTCGGCGACCGTCTTCTCCAAGAGCGTCGGCGGCGGTCCCGAGGGCGGCTTCGCGGTCCCCAACGACATCGTCCGCGACGCGCTGGACGGCGCCTCCGACCCCGTCGGCACCGGGCCCTGCGCTCGCTGACCGCGCCGCCCACGGCGGCCTGGCGGTGCGGTCGGTCCGCCGGATGACGCTACGCTGCCGCCGATGTCCAAGACACTCGTCATCGCCGAGAAGCCGTCCGTCGGGCGCGACCTCGCGCGCGTCCTGCCCGGGCCGTTCGCCAAGCACGAGGGCTACCTCGAGGGGCCCGAGCACGTGCTGACGTGGGCGGTCGGGCACCTCGTCCAGCTCGCCGAGCCCGACGAGTACGACGTCAAGTACAAGAAGTGGCGGATGGCCGACCTGCCGATCGTGCCCGACAAGTTCAAGCTCGTCGTGCGCGACGAGCGCTCCAAGAAGCAGATGTCGGTCGTCACGCAGCTGCTGCGCCGCGACGACGTCGAGCACGTCATCAACGCCTGCGACGCCGGCCGCGAGGGCGAGCTGATCTTCGCCTACCTCTACGAGAAGGCGGGCTCGAAGAAGCCGGTGCAGCGGCTGTGGCTGTCGTCGATGACGAAGGACGCGATGCGGCGGGCGTTCGCCGAGCTGCGCCCGGCGTCGGAGTTCGCAGAGCTCGAGGCGGCCGCGCGCTCGCGGTCGGAGTCCGACTGGATCGTCGGCATGAACGCCACTCGCGCGGCGACGATCCGCCTGCGCTCGTCGTTCGACGGCGCCGTCTCGCTCGGCCGCGTGCAGACGCCGACGCTCGCGATCCTCACCCGCCGCGAGGAGGAGATCCGCGCCTTCAGGCCCGAGCCGTACTGGCTCGTCGACGCGCTGTTCGCCGCGCCCGCGGAGCGCCTGTACGAGGGCCGCTACCACGACGGCGCGCGCCCGCGCCTGCCGTCCGCCGAGCAGGCCGACGCGATCGTCGCCGCCGTCCGCGGCCGGACCGGCGAGATCAGCGAGCTCGAGACGCGCAAGCGCAAGGAGCGCGCCCCGCTGCTCTACGACCTCACGTCGCTGCAGCGCGATGCGAACACGCGGTTCGGGTTCACCGCCAGACGCACGCTCGCGGCGGCGCAGCGCTGCTACGAGGAGCACAAGGTGCTGACGTACCCCAGGACGAGCTCGCGCTACCTCACGAGCGACATGGTGGGCGAGCTGAAGCAGATCGCCGGCCACGTCGGCGCGGCCGCGCGCGACCTGCAGTCGGCGGCCGCCTACGTCCAGGGCCTGGACATGCTCCCGCTGGCGCGCGTCGTCGCCGACGACCGCGTCGGCGACCACCACGCGATCATCCCGACGAACTCGACCCACGCGGTCGGTCGCCTCTCCGACGACGACCGGCGCATCTACGACCTCGTCGCGCGCCGCTTCCTGGCGGTCTTCCATCCCGACGCCGTCTTCGAGAACACGAAGGTCTCGACGGTCGTCGCCGGCCACGTCTTCCGCACCCGCGGCAAGGTGCTGCTCGTTGCCGGCTGGCGCGGCGTCTACGGCGAGCTCGCCGAGGGCGGGGACGGCGCCGACGAGGACGACGAGGGGCGCGACCAGCAGCTGCCCAAGCTCGAGCGGGGGGAGCACGTCGAGACGCGCGACGTCACCGCTGCCGAGAAGGAGACCAAGCCGCCGCGGCGCTACTCCGACGCGTCGCTGCTGGCGGCGATGGAGACCGCCGGCAAGCTCGTCGACGACGAGGAGCTGCGCGAGGCGATGAAGGACTCCGGCATCGGCACCCCCGCGACGCGCGCATCGATCATCGAGCGGCTCATCGACGTCGGCTACGTCGAGCGCGACGGCCGCTCGCTCGTCGCGACGGAGAAGGGGCTGAACGTCATCCGCCTGCTCGGCGACCACCCGCTGACGTCGCCGTCGCTGACCGGCGACTGGGAGCAGCGCCTCGGCAGGATCGAGCGCGGCGAGGAGCCCCGCAAGCGCTTCATGTCGGACATCGCCGGCTTCGCCGAGGCGACCGTGCACGACCTCGACGCCAAGCTCAAGGACGTGCGGATCCCGCGGGCGAACCTCGGGCCGTGCCCGATCTGCGGCCGCGACATCGTCGAGAACCGCAAGGGCTTCTCGTGCTGGTCGCGCGAGGACCCCGGGTGCGGCTTCGTCATCTGGAAGTCGAAGGCCGGCAAGACGCTGCCGATCGCCGTCGCGAAGGAGCTCATCGCGACGGGGCGGACGGCAAAGCCGGTGACCGGCTTCAAGGGCCGCAGCGGTCGCTCGTTCCGCGCGCGGCTGGCGCTGCAGCAGAGCGAGGAGGGCAAGTGGCGGGTGGAGTTCGATGAGCCGTGGGCGCGCGACGGCGCGAAGGTCGATCCGGCGGCGGACGGCGACGGGGACGCCGAGCAGGCGCCGGCGGCCGAGGCCGCGGCCTAGCCGCGGCGGACCGAGGGTCGCGCGGCCGTGGTGACGGCCGGCCGCGTCGTCACGCTGCTCGTGGTGGTCGCGATCGTCGCGGGCGGGGTGTGGGTTCAGCGCGCCCTGGACGAGACCCGGGCGCAACCGCCGGCGGGCACGACGGCGCAGCACGCGGCCACGACGTCGCTGCCGCCGGCGACCGCCCTGCAGACGCCGCCGCCGCAGGCCGAGGTCGGGCCGCTGCCCGAGCCGGCGGGCGCGTCGCGCGTCGACCTCGGCCGGCCGTCGCTGCTGACGGAGCGCCTGCGACCGGCGCCGCGCGCCGGGCTGGCGTTCGACTTCGCGGACGGCCGCGTCCTGTGGCGGCGCGGGGCGACGCGCCGGCATCCGATCGCGAGCCTGACGAAGCTCATGACCGCGCTGCTCGCGGTCGAGCGCTTCGGGCCGCACGACCTCGTTCGCATCCCGCGCCGCGCCGACAGCATCGGCGGCTCGCGGATGGGTGGGCTGCGGCCCGGGCGCCGCGTGCGGGCGGAGGTGCTGCTCGAGGGGCTGCTCATCTCCTCGGGCAACGACGCCGCGGTGACGCTCGCGATCGCCGGAGCGGGCTCGGAGCGCGCGTGGGTCGCGCTGATGAACCGCCGCGCGAAGCTCCTGGGGCTGAGGTGCACGCGCTTCGTCGACTCGCACGGGCTCGCCCCGGGCGACCTGTCGTGCGCGGCGGACGTCGCCGCGCTCGCGATGCGCGCGGTCGCGGAGCCGCGGATCGCACGGATCGCGCGGCGGCGTTACGCGCGCGTCTGGCCCGGCGCGGGGCGCAAGCTCACGCTGCGCACGACGAACCACCTCGTGCGCGAGCGCTATCCGGGCGCCATCGGGCTGAAGACCGGCTACACGAGCCTCGCCGGCTTCTGCCTCGTCGCGGTCGTCGAGCGCGGCGACCGCCGGATCGGGATCGTGCTGCTGGGGTCGCGCAACACGTGGGCCGACGCGCGGCGGCTCACGCGCGCGGCCGTGCGCGCCGGCGCACTGCCCGCAGCCGTGTGACACGTGCCCGGCCCGCGCGTAGTGTCACCGACGACCGCGACGGGAGGGCAGCGATGACGGCGACGATCCGGATGACGGCCATGGCAGTCGCGCTCGCCGCGGCGCTGGCGCCGGCGGCGGCGCTCGCGGGCCCGGCCGCGGAGCCGGCGGCCGCGAGCGCGCGAGCCCGGACGGCGTCGGCGCTGCCGGCGTTCTCCTCCTGCGGGGAGCTCGTGCGCTACGCGCGGCGCAACGCCCGGCGCACCGGCGGTCGCACGGGCGTCCCGACGCGCGCCGGCGTCGTCGTGGCGCAGACGCTCGGCGCTCCGATGCCCCAGGTGGCCGTCGACGGGCGCCCTGCGCCGGCGGCGACGGAGAGCCCGCAGCGCCTCCCCGCGGCCCCGTTCTCGCAGACGAACGTCCAGGAGGCGGGCGTCGACGAGCCCGACATCGTCAAGACGGACGGCCGCCGCGTCTTCGCGATCGCCGGCGGCGTGCTGCGCGCGCTGGACGCCTCCGGCGACCTCCCGCGCCTCGTCGGATCGCTGGGACTGGGCGCCGCGGCCGCGCACGAGCTGTTCGTCCGCGGCGACCGCGCGCTCATCGTGAGCACGCCGCACGGCGCCGTCGACCTCTTCGCCGGCGCGCCGCGCGTCGTCCTGACCGAGGTCGACGTCGCGGACCCGACGGCGATGACCGTGCGGCGCACGATGACGCTCGACGGCGCGCTCGTCGACGCCCGCATGACCGCCGCCACGGCGCGGGTCGTCGTCGCCTCGTCGCCGGCCCCGCTGCGCCCGGCCGCGATCGAGCGCAGCGGCGTGCGCCGCTGGGTGCCGCGCACCGTGCTGCGCAGCCGGCTCTCCGGCCGCACCTTCCGCCGCTCCGTCGTGGCCTGCGACGACGTGCGCCGCCCGCGCAGGTTCTCCGGGCTGGACCTGCTGACGGTCCTCACGATCGACCTCGACCGCGGGCTCTTCGACGTCGACCGCGACGCGATCATGGCCGGTGCCCAGACGGTCTACGCGTCGCCGTCCAGCCTGTACGTCGCAAGCCGGCGCCACCGGCCGGCGGTCGAGGCCGGCCGCGCGGTGCCGGACGGCGTGCGCACGGAGATCCACCGCTTCGACGCCTCGCGGGCCGGCGCGACCGCCTACGCCGCCAGCGGCACGGTGGCGGGCTTCGTGCTCAACCAGTACTCGCTGTCGGAGCACGACGGGGTGCTGCGCGTCGCATCGACGGAGATGGCGCCGTGGATCGGCGGGGCGCGGCGCGGCGACAGCGAGAGCTTCGTGACCGTCCTCGCGCAGCGCGGCGCGTGGCTGGCGCGGGTCGGGCGCGTCGGCGGGCTCGGCCGCGGCGAGCGCATCTACGCCGTCCGCTTCGCCGGCGACCGCGGCTACGTCGTGACGTTCCGCGAGATCGACCCGCTCTACACGCTCGACCTGTCGAACCCCGCGGCGCCGCGCGTCCTCGGCGAGCTGAAGATCAGCGGCTACTCGGCCTACCTGCACCCGATCTCCGACACGCTGCTGCTCGGGATCGGCCAGGACGTCGGCGACGGCCGCGCGCTGGGCACGCAGCTGTCGCTGTTCGACGTCTCCGACCCGCGCAGCCCCGTGCGCCGCGCGGTGGCGTCGCTCGGCGACGGCTCGTCGTCGGAGGCCGAGGTCGACCCGCACGCGTTCCTGTTCTGGCAGCCCGCGGGCCTCGCCGTCGTCCCGCTGCGGGTCTTCGGCGCGAGCGGCGAGTTCACCGGCGCGGTCGGCTTCCGGCTCGCGCCGGGCGCGCTCGCCGAGGCCGGGCGGATCACGCACCCGCCGGCGGCCGGGGAGACCGCGGCGCCGCCGATCGCGCGCTCGCTCGTCATCGGCGAGCGGCTGCTGACGCTGTCCCACGCCGGCCTCGCCGCGCACCGCCTCGACACGCTCGAGCCGGTCGCGTTCGCGGCGTTCCCGCAGCCGCGCTGAGCGACCGTCGCTGTCAGACGTCGGCCGCACGCGCGACCATGGTGTGGTGCCCCTGACGCTCGTCACCGGACCCGCCAATGCCGAGAAGGCGCGGGTCGTCCTCGACGCGTTCCGCGCGGCGCTCGCGCGCGGCGAGGACCCGATCCTCGTCGTGCCGACGCGGGCCGACGTCGAGCGCTACCGCGGCGAGCTCGCCGCCGGCGGCGCGGTGTTCGGCGCGCACGTCGTGCGCTTCGCGTGGCTCATCGAGGAGGCGGCGCGGCGCGCGGGCGTGGGGGGCCGGCCGCTGGGGCGGATCGCGCGCGAGCGCGTCGCGGCGTCGGCGGTCGCCGCGACGCCGCTGCGGGCGCTCGCGGGCTCGGCCGCGACCGGTGGGTTCGCGCGCGAGCTGCTGCGGCTCGTCGACGAGCTCGAGGAGCGGCGCGTGACGCCCCAGCGCCTCACCCAGGCCCTGCGCGCGTGGGCCGCCGGCGACGCCGGCCGACGCTCCTACGGCGACGAGGTCGCGTCGCTCTACGGCGCCTACCGCCGCGCGCTCGAGCGCCTCGCGCGACTCGATGCGCCGCTGTTCGCGGCCGCCGCGCTGGACGCGCTGCGCGAGCGGCCGGCCGCGTGGGGCGCGACGCCGGTGTTCCTCTACGGCTTCGACGACCTGCAGCCGCTGCAGCGCGACGCCGTCGAGACGCTCGCCGCGACCGGCGCGGCCGTCACGCTGTCGCTCGCCTACGAGCCCGGCCGGATGGCCTTCGCGGGCCGCGCGACGGCGTTCGCCGAGCTGTACCGCGAGGGCGTGCGCCACGTCGCCCTGAAGGCCCGCGCCGAGCACTACGCGCCGGCCTCACGCGACGCGCTGCACCACCTCGAGCGCGGCCTGTTCGAGCTCGCCGACGACCAGCTCTTCGACCCCGACCCCGTCGACCCGGGCGACGCGGTGACGCTCGTGCAGGGCGGTGGCGAGCGAGCCGAGCTCGAGCTCGTCGCCGCGGAGATCGCGCGGCTCGTCGCCTCCGAGGGCGTCGCCCCGGAGGAGATCGCGGTGGTCCTGCGCCGGCCGGGCGACGCGGCGGCGCTGCTGTGCGAGGTCTTCGGCGCCTTCGGCCTGCGGGTCGCGCTGCAGCGCGACGTCGCGTTCGGCGACACCGCGCTGGGGCGCGGCCTCGTCGCGCTCGTGCGCTGCGCGCTGCTCGACGCGGGCGCCGACGACCTGCTCGCGTACCTGCGGACGCCCGGGATGCTGCGCCATCCCGAGCTCGCCGATCGCCTCGAGGCGGCCGCGCGCCGGGCCGGCGCGCGCAGCGCCGACGACGCCCGGGCGCTGTGGGAGGCCGAGCGCTGGCCGCTGGACGCGATCGACCGCGTCCGCGCCGCGCACCGGCGCGGCGGCGAGGAACTGCTCGGCCGGCTGAGCGCCGAGCTGGCGGCACTGTTCGCCGCCCCGCGCAGGCGCGCCGCCGAGGTCCTCACCGGACCCGCCGCGCAGGACGCGGCGGCGCTGCGCGCGGGTCGCCGCGCGCTCGACGAGCTCGCCGCGGTCGTCGCGCGCGACCTCGCCCTCGCGCCGGCGCCCGCCGAGCTGGCGGCGCTGCTTCAGGAGCTCGAGGTGCCGGTCGGCGAGCCGCCCGCAGCGGGGCTCGTGACCGTCACCGACCCGCTGTCGTTGCGCGCGCGGCGCGTGCGCGCGCTGTTCGCCTGCGGGCTGCAGGAGGGCGGCTTTCCGGCGACGCCGCGCGCCGAGCCGTTCTTCGCCGACGGCGAGCGCGACGAGATCGCCGCCGCGTCGGGGCTGCGGCTGCGCCGGCGCGACGACCTCGGGGCGGAGCGCTACCTCTTCTACGCGACCGCCTCGCGGCCCGAGGAGCGGCTGTATCTCTGCTGGCACGAGGCCGGCGACGACGGCGAGCAGGCGGTCCCGTCGTTCTTTCTCTCCGACGTCTGCGACCTGTTCGGGCCGCAGCTGCGCGACCGGCGGCTGACGCGCGCGCTCGGCGAGGTCGGGTGGCCCGCCGGCGGGGCGCCGACCGAGCGCGAGCGGCTGCGCGCGCAGGCGGCCGCCGGACCTCGCCATCGCGAGGCGCCGATCGCACCGCTGAGCGATCCCGCGCTGCTCGCCGAGCTGCGCGACCGCCCGGCGTGGTCGGCGTCCGGCGTCGAGCTGTGGGCCGGCTGCCCGGTGCGGTGGTTCGTCGAGCGCCGGCTGGATCCCGAGGGCCTGCAGCCCGATCCCGAGCTCATGCTGCGCGGCGCGCTCGCCCATGCCGTGCTCGAGGCGACGCTGCGCGGGCTCGTCGAGCAGGCCGGCAGCGCCCGCGTCACGCCGGCGACGCTCGCGCTCGCGATCGGCCTCGCCGACGCGGCGCTGGACCGCTGCGCCGGCACCGTCGAGTTCCGGATCTCGGCGGACCCGCGCCGCCAACGCGCGCTCGCCCACCGGCTGCGCTCCGACGTGCGGCGCTACCTCGAGCACGCCGCCGCCGAGCAGTCGCCGCTCGCGCCCGAGCTGCTGGAGGTGGCGTTCGGGGCGTCCGGCGGCGCGCATCCGCCGCTGTCGCTGGGCGACGGCGTCGCGCTCAGCGGGCGCATCGACCGCATCGACGTCGGCGCCGGCGGCGAGGCGCTGGTGCTCGACTACAAGGGCCGCAACGTCGTCGAGTCGGCCGGCTGGCGCAGGGAGCGCAAGTTCCAGGTCGCGCTGTACATCGTCGCCGCGCGCGAGCTGCTCGGGCTCGAGCCGATCGGCGGCCTCTACCAGCCGCTCGGCGGCAAGGACCAGCGCGCGCGCGGGCTCGTGCTCGCCGACGCCGACCCCGGCCTCGACGTCGTGCGCAACGACCGGCGGCCGCGCGAGGAGTTCGACGCGATCGTCGACGGGGTGCTCGAGGACGTGCGGCGCGCCGTCGGCGAGCTGCGCGCCGGGGCGCTCGAGCCACGCCCGCAGAGCTGCGCGTGGAACGGCGCCGGCTGCTCGTATCCGACGATCTGCCGCTGCGAGGCGGCGTAGCGAGCATGAGCGCGACGCTCCTGGGCCCCGCCGGCCGCGCCTTCACCGTCGAGCAGTCGGCGGCGATCCGCGCCCGCGAGGGCTCGCTGCTGCTCGAGGCCAACGCCGGCAGCGGCAAGACGTCCGTGCTCGTCGAGCGCTTCGTGCGCTCGGTGCTCGAGGATGGCGTGCGGCCGTCGCGGATCCTCGCGATCACGTTCACCGAGCGGGCGGCCGGCGAGCTGCGCGCCCGCGTGCGCGAGCGCTTCGTCGAGCTCGGCCGGCGCGACGAGGCGCGCGAGACGGAGGCCGCCTGGATCTCCACGATCCACGGCTTCTGCGCCCGTGTGCTGCGCGCCCATGCGATCCCGGCGGGGCTCGACCCGGCCTTCGCGATCCTCGACGAGGCCGCCGCCCGCGCGCTGCGCGATCGCGCCTGGGACGCGGCGCTCGGGCGCTGGCTGGACGGCCCCGACGGCGCGGCCGCGCTCGACCTCGTCGCCGCCTACGACAGCGATCGGCTGCGGCGGATGGTCGCCGGCGCGCACGACGCCCTGCGCAGCGCCGGCCAGACGCGACCGCGGCTGCCGCGGCCGCCCGCGCCGGCCTCGTCCGCCGAGCTGCGCGCCGAGCTCGGGGCCGCCGCGTCGGCGGCGGCCGCCGAGCTGGCCGGCGCGGGCGACGGCCGGCGCGTCGCCGAGGCACGCGCGCGGCTGGACCGCTGCCTGGAGCTGCTCGGCGGCGACGAGCAGGAGCCGGCGCTCGCCGGGCTGGCGGTGGGCAGCGCGGCCGGCGCGCTGCGAAGCGACGCCTGCGAGCGCTACCGGGCGGCGCTCGAGCGCTACGCCGCCGCCTGCCGCGACCGCCGCGCCGCCGCGGCCGTCGCGCTGCTCGACGACCTGCTGGCGCTCTACGCCGGCGCCTATGCCGACGCCAAGCGCGCGCGAGCCGCGCTGGACTTCGACGACCTCGAGCTGCTGGCGCGCGACTTGCTGGCGGGCGCGCCGCGGCTCGCGCGCTCCTACGCCGAGCGCTTCGATCGCGTCATGGTCGACGAGTTCCAGGACTCCAACCCGCGCCAGCTCGAGCTCTTCGAGGCGCTCGAGCGCGACGACCTCTTCGTCGTCGGCGACGAGCACCAGTCGATCTACGGCTTCCGCAACGCCGACGTCGAGGTCTTCCGCGGCCGCCGCGCGGCGCTCGCCGCCGACCGCCGGGTCGCCACGCTCGCGACGAACTTCCGCAGCCGCGGGCCGATCCTCGACACGGTCAACGCCGCGTTCGCCCCGCTCCTCGGGCCCGGCTTCGTGGCGCTGCGCGAGGGCCGCGAGGACGACGGCGGCGCGCCGGGGCCGCTCGTCGAGCTGCTGCTCACCGACCAGGCCGCGTGGGAGGACGACGGCGTGGAGCTCGGCGAGCTGCCCGGCTCGCAGCCCTGGCGCCGCGCCGAGGCGCGGCTGCTCGCGCAGCGGCTGCGCGACCTCGTCGACGCCGGGGACGCGCGCGCCGAGGACGTCGTCGTGCTGTTTCGCAGCCTCGGGGACGTGCCGGTCTTCGAGCGCGCGATCGAGGACCAGGGGCTGCTGACGCTGTCGGTCGGCGGGCGCGGCTACTGGGGCCGCCAGGTCGTGCGCGACCTCTGCGCGTGGCTGTCGGCGCTCGCCAACCCGCGCGACGAGATCGCGCTGTACGGCGTGCTCGCCTCACCGCTGGTCGGGCTGTCTTCGGACGCGCTCGCGCACGTCGCCGGCGCCGGCCGCGGCAACGCGTGGCGTGCGATCTGCGCCGGCGGCGAGCTGCGCGAGCGGCTGATCGCCCGCGACCGCGAGCGGCTGGACGTCTTCGCGGCCCGCTTCGCCGCCGAGCGCGAGCTGGCGCCGCGGCTCGGCCTCGACGAGCTGCTGCGCCGCGTCGTCGACGCGACCGGCTACGACCTGCACGTCCTGCGCCTGTCGGGCGGGCCGCGCCGCCTGGCCAACGTCCACAAGCTGCTGCGCCTCGCGGCGGCCTACGAGCGCGACCACGGCCGCGACGTGCGCGGCCTGGCCGACCTCGCCACCGCCGAGCTCGAGGCCGAGGCGCGCGAGACCGACGCGCCCGTCGAGCTCGGCGACGTCAAGGCCGTGCGCCTCATGTCGATCCACGCCGCCAAGGGCCTGGAGTTCGGGACCGTCTGCGTCGCGGACCTCGGCCGCAGGCGGCCGGGCGACGGCGACCGCGACCTGCTCGTCGACGGCGACGAGATCGGGCTGCGGCTGGTCGGCCTCGACGGCTCCAACGAGAAGGCGCTGGCCTTCGAGCGGCTGCGCGACCGCGCCCGCGAGCGCGACGCGCGCGAGGAGCGACGCGTCCTCTACGTCGCCGCGACGCGCGCCCGCGAGCGGCTGATCCTCAGCGGTGCGGCGTCTCCGGCGGCCTGGCCGAGGGAGGGGCCGGCGGCGCCGCCGCTGGCGTGGCTCGGCCCGGCACTGGTCGGCGGCGACCTCGGCCGCCTGCCGACGCAGGACGATCCCGTGCGCGACGTCGTCTGGGGCGACGGCGAGTTCACGGCGGCGCTGCGCTGCTCGCTCAACACGCCGGCCACGGTCGGCCGCGTGCTGCGCGCGCCGTCGCTCGCGCCGGCGGGGGCGACGCTGCCCGTCGCCCTGCCGCCGCCGGCGCTCGCGCCCGCGCCCGAGCCGCGCGCGCCGGCGCCGGCGGCGCGGACGCTGTCGTACTCGGCGCTCGCGAGCTGGAGGGCCTGCGGCTATCGCTTCTACCTCGAGCGCCTGCTGGGGCTGCCCGAGGAGCCGGCCCACGTCGGCTTCCCGGTGCCGACCGGCGCGGGCATCGACGCGCGCCTGCGCGGCACGCTCGTGCACGCGCTGCTCGAGCGCGAGGGACCCGCCGGCGCGCGCGTGGCGGCGGTAGCCGAGGCGCACGGCGCGGAGCTGTCCGAGGACCAGGCCGCCGACGTCGCCCGCCTCGCCGACGCCTTCGCCGCGTCACCGCTGGCGCGGCGGATCGCCCGCGCGCGCAGCGTCCGCCGCGAGCACGGCTTCGCCGTCGCGCTCGGCCCGACGCTGCTGACCGGCGTCGTCGACGTGCTCGCGCACGAGCGCGGCGGGGGCCAGCTCGTCGTCGACTACAAGACCGACGACGTCGACGCCGGCACCGACCTCGCCGCCTATGTCGACGAGCGCTACGGCGTGCAGCGCGCGGTCTACGCGCTCGCCGCGCTGCGCGCGGGCGCTGCGCGCGTCGAAGTCGCCTACGCGTTCCTCGAGCGCTCCGACGAGCCGGTCGGCGAGCGCTTCGAGGCCGCCGACGCCGAGCGCCTGGAGGCCGAGCTGCTCGCACTGGCGGCCGGCATGCTCGCCGGCGAGTACCCGGTGACCGACAGCCCGCATCGCGAGCTGTGCCTCACGTGTCCCGGGCGCCGGGCGATGTGCTCGCACCCCGAGGAGCTGACGCTGCGCCCGCGACCGTAGGCGACGGCGGCCGCCGGCGGCTCAGCGGCTCACCGGCTCGCGCGGCGGCGCAGGGTGCTCGGCCGACGGCGGCCGGCTGGGCGGCGGCGGGCCACCGCGGCCCGCCGATCGCTCGCGGTCGAGTGCCGCGTTGAGCTCGGCGCCGAACAGGAAGGCGATGTTCGACAGGTACAGCCACAGCAGCAGGACGACGGCGCCGGCGAACGCGCCGTACGTCGCGCCGTAGCGGCCGAAGTTCGCGACGTAGAAGAAGAAGCCGACCGACGCGACGATCCAGATCAGCACGCCGGCGAGCGCGCCGGGCGAGACGGGCCGCACACGGCGCGGGTGGATGTTCGGCGCGAAGCCGAAGACGATCGCGTACATCGCGAGGACGGCGGCGACCGCGACGCCCCAGCGGGCCACGCGCCACACGTCGGCGGCCGTCTCGCCGAGGCCGATGACGTCGAACAGGTCCCTCGCCAGGCCGCCGCCGAGGAACACCGACACGAGCGCGACGATCGCGAAGACGATGACGACGAGCGTCCAGCCGAGGTCGCTGAGCTTGCGGCGCACGAAGCCGCGCGACTCCTGCACTCCGAGGACGTCGTTGAGCGCTCGGCCGGCGGCACCGAACGCGCCGGCCGCGCCGTACAGTGCGACGGCGATGCTGATGACGAGCGTGACGCTCACCGCGCCGCCCGCCGCGCGCACGAGCGTGTTCAGCGACGCCCGCAGCGCGTCGACGACCTCCGCCGGCGCGCCGCTCGAGCGCGCGTAGTCGACGGCCTTCGTGACGAGCGACTGGTCGCCGAGCAGCCCGAGCAGCGACACGCAGACGAGCAGCGCCGGGAACAGCGACATCATCGCGTAGTACGTCAGCGCCGCGGCATGGTCGGTCATCTTGTCGGCCTGGAACTGCTTGACCGTCCGCCTGACCGTGCCGATCATCGACCCGGGTGGTTCCCGTGCGCGGCGGCGGCCAAGCGCGATGGCGACCGGCTAGTCGGCTGAGCCGGGCAGCAGCGCGTGTCCCTCGGCGACCGCCCGCGCGACCTCGACGACGCGGCGGCTGGAGCGCCGCGCCTGCCCGCGCAGGAGCTCGAACGCCTGGCGCTCGTCGACGCCGTGGCGCTCCATGAGGATGCCCTTGGCCCGCTCGATCGTCCCGCGGCGGTCGAGCGCGGTCTCGAGCTGCTCGACCTGCTCGGCCAGCTTCGCCGTCTCGGCGTGATGGCGCAGCGCCAGCTCGATCGCCCCCTGGACCTCCTCGAGGAAGCTCGGGCGGGCGAAGGCGTCGATCCCGCGCTTGGCGGCGGCGCTGACGAACTCGGGCTCGTGCTCGCCTAGCAGGGCGATCACCGGTCCGCGCGCGTACGCGTTGATCTCCTCGATGAGCTCGAGCGCGTGCTCGTCGTCGGCCTCGACGGCGACGACCGACAGGTCGGGGTCCTCGCGCGCGATGAGCTCCGATGCCTGGCTGAGCGTCACGGCATGCGCGCACACCGTGTGCCCGAGCCGAGCGAGGATCTCGTCCGTCGCCCGCAGGACGTCCTCGTCCTCGTCGGCGGCGAGGATGCGCAGGCCCGTGGAAGTCGTGTCGTCGGCCATCGTGAGCATCCGGCGAAACGGCACCGTACCCCTGGCTATCATCCTCTACGCGGCCCAGACCCTTGCCGCGCCCGCCGCGCCCCAGACCTCCGGCGCAACTCTGCTCGGAGGTACGCGTGCTCGCTCGCCCCATACGGTCGCATCCCTCGCTTCGAGCGCGACCGCGTCCCGTGCGCCGGTCATGAGCGCCGCCGACGTCGACGCGACGCGCACGTCCGAGCGCAACGCCGAGCGCAGCCGCAACGATCGCGAGCTGTTTCTGCGCTGCCGCCAGGGCGACGCGCAGGCGCGCGATCAGCTCATCGAGCGCTTTCTGCCGCTCGCGCGCCAGCTCGCGCGCCGCTACCAGCGCGGCAGCGAGCCGCTCGACGACCTGCTGCAGGTCGCGTCGATGGGGCTCATCAAGGCGATCGACCGCTTCGACACCGACCGCGACATCGCGTTCTCCTCCTACGCGGTGCCGACGATCCTCGGCGAGATCAAGCGCCACTTCCGCGATCGCACGTGGGCCGTCCGCGTCCCGCGCGACCTGCAGGAGCTGACGCTGAAGGTCGACCGCGTCGTCGGCGAGCTCGCCGACGAGCTGCGCCGCCAGCCGTCGGTCGCCGAGATCGCCGAGGCCGTCGGCGTCCCCGAGGAGGACGTGCTCGAGGCGCTGCAGGCCGGCGGGGCGTACCGCGCCGTCTCGATCGAGGCGCCGCGCGGCACGTCGGGCGGCGAGGAGGAAGCCGCGACGGTCGGCGAGTCGATCGGCATCGACGAGCACGGTTTTCATCGCGCCGAGCAGCGCGCGACGCTCGCGCGGCTGCTCGCGACGGTCACCCCTCGCGAGCGCGAGGTGCTGCGCATGCGCTTCGAGGAGGACATGACGCAGGCCGAGATCGGCGCGGTGATCGGCGTGAGCCAGATGCAGGTGTCGCGCGTCATCCGCCAGGCCCTGGCGCGCCTGCGCGCGGCGGCCGACGCGCCCGCCGAGCAGTAGCCGGTTTCGACCGGTGGCCCCGCGGGGCATGAAGGGTGCTCCCAGCGCGACGACGCTGCCCGCCACGACCGCTCCGAGGAGGCACGCCATCCCCACCGCCGACCGCAAGGTCCCGCCGACGCCCAGCGAGCGCTGCGGCTGATGGCCGATTCCCCGCCGGCCGCCATCCTCGACGTCGACGGCACGCTCGTCGACTCCAACTACCAGCACGCGTTGGCCTGGTATCGCGCGTTTCGCCTGCACGGCATCACGATCCCCGTCTGGCGCTGCCACCGCGCGATCGGGATGGGCGGCGACCAGCTCGTCGCCTACCTCGCCGGCGAGGGCTTCGCCGAGCGCGAGGGCTCCACGGTCCGCACGGAGGAGCACGCGCTGTTTCAGCAGCTCATCCACGAGATCCAGCCGTTCGCGGGCGCCCGCGGGCTCATCGAGGACCTCAAGCAGCGCGGCTGCAAGGTCGTGCTCGCCTCGTCGGCCAAGCCGGAGGACATCGCGCACTTCCTCGACCTGCTCGACGCGCGCGAGCTCGCCGACGGCTGGACGGACTCCAGCAGCGTCGAGCACACGAAGCCGGCGCCCGACCTCGTCGAGGCGGCGCTGGAGCTCGTCGGCGGCGGGCCGGCCGTCATGGTGGGCGACTCGACGTGGGACTGCGCGGCGGCGAAGGCCGCCAAGGTCGAGACGGTCTGCGTGCGCACCGGCGGCTTCGGCGCCGACGAGCTGCAGGAGGCCGGCGCCGTCGGCGTCTTCGACTCGATCGTCGAGCTGCGCGAGCGGTTGGACGAGACGCCGTTCGGGTAGCGCCCGCGCATGGCGCTCGAGCTCCTTCGCCCGGTCCCCGCGCTGGAGGTCCCGCAGCCGGCGCAGCCGGCCACGCCCGTCGTGCCCGAGACGCCGAGCGTGCCGGCCGACCCCGATCCGGCTCCGACGATCGAGCCCGAGCCGCCGAGCGTCCCCGAGCCCGACCGCGAGCGCGACGTCCCGATCGAGCCGCCGGGCCCGCCGCAGACCGACCGCGCGCACGCGCGCGCCGCCGCGCCGGCCTAGCCACGCCCGGGACGCGCGGCCGGCCCGTCGGGCCGTGCAACGTCGCGTGCCGTCGCAGGAGAGCGATCGCGGGCGGCATACTCTGTGGCCATGCCCAGGTCGATCTGGACCGGTGCGATCTCGTTCGGACTCGTCACCGTGCCCGTCAGGCTGTACTCGGCCGTCTCGCGCAAGACGGTGCGCTTCCACCAGCTCAACGGCAAGACCGGCGTGCGCATCCAGCAGAAGCGCGTCGACCCGACGACCGGCGAGGAAGTCGCGTACGAGGACATCGTCAAGGGCTTCGAGCTGACGCCCGACCGCTACGTCGTCATCGAGCCCGGCGAGCTCGAGGCGCTCGACCCGAAGGGGACGAAGGCGATCGAGATCGAGGACTTCGTGGCCCTCGACGAGATCGACCCCGTCTACTACGACCACCCGTACCTGCTGGCGCCGGGCGCCGGCGGCGCCAAGCCCTACCGCCTGCTGCTCGACGCGATGCGCGAGACGAATCGCGTGGCGATCGCGACGGTCGTCATCCGCTCCAAGCAGCAGCTCGTCGCCGTGCGGCCGATGAACGACCGCGCGCTCGGCATGGCGACGATGGTGTTCCCCGACGAGATCATCGACCCCGACACGATCGACGAGCTGTCGGCGGTCGAGGACGTCGCGATCAACGACCGCGAGCTCGACATCGCCAAGCAGCTCGTCGACTCGCTCGCGGGCCCGTTCCGGCCCGACAAGTACCGCGACACCTACCGCGAAGAGGTGCTCGCGCTCGTCGAGCGCAAGGCGCAGGGCGAGCAGATCGCCGTGCAGCCCGACGTCGAGGAGCCGGCCGCGCCCGTCCCCGACCTGATGTCGGCGCTTCGCGCGAGCCTCGACGCCGTCCGGGCGCGGGAAGGCGACGGCGCGGGCGCCGCGAGCGAGCCGGCCGACGCGAAGAAGCCGGGGTCGCGCAAGAAGGCGTCGGCGTCGAAGAAGGCGCCCGCCAAGAAGGCGTCGAGCAAGCGTTAGACGCCCGGCCGCGGTCGGGTAGCGCCAAGCTCCATGGCCATCGCCCCGACGACCCGCGGGCGGCGCCTGCGCCGCTCGGACCCGAGCGCGCCCGGCTACACGCGCAGACGCTGCGGCAAGGGCTTCATGTACCGCGACGAGGCGGGGGAGCGGATCACCGACCCGGAGGCGATCGCGCGGATCGCCGGGCTCGTCATCCCGCCCGCGTGGCGCGACGTCTGGATCTCGCCGGACCCGTGGGGTCACATCCAGGCGACCGGCGTCGACCAGCGGGGCCGCAAGCAGTACCTCTACCACCCGCGCTGGCGCGAGCGCCGCGACCTGCAGAAGTTCGACGACATGGTCGCCTTCGCGCGCGCGTTGCCGGCGCTGCGCACGGTCGTCGAGCACGACCTCGCGCTGGGCGACCTCTCGCGCGAGCAGATCCTCGCGTGCGCCGCGCGGCTGCTGGACCGCGGCTTCTTCCGCATCGGCTCCGAGCAGTACGCGGTCACGAACGAGACCTACGGCCTGGCGACGATGCGCAAGGAGCACGTGGCCGTCGACGGCGACGTCATCTGCTTCGACTACGTCGCCAAGGAGGGCAAGCGCCGCGTGCAGGCGGTCGTCGACCCGGAGGTCGCCGAGATCGTCGGCACGCTGAAGCGCCGCCGCGGCGGCGGCCCCGAGCTGCTCGCCTACAAGATCGACGGCTGCTGGTGCGACGTGCGCTCGCCCGACATCAACGCCTACCTCAAGGCGGCGACGAACCTCGACGTCTCGGCGAAGGACTTCCGCACCTGGGGCGCGACCGTGCTGGCCGCCATCGGGCTGGCCGTCACCGACCCCCGGCAGCTCAGCCGCACGGGGCGCAAGCGGGCGATCGTGCGCGCCGTCAGGGAGGTGGCGTTCTACCTCGGCAACACGCCGACGGTGGCGCGCACGTCGTACATCGACCCGCGGATCTTCGACCGCTACCGCGACGGCCAGACGATCAGGCCCAAGCTCGACCTCATCGGCATCGACCCCGACGCGACGGCGATCCAGGGACCCGTCGAGGAGGCGGTCCTCGAGCTGCTCGAGGACTAGGAGTGTGTCGTTCTGACAGGCGCCTAGGTCAGCCGGCGGAGTCGTGGGCCGCCGCGACGGCCTCGATCGCCGCCTCGCGCGTCGGCAGGATCGTGAAGATCTGGTCGAGGCCGGTGATCTCGAAGGTCTTGGCGATGTTCTCGTCGACGTTGACGATCGCCAGCGCGCCGTCGCGCGAGCGCAGCCGCTTCACCGCGCCGATCAGCACGCCCAGCGCCGTCGAGTCGAGGAAGGTCGTCTCCGTGAGGTCGACGATGATCCGCACGCGGTCTGCCTCGATCGACTCGGCGAGGACCTGCTTGAGCTCCGGCGCCGTGAAGAGGTCGATCTCGCCACGCACCGCCAGGACGTGACGCTCGGCGTCGATCGGGTGCTCGGTGACTGCGAAGTCAGGAGACATCAGAACCCATTCTGTCGATCATGGACTGCTGCTGCACGTCGAAGCCGACGCGGATGCGCAGGTACTCGGCGGCATCGTCGTCGTCGCGCTCGTATTCCAGCCGGTCGGCCACGCGCTCGAGGACGTTGCCGACGCCCGGCAGCGCCGCCGACTCGACGAGCCCGCCGGCGCCGTCGGGGCGCAGCGGGCCGACCAGCATCTCGATGCAGCCGATCTCCGCCGCGACGCGCACGTGCACCCGCCCGTCCTCGGAGAAGGAGGCCGCCCTGGCGGCGACCGCGTCGGCGACGAGGAGCGCGTCGTCGAGGCGGTCGATCGGGCACTCGGCACGCGCGGCGAGCATCCCGACGACGCGCCCGAGGACCGGGCCGACGAGCGGGCCGTCGGCGACTATCACGGAGGCCTCGTTGCTGCCGTCGTCGACCATCACAGAAGCTCGCCGTTCGCGTCGAGCGCGAAGATCATGCGCACCTCGGTGTTCTCGTGCTCGTCCTTGCCGAGCTCGAGCGACGCGGCCAGCGTCGCGATCAGCGGCAGCCCGAGCCCGAGGCCCGGGGAGTCGGGTCGTGGGACGATCCCGCGCCCGCGGTCGCGGATGATCACCATGAGCCGGCGGTCGTCGTCGTCGAGGCTCGCGTCGACCTCCAGCACGCCGCTGACGCCCTCGTCGTAGGCGTGGATGACGACGTTCGTGCACGCCTCGGTGATCGCCAGCTTGATGTCGGCGAGCGTCTGCTCGTCGACGCTGATCGCCTCCGCGAAGCCGCCGAACGCGTGCCTGACGACCGCGACGTTCTCCGCACGTGCGGGCAGCTTGAGCTCCAGGTCGGGCGTGGCGTTCACCTCTTCTGATCCGGACGGCGCGATCTCGGCGAGACCTCGGCTTCAGCCATGGTGCCCGTGCTGATCGCGTTTCACTCTCGTCCCGTCCGGCGGTCGTTGGCGTGCGGCGGACCCCCAGTCCCGCGGCGAGCATAGTGAGCCGGCGGCCGCGGCGGCACGCCGTCAGCGCTGCAGCGCGTCGGCCAACGCGCCGCGCCCGGAGCCCGCTCCGAGGCCGGCGAGGAGCACCATCCGGGCCGCCTGCGGCGACAGCGCGGCGGCCGGCAGCGCGCCGCTCGAGCGCAGGTCGGCCTCGGCCCCCTCGAAGCCGTACGTCTCGTGCAGGAGCGCGCCGCGCTCCGGGCGCACTGTGAGCGCGACGGGCACCGCGTCCGCCGCCGCGCGCAGCGCCGCGAGCACGGGCGGCGCGACGTGGCCGGCGCCGAGCGCGACGAAGACGATCGCGTCGGCGCCCTCGCGCACCGCCGAGCGCAGCGCGCCGCCGTCGTCGCCGAGGTACGTCGGCACGATCGGCACGCGCGCGTCCAGCCGCGCGGGGAGCGCCAGCGGTCGCGGGCGCGCGGGGCGCGCGGCGATCCGCACGCGTGCCTCGGCGACCCATCCGACGGGCCCGCCGAGCGGCGAGCCGAAGGCCGCCGGCGACGTCGAGGCGACCTTGCGCACGCTGCGCGCGGCGTGCAGCTCGCCGGCGAAGGCGACGAGCGTGCCGAGGCCCGCCGCCTCCGCGGCGCCCGCCGCGGCGACCGCGTCGGCGAGGTTCGCCGGGCCGTCGGCTCCCGTCGCGGTCGACGGCCGGATCGCGCCGGTGAGCACGATCGGCTCGCGGCGGCCGTGCAGCACGTCGCAGAGCACCGCGGTCTCCTCCAGCGTGTCGGTGCCGTGCGTGACGACGACGCCGCGGCCGGTGCCTGCCTCGTCGAGCGCCGCGCGCGCGCTCGCTGCTCGATCTTCCGGGCGCGCAC
>Ga0247713_1000027_pt1 | contig 106762 bp, 90 predicted proteins | sample 21E_NmetaG_FD_189936 | JGI IMG/M metagenome (GOLD analysis project Ga0247713, IMG submission 189936) | Soil microbial communities from hillslope of Landscape Evolution Observatory, University of Arizona, Oracle, AZ, United States - 2-1-E_N | ecosystem: Engineered > Artificial ecosystem >... | reverse complement strand
GCACCGTGACCGTCCGGGCGGCCGCCGGCGGCGGCGTTGCTGGAGGCGGCTCCGGTGCCGCCGTGGGCTCGGGCGTTGGTCTCGGGGTGGGCTCGGGCGTTGGTCTCGGCGTCGGCTCGGGTGTCGGCCGTGGTGTCGGCCGTGGCGTCGGCTCGGGCGTTGGTCTCGGGGTCGGCCGGCTCGTAGGTTCGGGGATGGCCAACGGCGTGGGCTCCAGGGCAGGCGACCACTGCGCGGTGGCGGCTTGCGTCGGCGCAGCAGTGGGCAGTGCCGGGGGAGCCGTCGGCAAGAGCTGGAGCGCCGCTCGGGTCGGGATCGGCGTGGTGAGCGCCGGCTGGGTCGGCGACGGCTCGGCGACAGCGGCGCGGTCATCGCCGGGGCCGCGGCCCGGCCAGGCCAGCACCGCACCGACGAGCACGGCCGCTACCAGCAGGATCAGGGTTCCGACGAGCGCCGTCTGCCCGCCGCGGCGGGCAGCCCGGACCCGACGGGTGCCGATGGCCCGTCGACCGCGCGGCGCGAGGCCGAGCTCGAGCGGAGCCGGCCCGCCACCGGCGACAGCAGCCGTGCCGGCTGCCGCTGTGGCGCTACCGGCCGGTTGCCGCTCCAGCCTCGCGGTCGCCGGCGCGGCGGCTATGACGGGCATCCAGACGGTGTCGTCCGCTTGCAGCCCGTGGCTGGCCAGGGTCGGTGCGTCGGCAGGGCCGGCTGCGGCGAGCACGCCGATGCTGGCGGCTCCGCCTGCCGAGCCGAGGCGCTGGCCGATTGACTCCAGAGTGCGGGCGACTTCCTGGGCATCACTCGGGCGCAGTGCAGGATCCTTTTCGAGGCAGCGCATGACGAGGCCATCGAGCAAGCCGTCTACCTCGGGTCGAACCGCGCTCAGCCGCTGCGGCAGCGCGTGAACGTGCTGGTACGACACTGCGATCGGGTCGTCGCCGGTAAAAGGCGGGCGGCCGGCAAGTGCCTCGTACAGCACCACCCCCAACGCGTAGAGATCGGAGCGCGGTCCAACGGCCTGCCCGGTGGCCTGTTCCGGTGCGACGTAAGCGGCGGTGCCGAAGGTCATTCCGGTGCGCGTCAGGTTGGCGTCCCCGGCCAAGGCCTTGACGACGCCGAAGTCCGCCAGGTGGGCGGCCCCGTCCAGGTCGAGCAGGATGTTGCCCGGCTTGACGTCGCGGTGAACCAGCCCGTGGTCGTGCGCCGCGCCAAGAGCCTGGGCGACCTGCCGGCCGATCTCCACCGCTTGCGGCATGTCCAGCGCGCCCCGTGCCGCCAGCACCTGCCTCAAGGACGGTCCGTCGATGTAACGCATGACGATGAACAGCGAGCCGTCGTCGGCAATTCCAAGGTCGTAGACTGGGACGACGTTGGCGATGTTCAGCCGCGCCGCCGTCCGCGCCTCGACGCCGAAACGCGCTCGCGCCTCCGGATCCTGACCGTGCTGTGGGCGCAGGACCTTGATGGCCACAATCCGATCCAGACGATGGTCTCGCGCCCGGAATACCCGAGCGGTAGCACCCTCGCCGATTGGCTCGATCAGCTCGTAGCGACCTGCCAGCAGTCGGCCGGTCGGGAACGGCGGAGGATGCGGCGCCTCGCGCGGGTGATCGGAAGGGGGGTCGGCAGCCATGGCGCGCCATGATCAGCCCGGCGCGTTGCGCATAGGCCTAATCGCGGACCGCCGGCAGGTCGTAAGTGCATTGCAGGACTCGATCACCCGGGGCCCTGTTTGACGCCCCTCGGCCCAATTCCGATAAACTGGGTCAGGATTGCAGCAGGCACACGCGCCGACGGGCGCGGCAACGGAGAACAGATGGCCCTCACCCAGCGACAGATCGTTGACAACGACCGCTCCAAGTTCGACTTCAAGGACGAGCTGGTCTACCTCCACGAGGCCAAGCGCGGCCTGACCCGCGAGACGGTCGAGGAGATCAGCGCGCTCAAGGGTGAGCCGGACTGGATGCTCCAGTTCCGCCTGCGAGCCTACGCGCACTTCCTCAAGCGGCCGATGCCGACGTGGGGCGGGCACCTGGGCGACATCGACTTCGATCGGATCGTCTACTACCGCAAGCCATCCGAGCGCGAGGAGCGCTCGTGGGACGACGTGCCGGACAAGATCAAGGAGACCTTCGAGCGGCTGGGCATTCCCGAGGCCGAGCGGATGTTCCTGGCCGGCGTCGGGGCACAGTACGACTCGGAGGTCGTCTACCACTCGGTCAAGGAGGAGCTCTCCAAGCTGGGCGTCGTGTTCATGGGCACCGACCAGGCGCTCAAGGAGTACCCCCAGATCTTCGAGGAGCATTTCGGCACGGTCATCCCGCCGGAGGACAACAAGTTCGCAGCGCTCAACAGCGCCGTCTGGTCGGGTGGCTCGTTCGTCTACGTGCCGCCCGGGGTCGACGTTCCGCTGCCGCTGCAGGCCTATTTCCGCATCAACGCCGAGAGCACCGGCCAGTTCGAGCGCACCCTGATCGTCGTCGACAAGGGTGCCAAGGTGCACTACATCGAGGGCTGTTCGGCGCCGATCTATGCCGCCGACTCGCTCCATGCGGCGGTCGTCGAGGTCATCGCGCTGCCCGGCGCGAAGGTTCGCTACACGACCATCCAGAACTGGTCGAACGACGTCTACAACCTGGTCACCAAGCGCGCTCATGCGCACGAGGACTCGACCGTCGAGTGGATCGACGCCAACACCGGCTCGCGGCTGACCATGAAATACCCTGCCATCTACCTGCGCGGTCGCGGGGCGACGGCGGACATCATCAGCGTGGCGGTTGCCGGCAAGGGCCAGCACCAGGACACGGGTGCCAAGGCGGTCCACCTGGCGCCGGACACCAAGAGCCGGATCGTCTCCAAGTCGGTCAGCAAGGACGGCGGCCGGGCGACCTATCGCGGCCACCTCAAGGTGGCGCCGGGCGCCACCAATGTCGTCGCCAGCGTCCGCTGCGACGCGCTGATGCTTGACGACCAGAGCCGCAGCGACACGTACCCGTACATCGACATCCAGGAAGACGACACGACGATGAGCCACGAGGCCACCGTCGGGCGCATCAGCGAGGACCAGGTGTTCTACCTGATGAGCCGCGGGCTGTCGGAGAACGAGGCGCAGAACCTAATCGTGCAGGGCTTCCTCGAGGTCTTCACCAAGGAGCTGCCGATGGAGTATGCCGTCGAGTTCAACCGGCTGGTCAAGCTCGAGATGGAGGGCGCGCTCGGTTGAGCGACGCGCCCAGGATTGCGACAGCCGGCGGCGCCGGGCCGGCCGGTCGGTCGGGTCGGCTGGCCGAGATCGCCCCTTCGGCCCCGCCTGCACGACAGGCCCGCGCGAGCTCCTCGCTGCTGCTGCGCGAGGGTAGCCAGCAGGCCATCGAGCGCCTTTCCGAGCTGCAGACAGAGCCTGACTGGCTGCGCGCCGAGCGCCGCGAAGCGCTCCAGCTCGCCGGCGATCTGCCGCTGGAGGCCAACCCGCTTTTCACCAGCTACGTCGACCTGCGCGCTGCCCGCTTCGACGAGATCGACCCGTACCTGGAGACCGGCGACGCGGCGCAGATGAGCGACGTGCTGCCCGAGGGTGCCGAAGGCCTGCTGGTGGTGTCCGACGATCGGGTCGTCGCCCGCGCACTCAGCCCCGCGGCGCAGTCGGCCGGCGTCGTGCTCGACACGCTGCCCAACGTCCTGCGCGAACGGGCTGACCTCGCTGCCCACGTGCGCGCGCTTGTCGAGGGCAGCGCAACGCTGCCGCAGAACGACAAGTTTGCCCAGGTCGCGCGCGCACTGTCTGCGCTGGGTTTGGTCGTTCACGTGCCGGCTGGCGTGCGACTCGAGCAGCCGATCGTCATTCGCTGGGCCGTCGGTCAGCCGGGTCGGGGGCTGATCAGCCGAACGCTGATCTCGCTGGGGGAGGGGGCCGCGGCAAGCATCCTCGAGGAGCAGCTTCCCTCCGTTTCTCCGGCGGCCGGCGCCCAGAGCCTCTGGTGGGGCACCAGCGAGGTCGTGCTGGCCCGCGGTGCGTCGCTCGACTTCGCCGCCCAGCAGGACTTCGCCCAGGACACTCTCGCCTTCGTCAATCGCCACGCCACACTCGGGCAGGAGGCGCAGCTTCGGTGGGCCCTGGCCAGCGTCGGCGGGCAGCTGCACAAGAGCCGGATCGACAATCAGCTGGTCGGGCGCGGGTCCGGAGTCAACCAGGTCGAGATCGGCTTTGGTGGTGGCAGCCAGCTGTTCGACCTGACCTCCTACACCCGCCACATCGGCGAGGACACCAGCGGCGACCTGCTCTCGAAGGGTGTGTTCCTCGACCGGAGCCGCGGCTACTTCAAGGGCCTGATCGACATCGAACGGAGCGCCCGCGGCACGGACAGCTTCCTCGGCGAGTTCGCCATGCTGCTGACCAAGAAGGCGCGCTCGGTGACCATCCCCAGCCTCGAGATCGACCAGCCCGACGTCCGCCGAGCGAGCCACTCCAGCTCGGTCGGACCGATCGACGAGACGCAGGTCTTCTATCTGATGAGCCGCGGCCTCCCGCGCGAGCTGGCGCGCAAGTTCATCGTGATGGGCTTCCTCGAGCCGGTCGTAGCCCGGATCCCGTTGGCCGAGGCACAGGACCGTCTGCGCGAGCTGCTCGAGCAGAAGTGGCCCGCAGACAGCACGGTCGCCACGGAGCCCGCGGCCTGAGCCCTTCCGTCCGCCGCGTCCGCGTCGGCCGCCTCGAGGACCTGCCTCCCGGCACGATGGCGATCGTCCAGGTGGACACGACCGACATCCTGCTGGCCAATGTCGAGGGTCAGGTCCACGCCACGCAGGGCATCTGCTCGCACGAGTACTTCGAGCTTGACAAGGGCTTTCTGACCGGCGACTCGGTTACGTGCGCGCTGCACATGTCGCGCTTCGATCTCGAGACCGGCGAGGCGCTCGATCCCCCTGCTGAGCTGCCTCTCGCCGTCTACCCGGTGGTGGTCGAAGGTGACGAGATCGTCCTCGAGCTGCCGGAGGGGCCGATTCCCTTCAACGACTAGCGCGCCACGCCGGACCGCAGCGCCGCCATGAGGCGTGCGCGCGTGTGCTCAGCGTGTTCCGCGCGTGCTGGGCGGGGCCGGGGTAATCGAGCCGGGACGCGCGCCACAGTCCTGTCGGGCCGCCCAGGTCAAGCCCTGGTCGTTGCACGACCACAGCGTGATGTCTCCGCCCTCGGCGTCGGGCCAGCTGCGATCCAGCACGAACGTCTGGCCGCGCCGGCCGTAGTCCGCCCATCCGCGCGTCATCCGCTCGAGCCGCTCCGTGCCCGTCTCGGGTGCGGATGCGTCTCCCACGCGCAGGTCGACGAGCAGGAAGGCATGATCGTCTCGAACATCGCTGGTGATGACCAGCTCGTAGCCTTCGCGCACCAGCCGTGGCGCGCGTGCACGCCGAGGTCGTGGGGCCGCGGTCTCCCCCACCAGCACCCCCGAAGACGCGTTTGCCGTCAGTCGCGACAGGTCGATCGAGTAGTCGGCGATCTCGGCCAGCGGAGGGCGGTCCTCGCGCGTCCACAGCTGAATCAGCTGCAGGGTCGTCGTCGGCATCTCGGCGTAGAGCGGCAGCCGCATGGCTGCCGTCAGGGTGCCCGGGGTCTGTTCGCGCAGCACGCTCATGTAGAAGCGTTCCTCGAGCCACAGGGCGATCGCGAAGGCGTCCTCGCCGAGCGGGCCGGTCCGGTGCATCAGGGGCAGCGGCGTGCCGTCATCGGTGGGAACCGGGCGGGTGGCCGGAGGCGACGGCGGGGAGGTCGACGGGGCCGGCGTTGGCGCCGCCGCAGGTTCGGTCAATGAAGGGCTCGGCCGCGCGACAACCACCAGCGGCGGCGTCGGTTCGGCGGCCAGCTCGTGACCCTGATCCCGACCTGACAGGCCGGCCCAGACGAACGCGGCAAGCACGCCAACCGCAATCACGGCAGCAACTCGTGCCGAGACACCGCCGCCCGTTCGACCGGTAACCGGCTGGATCGGCTGGCCGCTCATCTCTCGAGCTCCTGGCCCTGCCCAGCGGACGCCGCGCGACGGCAGACGGCGTCGGCCAGCACCACGTCGGCCAGCCCCACGCCAAGGTGGGTCACCAGCGCCGGCCGACCGTCCTCCCGGCGTCGGTCGAGCTGCTCGCGCCGCCCGACCAGCTCGCCGATCATCGACGTTGGTTCGCGATAGCCATCGAAGTAGCCAAGCTCGCGATAGCGCAGGAACTGGCCGCGATCATCGACCGAGAACTCCGCCGCCGACTCCGCCAGCTGTGGGCTGGCGTAGGTCGCAAAGTCGACCGCCACGACCAGCGCGCCGGGTGCGACATCCCTGGCCTCCAGGCGCCGCGCCTCGGCACCGAGGGTGGCCACGGTGATCACGACATCGGCTCCTGCGACGGCCTCGTCGACCGATCGGGCCGGCCTCACTCGCTCCTCGCCGAGCGCGGCGCCGGCCTCCCGGGCGACGGTTGCCGCGCGCTCCGGATGGCGATCGTGGACGCGCACCTCGGCCCGAGGCAGCAGCGCGGCGACGACTTCCAGGTGGCTGCGCGCCTGTACGCCGGCGCCCAGGATGGCCACCGCCGAGGCGTCGGAAGGGGCCAGCAGCCGGATGGCGACACCACTCACGGCGGCGGTCCGCACAGCGGTGATCCGCCCTGCGTCCATCACCCAGGTGGGCAGGCCGGTCTCAGGGTCATTGAGCACGATCAGGCCGGTGATGGCGGGCAGGCCGCGCGACTTGTTGCCCGGGAATGCTGAAACCCACTTGAGCCCGACCAGGTCGCCGCTGCGCAGCCATGCCGGCATGGCGTGCAGGAAGGCGCCCTCGCGGGGGTGCACGCCCAGCTTGGGCGGCATCTCCGCGTCGTCCCGGGCGAGAGCAACGAGCGCCTGCTGGGCAAGATCGACGCGCTCTTCGACGGTCGGCAGGCAGGCGTTGATCGCGGCGGTCGAGAGATAGCGCAGCGGCGCAGCCACGGCCGGTTCGACGCTCATCGAGGGCTTAGGGTACGCCTGCAACGCGATAACCGACGTGCGTGACTCCGCGGTGGCCGAGCGCGGCATTACGCTTGCCGGCGATGGAAGACTCGGCACTTCAGCTGACGCCCGATGAGCGGCGGCAGAGCTTGGCCAACCTGGCCCTCGAGCGCGATGCAGTCGTCCTCTACGAAGAGCTGGCGCGGATCGAGAAGGACCCTGACCGCTCGGCGGCCTTCAGCCGCATCGCGGCCAACGAGCGTCGGCATGCCGACATCTGGGCCAGTCGCCTTCGACGAGCCGGCGAGGACGTGCCACCCTTCGGCGGTCCACGGCTGCGCGTGCGCATGATCATCCTCCTGGCCCGACTGCTGGGCACACGCCGCGTGGCCGAGCTGGTCCAGGCGCTGGAGGGCGACGAGGAGGAGGCCTACGCAGACCAGCTGACGCCGGAGACCGCGGCAATCGCGGCCGACGAGCGCGAGCACGCCGAGATCTGGAAGCGGCTCGACTCGCCGGCAGGTCGGGGCACCACCGGCCGCCGTGGGCGAAGCGCGGCCGACGAAGCCTGGCACCGCGGGGGCAGGTCGGGCACATTGCGTGCGGCCGTCTTCGGCGCCAACGACGGGCTGGTCAGCAACCTGTCTCTCGTGATGGGGGTTGCCGGCGCGGTCACTGACAACAGCCTGATCGTGCTGGCCGGCGTCGCCGGTCTGCTTGCCGGCGCGTTCTCGATGGCCGCCGGGGAGTACATCAGCATGCAGAGCCAGCGTGAGCTCTTCGAGCGCCAGATCGCCATCGAGCGGGAAGAGATGCGAGTCATGCCCGACGAGGAAGAGGCTGAGCTGGCCGGCATCTTCCGCAACAAGGGCGTAGAGCCGGCCGACGCCGAGCGGATCGCGGCCAGCCTGATGAAGGATCCAGAGACAGCGCTGGACACGAAGGTCCGCGAGGAGCTGGGGCTTGACCCAGACGAGCTGGGCTCGCCATGGGGTGCCGCCGGCTCGTCGTTTGCCGCGTTTTCGCTGGGCGCGGTGGTGCCACTGGTGCCCTTTCTCCTCGGCAACGGAATCACCGCCCTCGTCGCCGCCCTCGGCTTTTCCTTTGTCGCCCTGTTCACCGTCGGCGCTCTGGTGAGCCTGGTCACCGGCCGCGGGCTGCTCTTCAGCGGCCTGCGCCAGGTCGCGATAGGCGCCATTGCGGCCGCGGTGACCTATTTCGTTGGCAGCCTCATCGGCGCCAACATCGGCTGATCAGCATGACCGGCGCCACCCACGATCAGCTGCTGGCTCGCGTCCAGGCCGAGGGGCTGTCGCCACATTCGTGGGGCAACGGCCCAGGTGACCGCTATGGCGAGCACAGCCACGATTACGACAAGGTGCTGGTAGTGGCGGACGGGTCGATCACGTTCCACCTGCGCGGCGAGGGTCGGGACGTGGAGCTGCGCCGCGGCGAGCGCCTCGACCTGCCCGCCGGCACCGGGCACGCGGCCACGGTCGGGCCGCGCGGGGTCACCTGCCTGGAGGCTCACCTGGCGGCCGGGGTCCTGCCTCGACCGGCGGCACATCGACCGGACTGGTAGCTCGACCACCGACCGGCGCGGGGCGATGGGAGCCCGGCTGGTGCAGCTCCGCGGCGCCGCCATCGGAACCGGCGCTCGTGCTCGCCGGTGCGTGGACTGTCTGCTCGGCTACGTGCATCTCGTCGGGATCCATCTGCAGCGGCTCGCCGGCCAGGTAATCGAGGTGCAGCTCGAGCACCTCCTCGACCAGCGCCACCGGGGCGACCCCGCCGCGCTGGTTGATCGTGTCGCTGATCCATTGAGCCTCGGCGGCCAGCTCGGGCGGATTGATGTCCTCGCTCCGCCGAGGCAGCCGGCCGATCACGAACCATGCGCCGGCGGCGCCGAGGGCTATCCCGACCAACAGCACCCAGATGAGGTATTGCTCGACCACCGGCCGAGTATATGTATGCTCGGCTGGTGTCACCGGCCCTGATCATGGTCACGCCGGACCCGACGATCGTGCAGCTCGGGCCGTTTGGGATCACCTGGTACAGCCTCGGCTACGTCATCGGCCTGGCGGTCATGTTCGCCCTCACCCTCCGCGAGCTCGACCGCCGCGGCATGGACCGCCAGCACCTCTGGAATGCGTTCCTGGTCGTCGGGCTCTTCGCGATCATCGGCGGGCGGCTGTACCACGTCATCCACGAATGGGACCTCTACTCAGCCAACCCCATCTTCGCGATCCTGCCGCTGAGCCCCGATGGGCGGGTCGGCTTTGCCGGGCTGGGCCTGTACGGCGGCATCGTCGGCGCGTTGATCGGCATCGTCGTCTATGGCTGGCGCTCGAAGCAGCCGATTCGCCTGGGCCTGGACGCGGTCATCCCCGGCACGCTTTTCGCGCAGGGGATCGCGCGCTGGGGCAATTTCTTCAACCAGGAGCTGTACGGCCCGCCGACCGACGCGCCGTGGGGCATCGCGATCGACTGTGCGCACCGGGTCGCCGAGTACCCCTGCGCGCAGTTTCCCTTCGAGACGACCGGCTTCCATCCGCTGTTCTTCTATGAATCGGCGCTGAACATCACTGGCGGGCTGATTGCGCTGTACCTGTCGTACCGCTTCCTGCGCCGGGGGCTGCGCGCCGGCGACCTGGCCGCCTTCTGGGGCATCTGGTATGGCGCTACCCGCCTCATCCTGGAGTCCTTCCGCGAGGGCTGGAATTGGACCGTGGGCGGCATCGCCACCGCGCAGGTCGTGAGCCTGATCTTCATTGCCGTCGGCGTGGCGTGGGTCGCCTGGAACCATCGCCCGGGCAGGCCGCCTGAGCCCACGCCGGTAGATCGACAGCGGACGCTTCAAACGAGCGAGCAACCGGCAGCTCAGCCGACCAGCCACGCGGGAGCCGGCGACGGCTGACAGGCCGCCCGCTGGCGGCATTGGTCTCGTCGGCCGCCCCAGCGCCCGGCCCAACGCCCCGTACCGACTTGCGCGCCTGCTGTGCCGCCTCGGCGCGCGCCTCTTCCGAATCCGCGTCGCCGGCATCGAAAATCTGCCGCACGGCGACGACGGTCGGATTACCGGCAGCTGGATCTGCGTGGGACTGCCACACCGGACCTGGCTCGAGCCACTGGTGCTGGTGGCCAGCCTGCCCAGCGTGCCGCGACTGACGATGATGGCCGACGCGCCGACCGTTGTCGGATCGTGGTGGCGCAGGTCGCTCGCCCGGCTGGTCGGCGGGGTCCTCCTGGTCCCGCGCCGGGCGGCCGGTGGCGCGCGCGGCTTCGGCCAACACGTCACCGCGGTTGGCCGGGTGCTGGAGGCCGGCGCTATCTTCAGCGTCTTCCCGGAAGTCGGCCCGCCGGCGCGGCCACCCGCTTTTCGCCGCGTTTCGCCGGCGGTGGCCTACTTTGCCCTTCGCACCGGCCGCCCGCTCGTGCCGGCCGTCTTCGGCGGAACCCACGACCTGTTCCTGCGCCGCCCGGTCGCCTTGCGCTTCCTGGCACCGATCGAGCCGCCCCGGCCGGCCCCGCCCCACGGATCGGCAGCTGAACGAGCGGCCGCCGACAGGCTGATCGCCGAGCTGCTCGAACGGGCCACACCGGTCGCCGCCGAGCTTCACGAGGAGACCGGGGTTGGGGTGGGGGCGCGGCGCCGATGGCGCTGGCTGCAGGGCGGCTTCCCTCGCCACGGGGAGGCAGAGTGAGCGGTCGCCAGCCGGCCGGGCGCGCCTATACTCGGCCGCGGATGGAGTACGCCGAGTCGGTTCTCGACCTCGTCGGCAACACGCCGCTGGTGCGGCTCAGCCGAATCACCCGCGATCTCGGCCCGCGCGACGCGCAACCGCTGATCCTGGGCAAGCTCGAGACGCTCAACCCGGGCGGCTCGGTCAAGGACCGCATCGGACTGCCGATGATCGAGGCGGCCGAAGAGGCCGGTTTGCTCAGGCCGGGCGGCACCATCGTCGAGCCCACATCGGGCAACACCGGCCATGGCCTGGCCATCGCCGCGGCGCTCAAGGGCTATCGCTGCATCTTCGTCATGGCCGATAAGCAGTCGGCCGAGAAGCAGGCGCTGCTGCGCGCCTATGGCGCCGAGGTCGTGCTCTGCCCGACCAACGTCCCGCCCGAATCGCCGGAGAGCTACTACTCGGTGGCCCGGCGGCTGGCCCGTGACATCCCCGGCGCCTACCAGCCGGACCAATATTCGAACCCGGCCAACCCCGCAGCTCACGAGGCCACGACCGGGCCGGAGATCTGGCGCCAGACGGAAGGCCGCATCACCCACTACGTCGTGGCCACCGGTACCGGCGGCACGGTCTCCGGCGCGGGGCGCTACCTGAAGGCCCAGAAGCCGGGCCTCGTCGTCGTCGGGGGTGACCCGGAGGGCAGTGTCCTGTCCGGCGACACCGCGCGGCCCTACCTGACCGAGGGCATCGGCGAGGACTTCATGCCCGAGACATACGATCCGGAGATCGTCGACCGCTGGGTTCGCGTCTCGGACCGCGATGCGTTCGCGATGGCCCGCCGGATAACCCGCGAGGAGGGCATCCTGGCCGGTGAGTCGTCAGGCACGGCGCTAGTTGCGACCTTGACCGTCGCGCGCGAGCTCATGCGCGACGATCCGGCTGCTGCGCGTGAGGCCGTCTTCGTTGTGATCATCCCCGATGGCGGGCGCAACTACCTCTCCAAGCTGTACAACGACGAGTGGATGCGTGCCAACGGCCTGCTCGGCTTCGAGCCCGGCCGCGAGCGCATTCGCACCCTGATCACGGCTCGCCACGAGGGGCACCTTCCCGAGGTGGTCGTGGCGCGCACCACGGAGAAGGTCGCCGACGTCATCGCCACCCTCGAGCGGTATGGCATCAGCCAGGTGCCGGTGTCCGAGCGAGAGGACGATGCGATCGAAGGCATCGTCGGCTCGATCAGCGAGCGCAGCCTGCTGGAGCGCGCCTATCGCGACCCGGCCGTCGTCGAGCGAACCGTCGGCGAGGTGATGGACCGGCCGCTGCCGACGATCGACCAGTCGGGCTCGGTCGAAGAGGCCTTCGAGCTGCTCACGGGCGAGGTGCAGGCCCTCATCGCGGTTGGGGACGGGCGGCCGGTCGGCATCGTCACCAAGCTTGACCTGCTGGAGTACCTGGCCAGTCGACCAGCGTCGCGCTAGCGGCCCTGCTCCAGGCTCGCCCGTGACAATCGGCGCCACACGCCTCTGTGTGCGTTGTTGACGATGGCGATGCCGCCAATGACAAGGGCTGTGCCGAGCACCAGCCCTTCGTGGATCTGTTCGTTCAGCACCAGCCACCCCAGGGCGATGCCCCAGACCGGCAGGGTGTAGGCAACCAGCGAGATGCGCGTCGGTCCCCATCGCCCAAGGAGCCGGTAGAACAGCAGGTAGGCCATACCCGAGCCGAGCAGCCCGAGCCAGATGACGGCGAAGATCGCCGTCAGCGACAGGCCGGCCGCCTGTTCGATCGGTCGCTCCAGGGCGAACGCGGCCGCAGCCGACATGAGCATCGCGAAGAACACCTGGAACATCGACGGGATCATCGCCCGCAGCCCGTGCACGAAGCGCCGCGCATAGACCCCGGCAAGGGCATAGGAGGCGGCGGCGCCGACCAGCGCCAGCTGTGGCGTGAGGTCTGCCCGGCCCACTTCGGCGATGTCGAAGCCCATCAGGATGGCCACACCGACCATTCCCACGGTCACACCGACGACCTTGTTGATCGTGATGCCCTCGTCGCCGAGCATCAACGCCGCGATCGGGATGACGAACAGCGGAACGGGAGCGGTCAGCGTGGCCGTCAGTGCGGAGTCGACGAACTGCGCCGCCCAGGTGATCAGGAAGAAGGGCAGCGCCACGGCGGAGAACCCAAGCACGACCAGGTGCCCGTAGGTTCGCCCGCGACGCGGCAGCGGCACGCGCAGCGCAAGGACGACCGCCGCCAGGAGCAGGAACCCGATCAGCAGCCGAATGGTGACCAGCGTGAAGGGCTGCAGTCCCTCGCCCACTCCGATCTTGATGAACAGGTAGCTGCTGCCCCAGAAGAAGCTGAGCAGCAGGAACAGGAGCCAATCGACGTGTGACGGAGAGAGGCGCACACTCATCTAACCCGCGGACTATGGCACGGGTTGCACGGAGGATGCCGGCCCTGCGGTCGGCCCTCGGCTCGGGGCCGCGAGACCCCTGAAAGGCCCGCCACGGCGCGGCGACCACTCTAGGCCGGTTGCGCGGCGTACAATCACGCAGACGAACTGAGTAAGCCGACTGCCGCCGATGCGGTACGCGCGGCCGGTCCGCCCGATTGCTGATGTGCGACCCGACGGTCGCTTCCAGGACGGAGGAAACCGGCGCTTGGCCAAGACGATCGAGCCTCCCAGTACCAATCCTCAGCCCGGCGGCCCTGCCACGCCCATCTCGCTGGGCAGGGTGACGCACCACAACCTGTCGGTCGCCGCCCTTTACGAGAAAGCGATCGAACGGCAGGAAGGACTGATCGCCAGCGGTGGCCCGCTGGTCGTGCGCACCGGCCACCACACCGGTCGGTCGCCCAAGGACAAGTTCATCGTCGAGGAGGCCGACAGCCACCGGGGCGTCTGGTGGGGCGGCTTCAACCAGCCCATCGGCATCGACGCCTACGACCGACTGCGCGCCCGGATGGTTGCCCATATGGCCGGCCGAGAGGTCTTCGTTCGCGACTGCTTCGTCGGTGCCGACCCGCGCTATCGGCGCTCCGTCCGCGCCTACACCGAGTCGGCCTGGGCCAACATCTTCTGCAACAACCTCTTCATCCGGCCACGGCCGGGCGACCTGGAGGACTTTCGGCCCAACTTCACGATCATCAACGCGCCGACCTTCAGGGCCAACCCGGAGCGTGATGGGTCGCGCTCGGAGACGATCATCCTGGTCCACCTTCAGCGCCAGGAGATCCTCATCGGCGGCACCGCCTATGCCGGCGAGATGAAGAAGGGCGCCTTCGGGATCATGAACTACCGCCTGCCCGATGAGGGCGTGCTGCCGATGCACTCGTCGGTCAACGTCGGCAAGAACGGCGACGTGGCCATCTTCTTCGGCCTCTCGGGCACGGGCAAGACCACGCTGTCGGCCGACCCGGAGCGGATCCTGATCGGCGACGACGAGCACGGCTGGAGCGACGACGGTGTATTCAACTTCGAGGGCGGCTCCTACGCCAAGACGATCCGCCTCTCGCACATCTACGAGCCGGACATCTACTCGACCACCCGTCGCTTCGGGACGATCCTTGAGAACGTCGCCATCGACGAGCACACGCGTGAGCTGGACCTTGACTCGGACCTCCTGACCGAGAACACCCGCGGCGCCTTCCCGCTGAGCTTCATCAGCAACTCGTCCGACGAGGGGTTGGCCGGTCATCCGTCGACGATCATCTTCCTGACCGCCGATGCGTTCGGCATCCTGCCACCGATCGCCCGCCTCACCCGTGACCAGGCCATGTATCACTTCATCAGCGGCTACACCGCCAAGCTGGCCGGCACGGAAGTAGGTGTCAAGGAGCCATCGGCTACCTTCTCGACCTGCTTCGGGGCGCCGTTCATGCCCCGCCATCCCGGCGTCTATGCGCGGATGCTTGGCGAGCGCCTCGATCGCCACCAGGTGCCGGTCTGGCTGGTGAACACCGGCTGGACGGGTGGACCGTACGGCACCGGCGAGCGTATGAACATTGCCTGGACCAGGCAGATGGTGCGAGCCGCGCTGAGCGGTGCCCTCGACGGCGTCCCCACCCGCACCGACCCGATCTTCGGGGTCGAGGTGCCCGAGCGCTGTCCGGACGTTCCCGCGGAGGTGCTCTGGCCGCGCGACACCTGGGCCGACAAGGACGCCCATGACCGCCAGGCGCGCAGGCTGGCCGGAATGTTCGTCGACAACTTCCGCGAGTTCGAGGACGGCGTCAGCGAGGAGATCCGGGCGGCGGGCCCCCGGCCCGACGGAGGATGGGCGGGCGAACACGGGTCGGAATGATCACCAACACCCGGCTGCGGGTCCTCTTCGGTATTTGGGCGATCGCCTTTCCGCTCATCGCCTGCGGACCCCTGCTGTTGACCGAGGGTGACGTCGCGTCGGCGGTGAGCGCGCTGTTCGCGCTCGGCGTCTTCTGGATCGCCTTCGTGCCGTGGGTGCTGGGGCTGTTCATCCTCGGCTTCCTGATCGTCATGACCAATCGGCGGGACCGTCGGCGCGGCTGACTTGACGCGCGATACGCTGTGGGCGGCGCAACCACGCGCCGCCGTACAGCAGCGAGAAGTGAAGATGGCAATCCGCGTCGAGGATCCGGCCATGTCCAACGCCGGAGAAGGGGACCACCAGCCGGACGAGCAGCAGCGCTGGCTCGACCTTCGATCCGGCGTGCCGCCGGTCTGGGCGCGCTATACCGAGCTCGTCGTGGACCGGGCTGACGGATCGTGGATCCAGACGGTCGATGGCGGGCGCTATCTCGACTACACCTCCGGCATCGGCGTGACCAATACCGGCCACTCGCACCCGCGGGTGGTGGCGGCCGTTGCCGAGCAGGCGGCGCGCATGCTCCACGGGCAGCAGAACATCGTCTACCACAAGCCCGGCCTGCTGCTCCACGAGCGCCTGCCGCGCCACTTCCCGGGCGTCGCCGACGCGCCGGCTGGCGAGTACGGGGCGTTCCTGTCCAATTCGGGCGCCGAGGCGGTCGAGGCGTCGGTCAAGCTGGCCAAGATGGCCACCCGCCGGCCGCTGGTCATCGCGTTCCGCGGCGGCTTCCACGGCCGCACCCACGCCGCCATGGCACTCACCAGCAGCGGCGTCAAGATGCGCGGTCACTACGAGCCGCTGCTGGGCGGCGTGCACCTGGTCCCGTATCCCGATCCGCTGCGGGTGGGCGAGGGATCCGCCGAGAGGGCACTCGAGCGCACGATGGCGGCGCTCGACGAACTGTTTGCCACGCTGTGCTACCCCGACGACGTGGCCGCTTACCTGGTCGAGCCTGTGCTCGGTGAGGGCGGCTACATCGTGCCGCCCGACGGATTTCTGCCCGCCCTTCGCGAGCTGGCCGACCGCCATGGCAGCCTGCTCATCACCGACGAGGTCCAGACCGGCTTCGGCCGGACGGGCCGTTTCTTCGCGTCCGAGTGGAGCAGCACCCGGCCGGACATCCTGGTCATGGCCAAGGGCATCGCCTCCGGGCTGCCGCTGTCCGGCATCATGGCCCGCCGCGAGCTGCTCGAGAAGTGGCCACCCGGCGCGCACGGCGGCACCTACGGCGGCAACGCCGTCTCGTGTGCAGCCGCGCTGGCCACCCTTGACGTGATCGAGCAGGAAGGTCTCGTCGAGAACGCCCGTCGACAGGGGGATCGGCTGCTCGAAGGTCTCCGCCAGGCAGTCGGTGGCCAGCCTCCGGTCGCCGAGGTGCGCGGGCGGGGACTGATGATCGGCATCGAGCTGGCCGACCAGGACACCCTTGCGCCACGACCCGATCTGGCCAAGGCCGTGCTGGCCGGCGCCCTCGAGAGAAAGCTGATGCTGCTCTCCTGCGGCACCTACGGCCAGACGGTGCGCGTCATTCCGCCGCTGAACACGACCGACGATGAGATTGATCTGGCGGTGGGCATCATCGGCGAGGTCATCAACGGCCTGTAGCGGGCCTTGAGCGCGACCGACTGGAAAGCGCCGATCCCCCGGAGCTACTGCAGCGGCTCGAACCTTGCGGTGAAGTGGCGCAGCTGCGGCGGCTCATGGACGATGCGGTAGCCATGCAGCTCATGCCAGCGCTCGGCGACCCAGCAGATGACCTCGATGACGTAGTCGACGTGTGACTGGGTGTAGGTCCGGCGGGGGATGGCCAGCCGGACCAGGTCCATCGGCGCTGCCGCCTCAGACCCGTCCGGATGGCGTCCGAACATGACGGTGCCGATCTCGACTGCGCGGATGCCGCCCTCCCGATAGAGCGCCGCGGCCAGCGCCTGGCCGGGATATTGGAGTGGCGGGATCTGAGGCAGCATCGTGCGTGCGTCGATGTACACGGCGTGGCCGCCGATGGGCAGGATGACCGGCACGCCGGCGGCGTCGAGCGCCTCGCCCAGGTACGCCGTCGAGGTGACCCGATAGCGCAGGTAATCCTCGTCGACCACCTCGCGCAGGCCCTGCGCGATCGCCTCCAGGTCCCGCCCGGCCAGCCCCCCGTAAGTCGGGAAGCCCTCGGTCAGGATGAGCATGTTGCGACAGCGCTCAGCCAGGTCGCCGTCGTTCATGGCCAACCACCCGCCGATGTTGGCCAGGCCGTCCTTCTTGGCGCTCATCGTCATGCCGTCGGCCAGGGACGCCATCTCGCGCACGATGTCCGGGATCGGCCAATCTCGGTAGCCCTCCTCGCGCTGCTTGATGAACCAGGCGTTCTCAGCGAAGCGGCAGGCATCCAGGAAGAGCGGCAGGCCGTAACGCTCACATACTCCGCGCACGGCGCGCAGGTTGGCCATGCTGACCGGCTGGCCACCCATCGAGTTGTTGGTCACGGTCATGAAGACGACCGGCACGTTCTCGACGCCCCGTTGCTCGATCAGGCGCTCGAGCGCGGCAACCTCCATGTCGCCCTTGAAAGGCAGTGCCGACTGGGGGTCGTGCACTGGCGTGAGGTCGAGTGCCTCCGCGCCGGTGTACTCGACATTGGCCCGCGTGGTGTCGAAGTGGGCGTTGTTTGGGACTACCTTGCCCGGGCCGCCCAGAACGGAGAAGAGGATCTTCTCGGCCGCCCGGCCCTGGTGCGTAGGGATGACATGCTCGAATGGGAAGAGCTCGCGGACCGAGTCAAGGAATGCGTACCAGGACGGCGAGCCGGCATACGACTCGTCGCCGTGCTGGACGGCTGCCCACTGGTCGCGGCTCATCGCACCGGTGCCCGAGTCGGTCAACAGATCGACGATGACGTCGTCCGCATGCAGGTTGAAGAGGTTGTAGCCGGCCGCCTCGAGCGCTCGCTGACGCTCGTCGACCGTGCTCAGGCGAATCGGCTCAACGGAATGGATCCGGAACGGCTCGATGATCGTGCGCCAGCGCTCCACGGGCGGAGCATAGCGTCACGTCGCCCGGGCCACGCTCGGGAGGCTGCTTTCGCCGAAGGTCAGCGGACGACCACCGCCCGCACCACGTCGAGCAGGGCCGGGTCGCTTGCCGGTGCGGCGCTGATCATGGCCCGACGCTTGCCTGTGCCGGCATTGGGCTCGATCGCCATCCGCACCTCGATCGTGGCGATCAGGCCCTTGCCCTTTGCCGTCACCGAGTAGGTGCCGGCGTTGACGGCTGCCGTGATGTCCGCGGTGCCGGCCCAGTAGGTGACCCGCGCAGCCAGCGTGCCGCTGTCGCTCCCCGAGAGGCGATACGTGTCGGGCACCGCAGTCGTCGAGTGGATCTGCACCCAGAACGAGTAGGTCCGCCCGCGGACGACGTTGCTGTGCCTGCGCGTCTGGGCCTTGATCGGCGTGGCCGAGAACACCTCGACGCCCTTGTACGGCCCAGACTGTGCGAGGGCGACGGAGCCGTCCGGACGTGCCGTCGTTCGGCCCTCGGCCTTGAGCTGCGCCAGTCGGGTCGAGAGTGTGGCGCGCAGCGTCGCCGTCGCCGAACGATCGGCCAGGTTGTTCAGCTCCCATGGATCGTTGGCCAGGTCGTAGAGCTCGCGTTCCCCCGTCGACCATTCGACGTAGTGCCAGCGGCCGGCCGGGTGCAGGCTGGTCGTGCGCAGCGCATACCAGTGCCGGGCAAGGGCAGGATCGGCGTGCCGCTCCAGGAGCGCGTCGCGACCAAGGTGGGGCGCCTCGCCACTGATCAGCGGGACCAGGCTGACTCCGTCTGGCTGGCCCTGGCCCCCGGGGTAAGGTCCGAGGGTGCACCCGCCCAGCTCGCAGAAGGTGGGGGCGAGGTCGATGTTGCTGGTCAGCTCGTTGATCGTCCGCGCGGTCGTGCCCCATCCGGCGGGCCAGGTCATGTACAGCGGCACCGGCGTGGTGAATGGCTGGCGCTTGTGCTGTCCCAGGCGGTGGGCTCCCCAGGCCATGCCGTTGTCGGCGGTGAACACGAGCAGCGTGTTATCGAGCCGGTCCTGTGCCTCGAGCTCGTTCACGACCTGCTCGACGGCCCAGTCGACGCCGAGCATCTCCTCGCAGTAACGCACCATCGGCCAGCCGTTTTTCGGCCCCAGGAGAGGCCGAGACTGCTGGAAGGCCGGCTTGTCCGACATGTCCGCCTCGTTGTAGTTGGGCGGCTTCCAGGACGGCATTGAGGCGCAGCGCGGATCGCCGGCGAACTGCGGCATCGGCGTGTTCGGCGCGTGCAGGTTGTAGATCGAGAGGATGGCAAAGATCGGCTTGTCGGCGGGCAGTGCCCGAGACCGGCTGATGAAGCGGTCGGCCACCATCTGGGTGGTGTGGTAATCGCCGAAAGCGATGTTGCCTTCGTCCTTGGTAAAGAGCGTGTAGTTGTAGAAGGTGCCATTGGGACCGTTGATCACGTCGAATTGCGTCCAGCCGGCCGCGTGCGCGGACCACTCGCCGGCCGAGAGGACGTCGGTGCGGTTGTAGTACTTGCCCAGGAACATCGTCGCGTAACCCGCGTCGCGCAGCGCGGAGCCGATGTGCATAGAGGGCTTGAACTTGCGCGCGTGGTTGCTGTTGACCCCGTTGTTGTGCGTGTGCAGGCCGCTGAGCAGATTGCCGCGGCCGGGGCAGCACAGCGGGTCCTCGACGATGGCATTGCGGAAGTGAATGCCCTGGCCCACGAAACGTTCGGCGAGAGTGGGCGTCAGCTCCGGCTGGCTCCAGAGCCGGCCGTCATGCGGCGCAACATCGTCGAGGTAGATGACGACGATGTTGGGGCGCTCCGGCGCGGCGCGCACCGGCGCAGCGCCCGTTGCGGGCAGGCCGAGGAGCGCGAAGGCCAGCAGGCAGCCCAGCGCCCGTCGCAGATTGTCGTGCATCACCCCTCCGCTGGTCCCCTCGGTCCAGTTCGGGAAAGCTACGTTGCCGGACCCTTACCGATCACTACCGGAACGGACCACCCTCAACGGGACCTTCGGCGCTCAGCCGGCTGCACGCACCACGTAGATGGGCCGTGCCTCGGGCAGCCCTTTCAACTCGTGCTCGCCGCGAGAGTCGAACACCAGGCGGGCGCCCGCGAGCAGGTCGCGCGTGGTCCACGAGACAAGCACCTCGCCCGGGCCAGCCAGCCCCAGCACCCTGGCCGCGGCGTGCACAGTCAGTCCCCGGACGTTGCTTGACTCGAGCTCGACCTCACCCGTGTGGATGCCGCAGCGGATCTCGACGCCGCCCGACCGCACCGAATCCACGGCCGCGAGCGCGCAGCGCACGGCGGACTCCGCGCTGTCGAAGAGTGCGAGAAATCCGTCCCCCGTTGTGGTCATCTCTCGCCCGCCGTAACGCTCGAGCTCGCGCCGCACGCGTCGGTTGTGCTCGGCCAGCACGTCGCGCCACCTGCCGTCGCCGAGCCGCGCCGCCAGCGCCGTCGACTCGACGATGTCGGTGAAGAGCAGCGTCCCGACGCGCCGGCTGGTCGCCGTCCCTTCTCGGCGGGCGAAGCTGAAGCCGGGCCCCCAGTCGATCGAGATCCACGGCTCATCACCGACCACCCAAGCGTCATGGAAGGGCGGGATCTCGTAGAACTGCTGCGGCTGCAGCTCGAGCTCGGTCCCGTCGCGGTGCTCCACCCGGACGCGACCGGAGAGGGTGAAGCCGACATGGTGAAACTCGCAGTAGTCCGTGCCCGCGATCGGCTTTACGTGCGTGCTCCAGCGCCACCCCGGCTGAAAGGCCGTCCAGCTGGCCATGCCATCCGCGAGCTCGAAGATGCGCAGCTCCCCGTCCGGCATCTCACGCAGCTCGTCGGGACGATCGAGACCGCGGCGCTGAAGCTTCATCTCGACCCTGTGATCACGCTCCGTCCAGGGCCTGCTGCAGGTCAGCCAGCAGGTCGTCGACGTCCTCGACTCCGACCGACAGGCGCACGAGCGCGGTGGACACCTCGAGTGGGGAGCTGGCCACGGCGCCGTGGGTCATCACCGCCGGGATCTCGATCAGCGACTCCACGCCGCCGAGCGACTCGGCCAGCGAGAAGATGCGCGTGGACTCTGCGATCCGGCGAGCTCGATCGGCAGGCGCAACGCCGTCACGCGCGGCCGGGACGAAGCTGATCATGCCCCCGAAATAACGCATCTGGCGGGCCGCCACGTCGGCCTGCGGGTGGGCATGGCGGCCGCGAGACAGGCCGGGATAGTGGACTCGATCGATGTCGTCGCGGCCGGCCAGCATCTCGGCGATCGCCTGCGCATTGCTCGCGTGGCGCTCAATGCGCAGGGCCAGGGTGCGCAGCCCGCGCAGGACCAGGAAGGAATCGAACGGGCCGGGCACCGCGCCGATCGCGTTCTGCAGGAACCTGAGCCGGTCGTACAGATCGGCGCGCGACGTGGCCAGGACGCCGTTGACGGTATCCGAGTGGCCCGACAGGTACTTGGTCGCCGAGTGGTAGCTGATGTCCGCGCCGAGCTCGAGCGGGCGCTGGCCGAGCGGCGAGGCAAAGGTGTTGTCCGCCACCAGGATGGGCCGCTCGCCACGCGCGCCGGAGTGGCCCCGCAGCGCGTCGGCGACGGCGGCAATGTCGATCACCTTCAGGTGGGGGTTGGACGGCGTCTCCAGCCAGACCAGCCGGGTGCGATCGTCCAGCGCATCACGCAGGGTGGCGGCGGGGTCGGCCGAGAAGTCGTGGTAGGTCGTCTCGACGCCGGTCTCGCGCAGCACCCGCTCGAAGTAGCGGAAGGTGCCGCCGTAGACGTCGTTGGCGCACAGGATCCGCTCCCCCGGCAGGGCGAGCGTGGCGATGACCTGCGTCGTCGCCGAGCCCGACGCAAAGGCAAGGCCATGGGTCGCTCCCTCCAGCGCCGCGACGGCCGCCTCGAGACGAGAGCGCGTGGGGTTGCCAGTGCGGGCGTACTCCCATCCGTTGCGGGGCCGGCCCACGGCCTCTTGGGCATAGGTCGCCGTCTGGTAGATCGGGGGCGCGACGGCACCGGTCAGCTCATCGGGGGCCAGGCCGGCATGCACCGAAAGGGTTCCCGGCCGCCACGAGGGGTCCGAGTGGTCGGGAGAGTGCAGGCTGGCGTCGCCCTGGCGGCTGCGATCTGGGGTCGGCTGGTCGGTCATCGGTTCGAGCATAGCGCTGGCCGGGGTGAAGGGCGACGCTAGGCCCCTCGGTACAATCGGCGACAGTGCAGCGAGCGACGTGCGCCAGCCGAGCGTGAAGGAGAGTGATGCCATGCCCCGCCCCCAGGTGACCGTTGTCGGTGCCGGGAACGTCGGCGCGTCGGTTGCCCAGCGGGTGGCCGAGGCGAGCCTGGCCGACGTGGTCCTGGTCGACATCGTCGAGGGCCTGCCGCAGGGCAAGGCGCTCGACCTGGCCGAGGCGGCGCCGGTGGTCGGCCACGACATGCGCGTGATCGGCACCAACGACTACGCCGACACGGCCGGCTCGGACATCATCGTCGTTACCTCCGGGCTGGCCCGCCAGCCGGGCATGAGCCGGGACGACCTTCTGGCCAAGAACGCCGGCATCGTCCGCTCGGTCGTCCAGCAGGCTGCTGCGCAATCCCCCGGCGCCATCCTGATCATCGTCACCAACCCGCTCGATGCCATGTGCCACGTGGCGTTGGAGGCGTCCGGCTTTCCGCCCGAGCGGGTGATCGGCATGGCCGGCGTGCTCGACTCGGCCCGCTTCAGGACCTTCATCGCCCAGGAGCTGGGTGTCAGCGTCAGCAGCACCCACGCCTTCGTGCTGGGCGGCCACGGAGACACGATGGTGCCGCTGCCGCGCTACTCGACTGCAGGCGGCGTGCCCATCACCGAGCTGCTCGAGGCCGATCGCATTGAGGCGCTGGTCGACCGCACGCGCAACGGCGGCGCGGAGGTCGTGGCGTTGCTCAAGACAGGCAGCGCCTTCTACGCGCCGGCGGCATCGGTGGTCCAGATGGTCGACTCGATCCTCAACGACCGCAACGCGATCCTGCCCTGCGCTGCGCTGTTGCAGGGCGAGTACGGTGTCGACGGGCTGTTCGTCGGCGTGCCGGTCAAGCTGGGCCGGGCTGGCATCGCGGAGATCGTCGAGATCGAGCTGACCGACGAGGAGCGGACGGCATTCGAGCGATCAGCGGGCGCCGTCCGCGAGCTGGTCGAGACGATGCAGAGGTTGTCGGCCGAGGCCTGATCGGGAGGAGATAGCCAGATGCCGGTCATAACCATCTCGCGGCAGTTCGGCGCGGCGGGGGTGCCGATCGGCCGGCGGCTGGCCGAGCGGCTCGGTGCCGAGTTCCTTGACCGCGCCATCGTTGCCCAGGTGGCGGTCCGCTCTGGGGTACCCGAGTCGGAGCTGGAGCTCTACGACGAGCGGTTGCCCAGCCTGTGGCAGCGGATCGCCTCGGCGCTGGCCAACTCCTCGCCGGAGATCGCCATGCCGGCCCTCTCGGAGGCGCAGCTTGCCCAGATGCCGGTCCATGATCGGCTGGTGGCGGTCACCCGCACCGTCATCGAGGAGGCGGCCGATCGAGGCAATGTCGTGATCCTCGGTCGAGGCGGTGCCTTCATCCTCGGTCGGCGGCCGAGCGTGCTCAATGTCCAGCTCTACGCTTCGATGGACGCGCGCATCCAGTACCTCCAGACCTGGGCCGAAGAGGCGCCGGGTGACATGCAACCGGACAAGGCCTCCCTGCGCGAGCTGTGCCGCTCGATCGACCAGGCCCGCGCCGAGTGGGTGCGGCGCTGGTTCGACGCCGACTGGATGGACCTGCGCCACTACGACCTCTCAATCGACAGCGGCCGCTTCGGCGTGGACGGAACGATCGAGCTCATCGAATGGGTCGCACGCAAGGAGGCCGCCGACTGAGCGGGGCTTCGGGCCCCCGTCAGCCTGAGCCGACCGAGAAACAGCCCGGCGCGGAGGAGACGGCCGAGGAAGACCCCGGGCCGCCGGGAGCAACTGGACCGCCGTTGGGCGATCCGAGGACACCGGATCCGTCCTTCCTGCCACCCGCCCAGTCGCCACCCCGATCGCGGCTGCCGCGCGGCCTGTCGGCGCTGAGCCATCACAACTTCCGTCTCTTCTTCAGCGGGCAGCTGATCTCCTTGACCGGCACCTGGATGCAACAGGTTGCCCAGGCCTGGCTCGTGCTGCAGCTGACCGACGATCCGTTCGCGCTCGGGATCGTTGCCGCCGCGCAATTCGGCCCGTCGCTGGTCTTCGGGCTGTTCGCCGGCGTCATCGCGGACGCCTTCAACAAGCGCATCGCGCTGCTCTGGTTGCAGGTGATGCCCGGCCTGCTCGCGCTTGCCCTCGGGTTGCTGGTCGCCAGCGGCGAAGTACAGCCATGGCACGTCTACCTGCTGGCGCTGGCGTTGGGGGTCGCCAATGCCTTCGAGATGCCGCTGCGCCAGGCGTTCGTGGTCGAGATGGTCGGGCGGAGCGACGTGGCCAATGCGGTCGCGCTGAACAGTGCCGTGTTCAACGGCTCGCGCATCATCGGGCCGGCACTGGCCGGGCTGCTGATCGCCGTTATCGGCCTGGCCCCGCTGTTCTTCCTCAATGCCTTCAGTTACGTGGCGGTGGTCGTGGGCCTGCTGTTGATGCGTCCCGACGAGCTGGTCAACCCGGTCGAGCGGGCCGTTGTCGAGCGCAGCTTTGGATCGGTCATCGATCGGCTGGTCGAAGGGCTGCGTTACGTCCGTGGCGAGCCGCGCATCCTGCTGCCGATCACGGTCCTGGCCGTGGTCTCCGTCTTCGCGCTCAACTTCCAGGTGCTCATCCCGGTCTACGCGCGCAACGTGCTGCTGGGCGATGCTGATACCTACGGCTTCCTGATGGCGGCCAGCGGTGTCGGATCGCTGAGCGGGGCGATGCTGATCGCCTTCGGCCAGCGGCCATCGCTCAACCTGCTGTTGGCCGGCGTGGTGGCCCTGGGGCTGGGGATGCTGGGCCTGTCACTGACCGCCTCGCTGCCGCTCGGGCTGCTGCTGATGTTCGTCTCGGGCTGGGGTCTCATCGCGCTCGCGGCGACGACGAACACGCGTATCCAGCTGATCGTGCCGGACGTCCTGCGCGGCCGGGTGATGAGCGTCTACACGACGGTTTTCGCAGGGTCGGCGCCGTTCGGTGGGCTGATCTCGGGCAGCGTGGCCACCGCCTTCGGAGTGTCAGCGGCGCTGGCGCTGGCGGGGGTCATTGCGCTGATCACCGCTGCCGCTGCTGCCGCCGCCGCGCCGCGAATGGCTCGTGGCGGGGGCGTGTCTGCGTCACACTGACCGGCGATGCTGCCGGCCGGCCTGATCCAGCTCGCGTTCGATCCCGTGCTCGAGCTGGAAGGGTTCGCGATCCGATGGCAGACCATTGGCCTGTCGGTCGCATTGATCCTGGCGATCGGCCTGGCGGCGCTGCTGGTGTCCCGTACCCCGGCGACCGCGTACGGCGGCCTGGCGGCCGGACGGCTCGGGCTGGACGAGCTCGGCTACGTCGTGCTGGCGATCGTGCCGGGGGCGGTGCTCGGCGGCCGTGTCGTCCATGGGCTGGCCTACTGGGAGTTCTACGCCCAGGATCCCGCGCGGCTGCTCGACCCGGCCGCCGGCTCGCTGTCGCTGCTGGGAGCGGTCGTCGGCGGGACGCTGAGCGGCGCATACGTCGCCTCGCTGATGGGCGGGTCGGTGGCACGCTGGGGCGAGCTGGCGGCGGCGCCCCTCCTCCTCGCCCTCGGCCTTGGCAAGCTGGCCATGGTGCTGGGGGGCAGCGGTCAGGGGGAGCCGTTCGACGGCCCATGGGCGGTCGCGTTCGTCGGACCGGGCCCCTGGCACAGCCTTCATCCGGAAGTTCCGGCGCATCCTGCCCAGGCCTACGAGGGGGCCTGGCTGCTGCTGGGGGCGGCACTCATCGGGCTTCTCGCGTACGCGAAGCTGTTCGCGCTCGGCCGTGCGTTCCTGCTCGCCCTCGCCTGGTTCCTGACCGGCCGGCTGATCGTCGGGTACACGTGGCGCGACGAACGGATCCTCGGCATTCTCAACGCCGAGCAGCTGCTTGCGCTCTTGGCCCTCATCCTGCTCACCCTGGCAGCCGTGCTGCGCCGGCCATCGACGGCACCGGAAAGGGCGGCCCTTGATTCCTCCTGATCGGCCGATGAAGGGGTATCGTGGAGGCGTGAACGAAGCGCGGCGAGGACGAATGGATGACTGAAGTAGCGGAGCGCGAGGCGGGAGTCACCGCCGAGCTTGGGCGGGTGAGCCACTGGATCAACGGGCGGATCGTCGAGGGCGCCTCCGGACGGCAGGGCCCGGTCTTTGACCCGGCCACCGGCCGTCAGGCCAAGAACGTTGATCTGGCCTCGGTCGACGAGGTCGATGCTGCCGTCCGCGCAGCGGAGGATGCCTTTCCAGCCTGGCGCGCGACCTCTATCTCCAAGCGCACGGAGATCATGTTCCGCATCCGGAACCTGGTCGACCAGCGGCGCAAGGAGCTGGCGGCGATCCTGACCGCCGAGCACGGCAAGGTACCGTCCGACGCGCTGGGCGAGATCGCCCGCGGCCTGGAGAACCTCGAGTTCGCATGCTCCATCCCGACGCTGCTCAAGGGTGGCTACTCGGAGCAGGTGTCGACGGGCATCGACGTCTACCAGATCCGCCAGCCCTTGGGCGTGACGGCCGGCATCACGCCGTTCAACTTCCCGGCGATGGTGCCGATGTGGATGTTTGCCAACGCCATCGCCTGCGGCAACACCTTCGTGCTCAAGCCCTCCGAGAAGGATCCCTCCGCGTCGCTGTTCATCGCCCAGCTGCTGCAGGAGGCGGGCGTACCCGACGGTGTCTTCAACGTCGTCCAGGGCGACAAGGTAGCCGTGGATCGGATCCTGGAGCACCCGGCCATCCAGGCCGTCTCCTTCGTGGGCTCGACGCCGATCGCAAAGTACATCTACGAGACGGGCACGAAGCACGGCAAGCGCGTCCAGGCGCTGGGTGGCGCCAAGAACCACATGATCGTGCTGCCCGACGCCGACATCGACATGGCCGCGGACGCCGCCGTGTCGGCTGCCTACGGCTCGGCCGGTGAGCGCTGCATGGCCATCTCGGTCGTGGTTGCCGTGGGCGGGGTGGGCGACTCGCTGGTCAAAGCGATCAAGGAGCGGCTGCCCAGGATCCAGGTGGGACCGGGGTCAGACCCATCCGCCGAGATGGGGCCGCTCGTCACCCGCGAGCATCGGGACAAGGTTGCCTCGTACATCGGCAAGGCCGCCGATGCCGGCGCCTCGCTGGAGGCGGATGGGCGCGACCACCCGCTGGCGGATGAGGATGGTTTCTACCTCGGCGTCTCGCTGATCGACCACGTCCGGCCGGACATGGAGTCGTACCAGAACGAGATCTTCGGCCCGGTGCTGGAGGTGCTGCGCGTCGATACGTACGACGAGGCGGTCAAGCTGATCAACGACAACCCCTACGGCAACGGGACGGCGATCTTCACCCGCGACGGCGGCGCGGCGCGCCAGTTCCAGTTCGAGGTGCAGGCGGGCATGGTCGGCATCAACGTGCCGATCCCGGTGCCGGTGGCCTACTACTCGTTCGGTGGCTGGAAGCAGTCGCTCTTCGGCGACCTGCACATGTACGGCCCGGAGGGCGTCCAGTTCTACACCCGCTCGAAGGTGGTCACCTCGCGCTGGCCGGATCCGGGCACCTCGCAGGTGGACCTGGGCTTCCCGCGGACGCGCTGATCGGCGCGGGCGCTGCTCGTCTGCGCGCGTGGCGCCGAGGTCTCCTGGCAACGCTGCGCCCATGAGCCAGGCAGCGGAAGGCGATCGGCGGTACCTCGAGGATTTCGAGGTCGGCCAGCGCATCGTCGCGCCGGACGAGTACGAGGTCACCAACGAGCGCGCCGTCGCCTTCGCCGAGGAGTTCGACCCGCAGCCGATCCACACCGACTCGCAAGCGGCTGCGGACGAGCTGTTCGGCGGCCTCGTGGCGAGCGGCTGGCACACGCTTGGTGCGACCACGCGGCTGATCATGCTGGCGCGACCCCTCGGCTCAACCCCGGTCGTGGGCGTCGGCATCGACAACCTTCGCTTCATCGCGCCGGTCCGGGCCGGCGACCTCCTCTCCGCCGAAGCGGAGGTCCTGTCGGTCAAGCCCTCCAGCTCACGGCCTGACCGCGGCTACCTTGTGCTGCGTGTCACTACCCGCCGTGAGGCCGACGATGCGCTGGTGCTGACCCAGGACTGGACGCTGATCCTGCCGCGTCGCGGCGCCAGGCTGGACCTGTCCACCTAGCTGCGGCGGCGCACGAACTCCCCGAGCTGCTCGCGGCTGGGCATGCCCTCGCGAGCGCCGGCGCGCTGGGTCGACAGGCTCGCCGCGAGCACCGCCACGCCGACTGCTTCGGGCGGTGACATGCCCTCGGCCAACAGCGCAGCCAGCGCGCCGTTGAAGGTGTCGCCGGCACCGGTCGTGTCGACCGGCTCGAGTCGTGGTGCCGGCACGCGTGTGGACTTGCCGCCGAATTCGACCAGCTCCGCTCCCGCCGCGCCCAGCGTCACCGCCAGCCAGCTCGTGCCGTCCTCCCCCAGCAGCCGCCTGGCGGACTCAGCGGACGAGGCCACGCCGCTCAGCGTGTGCACCTCCGTCTCGTTCGGCGTCAGCAGGTCGGCGAGCTGGCGTGTCGCGGGATCCAGTCCATCCGCCGGCGCGGGATTGAGCACAGTCAACGCGCCGCCCTGGCGACCACGCGCCAGCGCCGTCCGGACCGCCCCATCGGGGATCTCGCGCGAGGCGAGGACGACGTCGCCCCGTGTCGGCTGCAACCCTTCCAGCGCGGACTCGACCATCGCGTCGTCGAGGGCCGCGTTGGCCCCGGGAGCCACCGCAATCTGGTTCTGACCCGCCCTGTCGACCACTATCAGCGCCACGCCCGTCGGTCGCTCCAGCAGAACGATGTCCTCAGTAGCGATGCCCTCGGCCCGTAGCGCCTGCAGCGCCGACTGCCCGAGCTCGTCCTGTCCGACAGCTCCGACGAACGCGACCTGGGCGCCCATTCGTGCCGCGGCGACGGCCTGGTTGCCGCCCTTGCCACCCTGGTGCCGGACCAGGTCCTGGCCGGTGACCGTCTGGCCGGGCGCCGGCAGGTGGGCGGCGCGAACGACCAGGTCGATGTTGAGCGAGCCGACGACGATCACGCGCCCCATGGCGCAATCGTCGCACGCGGCGATGGCTAGGCGGCGGCCTCCTGGGCGGAGGGGCCGCTGATGCGGGCGAACGTGGCCAGCGCCTGCCCCACGCACTGGTCCATGTTGTAGTACTTGTACGTCGCCAGGCGCCCCAAGAACCACACCTCAGGAGTGGCCTTGGCGAGCGCCTCGTAGCGGGCGTATAGCGCGGCGTTCTCCGGCCGCGGGATCGGGTAGTAGGGGTCGCCTTCGGCGCGCGGAAACTCGCGCACGATCGTCGTCCGCGCCGAGCGCTGCCCGGTCAGGTGCTTGAACTCGGTCGTACGCGTGTACGGGACCGCCTCATCGGGCTCGTTGACCGTGCCCACCGGCTGGTACTGCTCCTCGTCGACGGTCTCGAAGCTGAACTTGAGCGAGCGGTAGGGCAGCGGTCCATAGCGATACTGGAAGAACGCGTCGATAGGGCCCGTGTAGACCAGCCGCCGGTATGAGCGCGGGCTGACATCGGCCATGTCGACCCCTGTCCTGACCGTGATGCGGGGATGGTCGAGCATGCGCTCGAACATGGCCGTGTAGCCGTGAAGGGGCATCGCCTGGAAGCGGTCGGCGAAGTAGCGGTCGTCTTCGTTGGTGCGCGTTGGGATGCGCGCCGTCACGGAGGCATCGAGCTGGCTGGGGTCGAGGCCCCACTGCTTGCGCGTGTAGCCGCGGAAGAAGAGCTCGTACAGCTCCCGCCCGACAGCCCCGACCACCACCTCCTCGGACGTCCGAGGGATGCCTTGGGGCTCGGCCCGCTGCGCGTAGAAGTCAGCGACCTGCTCGTCGGTTCGAAGATCGAGGCCGAATAGACGGTTGACCGTGGTTCGGTTGATCGGGATCGGCACCAGCTGGCCGCGCACCCGAGCCAGCACGCGATGCTCGTATGGCCGCCAGTCGGTGAACTGCGAGAGGTAGCCGAAGATCTGCTCGGAGTTGGTGTGGAAGATGTGCGGGCCGTAGCGATGCACGAGCAGGCCGGCCTCGTCCAGGTGGTCATAGGCGTTGCCGGCGACATGGTCGCGCCGATCGATGACCAGCACGCGGGCATCGGTCTGGCTTGCCAGCCGCTCCGCGAGGACCGCTCCGGAGAAGCCGGCCCCGACGACGAGCCAGTCGTAGGTGCTCACTTGGGCAGCTCCCCCGAGGTGATGAGGGCCGTAGTCGGGGCGTCGGAGCCACCGGCGCCCCGTCCTGCGCGGTCAGGGGCCACCGGCGCTACCACAGGCACGGGCACCAGCCGGGGCCGGGGAGCGTGCTGCTGGATGGCCGCTGCCATCTGGGCCCAGGTGGTGTCCCAGGACTGGCTGGCCAGGAAGCGGTCGGCGCGCTTGCGCAGGCCGGTGCGGTCCTGGGCCAGCGCGACCTCGATCGCGGCGACGAATGCCTCTGTGCCGTCAGCGATGTGGACGAGGCCGAGCTCACCGTACGGCTGGACGACATCCCGAACGGAAGTCGATACGACCGGCCGGCCGCCGGTCAAATACTCCGGCGTCTTGGTCGGGCTGATGTGGCGGGTCGACTCATTCAGCGCGAACGGCATCACCGCGACGTCCCAGCCGGCGAGGTAGGCTGGAAGCTCGGAGTACGACTTCTTGCCCAGCCAGTGGATGTTCGGCCGGCGCGGCAGGTCCGCCTCGTCGATCTTGGCCAGCGGGCCCACCATCACCAGCTGCCAGTCAGGGCGCGCCGCCGCGACCTGGTCGACAAGCCCCAGGTCGATGCGCTCATCGATCACGCCGTAATAGCCGATCCGTGGCCGCCCGATGGCGCGCTGGTCGGCCGGATCCGGAAGCTCGCGGCGGGCTCGTCGGAAGTGCTCCACGTCGACGCTGCTGGGGAAGAGGAAGGTGTTCGGGTGGCTGTCGCGCTTCGCCCCGTAGAGGCTGCGGCCGCCGGTGAAGACGACGTTCGCGCGCCCCAGCAGACGCCGCTCCAGATCGCGGATCGCGGCCGGCGCGAACCTGAACCCGCTCAGCTCGTCCATGCAGTCATAGATGACGGCGCGGGCGGCCAGGTGCTCCGTCCAGGGCAGCGCCATCGGGGTGTAGTACCAGAGCCACGGGCGGGTAATGCCCTCGGTCGCAGCGAAGCGGTCGATGGCGGTGCGCAGCAGTGCGTTCGCGCGAACGGGGTGGGTACCCGCGGGAAGGATCGGCCGGACCACCGTGACGCCGTCGTGCTCCGCCGTCTCCATGCGTGCGGCGGTGTCGCTGCCGCTCGTCGGGGTAGTCATGCCGCCGTGCGCCTGGCCGGCCGCGTCGGTCGTGCGCAGCTCGGGCTCCTCGACGAAGTAGACCCGATGGCGCTCGGCTGCACGCGCCATCAGGTGATTCGGGCGCTGGTAGACGAAGTCCCAGCGCAGATGGGACAGGCAGACGATGTCTGCATGGGTAGTCACGACAATCCCCCTTGGATGCCTCGGCCGACCCAACGCTGGCTGGGGCCTGGGTCGGGTCGGTGCCGGCGGAACATACGCCCCTCGGGGCCGGCTCGCGATCCGGCGCTGGGCACGCGGCATATCGTCTTCGTGCCAAGTCATGGGGCAGCCGCGGAGCCGGGCGGAGATGCTGGCGCGCGAGTGCAACGCCGGCGCTGGATGCCGCCGCGCGCGCTTACCTTGGGCGGTGCTGTGATCCGCCCATGCGCACACGCTCGACCTTCTTCGCCAGCATCATTGCCGCGGTGGCCTTTGCGGCCTGCGCCGGCGCCGACAGCCCACAGCTGACGCCACCGGGCGGCGACCCGGCCACTCCGCCGGCAGGCACCGGCGACGCGACCGGACAGCAGGTCACGGTCACGGTCCAGAACAACATGTTCGAGCCCCAGTCGGTGACCGTGCCTCGAGGCGGCCACGTGACCTGGAGCAACGAAGACCAAGCCAACCACACGGCCACCCACGGTACCGGCGGCGAGGCCCACGGCGACCCGCTGTTCGACATGCCGCTCAGCCCCGGCACCGAGGCCAGCTACACCTTCGCCGAGGCGGGCTCCTTCCCGGTTACCTGCACCATCCATCCGCGGATGCAGATGGACGTTACCGTCACGCCCTGACCGTCACCCCCCTGCCCAGCTGGGCTCCCGGTCCGGCTGCCGTGGATCAGAGTGAACCGAGACTCAGGCCAGGTGCTCGCGCGCCGTCCGGCGCTTGAGGAACCGACCCCAGCCCTTCTCGCCCTTCCACTCGCCGTTCTCGACGATCACCCGGCCGCGCGACAGGACAACGTCCGAGCCACCCTGCACCTCGCGACCCTCGTAGCACGAGTAGTCGACGTCCATGTGGTGGGTCTCGGCGCTGATCGTGTGCTTGCGATTCGGGTCGTAGACCACCAGGTCGGCGTCGGCGCCGGCGGCCACGACGCCCTTCTTCCCGGCCAGCCCGAACATCCGTGCGGGAGCGGCCGAGATGATCTCGACCCAGCGCTCCCTGGATAGCCGACCTGCGACGACGCCGCCGTCGTGCATCAGGTCGACTCGATCCTCCACGCCGGGCAACCCGTTCGGCACTTTTCGGAAGTCGCCCTGGCCGAGCTGCTTCTGGTCGTGAAAGTCGAACGGGCAGTGGTCGGTGGCGACGATCTGCAGGTCGTCCTTGATCAGGCCCTGCCACAGGTCCTGCTGGTGGTCGGCCGGCCGCAGCGGGGGCGAGCAGACGTACTTGGCACCTTCGAATCCGTTGGCCATGTCCTCCAGAGAGAGGAACAGGTACTGCGGGCACGTCTCGGCAAAGGCCATTGAGCCCCGCGCCCGAGCAGCACGCACCTCATTGAGGGCGTCGCGAGCCGAGAGATGGACGATGTAGACGGGCACCTCGGCGGCTTCGGCCAGGCGGATGACGCGGTGGGTCGCCTCGCCCTCGAAGATCGGGTAGCGGACGACGCCGTGGTAGTAGGGATCCGTATCGCCCTTGTCGACGGCCTGCTCGGCGACGACGTCAATGGCCAGCCCGTTCTCGGCGTGCATCATGATCAGTCCGCCGTTCTTGGCCGTCTGCTGCATCGCGCGGAAGATCGCCCCGTCGTCGGAGAAGAAGACGCCCGGGTAGGCGGTGAACAGCTTGAAGTCGGTGACGCCTTCTTCGACCAGCCGGTCCATCTCGGCCAGCGTCCCGTCGTTGACGTCCGACATGATCATGTGGAAGCCGTAGTCGACGGTCGCGTTTCCCTCCGCCTTGCGGTGCCACTCGTCAAGCCCCTCGCGCAGCGACTTTCCGCGTGACTGGACGGCAAAGTCGATGATCGAGGTGGTTCCACCAAAGGCGGCTGCGCGTGTCCCGCTCTCAAAGGTGTCCTTGGCGAAGGTCCCGCCAAAGGGCAGCTCCATGTGGGTGTGGACGTCGATTGCGCCGGGGATGACGTACTTGCCACTCGCGTCGATCGTGCGATCCGCATCGACGTTGCCGCCGAGCGCCGCGAGGTCACGCCCGACCGCCGCGATGGTCTCGCCCTCGACCAGCACGTCGGCCTGCGTCGAGCCATCGGCATTGACGACCGTGCCGCCCTTGATGAGTGTGCGCATGCAATCCCTCCTCGAACCTTGCTGGGGCGCTGGGGTAGAGCTCTTCGACGTTCCAAGCTGACTCTAAGACCGGTCGGCGGCGCCCACAAGGCCAAGGCGCAGCAAGCGCGGCCGTTGGGGCGCGGCAAGCGCCGCCGTTGGGCCGCGGCAAGCGCCGCCTTTGACCTAGGGCCGTTCGATGCGCAGGGTCACCTCAGTCGTGCGGGGCGAGCTGCCCGCCTGCCAATCTTCGGCGAGCATCGCGAAGCAGCCCCTGCCGACGACGCCGGCAATGACGTGGACCGCGCCATCCGCGCCGCGTACCACCTCGAACTCGCGAAGTGCCTGGTGCTGCGGGCGGCCCCCGAAGGAGCCCGGTATGCGCACCGCCCGATCAAGGGTCACGACCAGCGCGGTGTCACCGGGCGGAGCCGCCACGCCATAGCGGTCGGCCACGGCTGTCGGCTCGAGCAGCTCTGCCCGTAGTCGGGCCTCGTCATCGGCTCGACCGGTCTGGCGAAGGTGCAGCGTCAGGTAGTCGAAATCCGGGCGGGTGCCGAAGCTCGCCCGGAAGAGCTGCCACGCACCGTCCTCGGGGGCACGTGCCTCCTGTGTCTCGCAGCTGTAGCTGCCGTCGGCGGCGGCGGCCGGAGGTTGCGTCTCCGCCGCCGGATCCGTCGTCTGACCCGGCGCCACGGTCGCTCCGCCGGGCGCGAACGTCGCGCCAGCGCCAAGGGGGCCGTCGCCGTCCCTTCCGCCGAGCAGGGCGAATGCGCCGACGGCCAGCAGCAGGCCGACGAGGGCACCGAGCAGCAGCCCGATGAGCACGCCACCGCCAGCGCGGCGGCGCGATCGAGACGGGGCGGGTGGCGCGTCCGTCGCGTATGCCGGCGGCGCGTACGCCTGTGGCGGCCCCTGCGGCTGCGATGGGTAGGCGGGCTGCGGCGGCACGGGCGGCTGGGGTGGGGCGTACGCCTGTGGCGGCCCTTGCGGCTGCGACGGGTAGGCGGGCTGGGGCGGCACGTGGGACTGCGCGGGGATGTCCGGCGCTGCCGGCTGAGGGCCTGCGGGAGGAAGCCCGGCGTTGGCATCGGACAATGTGACCGCAGGGAACGTCTCCGTCGGAGGGTCGAGCGAATCGCGCGGAGAAGAAGCGCTCAGCACACCGGTCGGCGTTCCACAGCTCGGGCAGGCGGCAAGGCCCGGGGTGACGGAGCTGCCGCAGCTCTTGCATCTCATGTCGGGCACAAGTCTTGGCCACGCCGCCCCGTCAGACAAGCCCGTCGCCGGGACCGGGCCATTCGACTTCATGGCAACCCGACCGGGACTCCAGAGAGCGGCCGATCCCCGTTGCCATGCGCTCGACCGGACGGGTACGATCCGCCCATGAGCGGATCAGCCGACGAAGAGAGCGTTGAGCGACGGTCCGACGCCGACGAAGCCGCCGACTCTGACCTGGACATCTCGCCGCGCGCGACGACACCCATTGCGCCGTTCGGCGATGCCAAGCCGTGGGCCGGCTCGGTATTGGGCGATGAGGTTGCCGACCCGGACGACCGTGCCGACGAGAACTGAACGATGGCCGCCACCGACTTGACACTCATCCTGCCGGACCGCATCGGGTCGCTCGCACAGACCCTCGACTGCCTGCGTCAGGCGGGCGTCGAGGTCGAGGGATGCGCGGGGTTCCCGGCCTGGGCCGGTGAAGGCATCCTGCACGTCCTTGTGGCTGACGCGGACGGCCCGCGCCAGGCGCTGCGGGGGATCGGCGTTGAGATTCGCGAAGAGCGGCAGCTGCTGGTGACGGTGCCGCTCGACGGTGTGGCCGGCACGGCCAGCGTGCTGGAGCGCGTGGCTGCGGCCGGCGTCAACGTTGACCTCATCTACCAGCTGCGCGATGGCAGCCTGGCCCTGGGCGTCAATGACCTCTCGCGTGCCGTGCGCGCGGCCGGCGATCTCGCCGCACCGGAGCTGCCGCTGGCCTGAGGCACGTGCCGGCGACTCAGCTGCCGGTCACGACCCCGCGCATCGTGGGCACGATCTCGCGACCGTAGACCTCGAGGGTCTCCTCCTCGTCGCCATTCATCAGGTAGATGTTGAACTGGTCGACGCCAGCGTCGGCCAGCTCTGCCAGCTTGCGCCGGTGATCGGCGACCGACCCGATGACGCAGAAGCGGTCGACCACCTCGTCGTCGACGAACTGGGCGTTCGACGAACCCACCTCGGCGTGGTGCAGGTAGTCATAGCCCTCGCGATTGCGCACGTAGCCCGTCAGCGCAGGGGGCAGCTCGGCCGGGTCGTAGCGGTTGACGAGGTCGACGACGTGATTGCTGACCAGCGCAGGGAACCAACGCACCCGCTCCCGGCACGCCTCGAGGTCGCCCACGTGCGCCGGCGCAGCGGCCTGGACCTTGATCTCGCCGGGATCGCGGCCGGCGGCGCGCGCCTGGTCGCGCAGCTGGCTCACGAACCAGCGGATCAGGTCGGGATCGGCCAGCTGCAGGATGACGCCATCGGCGATCCGGGCCGCCATCTCCAGCGCCTTCGGCCCGTAGCCGGCAATCCAGACAGGCAGCTTCGCGCCGCTGGTCCACGTCAGGCGCATCGGGTGCCCGTCCTGCATGACCTCGCGGCCCTCGACGAGGTCTCGTATCAGTACCGTCGCCTCCTCCAGGCGGGCGAGCGTCGTCGGCGGCTTGCCCATCACTCGCCGAGCCGAGTCGCCGCGGCCGATGCCCAGGTCCATCCGATCGCCACTGATCTCGTTGAGCGTCGCCAGGGCGCTGGCGGTGACGCTGGGCTCGCGCGTGCCCGGGTTGGTCACGCAGGTCCCGAGCCGCATCTCCGTGGTGTTCATCGCCATCAGCGTCAGCAGCGGGTACGGCTCGCGCCACAGCACGTGCGAGTCGAACAGCCAGCCGTAGCCGAAGCCGCCCGCTTCCGCCTGGCGGGCCAGGGCTACGCTGCGCTCGGCGCGATGGTCAGGCTTGAGCGTGAATCCGAATTCCATCGTGCGCGGGGCCCCTCATGCGTGCACCGATCGCTCATCGATCGCGAGCGTGAAGCATACGATGCGGCCACGAAGCTGTTGGCGCCGACGGACGGGCGGTGAGGGCTCCTGACGAGGGCGCTCGATCGCCTCAGGGTCCGCCATGCGAGCGCTCAGCGCGGCAGGCGGTGTGTGACCTCGGTGAGGTCATAGACGTAGCGGGGGCTGCGTGACGTGTAGGCACGATCCTCGAGGTATGGCAGGTCCACTCCGAAATAGCGGCCAAGAACCATCCGGAATGCGTTGACGGCGGTCATCGTCGGGTAGGGCTCGGGCACGTTGGCCGGCTGGTCTGGCTGGGGCGGCAGGTAATAGGCCTGCAGAATGCCGAACTTGGCTTCCAGCTCCTCCGGCGTGGCGTCGGCCCAGTCGAAGTTGTCCCAGTCCGCGCGGTAGCGAGCGGGAAATGGCCCCTCATCCGCCACCAGGACGATGATCGGCTGCTGGTCTGCGGGTCGATCGAGCAGGCGCTCGAGGTATCCCTTGATGTGACGATTGGTGAACTCCAGCTGCCGCCCGAACTGGACGGCCTCCGGATCGTCGGCCCGCTCCGCCGGTGAGATGTAGGCGCCGTCCTCGTCGAAGACGTACGGGTCATGGGGCAGAAGCACGTGGGCCAGCACGAACTTGGGACCGGGGTCGCTCAGCAGGCGGTCCAGCGCACGGAACTGGAACAGCGCGTTGTCGACGTGCGAGCGGTCGGCCGGCGGCATGACGGGCTCTTCCCCGCCAAGGTGCTCCTGCAGCAGCGGCATGGCGGTTGTCTCATAGAGCACCGCCTCGAACTCGGTCGCCGTCTCGAATTCCAGTACCTCGTCGGCCAGCCGTGCGTGGCGAGTTGGGTTGAACCACGAGCCGACGTGGATGTAGCGGTACCCCTGTTCGCGCAGGAACCGGCCCACCACGTGGTCCTGCAGCATCCCGTGGATCGGCCCCTGGTCGCGGCTGTGCGGTCCCATGTGGGCGGCGACGTCGTGGAGGTAGTCGAGGTTGAGGACAGATGCCATCGACAGCGTGGTGCGGCTGTAGTTGGCGTGTCCTCGCGGCACGACATCGAAGCCCCGCTGGGCGAGCCAGTCGTACAGATCGTTGTCGGTGATGTCGAATTCGGCCGCCAGCGAGCTGGCCGAGCCGTAGCGGTCGTAGACCAGGTAGTAAATGTCGCGCTCGGTCGTGCGCGTGGCCGTCAGGCCGCTCGGCTGGAGGTGAGTGTCGTCGGCGCGGGCGGCGGACTGGAGGTTATAGGGGATGATCGAGCTGAGAGCAAACGCCAGGAGCACCACGGCGATGAGGTTGAGGCCGCCGGTCAGCGTGCCGACGGGGGTGCGCGGGTAAAGCGCCAATACCACGGCGAAACCGAGCAACAGCAGCCAGGCAAGGATCATCGCCGGCACGGGCACTGCGTCCCCGATCACCTCGGCGACGTGGCCGTAGGCCATGTAGGACACGACCAGCGCGCTGGCGACCAGCGCGCCGCGGGTCCAGCTGCGCAGGACGGCGCTGGCGACGAGAAGCAGCAACGTGCTGCCGCCGATCGCCCAGGCGAGCGGCTCGACCACCTCGACCGGCCGTACGAGCAGCAGGTTCTCGGCATAGAGGAACAGCACGAAGTACGCGCCGAGCAGGACCGGATGGATCGCGAGGCGATCCAGGGAGAGGCGCATGGCTACAGGATCACAGCAGTCAGCCAAGCGTGCCAAAATCGCCCTCGCTCTGATCCTTGCAATGCCGCTGACTCGCGACCCGGGCCATGCGGGGCGCGCAAGCGGCGCGAACTGGAGTTCCATATCCCGATAGCCGTGTCCCTGAGGCGCGGCCTGATGGAGTCTCATGCAGATGGTTCTTGGCTATATCGACATCGGCTCGGGGAGCCTGATCATCCAGGCCCTCATCGCCGGCCTCGCGGCCGTGCCGTTCTTCTTCCGCCGCCAGCTCGGGCGTGTCCTGGCTGTAGTCCGCCGCGACGAGCCGCAGACGCGGGAGCGCGTCCAGAGGTGACCGCGCCCTCGGTGACGGGGGCTGACGCACCGAAGCGGGCAGGCGCCGGGCTCGAGACTGACCCGGCCTCGTTCCGCGACCCGAGCGGGGTCGTGTATCGCCGCGACGGCACGCTCTTTCGGCAGATCAGCGAGGCCTACGCGCCGAACTGGGAGCTGCTGCTCTCGAGTGGGCTGCATGCGGACCTGGTCGGGCGTGGCTGGCTACTGCCGCACGAAGAGGCGGCGATCGATCAGCGCCTCGACGAATCGGCCTGGCGGGTTATCCGACCGCTGGAGCTGGACTTCATCTCGTATCCGTACGAGTGGACCTTCGGCCAGCTCAGGGATGCGGCGCTGCTTACCCTGTCGGTCCAGTCCAGGGCCATGGCCGCCGGCATGATGCTGAAGGACGCGTCGGCGTACAACATCCAGTTCCACGAAGGGCGGCCGGTGCTGATCGACGCGCTGTCCTTCGAGCGTGCCGACGAGGACGCGCCGTGGATCGCCTACCGTCAGTTCTGCCAGCACTTCCTTGCGCCGCTGGCCCTGATGGCGTTGCGCGACGTGCGCTGCGGGCTGATGCTGCGCGACTTCATCGACGGCATCCCGCTTGACATGGCCGCCGGCCTCCTGCCTGCCACATCGCGCCTCCGCTTCGGCCTGGCCACGCACCTGCACCTGCACAGTCGAGCCCAGCGGACGTCGACCAGGCCTGCTGCAGCCGATCGCGCCGCGCAGGTCAAGCTATCGCGGGGCCGACTCGAGGCCCTGCTGGACAGCCTGCGCTCGGCCGTTGAAGGGCTGCGCTGGGAGCCGACCGGGACCGAGTGGGCGGAGTACGGCGAGACGACCAGCTACTCCCAGGCCGCGGCCGAGTCGAAGGCGCGGCTGGTGCGCCAGATGCTGGATCGGACGGATGGAGACTGGGTCTGGGACCTGGGCGCCAACACCGGCTACTTCAGCCGACTGGCGGCTGACATGGGCCGGCGCGTCGTGGCAGTGGACGGCGACGCCGGTGCCGCCGAGCGCCACTATCGCTACCTCCGCGAGACCGACGGCACCTCGGTGCTGCCGCTCGTCATTGACCTGGCCAACCCGAGCCCGGCCCTGGGCTGGGCGCATCGGGAGCGACGCTCGCTGGTAGAGCGGGCCAACGCAGACGTGCTGGTTGCGCTGGCGCTGGTCCACCACCTGGCGATCGGCAACAACGTGACGCTACCGTTGGTCAGCCGTTTCTTTGCCCAGCTCGGTCGAGCGGCGATCGTCGAGTTCGTGCCCAAGTCGGACCCGCGCGTGGCGCGCATGCTGGCCACCCGCGCCGACGTGTTCCCGAACTACTCGATCGACGGCTTCCGCGAAGCCTTCAGCGCGGACTGGGAGCTGGTCGACGAGCAGCCGATCGAGGACTCCGAGCGGACCCTGTTCCTGTTCCGCCGGCGCTAGATCGGCTACTCAGCCGGCGGGGGCGCCGACTGCCGACTGGCCGGTTGCCTCGCGCCACGCCATCTCGAAGCGCGGCAGGCCACGTTCGACCATCTCGTCCGAGGCGGTCAGGCTGATGCGCAGCCAGCCGGGCAGCTCGACGATGGAGCCGGGCGGGACCAGTACCTTGTGCCGGCTGAGGCCCTCCGCGAAGGCCTCGTCGTCGGGCGTCGGTGAGCGCGCCATGACGTAGAACGTGCCTTCGGGCGTGGTCGCCTCGCAGCCCAGCCCGCGCAAATGCCCGACGAGGCGGTCCCGCCGACGCTGCATCCCGTCGAGGTCGATCACCAGTGTCTCCAGCTCGGCGAGGGCGTGCTGGAGGTCGGCGTTGGGGAAGGCGAAGCCCGCTGCCAGCTGGTGGATGAAGGCGTCGTCGCGTAGTCGGTCCCGCTCGGGCATCGTCGGTGGCCAGGTCAGGTAGCCGATGCGCATGCCCGGCGCCAGCAGCTGCTTGCCGTACGAGTACGTGACGACCGTGCGCGAGTAGGCCTCGGCGGGGGAGTGGAACCGCACGCCGTCGAACAGGATGCGGCGGTAGGGCTCGTCGCTGAGCAGGTAGATCGGCCGGCCGATGCGCCGGCTGGCTCGCTCGAGCAGGTCGGCCAGGCGGCGCAGGTCGTCGAGCGGATACGGCCATCTCCTGCGGGTTGCCAACGGCGAAGTTGGCCACGTCCGGGTCGCGCTCGAGCTCGGCGTAGGCGCCTGCGAAGAAGCGCAGGAAGGGCGTGATCGCTTCGCGAAGCCGGTCGGTGCGGCCGGGGGTCGTAGCCATCGAGGCATGCTACGCCGATCGGGCAGCACGCAGGACCGCCACCGCGTCGACCTGTCCGCGGTAGCGCAGGCGAACCGGCCGGCGGCGTCCTGCCGCCCCCGCGAGGCCTACAAACCTACGGCCGGACGAGGTCCTCGTAGGCGTCCGGACGGCGGTCGCGGTAGAACTGCCATGTCTGGCGAACCTCCTGGATCTTGTCCAGGTCCATCTCGCGGATGATCAGCTCTTCCTTGTACGGGTCACCGAGCTCGCCGATGAACTGGCCGCGCGGATCGACGAAGTAGGACTGGCCGTAGAAATCGTCCTCGCCCAGGTCCTTCTCGATACCGACGCGGTTGATCGTTCCGACGAAGTACCCGTTGGCCACCGCATGCGAGACCTGCTCGATGCGCCAGAGGTACTCGCTCAGGCCGCGCGACGTCGCCGAGGGGATGAACACCATCTCGGCGCCGTTGAGGCCCAGCGCCCGTGCACCCTCGGGAAAGTGGCGGTCGTAGCAGATGTACACGCCAACCTTGCCGACCGCCGTCTCGAACACGGGATAACCCATGTTGCCCGGGCGGAAGTAGAACTTCTCCCAGAAGCCCTTGACGTGCGGGATGTGCGTCTTGCGGTACTTGCCGAGGTACTTGCCGTCGGCGTCGATCACGGCGGCGGTGTTGTAGTAGATGCCCGACGCCTTGTCGTCCTCCTCGTACATCGGCACCACGAGGACCATGCCCGTCTGCTTGGCGAGGTCCTGCATTCGCCTGGTCGTCGGGCCGTCGGGGATGAGCTCCGTGTACGAGTAGTACTGCGGATCCTGAACCTGGCAGAAGTAGGGGCCGTAGAAGAGCTCCTGGAAGAGCATCACCTGGGCACCCTGTTCGGCTGCCTCGTGGGCGTACTTCTCGTGCTTCTGGATCATCGATTCCTTGTCGCCGGTCCACTCCGCCTGGAGCAGCGCGCCGCGGACGATTCGGGGCATTCCACGCAACCTCGTTGTGTGTGACAGTCTGGGTTGGCGCAGAGGGTACACCCGCTGGCCGTTGACGGAGGAGAGTGATGCGCGACTCCAGATGGGGCGAGCAGACGGCCGACCTGCTGCGGTCCACGAGCGACTACGCCACCGACTTCCTGCGCGGCCTGCCCGACCGACCGGTCCACGCGACCGTCGACCGTGACCAGCTGCGCGCCCAGCTCGGGGGTCCGCTGCCCGACGAGCCGGAGGGTGCAGCCGAGGTCATCGAGCGACTGCGCGCCTCGGAAGGCGGGCTCGTCGGCATCGCCGGGCCGCGCTACTTCGGCTTCGTCATCGGTGGCTCGTTGCCCGCGGCCCTGGCCGCGGATTGGCTTACGTCGACCTGGGACCAGAATGCCGGCGCGTACGTGGCCGGCCCGTCGGCTTCGGTGGCCGAGGAGGTTGCCGGTGGCTGGCTGCTCGAGCTGCTCGGCCTGCCCGAGACGGCCGGATTCGGGCTGACGACAGGCTGCCAGATGGCCCACGTCACCTGCCTGGCCGCCGCGCGCCATGCCGTCCTCGAGCGGGCCGGTTGGGACGTGGAGCGGCTCGGGCTGAGCGGCGCGCCGCCGATCCGGATCGTCATCGGCGACGAAGCACACGCGACCGTTCCGGCGGCGCTGCAGTACCTCGGCCTCGGCTACGAGACGCCGGTCCGCGTGCCCGCCGACAGCCAGGGCCGGATGACCCTCGACGGCCTGGAGCACGTGCTGGTGGAGGGTGAGCCGGGCGTGCCAACGATCGTGGTCCTGCAGGCAGGTAACGTGAACCCGGGGTCCTTCGATCCGCTGGCCGGCGCGATCCGGCTCGTCCGCAAGACAGCTACCAACGCGTGGATCCATGTCGACGGCGCGTTCGGTCTGTGGGCTGCAGCGAGCGAGAAGCGGCGGCACCTGCTCGACGGGTACGTCGATGCCGACTCTTGGGCGACGGATGGGCACAAGTGGCTCAACGTGCCCTACGACTGCGGCTATGCGATCGTTGCCGACTCTCGCACCCACCGCTCCGCGATGGCCCCGCCACACGCTGCCTACATCGAATACGGCACGACGGAACGCGACGAGTTCGACTGGGTAATGGAGTATTCGCGCCGCGCCCGCGGCTTCGCGACGTGGGCGGCGCTCCGCTCGCTGGGCCGCAGCGGCGTGGAGGAGCTGGTTGACCGCTGCTGCGAGCATGCCCTGCGCTTCGCGGAGCTGCTTGGAGCGGAAGCAGGCGTGGAGATCCTCAACGACGTGGTGCTCAACCAGGTGCTGGTTCGCTTCGGCGACGACGACGAGCTGACGCGCGAGGTCATTCGCCGCGTCCAGCAGGACGGCACGTGCTGGCTCGGCGGGAGCACCTGGCAGGGCCGGGCGGTGATGCGCATCTCCGTCTCCAGCTGGGCGACCACCACCGACGACGTCGAGCTATCAGCGCGCGCGATCCTGCGCTGCCACGCCGCGGCGCAGTCGCGTGGATCCGACCTGCCGGGCACGCCGGGGAGGCAGGCCTAGAACAGCAAGCGGTCGCCGCTGACGGCCAACCCGGCGGCGGCCAGAGGGGTCGTCCGGCGCAGCGGGGCGGCCACCGCTACCGGGTCGCGTACATCGTCGTCACCCGCGGACAGCGTCGCGGCTGCGTACTGGTCAATCTGCGGCACCGGCATGGGTGCCACCAGCGCCGTCGGTGCCAGCGGCTCTCCGTCAGGGCCGGGCAGCAGCGCCTCGTGCATCGTCAGCTCAGGCTCCGGCGGGCGTCCCGGGCTCGGCTGCGGGCTGGCTGGTTGAGCGTTGGTGGTGCTGAGGTTGCGGGTTGCCCTCGGCTCGGGGCTGGGCGCGGCCCCCGGCTTCGCGGTCGTCTTCGGCTCTGAACCGGGCGTGGCCTTCGGCTCCGTCTTTGGGGTGGCCTTTGGCGTCGGCTCGGGCTTTGGCGTGGCCGCCGGCTTCTGTTGGGTGGCCGCCACGACGCCGCCTGAGCTGTGGATGGTCAGCGTCGGGCCGTAGTAGATGCGCTGGATCTCGGCCCGCGACTTGCCCCGGCGGGCACAGTCGATGACGCTGCGCGCGTAAAGCCGGACGTTGTCGGCATCTCGGCCACAGGCGACCTTGTTGCCGCGGCGGTAGGCGGTCTGGAAGAAGCGGCCACCCTTGCGCACGCTGATGTCCCACGTCCTGGCTACGGCCTTCTTGATCCTGGCGTTGGGCTGCTTGCGCTCGGGCTTGTAGAGCTGGTCGCGGGTCGTATCGGTGACGTCGTAGCACTTGCCGCGGGCCACGTAGCTGGGCCGATGCTGCCCGGCCAGAGCCCGGCTCCAGGCCCACTGCTTGACCGCCACGGCGCCGGCCTCGATCGCCGCCATGGGCAGGTGGCTGCCCCATTCGGAGGCAGTCACGACCTCCACGTACCGTCGGAAGCCGACCACCTCGACCCTGCCGGTGGCATTGCGATAGACCCGGATCGTGTCCGGTGGGACGGTGGTGCTCTTCCAGCCGGTACAGGATCGGCCGCCGGCCTCCACCGGTGGGGTCGTCACCTCGGAGGTGGCGGCGGCCGGCACGAGCAGGGCAAGTCCGACCATCACGCCCACGGCTGTGCGCGTGAGGCGGCCGGGCAGCCGGCGGGCGCGAGGCGTCGATTGCGATTCGAGTGCTGGGCGGACTGAGTTCTCGGGAAGGACAGGACGGGTTGGCGGCGCGGACAGGGCAGTGCTCCTTCAGGGGCGGGGCCACGCGAGCACAGCTATCAAGGGGCGCGATGTCACGGCATGCGCCTTGTCACGCGAGGGGAGCGCGACACTTACGAATGCGATCGGCGACTCGACTTCTGGGGAGTCACGCGGCCACGGCGACCGGGTCAGCCGATGCTGCTGCGCACACGGCGCGGCGTATCAGGTTTTGGGCCTCGAACGGGCGCCAAGGGGCGCGGCCGAAGTATCCCACCCGTGACTTAAGTCCGACTTGCGCCCCCGTACCAACGTACCGGTGGGCATATTGCAGGGACGCTACGGAAGCGTCACATATCAGGGATGGATCAGGAACGCGTCGATGTCGACCTGTCCGGCGCCCTTCTCCCCTGATACCTCGACCCTGATCGTGCGCGTGGCGGCGGTGTCCCACGTCCGGGTGAAGAGCAGCCGCCGCCAGCGGTTGGAGCCGGCGTAGAGCTCGATCTCGGCCTCGAGCGTGCCGTTGACGAAGACTCGGGCGGTTCCGAAGCGGGGCCCCTCCGTCCCGATCAGCGCGATCGACTTGCCGGTGAAGGTCATCGTCACCGAGCTGCCCGGCTGGCTCGATCGACGGACGGTCCCGCCCGACGCGTTGCTCGTGCTGACGCGCGACCAGTCGCCGCTCCACGAGAGGCTGCTGTTCGCGTCCTGGACAAGTCGAGGCGTGAAGGTCCCTGTCGAGAACCACTGGCCGACATTGCCCCTCGAGTCACGCAGCCGCACCCGGAAGCCCTGCTTGGTCCCGGGCTTGAGCCGCAGCTGGATCGAGGTCTGGCCGCCGCTGCTCAGGCTGACGTTCGACCAGGAGCCGGAAACGATTCGCTGCAGCTGGTAGGTGGTCCCGGAGGGCCGACGGTTGTTCGGATCCCAGCTGATGCGCGCGTGGGCTGAGCCCAGGGCGGTGCCGGCCAGAAGCTGGACGTTCGGCACGCCGATGTTGGCCGACAGCGAGCCGGACTCGGCGGCTGTCGCGCCGCCGTCGCCGTGGATGGTCAGGCCCGGCGAGTAGTAGACGTGCTGGATCTCGGCCCGCGACATGCCGCGATTGGCGCAGTCGATGACGCTCTTGGCGAACAGCCGGGTGCCGATTGCATCCGCCCCGCAGCGCACGTCCTGGCCGGCGCGGTAGGTCGTCAGGAAGAAGTTGCCGCTCTTGCGCACGCTGATCGGCCACGTTGCGTCGACGGCATCCCAGATGCGCGCAGCGACGATCACGTCGTGGCGGTAGATCTGGTCGGCGGTGGTGTCCTTGACGTCGTAGCACTTGCCGTTGGCGTTGACGTACGACTTGCGCCAGTTGCCCGCCAGGGCGTAGTACCAGGCGTACTGCTTCACTGCCACGGCGGCGGCCTCCAGCGCGGCGGCCGGTCGGATGTTCCACTCCTTGGCCATCACCCGCCCGACGTAGGTGCGGAAGTTGACGGTCTCAACCGCTCCGCTCGAGCGGCCCACGCGGATGGTGGCGGGCGGTTCGGTGATGCTGGTCCAGCCGGTGCAGCTGGGGCCGCTGCTGCCCACAGCGGGCTCGTTGCCGGGGGTCGCCGGCGCAACGGCCAGGGCCGGTAGAACGAGTGCGACGGCGATGATGAAACGGGCAAGCAGGTGCGGCAATACGCCTCCTCGACCGCGGAGGCTGCGCTCGGACCGCCGGCTGGGACACGGCATCTGAGCGAGCTTGGCGCGCCAGGGGAGACGCGCCGCACCGCGGTACTGTCTGGCCGACCCCGCAGCACGTGAACAGACAGGCAAAGCGGACCAGCGAGTAACCAGGCGGGGCAACCACGGCGGTTGCCGGACCGAGATCAATCCCGCGTCACGACGGCCAGCCGACACGACTCGGCGGCGCCACGACTTCCTGCTGCGCTTGGACGGCGCTGTTCGGTTGGAACCTTTTGCTATACGCGCCTGGGGACGCGGCGTCTGGGGACGCGGCGGGAGTATGCCACGAAGTGGGGTGCGGTGCGCAAGGGGGTAGTTCCGTCGCCCGTGCCTGTGACAGGCAAGCTGGCACAGCAGCGGCGCACAGTTGGAGCGTGCCCAACTCGAGAAATGACCCGTCGGCGCCGGCCGAGCTGGCCTGCCCGCAGTGCGGGGAGACAGTCCGGCCCATTCCGCTCCTGCTCGGCTATCCCACGCCTGAAGCCTTCGAGCAGGCTGCCCGAGGGGAGGTCGTGCTCGGTGGTTGCCTCGTCAGCAACGACGACCCAGAGTGGGCATGTCCAGTCTGCGGCGGAGGGATCTGGAGCGTGAACGGCCCACCACTCGAGGAGCGCCTGGCCGGCGCGGTCTGGGGTCACCTGGTAGGCGACGCCATCGGGGTGCCGTACGAGTTTGGCCCGCCGATGTCGGCGGAGGCAGTCCGCTTCGGCGCCCGGGGTACCCACGGCCAGCCGCCGGGAACATGGTCGGACGATGGTGCGCTGATGCTCGCCCTGCTCGACTCGCTGCTCGAGGTGGGCTTCGACACCACCGACCAGGCCCGGCGTGCGCTGGCCTGGTACCGCGAGGGCCGCTACACGCCGGACGGAGATGGCGCGTTTGACGTCGGCATCGCGACGCGCAGCGCTTTGACGGCCATCGAGGCAGGCGCCTCACCCGAGAGCGCCGGTGCGCCCGACGCGGGCGGCAACGGCTCGCTGATGCGCATCCTCCCCTTGGCGCTGGTCGGGCGGGACTGGTCGGACGAGGAGCTGGTCGACCGGGCGCATCGGGCGACGAAGGTCATCCACGGCCACCCGGTGGCGGCCGTCTGCTCGGCGCTGTATGTGCTGGTGGCGCGAGGCCTGCTCGAAGGCCGGCTGGGCCGGATGCTGGTCATGGGCGAGGCGCTCTTCACCCTGCACGGCCTGTATTCGGCCGAGCGCCATCCGGCCGCGTACCGCGACGGCCTCGCGTTCCTCGAGCGATACCCGGAGCGGCGGGGAAAGGGCCGCGCCTGGGACTCGTTCTGGTCCGCCTGGGACGCGTTCGCCGAAGCCGATTCGTACGAGGACACCATCCGGCGAGCTGTCGCCTACGGGGAAGACACGGACACGACCGCAGCCATCGCCGGCGGTCTCGCCGGCATCCAGTGGGGGATCGGCGGCATCCCCGCGGAGTGGCTATCGAGCATGCGCGGCAGGGACGTCGCCTGGCCGCTCATCGAGAGGCTGGTGGCGTCGGCAGCTGACTGAGGCGGGTGCCGTCCGGCTCCCCGTCGGTGCTAATCTCGCGTCCCGTGCGGAGGGGACGTGAGCTGTTCTAACTGCGGAGCCGAGACGCGTGTAGGCCAGAAGTTCTGCTCCAGCTGCGGTGCGCGGCTGAGCCTGTCCTGTCCGGCCTGTGGCAGCGGAGTGGCGCCGGGTGAGCGCTTCTGCGGCGAATGTGGGCACCAGCTCGACGGCAACGGCGTCCAGCAGCAGCAGCCGGCTGCGGCGAGCGCCTTTCAGCCAAAACCGGTCGCCGAACGACGCCTCGTCTCGGTCCTCTTCGCCGACCTGGTCGGCTTCACGACCATCGCCGAGGACCGCGATCCGGAGCAGGTGCGCGAGCTGCTGGACGGCTACTTCCAGCAGATGCGCGAGATCGTCGGCCGCTACGGCGGCGCCGTGGAGAAGTTCATCGGGGACGCCGTGATGGCCGTCTGGGGCGCGCCGACCGCTCACGAGGATGATCCCGAACGGGCCGTACGCGCAGCGCTGGAGATGGGCGAGGCAGTCCGTCGCCTGGGCGCCTCCTCAGGCATCGACGAGCTCGACGTGAGGGCCGCAGTGCTGACCGGCGAGGCGGCGGTGACGGTCGGTGCCCAGGGCCAGGGCATGGTCGCCGGCGACCTGGTCAACACGGCCAGCCGCCTCCAGTCCGTCGCGGCGCCGGGAACCGTGCTGGTCGGCCAGGAGACTCGCGACGCGGCAAGCCAGGGCATCACCTTCGAGCCGGTCGGCGAGGAGTCGCTCAAGGGCAAGTCGGCGCCGGTCCCGGCCTGGCGCGCGGTGAGGGTCATCGCCGGTGTCGGCGGGGCCGGTCGCTACACCGGCATCGAGCCGCCCTTCGAGGGCCGCGATGAGCAGCTGCGCCTGCTCAAGGACCTGTTCCATGCCACGGCGCGGGAGCGCCGCGCCCGGGTGGTGACGATCATCGGCCAGGGTGGCACGGGCAAGAGCCGGCTGGTGCGCGAGTTCGAGAAGTACACCGACGGGCTGGCCGAGACGATCTTCTGGCACGTCGGCCGGTCACCCGCCTACGGCGAGGAGATCACCTTCTGGGCTCTCGGCGAGATGGTCCGCAAGCGAGCCGGCCTGGCCGAGCGAGACGACGAGCCGACGACTCGCCAGCGGATCGTGTCGACGCTGGAGGAGTTCGTTCCCGACGAAGGTGACCGGCGCTGGATCGAGCCACGTCTGCTGCAGCTGCTCGGGGTCGGCGAGGGTCGGAGCGGTGAGCGCGAGGAACTGTTTGCCGCCTGGCGGATGTTCTTCGAACGGGTGGCCGACCGGGGCCCGGTGGTGATGGCCTTCGAGGACCTCGAGAATGCCGACCCGGGCCTGCTTGACTTCATTGACTACGTCGTCGAGTGGTCGCGCAGCAGGCCCCTCTTCATCCTTGCCCTGACCCGGCCAGAGCTGCTCGAGCGCCGCCCGAACTGGGGTGCCGGCCAGCGCGCCTTCGCCGCCATCGGCCTGGAGGCGTTGACCGACGAGGCCATGCGGCAGGCCCTCGCGGGCCTGGTGCCGGGGCTGCCCGAGCCGGCAGTGCAGGCGATCCTCTCCCGAGCCGAGGGCGTGCCCCTCTACGCCGTGGAGACGGTGCGCATGCTGATCAACGACGGCCGCCTGACCGAGCGAGATGGCATCTACCAGCCGGTCGGCGACCTGACCGAGCTGGAGATCCCCAACACCCTGCATGCGCTCATCGCCGCTCGGCTCGATGCGCTCGAGCCCGACGAGAGGGCGATCGTGCAGGACGCCGCCGTGCTGGGCCATAGCTTCACTCTCGCCGCCCTGGCCGACACCAGCGGCCGCAGGGAAGCCGAGCTCGAGCCGAGACTGCGCGCGCTGACGCGGCGCGAGGTGCTGCAGGTGGAGGCGGACCCGCGCTCGCCGGAGCGCGGTCAATACGGCTTCGTTCAGGGATTGCTGCGCGAGGTTGCCTACGCCACGCTGAGCAAGAAGGACCGCCGCACGCGTCACCTGGCCGCGGCGCGCTACTTCGAGTCGCTCGGCGACGAGGAGCTGGCCGGCGCCCTGGCCAGGCACTACCTGGACGCGTGGCGCGCGTCGCCCGAGGGGCCCGAGGCCGACGCCATCGCAGCCCAGGCCCGCCTCGCCCTGCGCGGCGCTGCCGAACGCGCCGCGGCGCTGCACTCGCACGACCAGGCGCTGAGCTTCCTGGACCGCTTGCTGAGCGTGACCACCGACCCGCAGGAGAAGGCCCGCGTGTTCGAACGGGCGGCGCTCGCAGCCGAGTCCGCCGCGCAGCTCGAGACGGCCGACACCTATGGGCAGGAGGCGCTGGAAATCTACCGCGCCCATTTCGACCGGAGCGGGATGGCTCGCGCCGCCGTCATCATCGGGCGCACTCGGATGCTCGGCACGCGCCTGACCGAGGGCGTCGAGCTCGTGGAGCACGTCCTGTCGGAGATCGGCGAACGCGACGACGATGCCCCGGCTGTCGAGCTGATCAGCGTCCTCGCCCGGCTGAAGTCGCTGCAGGGCGACTATGCCGCGACCCTCGAGCTGTCGGAGCGGACCCTGATTGCCGCCGAGCGCCTGGACCTGTTCGAGATCATCGCCCATACCGTCATGACGAGGGCGGTGTCGCTGGCCTATCTGCAGAGAACGCGCGAGGCCCTCATCTCGCTGCCCGGGGTCCTGGAGATGGTCGAGCGCTACGGGCTGGTCGATCTGGAGCTGCGCGCACGCTTGAACGGCAGTCAGCTCGTGATGATCGACACGCCAGCGACCGCGCTCACCGTCGCCCGAGTGGGTCTGGAAAAGGCCCAGCGGCTGGGCCTGCGCCTGTGGGAGCAGCTGCTGGCCGGTAACGCGGCAATGGCGGCGCTGCGAACCGGCGACTGGGACTGGGCACTCGAGACACTGCCCGCCATAGCGGCGGCGCAGCGAGGCGGGGACGGCGCCCCGTCCGGCGAAGACGAGACGATGGGCTACATCGCCGTGATGCGCGGCCTGCGTGGCGCCGGGGCCGACGAGCTGCAGCCCGAGATCCAAACGCTCGAGCGGTCCGACTCGGAGGACCCGCAGGTCCCTGACATCGCCAGGCTCCTGCGTGTGTGGCGCGCGGTAATCGAGGGTGAGCTCGAGGAGGCGTACGAGCCGGTCATGGACCACCGCTTCGCGGATCCGACCTATGGCTCCGCCGCCCGCGCGCTGGCCGGTCACGCGATGCTCTGGCGCGGAGACGCCGAGCGCGCGCAACGGGTCGCCGAGCGCTTGCCGGATCATGGCCACGGCCGGTGGATCGATGCATCGCATGCCGTGCTCATGGCCGGCGTCGCCGCGCTCGAGGGTCGCCGCCTGGAGGCGCGGTCGGCATTCTCCGAGTCGATCGCGGCGCTACGGGATGACGGCGCGCTGCTTGACGTGCTGCTCGCCCGGATCGGCGAGGTCGCCACCCTGGGCATCGCCGAGCCGGCTGGCCAGGCGGCCGCGGCAGAAGCGCGCCAGATCGCCGAGCGCCTCGGCGCGGTGGTGCTCCTGCGCCAGCTCGAGAGTGCCGTCGAGGGGCCCGCGGCGGAGACATCGGCTGTGTCGGCCGGCAGCAGCTCGTAGCGAGGCCGCTACCGTGGTGATCACCCTGATGCCAAAGCGGTCATTCCCGTGAGAGTCGCCGTATTCGGAGCAACCGGCGGCATCGGCCGGCATGTCGTCGAGCGCGCGCTCGCCGCCGGCCACGAGGTGGTGGCGCTCGCACGGGATCCGGGCCGGGTGCCGGCCCGTGAGCGGCTGGCGGTGGTCGCCGGCGACCTGACCGATGAATCTGCGGTGACGCGCACCGTGGCGGGTGCCGATGCGGTGATCTGGGCAGTCGGGCCCACCTCGAACACGGCTGATCAGCCACCGCTGTTCGAGCAGGGCGCACGCAACCTGGTGACGGCGATGAGCGCGGCCGGCGTGAAACGGCTGATCGCGCTGTCTGGCGCCGCGATCACAGTGGCCGGCGAGCGCAAGCCTCTCTCGGGCCGGCTGATGAGCGGGCTCGTCGGGATGCTGGCCGGGCACGTCGTCGAAGCCAAGCGCCGCGAGTACGAGGTGTTCAGCCAGGGCGAACTTGATTGGACGCTGGCGCGCCCCCCGCGGGTCGTCGAGGGGTCAGCTCGGGGAACGTATCAGGCCGGCGAGCGGCTGACCGGGCGAACAATCAGCCAGGGCGATCTGGCCCAGTTCATGATCGACCAGCTGGAAGATCGGACGTGGCTGCGCAAGGCGCCGTTCGTAAGCTGAGAGTGCGCCCGGTGCGCTGCTTGGTATTATCCGCAGATGCCAAGCGTAAAGGTAAGTTCTAAGCACCAGATCTCACTACCAAGCAAAGCCCGGCGAGAGCTGGGCATCGAGGCGGGCGATCGGCTGTCCGTGGAAGTTGCCGGCGACACGCTCATTCTTCGGCCTCGGCCCCAACGGCCTTCTGCCCGCCTGCGGGGACTCGGCCGTGAGGCCTGGCATGGACGCGACCCGGTCGGGGAGGTCCGGGCCTTACGCGACGAGGGCGACGCGGGCGAATGACGCTTCGGCTCCTGCAGAAGCATCGCCGGGTCGCAATCGACAGCAATGTGCTGATCTACCTTCTCGAAGGTTCGGGCGACCTGGCTGGTCGGTCGGCTGATCTGCTCGACGACATTGCCAATGGCGCTGGTGAAGGCGTGCTGTCGGTGCTGACCCTGGCCGAGGTGTGCAGCGGACCCGCGCGGATCGGCGACACCGGGATGGTCGAGCGCTACGCGGAGGAACTGACCTCACTTGAGAACGTCGCTGTTGTACCCATCGACGCCGACGTGGCGGTGGAGGCGGCGCTCCTGCGCGGCGCCGGCTCCCTATCAATGGGTGATGCCCTGCAGCTCGCCACCGCACGAGCGGGCGGCGCCACGGCCTTCGTCACCAATGACCGTCGGATCAGCGCCGTTCACCGACTCGAGGTGGTGTACCTCGACGAGCTGAGCTAACCCGCCCGGGGGACGGTGATCCGCAGCCGCCACACGCCTGGCAGGCCCAGGAGCTTGACCGCGCCGGCGGCCGTGAATCGTCAGTCAGCATCAGCTGCGAGCCCTTGCGGCGGAGTATCCTCGCCTCCGAGCCAAGCCTGCGACAGGAGGGGCAGCCGGCGTGATCTGCGGCAATTGCGGGACCGAGAACCTCGCCGGCGCGAAGTTCTGCATGGAGTGCGCCAGCCCGCTGGCCGCCGGCTGCCCGTCGTGCGGCTTCGTCAACCCGGCCGGCGCGAAGTTCTGCATGGAGTGCGCCACGCCGCTCTCGGCACGTGGAACCGGCACGGCCGCGGGAACGCCTGGCGAGCCAACGAGCAACCCGGCGCCCGGATCTGGTTCCGAGCGACGGCTGGTCAGCATCCTCTTCGCTGACCTGGTCGGCTTCACGCCATTTGCCGAGGAACGCGACGCGGAAGACGTCCGCCAGACCCTGACCCGCTACTTCGACCTGGCCCGCGAGGTTATCGAGCGCTACGGCGGGACCGTCGAGAAGTTCATCGGCGATGCTGTGATGGCCGTCTGGGGCGCCCCGACCGCACAGGAGGATGACCCCGAGCGGGCCGTCCGGGCGGCCCTCGACCTGGTCGACGCGGTGCGCACCCTGGCTCCGAACACGCAGGCGCGGGCCGGCGTGCTCACCGGCGAGGCAGCGGTGACGGTCGGCGCTACAAACCAAGGCCTGGTGGCGGGTGACCTGGTTAACACCGCCTCGCGTCTCCAGTCGGTGGCCGAGGCGGGAGACGTGCTCGTGGGCGAGGCGACCCAGCGCGCGGCCAGCGGATCGATCGTCTTCGAGCCCGTGGGCGACAGGCAGCTGAAGGGCAAGTCCGCGCCCGTGCCGGCCTGGCGAGCGCTGCGCGTGGTCGCCCAGCGCCGCGGCCGGGGGCGCAGCGACACCCTCGAGGCGCCGTTCGTCGGACGTGACGACGAGATGCGCCTGCTCAAGGATCTGTTCCACGCGACCAACCGCGAGCGGCGCCCGCGGCTGGTGTCCGTCGTTGGTCCGGCCGGCATCGGCAAGAGCCGCCTCGCCTGGGAGTTCCTGAAGTACATCGACGGCCTGAGCGAGCCGATCTGGTGGCACGACGGCCGCAGTCCGGCGTACGGCGAGGGCATCACTTTCTGGGCGCTGGGCGAGATGGTCCGCGGTCGGGCTCGACTGCTGGAGTCGGACGATGAGCCAACCACGCGCGCCAAGCTGGCCGCGACAGTACGCGAGCACGTGCCCGACGAAACCGAGCGGGCGACCATCGAGCAGGCATTGCTGGCCCTGCTGGGCTTCGAATCCGGGATCGACCCGCACCAGCTGTTCGGTGCCTGGCGCCGGTTCTTCGAGCGGTTGGCCGACACGTCACCGGTGATGATGATCTTCGAGGACCTGCACTTCGCCGACCCGGGTTTGCTCGACTTCATCGACCACGTGCTCGAGTGGAGTCGCAGCTCGCCGATCACGATCGTGACGTTGGCCCGCCCAGAGCTCGTCGAGCGCCGACCAGGCTGGGGAGCCAAGCGCAGCTTCACCTCGCTGTACCTGGAGCCGCTGTCGGACGACGAGATGGCCCACCTCTTGGAGGGGCTGGTGCCGGGACTGCCCGACTCGGCAGCGCAGGCGATCGTCAGCCGCGCCGACGGCATCCCGCTCTACGCGGTCGAGACGGTCCGGATGCTGCTGGCGCAGGGCCAGCTCGCGCTGGAGGACGGTGTCTACCGGCCGGCGGGCAGCTTGGACGACATCGCCGTGCCCGAGACGCTGACAGCCCTCATCGCGGCTCGGCTGGATGGGCTGGAGGCGGAGGAGCGCGCGCTCATTGCCAACGCGGCCGTCCTCGGCCAGAGCTTCACGTCGGAGGCGGTCGGTGCGCTCAGCGGCGTCCAGGGTGGCGCGCTTGACGAGGGGCTGAATCGCTTGGTCCGACGTGAGCTGCTGCGGCAGGAGGCAGACCCGGCCTCACCCGAACGCGGCCAGTACGTCTTCGTCCAGGCCCTTATCCGCGAGGTGGCCTACAACACGCTGTCGAAGAAGGACCGCAAAGAGCGCCACCTGGCCGCGGCGCGTCACTTCGAGAAGATCGCCACCGACGAGGTCGCCGGCGTGCTGGCTGGGCACTACCTGGCCGCTTACCGAAGCGCCGGTCAGGGCGCCGACGCCCCCGCATTGGCCACGCAGGCGCGCATCGCGCTACGCGGGGCTGCCGAGCGAGCCGCCGCGCTGGGCTCCCACGAGCAGGCAGTCCAGTTCATCGAGCAGGCCCTCGAGACCACCACCGACCCTTCTGAGCAGCTTGACCTGCACAGCCGCGCGCGCAACTCGGCGAGGGAAAGCACCGACGAGCAGCTCACCGTGCGGCATGCGGAAGCCGCACTGAACGCGGCTCGCGAGCTGGGCGACCGACCTGCCATCGCCATTGCCACCGCCGAGCTGGGCAGGGCCTACACGCGGAGCCTTCTCGATCCCGAGCGCGCGCTGCCGCTGCTGCTGGCCGCACGGGAGGAGTTCGCCGACCTGGAGGAGACACCGGCCGGCGTCATATTGGCCGGCCAGCTGGCGGCGACGTACGGCAACGTAGATCGGACGGCCGATGAGCTGGCCTGCCTCGAGCGGTTGATACCGGTGGCCGAGCGATTGGACATGGTTGACGAGCTGACCTGGGGTCTGATGGGCCTGGGTATGGCACAGGCCAACACGGATCGGCCGCGTCAGGGACTGCTCCTGGTGCGTGGCGCGCATGCCATGGCGGAAGCACACGGGTTCCGCGAGCACGAGCGCGGTGGTCGAACGGTGATCACCTTCTATGAGCAGTGGAACGACCCGCGAGCCGGCCTCGAGATGGCGCGCGAAGGCCTCGAGATAGCAAGGCGGATCGGCTCGGCCATGTACGCCCTGTACGTGGTCGGTAACGCCTCAGTGCTGGCCACCCGCGTTGGGGAGTGGCCATGGGCGGTCAGCCTGCTCGACGAGTGGTTGACCTCTGCCGGACCCGCGCACGCTCCCGAGCTTCATTTCGATCGGGCGGTCCTCACCTCGCTGCGCGGCGAGAACCCCGCGGCGGACCTCGAGCGGGCAGCGGCCGGGCTCGAAGACATCACCGATCCGCAATTCCCGTCCTACGACGCATGGGCCAGGGCGTGGGCAGCGTTCGGCGCTGGCCGGTTCCCCGAAGCCCGCGAGGCGGCCACGCGCTCAAGCCAGATGACCTCGTTCTTCCATCCATTGACGATGCCGCTGGCCGCTCGGGCGGCACTCTGGGCAGGTGACATAAGCGGCGCCAGAGAGGCGAAGGACGCCATTGCGGCAGCCATGTTTCGCGGTCAGGCCCTCACACTCGACGTCGCCTCGATCGAAGCCGGGATCGCCGCGCGTGAGGGTCGCCGGGACGAGGCGCTGGCGATGTACCGCGAGGCACTGCGCGGGTGGCGCGCGCTAGGCACAGCCTGGGACGAGGCGCTGGCCGTCATCGACATGGTCACGTTCCTGGGGCCGGGCCCGGACACGCATGAGCCGTCCGAGTGGGCGCGCGCAACCCTGACTCAACTGGGGGCGGCACCCTACCTGGAGCGCCTGGAGGCTGCCCTGTCCGTACCTGCGGCGGCGGCATCGAGCTGACCGTCGGACGACTCAGCCGGGTTGGTGCCTCGGGCCACCCAGGTCGTCGATGCTGGCCAACCAGTCGCGCATCCTGCGCAGGCGCGACGCCCCACGGCCCGGCTAGCGCGCAGTGACACGCAACCTGTCACAAGCTGGGTCGACTCTGTCCGCAGACGTACCTGCCACGAGCGCCGAGGCTCGAGCAACCGGAGCGTGGTGACCATCGAACCATTGATCCGTCAGTCAACCGTCGCCATACTGCACAACCTGGCCGGACGAGGGGTTGTCCGGCCGATCACCTTGGGGGGAAGACACATTGACCGTCGCCGAACGAGAAGTGCCGTTGACGCTGGCTGAAGGATTCCGCGCCAACGCCCCCTTCGAGCTGACCGACGAGCAGCGCGCCGCCGTCGAGTGGGGCGACGGACCGCTGATGGTCCTGGCCGGTGCCGGCACGGGCAAGACGACCGTCATCGTCGAGCGCGTCCGCCACCTCCTGACTCGCGGGCATGGTCCCGAGCCGTCCGGCGACCTGCCCCAGCTCCAGCCCGAGAACATCCTCGTCCTGACCTACAACGTCAAGGCCGCCGCTGAGCTGGTCGATCGGCTGGAGAAGACGCTTGGCCTGGACGTGGCAGGTCGGGTGTGGGTGCACAACTTCCACTCCTTCGGCCATCGACTGCTGGCGGACAATCGCGCCGAGCTCGGCCTGGGTGAGGCGCCGGACGTGCTTGACGGCATCGGCCAGCGGCTGCTGTTGCGCGAGCTGCGACCCAGCTTCCGCCACTTCCTGTACCACCCGATGGCGCGCGACCCGAACGCCGCCGCCCGCTTCGCCGACGTGATCAGCCGCGCCAAGGACGAGCTTGTCACGCCGGATGAGTACATGGCATTCGCCGGGGCCAGGCGCGAGGCGTTCGAGCTCAAGCATGGCACCGACGCCTTCGAGGCGGCCCTGGAACGGCTGCGCGAGCACGAGGTCATGGGCACGCTCAAGAAGGTCGGCTGGGTCCGCAACGACCTCGTCGGGCGCGGCTACGAGTCGGCCGAGAAGACTGCCGGCCGCGAAGCGCGCCGCGACGTCTCGCCACCCGGCGAGCTGCTCTGGTGGACGAAGCTCAGCGAGGAACAGGAGCGCATCGCCCGCGGCCTCCAGGAAAGCTACCTGCGCGACGCGGAAGCGTACGACGTGCAGCGCCTGATCGAGGAAGCCGAGGCCTACGCCACATACCAGGCGGCCCTTCACGAGCGCGGCCTGCTCGACTTCGGTGAGCAGCAGCTGCGCGCGATCCAGCTGCTGATGGACCGGCCCAACATCCTGTTGCGCTACCAGCGCCAGTTCCGCCACGTCCTGGTCGACGAGTTCCAGGACGCAAACATGGCCCAGATCCTGCTGCTCGAGCTGATCGGGCGCGGGCCGGACAAGCCGGACAACGTGGTCGTGGTCGGCGACGACGACCAGTCGATCTACCGATTCCGCGGGGCCAGCTATGCCGCCTTCGAGCGCTTCCGCGAGCGCTTCGAGCGGGCGCCCGAATGGGACCCCCAGCGCCCGACCCAGCAGGTCGCCAGCCAGCCGCTGCTGGTGAACCGTCGCTCGACCGGCCACATCCTGTCCGCCGCGCAGCGGCTGATCGAGCACAACGCGCGCCGCCTGAAGGACGACGCGCTAAGACCAGCGGAGGGCACGCCCGACGGCTCCCAGGTGGAGCTGGCCGTCGCCAGCGACGAGGCCGACGAGGCAGACCACATCCTGAACTGGGTCCAACGCACTTTCGAGCAGCTGCCCGAGCCACGCAGCTGGAGCGACATCGCGGTGCTCTACCGCAAGCACCGCCACCGCGACCTGATCGTCGAGCGGCTGCGCAAGCAGGGCATCCCGTATGTGGTCGTTGGCGGCACGGGGCTGTTCGCCCACCCCGACGTGCGCGACGTGGAGGCGGCCCTGCGCGTGGCCGCCAACCCGGACGACTCGGTCGCCTTCGCGCGGCTGCTCAACGCCGGCCCATGGCGGCTCGATGCGCCGGAGGCGGTCCGCGTGTCGCGTGCCGCCGACTGGGACAATCGGCCGCTTTTCCAGGCCGCCGCGGACATCCTGCGCGAGGGTGAGCTCTACGTGCCGGTGGTCGAGGACACGAGCACCACGACCGACACCGAGGAGCCGAAGGAGCTGAAGGAGCCAATTCGCCAGACGCTCTGGCAGGACGACCAGCTGGCCGCCGACGGGGATCGCGAGCAGCCCGAGACCGTGCGCGATCGGCGCTCCCGCGAGCAGCGCACCCGCTGGCGGCGCGATCAGCTCGACGCCCGGCTGCGGGCCAAGCTGGGCCGACTGTTCGCGACGCTCGATGCGCTCGTGCCGCGCGGCCGCCGGGACGGCCCGTTCGAGGTGCTCGAAGATTTCCTGGTTCGCACCAACCTGCTGCACGACCTGATCGCCACGGAAACGCCGGAGGCGCAGCGCTCCGTTCTGGCGGTGGCCCGCCTGATGCGCTTCGTGGCCGACTGGCAGCGGGCCAACTTTGGCCGTAGCCTGGCCGACTTCGTCGCCTACCTCGACCTGTACCAGCAGGTGGGCGGCGACCTGGACACCGACATCAGCGCTAGGGTGGATGTCGAAGGCGTCCAGCTGATGACCGTCTACCAGGCGAAGGGGCTGGAGTACGAGGCGGTCGTCGTGCCGCGGCTGGTCGAGGGCCAGTTCCCCGACACGCGGTCGGAGAAGGCGGTCATCCCGGTCGAGCTGCTCAAGCAGGAGCCGCCGACAGACTTCGAGATCGACGAGGAGCGACGCTTGCTCTTCGTGGCCATGACCCGAGCCCGGCGCCACCTGCTGTTGACTGCGATCGATGCGGAAGGAAGCAAGAACGCGGCCAGCCGCTTCGTCGGCGAGCTGACCGCAGAAGAGGCGCCTGACCTGGTCGTCGAGCGTCGCGCGGCGGCGCAGGAGGCCGAGGTGGAGGCGAGCGACCCACTCGCCGCATCGGCTGCCGAGACGACCACCCAGCTGCTCAAGCTGATGCCCGTGCCGCAGGCAAGCGAGCGCCGATTCACGCTGCGCCGGCGGGCGGTCGAGATCATCAGCCTGCTCGAGGGCCTGGCGGCGGACGACCACGCCGCACGCGACCGGCTGACGGCCGAGCTCGTCCAGGTCGCCCAGGAGGCAGCCGGCATCGCCGAGGAGGCGCGCCTCAACGGTATCGACCCGCTCACCCTGACCGTGCTCTCGCGCCACGCCCCGGCGGGCAAGACGCTGCTCGAGCTGGCGCCGCTGCCAACGACGTTCTCGCACTCGCAGCTCTACACCTACAACCAGTGCCCGCTGCGCTACGCGCTCGAGCGCGTCTACAAGATCCCGACCATGGAGCAGCCGGGCTACTTCGAGTTCGGCAGCACCATCCACACTGCTTTCGAGACGTACGTGCGCGCGCGCCAGGACGCGCAGGCGGCCGGGCTACCCGCGCCCGGCTACGAGACGCTGCGCCAGGCCTTCGACGACGCATGGAAGCCGCGCAACTACGCCGACTCACAGGCGGCCGACCACTACCAGCGTCGCGCCGAGCCGGCGCTGCGTCGCTTCTACGAACGCGAGGTGGCGAACCTGGCCCAGGCCGTCGCCGTGGAGCAGGGCTTCACGATCGAAGTCGAGGATCCGGAGGGAGGCCTGCCGGTGCGCTTCTACGGCGAGATCGACCGCATCGACCGCCACCCCGATGGCTCGATCGAGATCATCGACTACAAGACCGGCCAGCCCAAGCGCCAGCAGGACGTGGATGCAGACAGCCAGCTGTCGGCCTACGCGCTGGCCGTGGCGATGGGTGCCGTCCGTGACCCGCAGACGGGCGAGACGCTGCCCGCCGCGTCCAAGCTGACGCTCTACTTCACCGAGTCAGACCAGCGGCTGAGCACAACGCGCACACCCGAGCAGCTCGAAGAATTCAAGGCGCAGCTGGTGGCCACCGCGCGGCGCATCCGCGACGGCGACTTCACCGCCACGCCCGACGAGTGGCGCTGCGGCCGCTGCGACTACCGGCTCGTCTGCCCCAGCCGCTTCGGCGCGGAGCGGGTGGCGTAAGTGATGATTCGAGTAAGGGAAGCGCGCATGGAAGTGCTGATGAGCGATGAGTTCGCAGGGCTGCATCCCGAGCCCCATGGAACGCAAGTGGATCCCTGCTCGACGATGCGAGATACTCTGGATCATCCAGCAGGAAGGCCGTGTGGAGCATGACATGAGGGACGTGGACGCCGTGCTCACGCAGCTGCCGGATCCGCCAGATCACGTATTCGTGGACGTACTCGACCGCGATTACTGGCTTGCCCGAATGCAGACTATCAAGCTTCCGGCAGCTCTAGAGGAACGGTTGCTGGAGATGCTCGAGCATGAGGATCCTGTTTCGCACGGCCGGTCGGTCGCGCTAAAGGAAGAGGCCCAGGGCCGGGCTTCTGCGGCTCTCGCCTACTGGCGAGCGTCGGCGCGCCGTGCGCCGCCGGGTGGGGCACAGGAAGAGGCCATTGCCGGGACCATTCGTACTGTCGCATTTAGAGGCGAGCAGCGAGACCCGGCGGGTGTGCAGGACATGCTTACCCAAGTGTACGAAGCGTTCGACAAGGACATTCAAGTCGACACCCTGAGGGCACTGGTCTTCGCAGGGACCGTAGTCCCGTCATACGCGGACGTACCTGAACTATCCAGGAAGGCGCAGAAGGCATTTGCTGCCATAGTCGAGGAATTCGCCGCTTCGCTCCGGCCGGCTATCCGTAACGCGAAGGGCACGCACGAGGTACTGCCAGCACTCGTAGGCCGTTACACGACCGAGCGCAACTCTCTGGCTCGGGCATGTGACAGTGTCGTCGCTTCGCGCGACATTTCGACTATTGTCCGATCGCGGCAGGGGGCGTTGAAGGCTCTGGCGTCGTATGAGCCGTTCGCCCTCGCAGCTGATAGACCTTCGGAGAATGCTCTTAAGCGCATTCTTGGCAGACCACTTAGTGATTACGTCCGCGACGCTGATGGCGATGAGGATGAGGCATCCTTCAGCGCGCTTGTTGTCGCTGTGGGCGCGCTCTATGAGCGATGCCTAGATAGCGCTGGTGAGTTCGAAGGATGTTTTGCGCTTCCTGTCGCGTTGACCTTGGGGCGAGCCGCGGCTATCCATCGCGCGGGACGCTTGGCTGCCTTCAGAGCCGACGTGCGCGTGTCAGTGACGAAGCCTGCTGCTGTGGCTGGTGGCAAGTGGATCGTTGGGGTCGCCCTAGAGAACCATGGCGCCGGCGAGGCGAAGGAGTGTGAACTTGTACTCCAGCGCTCCAATGAGGCAGAGGGCTTCAAGACCTGTCATGTATCAGTGCTTGGCCCGGCGGGTCGTCACGTGCACAAACTCGGAGTTCCAGGCGCGTCGACTTCAAGCATAACCGTGCCATATCGCCTCACGTATCGCGACAGGGCCGGCTCGCATGAGGATTCCGGCCGTCTCAGGATCACACGACAGCGCGAGATCGATTGGGCGGCCTACGTGGATTCACCGTCACCCTACTCGCTGCTTCCGATTACAAGTGCAGACGCCGGTCGGCTTCAGGGCCGCGACAATCTCCTCAGCCAACTACGACGCGGCGTGAGGGATCGAAGCTCTTTCATCATTACCGGCCAACGTCGCGTCGGCAAGACCTCGCTTGCACAGGTCTTCCTCTCGGAGTTTGAGGGTGACGACGCGGTTCTGAGCTTCATGCTTCCTATTGGGCAATCCAGCCTCGCGAGCGGGACTCAGGATCTGGGACGCGTGGGTCGAGACTTGGCGGACCGGATTGTGGAAGAGTATGAGCTCAAGTTCGGCAAGGGCAGTCCAGTTCCTGCCCCAGCGGTGGAGGAGTTGCGCCTTAGTCCCGCGGCGGCCTTGGGCAAGTTCTTCCGGATGTTCATGCGTCGCACCAAGTTGCGCCTTGTGATAGCCCTTGACGACTTCGACTATCTTCCCGAGTCACTGTTTCGAGGCTCCGTTGGGCAGGAGTTCTTCTTGGCTCTGCGAGCTCTGATGTTCGACGGGGTTGTGTTCCTCTTTGTAGGAAGTGAGCGTCTCCCGGCGATAATGAGCGAGCAGGCCGAACTGCTGAATGTAGTTCAGTCGCTTCCCGTGGACTACTTGGAGCGTGACGCGCTGCGGTCACTCGTAACAACACCCGCATATCACTTGCTCGAATTCGACGACGACGCACTCCTCAGTGTTGAGCGTTGGTCGGCCCGGAACCCCTATTATGCCACCTTACTCAGCATTAGCTTGTGGGATCGTGCTATTGCTGCTCGTGACTATTTAATTGGTGGCGTCGAGGTAGACGGTGCTGTCGACGCCCACGCTCGCACGAGTAACGTGCAGAGTTATCAGCATTTCTGGTCGGACTCGGGTCGCTTGTCCGACGAAGAGCGCGCGTTAGCTCGCGACAAGGCGCTAGACGTGCTTCTGGCAGTCGGGCAGGCCCAGTCCGGTCGTGCCTTCGACTTCGTTGGAGCAGACGCACTGCGTAGTTACGCCGCGAGCTTGGACGACGATGAGCTCGATGCTGAGGTAGCCGAGCTCGTCGCCAGACGTGTTCTCGAAATACATCCCGAGGAGACGTCGCTATTGCGGATACGCGTTCCGATGTTCTCGCGATGGTTGAACGTGCGAGGAACGGCGGAACTCCGTGAAGGCCTCGTTGTGGCTAGACGCCGTCGGGCAGCAGACGATGTGATCGCCCCGGAGGAAGTGCTGGAGGCGGCTGGTCGTCTCGAGTACGCCGGTGCAACCATAACCACGGACGCTGTCCGCGCTTGGTTAACTCAGTTCGGTGATGTCCAGCGGCAACGTCTGATGCTGCCCCTCATCAGATATGTGAACGATCGCGGTCTCTTCACCCTGGATAGGTTCCAACGAGCTTTGGCGAGCTTGGATCGAATGGTGCGAGCGCAAGGGGGGGACGAAGGCGTGCCCATCGGGCTCGTGGATCGTCCTGCCTCACGCGGCGGTCGGGTAGAGAACTGGTTCGCCATGCATGCGGATGCTCCTGGAAAGAGCGGCGCGATGGTCGTCCGGCTTTACAGGGCAGCGAGTCGGATCTACGAAGACAATGCTGGATCCCCCGAAAAGGTGGCAGTGGCGATTGCCGCTTCGCGCTTCGAGCGCGTTGGATTGGTATGCGTGGATGATTTTGTGGGGTCTGGTCGCACTGGTGTCACGGGACTCACGCAGACCGTGTTTCCCACGTTGGACCGTCTCATGCCGGATTGGAAGGAGCGAGTGGCCGTCTTCTACGTGGCAGTTGCGGGCTACGAAGAGGGACTTGCACGGATTGAGGAGCACCTTGGCGCCGGGCACGTAATGTGCGCTCATCGTTTCGACAACACGGACCGAGCATTTGACAGAGAATCTGGGGTATTCGCCACGCCTGACGAGCGTCTCGCGGCTCGCAACGTTGCCGAGGAAGTCGGCGCAGTACTTCAGAAGCGGTTTCCTCTCGGATACGGCGACTCACAGGCGCTGGTCGTATTTCCTGCATGGGTACCTAACAACACATTGCCGATCTTTTGGAAAGAGGGCGGCACTTACCGCGGCAGACCGTGGCACCCACTTTTTCCCCGCGCGTAACCTCTCAGGTCGAGTGGCCGTGGCTAGTAGCTGTGGCAGAACTCGCAGCAGCGCTACCAACACGAGGTCCGCGCTGGAGCTCGACCCCGGTACCGCTTGTAGAGGCAGGTGCAGCCCGCAGCCCCCTCGGTGATAGAGTGTCGGGGCCACAATGCGGAGGATAAGTGCCCGCCACCATTCAGCCTTCCCCACTCACTGGTAAGAACATCCGTCTCGCACTATTTGGCCGCTTGAGGCGCCGGGCCGCGCGGTGCTACGTGGTCTCTCCGTTCTTGGAAGACTACGAGTTTGAGCCGCTCGACACATTGAGTCACTTCCTTGGCAAGTATGTCGACGATGGTTGTCATGTCATCCTGTTGACGTGCCCGCCGGCCGGAAAGGTGTCGGAAGTCCTGCGCAAGCACGAGCTACTTGAAAAGTTTCAGCGCAAAGGCGTCAATGTCCGAGTCAATGCCTCTCTCCATGCGAAGGTTTATCTATTCGTGGACGATCATCGACCGATGTCGATGGTGGGATCAGCCAACATGACGTCCGGTGGGATGGAGAAGCACATCGAGCTGGCGTTGCTGTCACACAACGCCGCTTTGACTAGCCGCTTGGAGGTGAACATCCGAAGGTTTCTAGACCTGCCTGGGACGATAACCTTTAGAAGATGGGCCATGGGCAACAGGGCGGTGCGAGATAATGATCGATAACTCGACTGATATGGGACGGTTCCACACCTATCCGTACCGGCTACTGCCGTCCGAACGCATTCATGTATGGGCCGGCTATCAGCAGGTGCGGACGCGTCTGATGAAACTGATCGAATCTGCCCGCACGGACCGCATCGGGCTCTATCAGTTGGCCGCTCTGCATGGTGAGTTGGGAACGGGCAAGTCCCACGCCATGCGCTACCTCCTAAATCTTATACTTGACCAACAGAAGGACGACTACCAGTCCATTGCCACCTATTTGCCGCGCCTCGCAGTGGCGGCTCGCACTGACTTCCTCGCCCTATATCGCGCACTGCTCCGTCAGATGAAGTCTCAGCTAACGACCGCCGCCCAAAACCTCGTCGCAGCACTTGACAGCGCAGCCGACGCGAAGCGATCCGGGTTGGGCGAGCAAGTCGGTGAGGAAGCGGAGATCAATCGGCGGATACGATCTTCGATCATAGCCGAGATGGGAGGTGACGATGCCGCGATCCTTTCAGCCTACCTCGGCTTGGCTAGCGGCGACGGCTCTGATTCTTTCAGTCTCCTCGCCGGAGAGACGCGGTCAAACGACCTGCGCGTAGACTCAGACTTCGAAGCGGTGCGCACTCTTGCCGCTTTGGTCCGCTTTAGCACCAGTCCGGTATTCGGACTTCCGGCTCCGGCCAAATGTGTGTACATATTCGTGGACGAATACGAGGTCATCGCAGACTTCTCTAACGCGAACGCCATCAGCGTGAGCAACGGAATACGCGATCTCGTCAACGCTGCGCCCGAGGCGTTGTGCATCTTGCTTGGTTTCACGGGTGATGCCGCCCGTCTCGAGGCGCTGGTGGACGAGAGCGTGATTGCCCGCATGACCTCCGACCCCATCGAACTTCAACCGCTTGATGACGATGAAGCACTGGCATTTATTCGCGAGATCCACGAGGCGTACCGGCTCGATGGCACGAGCCTCGACGCCGATTTCCCATTTACGGAGGCCTCGCTCCGCGAATTGATTGCTCGGACTAGCGATAGGACTCCGCGCCAGCTCCTTAGGAACTGTCGCACTGTGTTCGAGGGGGCCATAACGGCTGGGGTGTTTGATGGCGCGACACCGCTCGGTGAGGAAGACGTCCGTGAGTACCTAATGTAGTCAGTGTCTCATGCCGATGTTTCCGGCTAGCGGCCCGCCTCGCCGGGCGCGGAGGATCCAGATGCGTCCCGGATCGGTGCCAACGGCAGACTGCAAGGAAGCCACAAAGTGCTCTTGAGTCAGAGAGTATCCAGCGGCTGCCCACCTTGCCGCCACATAGTCGAAGACAGCGGCGGTCTCCGCCTGATTGAATCTCCGAAGTCGAACGTGCTCGTAGCATGCCAACATGTCCTCGAGTACGTTGGGCGGCTCGTCATCTGGTGCGACGAGCGAGGATCTGACGGAAGCCGCGATGTGCCATAGCGAGTCCTGGTCAAACACCGGGAATGCTGATAGATGTAGACGGTCGCGCAGAAGCCCTGACAGGCCCAACACAATCTCCTTATCGCACCGCTGTCCGAGGCGGCGCAGCGCGTTCACCACGGCGGTCCTCCCAGGTTCTGGCGTAAGGTAGAGGTCGGCTAGCCAGCCGCGACGTGGATTGACCGTGTGCCGGAATGTTGCGGTGGATATCTCGCTGGCATTGCGTCGTCGTCCTCCCTGCGGTCTTCCTGATTCGAGCGTCGTAGCGATCTCTTCGAGATACTCAGTGACGGCTCGAGCGATCGGAATGCCAGGTTCGCTGCGCGAGAGCCATTCACGCTTGACATTGATGATGGAGCGGGCTGCGGCAAACAACTCGCGTCCTTGGTGTTCGATCGGCTGTGACGCGTCAATGGTGAGCAGCGTCAGGGTGTACTCACCGTCAGCGTCAATCACCCTCGCCAATAGGAGGGAACGACTAGCCTCTGACATAGGCCCGTGCATGCGCCGGATCGCCAGTAGAGCGCGACCATGAGGACCTAGGGTAAGTCGGTTACCGGCGCGGGCAAATAGTCCCAGGGCGATCGCGACGTCACGGATCCCCGCGGAGTACGACGCCGACATGGCGAACTTGCTGACTATAGCCGCATCAACGGCTGCTGTCGGTTGCGGCAGCCGGTCGGCCACGGCATCGATCAGCTCCTCGAACCTGAAGATGTCGAACAGCCCTTGGGTGTACCCGATACGCCTCAAGAGCTGTCGCCGCAGTTGTTCACGGCCCCGAGCGAGCTCAAGCAGTGCCGGCATCGAGTAGGGAGGGCTCACGGCCGCCGTGCGGCGTCACACGAGGTCGCACCGCAACCAGTAATCCTCGCGGGGATTCGGAATCGCCCAGGACCGCAGTTCCGTCACCGAGCGAACGGATCAGATCATCAGGCGCCGAAATGTCTTGCTCACCGCTGCGGACGTTTCGGGGCAGTCGCGATGGAAACCGTGCGACTGCCGCGGATACGTCCGCGTCGAAGACCAGCCGATGCGAGATGTTGATGTCCACTTGACTGAGAATAGCCGGGTCCAACGCGGATGGTTGCTGGGTGGCGAGAACCAGGGATAGGCCGGAGTCGCGGCCCCTCTTGACGAATTCCACGAGAGTTGGGCGCGCCGCTGTCATCCGGCTAGTCGGCGCGACTACATGCGCCTCATCAACGAGGACCCAGGCCCCGTCGGGGAGTTCATCGTCCTCGAACGTCGTACCAAAACGCCGCGCGGCGCGACGTCGAGTGTGGTGTGCGCCCATAAGCGAGAACATCCGACGGCAGAGAACGCTTACCACAACGGCTTTAGTGGCGTCCTCGATCTCCCGCAGGAGGACTACCGTAGTTTGGCCTGACCTGAGCACGTCGGCGGCTGAGAGACCGTGCGCGCTGAACAACTGGGTGGCTGCGATACTTTCAAGTCGCCACTGCAAGCCGTCACGTACTGCCTCGTGCACCGCGCGCACCTCAACAGCTGTGACCAAGCAGCGAAGTAGATCGGCCGGGACGAAGTCCGGGGTTGCGTCTACCGAGGATCCGGTGTCCGCGTCGGTCCAACCGTCGATCGTCACGAGGCTGTGGAGCGTGCGCAACAGATGACCCATAGGCGTGAACCGATCCAACTCGAACAGACCGCACCAGTCGTCGACTGACAGGTCCGACGAAGTGATGGAGAACTCCTGCTCGCCGAGGTGCAACGGTGCCGTTCCCCGTGGCCGGAGCAGAACCACGTTCGGAACGCGCTCCGGTGACAGACGCCACCGCGCCAAGGCTGCGAGTTGTTCGCGGTCCTCGTCGATGTTCTCATCGAGTTCAAGCCCAAGTGTCCAGAACTGGTTCTGCGTGTCGAAAAACACGCTCGTAAAGGATACGGGCTTAGTTGACACAGCTGATGGTCGGGATAGGGCTAGCCCCTCAGCAATAACGCCTAAGTCGTATGACTTGCCGCTGCCACGCTTGCCGGAGATAAAGATCACGTGCGGATGCTCGACATCAAGCCAGACATTGGAATCGTAGTAATTCTGGACGGCGCCGCGTTCAATCATCTTGCCGATAAGAATTAAAGCGTCCCGAGATCCTCGATTTCTACGCTGCCCGACGAACACGTGTCGACCGCGACGTTCATAGGCAATGCCGGTGACTGAGTCGCCGACGCGGTAACTGCCAACTTGACCTATGGCACCTAGGGAAGGTAAGTCAGTCACAAAGACAGGCTCCTAATATGCAGGCGGTCCATGAAGTCCAGCCCCGCAAATAACTCATAACCGGTGTCGGAGGACAAGCGTAGAACCTTGTCAGGCTGCAACGCGCCGATAAAGGCGTCGAAGTGCGCGGCGCCTACCACAACGGTGATGCCGTGCTCCCGCGCATGCGAACTGATCTTGCTGGCGACGACGTTAGCCGTGAACGGATCCAATTGAGACAGAAATTCGTCTGCGAGCCATAAGTTGGCCCTCGACGCAATTAGGTGTGCGAGCATTGCGCGATACTTCTGTCCGTCGCTCAACTCGCGGTATCTACGAAGGTACAGGTGGGCATCGCTCAGCCCAGCGACACTGAGCGCGTAGAGCGCGGTATTTAGATCGGCCCTGGACGCGACTGTCTCGACGATAGTTGCAGTTGAGCCAAGAGGACGAAAGCGTCCGAGGCGCGCGTTGGGCGGTAGGACGACTTCGCCGCTGAGTAGGCGAGCAGAGGACAACGATCCGGATAGGAGGCGGAGCAGACTAGTCTTGCCCGAGCCTGAGGGACCGCAGACGAGAGTAATCTCGCCTGGGACGACATCGAAAGAAAGGCTATCGAGGACCCGGCTCTTGACATTACCAAGTTCGATCCCAAATGCCTGTGCAACCGCCGACGTCCTTGCTGACAGGGGCACTGAGGACTGGTACACGAGCGACACTTCACGGACTTGGATCGGCCCGTCCAATCGGTCGACACGAGGCATCTGCAAAGGTGCAGGGCTCTCGATGCCGAGCGAGCGGACACGTCTAGTGACAAACCTTCGTGCGGCGGGCGTAAGCCCTGCCAAGTAAGTCGGCTTGGGAAGGCGAAGCACATCTCTAAAGCGCTCGTAAAGCTCTGGCGGTACCGCACCGTTCATGCGACTGAGTGCTCCGTCGAGATCCGCGAGATCGAGCTGTCGCATTTCGAATGCTCGGGCGTACCGGCGTTGAGCGCTCATGATCCCGCGCGCCGTGTCCGTCATTGATGCCGGTCTCGTCTTGACTGCATCACTCAGGAGGTACCGAAGGTCTCTGGATACGCGGTGCAGGTTTCCCTCGGTGTACCCAACAAAGACCATCCCACCGCGCTCGGCAAAGGGGACGTACTTCATCATATCCGCTGTAACCTCGAGAAAAAGCGGTCGCATGCCATCCGCGTGGAAGCGCAAGCGGGCATACCGCTGAGCCTCACGAACCAGTACCGTACCAACGCCAAGGCCGCGCAGTTCTGGATGAACTACGAGCCGCGAAATGCGGGCTATTACGCTAGTGAAGTTGCTCATTTCACGCGATCCCCAACGGTCCCACGTCACTTCTCCATCCTTAAACGGAGCGTCGAGAACACGTGTGCGCGGCTTGTTCATCAAGAAACCGGTAGTTAGCTCGACAAAACCCAAGAATGGTGGAAGCTCAGGTGAAGCGCTAGCCATCACGAGGACTGCGCGCCGGCCAAAGCCGCGTTCGCCTCTGTAGTGAAAGTCTAGTAGTCGTCTATAGGCATCTAGGTCACGACTAGTTGTGATCTCGCGAACCTCGACGCTAAGATCGATGTGTCCTAGCCTTAGGTCGTGCCGCGCGACGTATGGAGGAATGAGAGGAGCCCGCCCGTTGCGGAGGACGACGTGCGCACCACGTCGCGTCAGTTCGATAACATCGTCGCGCCCAACCGTCGCGAAGCGACTCACGGTTAGCGTACGGCCATTCGAGAGACTCAGTCTTTTCCCACCGCCGTCGGCCGCCACTCGCCGGACTCTTGCTCTAACGCTGGCGGATGCGTCCGCATGGTTAGATCTCACCGTGGCGGTTGCCATCTGTGCATCCTACGGGACCGTGTTGCCGTGCGGTAGCTTGCGGGCGCTGACATGCCCCCTGGATGGGCCCTCCTCCCGCCGCCCCGACCGCGAGCCAACAGCAGGGTCGAGAAGCCTTCCTCCGCCAGCCGGCGCGCCTTCTCGCGGGCGAGCATCGTCTTGCCCGTGCCGGCCGGTCCCTGGACCGCCAGCCGACGAAAGCCGCGCGTTTCATTGAGCACGCGCATCTGCGACCGCTCCAGCTCGTGGACCTGCGCCTCGCCCGAGTCGACCACCGCCCGCAGCGCCGGCAGCTGGGTGGTCGGGGCCAGCGTCCGATCGATCAGCTGCAGCTGCCGACCCGACAGCTCCTGCCCGCGCCTCCCATCACCCAGCCAGAAGTCGAAGGCCCCCTCGACCGCCGCCCGCGCCGAGTCGGCCGACTGCAGGTCTGCCGCGTCGATGACCAGGGCGAGGTCGGTGTCGGCTCCAAGCTCGACCTTTCGGCCGACTCCGCGCACCGAGACGTCGGGGAAGGCCACCGCGTGGCCCATCCGCAGGTCGTCGCGCTGGCCGGGCCAGTCACGCAGGGAGGTGAGCTTGTCGCGCAGGGTGTGCTTGCTCTTCTCGGCCTGCTCGAACGGCGGCACCTTCGGCGGATGGTCGCCCGAGAACCAGCGGCCCTGGCCGTCGCGTCGGATCTGCCCGCCCTTGACCTCGACGACCAGCAGCCCATGCTCGGGGTGGACGACCAGCAGGTCGGTCTCACCGTCCCTCGCCGGTGCATTGGGCCCCGGCTTGGCCAGCCAGCGCACGTTCGGATACAGCCGATACGGCGCCGGCAGCGCCTCTCGCAGCCGCGCGAGCACCCTCTCCTCAGCGGAGGACCTCATCGGCAAATGGTACGCGGCGCCATGGCCGTTCTCGGAGCGCCGACGTCCGCTACGCCTGGACTGCCCGCCGTTTTCGTCGGCGCGGTCGAGCTCCTCTAGTGAGCCCCGATGCTGATGAGGTTGCCTTCTGAGTCCTTCAGCCAGGCCATCTTCTCGCCTGAGGCAGAGGTGGCGATCCCGTTCACCGTTCGAAAGGCCTCGCCGAAGTCATACTCCTCGAACACTGCCCCTCGGGCCTGGAGCTCGGCGACGCTGGCCTCGACATCATCGACCCTGATGTTGACCGCGGTCGCCTGGTTGGTTCCCGCGAACTGGGACGGGTAGAGCATCATGCGCGTCCCGCCGACCTCGTACCAGACGTCCCCGCTGTCGGTGATCTCCGCCGGCTCCAGCTGCAGCACCGACGAGTACCAGGCTTTGGCCCGCTCGATGTCCGATGCAGGGAGCGTTGGGGCGAACTTCATGGGTCTGACCTCACGAGCTGGGCGCTGAGCCGGTCGCACGCCGGGGGCACGAATGGCTTGGGGCGGGGAGTGTACTCCGCGCCCCGCCAGGAGCGACCGCCGGCGCGACTCTTCCGGTCGGCTCTTCGGCGGAAATGACCTCGCTCGCTTCAACTAGACCGCCACTGACACGTCGACGACGGCCTGTTCCGCTGTGGTGAAGGTCAAAGTGCTCAGCGAATCCCACGATAACGTCTCGCTCTAAATTCGCGTCTCAATTCGGAATCGCATGAATGCACAGGTACTTCCGGGCCAGGGCTTGACCGGCGGTGGCCGTTTAGGCTGAGCCCCCAAGTCAATCGAAGAGAGACTCAACGCCAGTGGACGATCATACACAGTCATACCGGTCACCAGGCGAGGTAGTCCAGCATCTGTGGCCTTGTCCACGTTGCGGGCAGCCCATTCCTTCGTCGAGCTACTTCTGCCCGAGGTGCGGTCACCGGCTCGTTGCTGGGGCAACGCCGTCGTCAGGCTCACCATCCGCCAAAAAGGTGCTACTCGGCGCCGGGGCGGTTGTCGCGGGCCTGCTCGTGCTGGGCGGGATCGGCAACGCCTTGACGGGATCTGCTCCAGGCACAGTTGGCAGCCCCTCGCCGAACGTAACCGCTCGCGGCGCCGCCATGGTCCCCACTGCCACGCCGCCACCAGACCCCACTCCAACTCCCACGCTCGAGCCGACTCCACCTCCCACTCCGGAACCGACGCCACCGCCCACGCCCGATCCGACTCCACCTCCCACTCCGGAACCGACGCCACCGCCCACGCCCGATCCGACTCCACCTCCCACGCCGGAACCCGTGCAGCCCGACCTCGAATTCGAGGATGGAATCTGGGAGGTGGGCACCGAGATCATGCCGGGCACCTACCGAACGCTCTGGGATCCCGATTACTGCTACTGGGCTCGCCTGAGTGGCTACAGCGGGGACGTCGACGACATCATTGCCAACAGCTTCGGCTCGGGCTGGCAGGTCGTAACGATTGGTCGTCGCGATGTTGCTTTCGAGTCGTCCAACTGTGGATACTGGACGTCCGACCTCTCGCCGGTGTTGGACGACTCAACCGAGTTCGGCGAAGGCACCTTCATCGTCGGCGTGGACATCCTGCCTGGTGTGTATCGCAGCAGCGGCGACGAAGACTACTGCTATTGGGCGCGATTGAGCGGGTTTGGGGGGACCGTCGACGACATCATTACCAATCATTTCCAGGGGAGTGGTCGCGCCCGGGTGCAGATCAAGGCGCGCGATGCCGGGTTCACCTCGAGCGGCTGTGGAACCTGGACGGCTGATTAGGCGCTAGATTCGTCGGCGCGTGCACAGACCCGATACTGGGACAGTGCGCCACGTACTGGCCGTTTCGTTTTTGGTTGCCGGCACGCTGATGATGGGCTGTGCGGCGCCGGGCGCCCCAGAACAGGCGGCGCCGGACCAACCCACACGGAACCCCCACCCGGACGCGCGCTCCCTGCGCTATGTCGCGCTGGGTGACTCGTACACCATCGGCACGGGCGTGGAGGAGCACGAGCGCTGGCCCAACCAGCTGGTGGCCGCGGTGGACGACCCGCAGCTCGAGCTGGTCGCCAACCTGGGCGTCAACGGCGCGACCAGTGACGACCTCATCGAGCACCAGCTGCCGCGCGTGGCCGCTCTCGAGCCGGGCCTGGTGACCGTGCAGATCGGCGTCAACGACGTCGTGCGCCGCGTGCGAGGCGGCCGCTACGGCGACGACGGTGGGGCCCTGCCGGCCCGGCACTACCGTGACAACGTCGAGCTGATCCTGGACCGGTTGCTCGACCTGCTGCCGGCCAACCGCATCGTGGTTGTCTCCACGCCCGACTACACGCTGACGCCGATGGGCGACGCCTTCGGTGACCCGGCCCAGCAGTCGGCGGCGATCGAGGAGTTCAACGCCATCCTCCAGGACGCGGCCCGCCAGCGCGGCATCGCCTTCGTCGACATCGGGCCGGTCGCCGACCGCGTGCCGGCTGAGCCGTCGCTCGTCGCCACGGACCGCCTGCACCCGAGCGGTGCGCAGTACCGGGAATGGGTCGAGCTGATCGCGCCAGTCGTACGCGCTGACTAGCAGCCCCGGCCGTCATGCCGACGCCGACGTAGGCCCCGGCTTCGGACCCGGTTGCAGCGTGTCGGATGCCGATCCCTCGGAGCGATCCGAGCAATTTCGTCACGTCGGACCGTGTCATTTCGCCTCGCCGAAGCATCTACTGTTGCGACGCCGCCAGGCAATGGTCGCGCGCGAGATTGGAAGGATGGTTCGATGAAGGCATCCGCAGTGCGTCGGTCGGGGATGTCGGTGGTGACGGCGACGGTCATGGCGCTGCTCCTGGCCGGTCAGGCCATGGCCGCCAGCTGGAGCTCGCCAACCACGTTCTGGGTCAGCGGCGGCGACACCTGGGCCTGGGCCGGCCACCTGGCCACGCTTGAGCCATCTACCGCCATCGCCGTCTACCAGGAGACGCATCCGACGGACGGCAGCTCGCGCATCTTCGCGCGCCGAAGCACCGACGGCGGCGCCACCTGGGGATCGCCCATGCTGCTCTCGCGCCCAAATACCGCCTGGTCCTACAAGCCTCACATCGCAGTCCATGGCCAGGACGTCGATGTCGTGTGGACCGAGAAGGACGCCGGCACCCAGCAGAGCCACATCCGCTACGCGCGCAGCACGGACGGCGGAGCTTCGTTCTCGAGCTCGGTCGCCCTCTCACCCCATGCCTACAACTACGACGCCAAGGTCGCGCGCGGTCCCGGTGGCCGGGTGGCCGTGGCCTGGTACAACGAAGCCAAGGTCAGGACGCTGATCCGCATCAGCACGAACGGCGGGGCGAGCTTCGCCGCACGCCAGGTCGTCGTCAACTCCGTCTCCCAGCGGCACCACGCGCTGGCAGTCGGCGACGGCGTCATCTATGTCGCCTACACCACCTGGAAGGACGGCATCTGGCTGCGCCGCTCACTGAACGACGGTGCCAGCTGGAGCACTGCTGCCCAGCTCACTGTCGGCCGGACGGGAAGGCGCGGCGTTACCCTGGCTGCAGAGGGCACCCAGGCCTACCTGGGCTTCGCGCGCAAGAGCTCCACCGGCTGGACGCCGAGCATCAGGCGCACCGTCGACAAGGGCGCGAGCTGGTCCGGGCAGGTGCACCTGGCCGTCCCGGGGGCCAATGCGCAGCCGCCGATCATCGCGCTGCAGGGTGGCATCGCGCGATCCGCCTTCGCACGCTGCCAGAACCGAGGCTGCGACCTGCGCGTCTTCTACCGTCAGAGCGCCGACGGGCTCGATTGGACGCCCGCCGAGCGCGTCTCGCCGGCAGGGTGGGCAACCCCATTCGGCGTCGGCTACACCGGCGGGAAGATCGTGGTCGGCTACGAGGTCTACGAGGCCGCGACCGACACGTACAAGATCGAGGTGCGTACCGGAACGCCCTAGCTAGGGCGTGAGCACGGGCACCGTGGCGCCGACGAACATCGCCGCGACCAGCGTCACGTAGAAGAACGCAAAGCGGACCGCCCATGAGCGGGTCGAGCCGCCCGGGTCGGCCAGCTCACGTGGTACGAAGATGAGCATCGCGTAGAAGATCCAACCGGCAAAGCCGATGATGGCCAGCACGTAGAGCGTCAGTACGAGGTTTTCCGGCGCGAGCAGCCAGCTCAGCAGCTCGGTGCTTCCCGCGAGCCCTTCACTGAACAGCGACGCGGGGTCGTGGAACAGCACGGCCGCCATCACCACGAAGGGCGTGACCAGCATCCGGCGAGCTGGACGCGACATGACCGGCAATCGGTCGCCCAGCACGAACGAGGCGACCGCGGCAGCCAGGGCCAGAAAGATCAGCAATCCGCCGCCGGGCAGGCCCAGCCGCTCAAGCGAGGTCCCGCCGACGAAAGCCACGCCGCCGATGAACGGCCCGATCATCCACGCCCGCGCGTCAGCGGAGCTCGGACCGGGGTCGAAGCGTGCCTCGCCGGGCACGCGCGTGGCCACCGCCACGATCGCGCCGCCCGCGGCGACCAGCGAGAAGAGCGCGGACAGCGGGTTTTCCGACCAGGGATGGAGCGGGCCCTCACCCCAGCCGCCCGGATTGACCAGTGCGGCCAGCATCACGACGGCGCCGATGACGAGGTCTTCGGGTTGGAGCCGCGCGGCGAAGTCTCGCATCGCCCCCCGTCAGGCGGACAGGACGGTCGGCGTGTCGGTGGTCAGGTCGCCGGCCGGCATATCCGGGTCGGCCATCATGCGCAGGGCGAAGCCGAACTCGCTGCCTCCCCCCGATCGTGGCTCGGCCCAGATCCGGCCGCCCATGCCCTCGGCCAGCCAGCGACTGACGAACAGGCCGATGCCCGAGCCCTGGGCCAGCCCCTCCGTCAGCGGCGAGCGGTAGTCGATCTCGAAGAGCCGGCGCGCCTCGCCGGCATCTATGCCGATGCCGCGATCCAGGACGCGCACCAGCGATTCGTCGTCGCCGTGGGTGAGCTCGAGCTCGACGATGCCGCCACCGGCGCCGTACTTGACCGCGTTGGACAGCAGGTTGCGCAGGAGCTGCTCGACGTACGTCTCGTCAGCCATCACCAGCGCGGGGTGGCCGCGCACCGAGAAGACGAACTCGAGGTCGGGTGAGCGCACCCGGAAGCTCTCGACCACGCGCTCGATCACCCGTTCCAGCCGTACCGGCTCCAGCGAGATGGCCAGCGCGCCTCGCTCGGCGCGGGCAAGCACGATCAGGTCCTCGACCAGCCGGTAGAGGCGATCAGCCTCGTCGCCCATGTCGGACACCAGCTCGGCGGCACGCCCTGGTTCCAGGGTCCCCCGACCGAGCACCTTGGCGCCGCCGTAGATGGCGGTCACCGGCGTGCGCAGCTCGTGGGAGAGGATCTCGAGGAAGCGGTCGCGCGCTGTCTCGGCCTCCTGCTCGCGGGTGATGTCACGCATGAAGGCGGTGAACATCGGCTCCCCGTCCAATCGCGTCTCGGTCACGGTCAGCTCGATCGGCACCCGCGTGCCGTCGGCGTGAGAGCCGTGTGTGCGCACCCGCCGGCCGATGATCCGCGCCTCGCCCGTCGAGATGTAGCGGTCCAGCCCTGCCTCATGGGCCGACCGGAGGTCTTCCGGCACCAGCACCTCGGCGATGCGCTGGCCCAGCACGTCCTCGCGGCGCCGACCGAACAGCGCCTCCGCCGCGGGGTTGAACTCGAGGATGCGTCCGTCGCGATCGGACGAGACGATGGCGTCGACGGCGGCGGTGAGGATGCCGGTCTTGCGTGCCTCGCTTTCCGCCAGCGTGCGGCGCGCTTCGAGCCGCTCGATGAACGAGCCGAGCTGAAGGCCGACCGCCTCGAGGAACTCGATCTGCTCGGCGTCGACGTCGGCCACCTCGGCCGCGAAGAGCTCGATCACGGCGGCCACCTCGCCGCGGACTCGGATCGGGAAGGCGAAGCCGTGGCGCAGGCCCACCGCACGTGCCGCCTCGCGCCGCGGGAAGTTCTCCTCCGAGTCGGTATCGCTGACCCACGTCGGCTGGCCGCTCGCCCATACCCGGCCCGGCAGGCCGTAACCGACCTCGAATTCGCGGGCCAGCGTGTGTTCCGCCCATGCCTTCAGGCGGCCCTCGATCGGGTAGATGGCCGCGCAGCGGATCAGGCCATCAGTGCCCCGCGCCCAGACCGCGGTGGCCTCCCAGCCGAGCGACTCGGCCAGCGGCTGCAGCACCAAGCCGGCGATCTCGTCCAGCCGGTCGGCCTCCGCCACGGCACGCGCGATCGCGTACTGGACGGCCAGCTGCCGCTCGAGCTTGACGTTCTCCCCAGCGGGCGTCGACCCTGTGGGCTGGAGGGGGCTCTCGCCGGTCATCGCGCGCATCCTACAGCGCCGGTGAAGGGCCAATATTCGTGTCCTGCGGGGCGCCGCAGACGTGACGCGTGCGCCCGGTCAGCCCTGCGTGCGCTTCTCCGCCTGTACCGGTTCCAGGTCGATCGTGCGTACCTGGCGCGTCCCGCCACTCTCCGCGCGCACGAGCGCCGACGGGATCACGCCGCTGCTCAGCTTCTCGATGACGGCCATCTCGCCGGAGTAGAGGCCCGACGCTCCGATGCGGACGCGGTCACCGACCGCGAAGCCGGCTCGACCTTTGCCGGCATCCATGTTGATCGTGGCCAGGTTGGGTCGCTCGACGACGTTCTCGTACTCCGCCCCTCGTCGCTTGCCACTCGGCTTCTTGAAATAGCCGCCCTTGCGCTTCGTCATAGGCCTCCTCGTGTTTCGCTGGCGTTGGTGGTGGCGATGGCCACCGCAGACACCAGTCTGCCCGATCGGCCGGGATCGTTGCCTACTGGTCCAGCGGCGCGGGCGTCAGCTGGGGCGTGTCGTCGCCCGCGGCAGGGTCGGCGTCCGGCGCTTCCGGCGTCGTCGGGATGTTCGGGTCGACCGGCGGGATGGGCGTCGTGACCGGTTCCTGTACCTCCGCCGGCGAGCAGGCCGCGGCGGCCAGGGTCAGGCCGAGCACGCTGACAAGGAGTGGCCTCCTCACAGCCCCGAGCACTGGTCCTCGCGGCTGCCAGATACCTCGTTGTCACCGCCGGCCGGCTGCAGGGCGTTGTCCTCGCACTCCAGGTTGCCGTCGATGGTGTTGCCGCTGATGGTCACCTCGGCCTGGTTCGACTCGACCTGGACGTTGCCATGCACGACGTTGTTCTCCACGGTCAGGTCGCCGGAGTTCTGCTCGAGCTGGATGTCGCCGTCGACGGTGCTGTCGATGACCGTCGCCGACTCGCCCTGCTCGAGCTGGATGTTGCCGTGGACGACGGACGACTGGATGAGCACGTCCAGCTGGCCCTGGGCCTGGATGTTGCCGTCTACCTCGATCTCCCAGGCCTGCAGGATTCCGCCAGCGCGGATCTCGACGTTGCCCTGGACGGAAGTGCCGTCGAGGGTGCAGGTGGCGCCGTCGGGCACCTCGACGCGTTCGACTGTCTCCGCACCGATGGTGCCGTGGCACGCCTCCGGGTGGCCCTCCTCAACGGGCGGGCTGGCTGGCTCCTGCGGGTGAAGCGTTGCCTCACCGGGCGGGAGGGTGGCCCCGTCGCCTTCGGTGAAGGGAGTGGCCTGGATGACGGGCGTCGGCTGGGCGTCGCCGGCCGGGCCGCAGGCGGCGAGCACCAGGCAGAAAGCGGCAACGATCCCGGCGAGGCCGGCGCGGTGGGTTGGTCGAGTCATCGGTCGCTCCGTTCGGTGGGCCAGCCGGTGACTGACCGCCATGGCGCGGTAAGCGCGTTGAAATCGCTTCCGCTGATCCGATCGGACAGCGTCAGCGCGAAGACCAGGTTGCCCAGCGCGGCGTTGATCGCCGTCTTGAAGGTTCGATCGGCACGCAGGCGGGGGAACTCGCGCAGGCGGTTGGCCATCTGCCGGCGGGCCAGGTCACGGGCCGACTGGTACTCGGCCGCTGCCTCGTCGCCGATGTCCTCCAGCAGCCGGCCCTGGGCGTCGGCAAACAGGAGTGGCGTCGTCGCGTCCGAGCCGGTGGCGCCCGACATCAGCTGCCGTTCGGCGAGCCGGGCCAGCGATCGCACGTCCTCGAAGTCGAGGCGCCCGACCTGTTCAGCGATGGCGGTCCTGGCCTCGCGCGGGGAGATCTCGTTGGTGGCGGCCGTTGCTTCGGTGGTCGCGCCCGCGCTGTTGCTCACAGGTTCTCGCATTGCTCCTCTTTGCTGCCCTGGACCTCGTTTTCCCCGCCGACCGGCGGCGGCTCGTTGCCCTGGCACTCCAGGTTTCCGTCGACCTCATTGCGGGTCACGTTCAGTCCGCCGCTGTTCTGGTTCGCCTGCACGTTGCCGCCGACCGTGTTCCCGTCGATGGTCAGCTGGCCCGTGTTCGACTCCAGCTGGATGTCGCCGCCGACCTCGTTCTCGGTGAGCACGGCAGCACCGCCCTGCTCGAGCTGGACGTTCCCCCCGATGCTGCTGCCGCGCAGATTCACCTCGTTGGCGCCCTGCGCCTGGACGTCGCCACCGATCTGGGCTTCCTCCGCGTTGAGCGTCGAGTTGCTACCCAGCCGGACGTTGCCTCCGACGCTGGTGCCGGTCAGCCGGCAGGAGGCGTCGTCCGGGACGACAACCTCATCAACCGACTCGGCGGCCAGCTCGCCCTCGCAGGAGCCCGCGTCGACGTCACCGCCGGGGGTGCCTTCGGGGGCCAAGGTGGCGCTGGTAGGCGTCTGTGCCGGCGTGGTGCCGTTGGGCGCCTGCTGCTGGTCGGCCTGCGTGCAGGCCCCGAACAACAGCGCAAGCAGGAGCAGAGGCGCCAGGGAAGCGCGGAAACGGGTTTGCATTTGGAGGCGCAGGGCTACTTGCCCTCGATCCCGTAGTCCGGTTGCTTTGCGCCACGCTCCGCGCCCTCGGCGACCTTGTCGGCTGAGTCCTGCGCTTCCCCGTGGTTGCCTTCGCGCCAGTGCTCGGCGGTTGTCTCGAGCTGCTCTGTGCTCTCGTCTTCAGAGTTCTGATGATGTCCCATGCAACGAGGGTCGCTGCTATCGGTTCAAGCCTGCGGGTCCCTGCCTTGGGCGGTGTGTTGCAGAACCGCTGATTGGACGCGATGGTCAGACGGCGGCGCCTGCACCGCCATGTCAACGAAAGCGCAAAGGCCGTTGACCATGCGCAGCTGATGGGGAGTGCGCGGAACCGCGCGCAGCAGCTTGTCCGACGCGACCACTATGGCCAGCGCCCGCGCGCGCGAGGTGGCTACGTTCAGCCGGTTCAGCGAATAGAGAAAGTCCATCCCGCGCGGCGCGTCCTCCGGCCGCGACGTGGCCATGGTGTAGATCGAGACCGGTGCTTCCTGGCCCTGGAACTTGTCGACGGTGCCGACAAAGGCGTCCTCGCCCAGCCGATGCTGAATGAGCAGACGGTGGGCGTTGAATGGCGAGACGATGACGATGTCGCCCAGGCCGATGACCCTCTCCTGCCCATCCTTGTCCGACCAGCGCCGGCCGACCAGGGCCTGGACGATGCGGGCCACCTCCTCCGCCTCCTCGGCCGACGCGTTGGTGTTGCCGTCGTGCTCGACGGGCACCCAGCGCAGGCCGGACCCGGCCAGCCAGTCGTCACCATGGACACGCTGCGTGGCGAGCCCTTCCACCGACCGAAGCAGGCTTTCGTAGAACAGCTCCGAGGTGTAGGCGGTGATGTCGTCGTTCATGCGCCACGTCTCGCCGAGGAACACGCCCCGATCGGGCGGCACGGTCTCAGCGCCATCGAGCAGGTGGGCCAGCGCCGACCGATCGGCGCCCGGCGGGTGGACGCCCTGCGTGGGCTGGTCAAGCTGTTGGGGGTCGCCGAGCAGGACGACGTTTCGTGCCGACGCCGAGGTGGCGACGACATTGGCCAAAGCCACCTGGCCTGCCTCATCGATGAAAAGCGTGTCGATCTTGCCACGCATGTCGTCACGCGCCCACAGCCAGGCCGTGCCGGCAACCACGTCGACCTCGCCCCGTTCGAGGGCATCAACGACCTCGCCGTTGTCCTTGGCGCGCTTGACGAAGGCGTGTTCGATGACCTCGTCCGGATTGCCGCGCTGCATCGCGCGCAGCTCAATGCCGGCCCCCTGCGCCGCCGTGCAGGCGGCGCGCAGCAGATTGCTGATCACCTTGTGCCCGTTGGAGGTGATGCCCACGACGCGGCCCGCGCGTACGAGGTCGAGGATCATCCGCGCCCCGCTGTAGGTCTTGCCGGATCCTGGCGGGCCCTGCACAGGCAGTGTCGCGCCGTCGAGCTGGGTCACCAGGCGGCGTGCCGCCTGGGTACCCGTCTCGTCGGTGCGGATGAGGTTGGCACCGGTGCCCTCCGTCAGGCGGGGCGGTCGAGTTAGCAGCAGGTCGCGGATGGCGCGGTGGTCAGGCAGCGGCGAATCGATGCCGTGCTCGGCGACCCAGCGCCCGATGTCCATCAAGCGGCCCTGCTGCTCGGGCACCGTGTAGAACCTCAGCGGTACGACAGCTGTCGGGTGCGGGCCGCTCCACGTCTTCAGCCGCTTGATCTCCAGCAGACCGGCCTCGGCGTTGACCGTCTCGGCGGTGCCCGTCCGCGTCTTGTCGGTCAGCCCCGGATCGTGCAGCGTGTCGCCCTGCTCGACCCGGTGTTCCTGGCCGGGCGGGAACGTGTAGCGGTGCAGGTTGGACTGCCTCGTCACCTCAACCGCCTCCACATAGGTCAGGTGGGCGATCGGCTCCTTCTCGTCGAAGAGCTCGTCGTCCGTTCGGCCCATCAGGTCGTAGAAGCGCCACCAGGTCGACTTGTTCTCGCGCCGGTGCCAGTCGAGCAGCTGCGCCAGTAGCCAGGTCGCCTGCTGCTCGGGCGTCCGTTCGTCCGGCTCGTCCGGGATGCCCTCCATCAGGCGCCGTTCGAGCTCGAGCACCTGCTGTTCGCGCTCGGCCAGCTCGTCGCTGATCGGCTCGCCGGTGGTGGGTCGGGGCAGCTCCGCACCGTACGTCCGCGCATGCTCCCCGCGCCGCTCCTCGAGCCAGTCGCGCAGCCGCTGGGTCGAGACGCAGTCATCGCGGTTGTAGGCCTCGATCATGTCCTCCAACTCGCCGCTCGGATCCCCGAACTCGAGGATCCGTTCGAACTCGACGATGCTGGAGTTGGCGTCGCGCAGCTCGACCTCGCGTTTGAAGCCGTAGAGGGGCTCCAGGCGCTTGATCGAGTAGCTCTCGACGCCGGCCAGCAGGCCCTGACGTACGACGCGGTAGAGGTCGACCAGCACCCGACCGCGGAGCAACCGATCCACCTCTTCCTCGCGCGTGCCGTGCCGCCCGGCCAGTCGCTTGAGGGCAGTCGGCTCGTATGGCGCGTAGTGGTAGATGTGCATGTCCGGGTAGCGATCGAGCCGATCGATGAAGCGATCCATCAGCTGCTCGAACGCCTTTTTCTCCTGGGCCCGGTCCATCGCCCACAGGCAACGCCATTCACCGTCCGCCGTCCAGGTGCCGAAGAGGTAGTCGAGCCCCTCCCAGTGGGCGAACGGGTCACCCTCGATGTCGAAGAAGAGGTCGCCAACCGATGGCGCGGGCAGGGCCGCCAGGCCGCGGTCGGGTGCCGGCTGTCCGTCCGGTCCCTCGTCGGCCGGCAGCAGGCGGTACTCCGGCACGTCCTTGCCGATGGAGGCGACCTGCAGCCGCGCCTGATCGCGCACGCGACGCATCGATTCCCGCTGGTGTGCCTTCAGGCCGTCGATGGACATCTCATCACCCAGCTCGGCAAGCGCGTTCATCGTCGCCACGGAGCTGCGCGCCAGTGCCTGCCTCTGCCGGCGGCTGATGCCGGCCACCAGCGGCAGCGCGTCGTCGGTACGCCATTGCTCGCGACAATGTGCGTGGTACCAGCGACAAACTCGGCAGTGGTCGACCGGGTCCGGATAGCTGGTCTCCGGCGGGATCGGGTGCATGGCCGGACCCACCACCGACTCGTCCAGGGCGGCCTCGTAAGCCCGCTTGGCGTGGCGGTAGTAGGCCATCATCTCGGCCGTCCGGAACGAGTGCTCGCCGATCTCGGCTCCGCCCGTTACCACGCAGAGGCGCTCGGGTCGAACCCCCTGGATGCGCTCAACCTGCTCGATGTATGCGCAGATCTGGATAAGCGCAGAGGCCTTGGCGCTGTGGGCCAGCTTCGTGTCCGCCACCTCGTAGTGGAAGTCGCGGCCCAGCTCCCCGCCGCGGCCCGTTTCCTTCAAGGTTGGCTTGCGCAGGAGGAAGTCCGGATGGCCGACCCACGTGCCGTCGAAGACCGTGGCCTGGAAGATGACGTCCTCGCCACGGCGCATGGCGGCTTCCGTCTCGGCGGCGCGCTCCTCGTATGAGCGCGGGTCACGGTCCTCGCCCTCCACCCGTTCGTGACGGAGGTTGCAGATGTCCCGACCGTCGTCGCGGAGCTTGGCCAGGTAACGATCCTCATGCATCCCGCCCCGCCGGCGCAGCAGCTCGACCTCCGGGTCATCGCTGCGCGTCGGCTTTTGGATCAGGCCCGCGACGGCTGCCCGCTCGAGCTGGGTCAGGTGCCCGCAGGCCAGGAAGCCGACCAGGTCCGTGGGCGAGAGGATGAGCTTGCCGTCGCGCCTATGCACCTGACCGACTCTAGACGAGCTGCCCGTCGTGGAGCACGGCGACGTAGGCACCGTCCGAGCGGGCGTGGGTGTGGCCCGCGAAGGCGAATGCTTCCTCCAGGGTCGTGAAGGGATGGCCGCTGCCCGGCTCCGGCTGAAGGTCGCCCTTCTCGTCAGCGATCAAGTCGACCACAGCCGCGCCGCCATCGGGCAGGCTCGTGACCTGCAGCACGCGAGCGATCCGGGGCAGCTCCGGCAGGTCCTGCTCTTCCTCGTCCTCGCCGTTCAGGAACAGGTCCAGCTGGGCAAGGTTCATGTCGTCCACGCACCCATTCTGGGGCCTGTGCGTGACAGCTCCCTTGTCGCGCCACCGCGACCCACGACCCTGAAAGAGGAGTGTTAGGGCTGCGCCGCCGAGCCACCCCCTTACTTGACCCGCGCCGGCGCAGATTGGCCGTCATCGGAGTCCGCCGCCCCAGCCGGCGACCCACATGGGAGACATCAGCTCATGCGCTACAAGGGGTCCGGCACCAACTGGTGGCCGCTAATCCTGCTCGCTCTCGTGGCCCTGGTCACGCTCGCCCTGCTGTATTGGTTCTTCTTCATGCAGCCGCCTCCGGCGGGCGTCGACGGGACGCCGTCACCGGGCCTGATGACGCCGGGCGCGACGCCCGATGGGACGCCGGGCGGGACGCCCGATGCCACGCCGTAGAGATCTGACAGATAGCCAGGGGAGTGACAGATGAGCACAGCAATCACGCGCGAGGAGACGAACCAGCGGGGGACAGGCATGCGCAAGGGAAAGAATGTCATCGGCCAGCCGGTCCTCGGCTTCGCTGACGGTCGCCGACTCGACACCGTCAAAGACCTCGTCCTGAGCGGGACGGACGACTCAGTGGTGGCCCTGTTGGTTGACGAGGGCGGCCTGCTGAGCCACTCGCGAATCGTCCCGTTCGACCAGATTCGAAGCTTCGGCCGAGACGCGGTCGTGATCGAGGACAAGCAGGCGATCATCTCTGCCTCTCACAGCAGGGAAATCAGCAAGATCCTCAACCGCGACGAGAAGCTGCTCGGCAAGAAGGTCGTGACGGACACCGGCGACGGGCTCGGCTCGATCTCAGACATGTACTTCGACGACCAGACGGGCCGCATCCTCGGCTTCGAGGTGTCGGGGGGCCTGATCGGCGACATCGCCCGGGGCACCTCATACCTGGCGCTTGAGGATATCGAGCGGATGGGACCGGACGTGATCTTCGTCCGCCCTGATACCGGCGAGGACCTCGAGAACCAGGTCGGCGGCCTGCAGGGCGCGATGAACCAGGCCGGCGATCGGATCGGCCAGGGCGTCGGTGATGCCCGCGACCGGGTTGGCGCTGGCATCAGCGAGCAGCAGCCCGAGCAGCGACTGATCGGTCGGCGGTCTGGCGCCGACGTGGCCGACGAGAACGGGAGCATCGTGGTGGCCAACGGCCAGCGCGTGCGGCCCGCGCATGTCGAGTGGGCCAAGCGGACCGACAACATGGATGCACTCACCCGCGCGGTCGCCAAGGGCGAGGCCAACGAGACCCGCCAGCGCGCCGGGGCCTCGCTGGAGGAGGCCGGGGACAACGTCGGCGCGGTCTGGGATCGCTTCACCCACAAGCTCTCGCAGATGCGCGACGAGAACGGCCGCCAGGTCGACGAGCAGTACACGCGGACGCGGCTGGCGCAGATCGCCGACATCATCGGTCGCCCGGCCGGCAAGGTCATCCTCGACCGCCAGGACAACGTGATCCTGGACTTCGGCGACATCATCACCCATCAGGCGGTGCAGCAGGCCCATGACGCCGGACAGCTGGATGCGCTGATGGCCTCCGTTGTCCGCAGCGAGATCGTCCTGCCGCCCGACAAGCTGCGCGCCGAGCAGCCGGCCAGCGCGACGGTCGAGCAGGCGTCGGGCAATGCCCAGCTGGTCGACGAGCTCGAGCACAAGGTTCAAGAAAGCGAACGCGAACGTGCCCAGCGCGAGGAGCGCGAGCGACGCGAGAACGAGGCTGCCATGCAGCAGCGCGAGCAGGAGCGCGAGCAGCGCTCCCAGCAGCGCCAGGCCCAGGAGCAGCAGCGCGAGCGGGAGATCGAGCAGGCCCGCCAGCCGGGACCGGGCGGCGACGCGACTGGGCTCCGCGGAGGTTCCCGCTAACCCGAGGCGCACGGGGCGGGCGCCGACCTGGACTCACGGGCGCCCGGCCCGGACTGGCGACCGTATGTTCCGGTGCAGCACCACTGGGACAGCATTGACGGTGCGCGGGGCGGGCCGGTCCGTGCGCCGCGTCCAAATGCGCTCCTGACAGCACAAACGGGGCCGCATCACGGGTCGGGACATGCCGCGTAAGCCTTAACCGGTCGCGGTGGTGCTCTCCCGGAACATTCAGTACGTGTAGGTCTTCCGGCCTATCGCCGGTCAAGCCGAGCTGGACCATACTTGGCGCCAATGCGCGTCACTCGCAAGCTCCCTCGTACCGCCATGCCTCTGGTCGCCCTGCTTCTGGCCGCCTGCCAAGCCGTGCCGGCCGTTGTGCAGCCGACTGCCGCGCCGCCGACGACTCCGCTCGCTACGCCAACGCCGATTGCCGCTATAACGAGTCCACCGGCCACACCGCCCACGACACCCACGACTGTCCCACCGACGCCATCGCCGACCGCCTCGCTGCAGCCTTCAGCCAGCCCCTCCCAGGCGCCAGTCACGCCAACTGCCCCGCCAACCGCCTCGCCAACTGCAGCCCCCACCCTGGGGCTTGGCACCGCGCCCACCGGCCCCACCCAGGAGGCGCTCGTAAGCCGCGTGGTCGACGGCGACACGATCGTCGTTCGGGTGGGCGGTACGGAGCATCGCGTCCGGTACATCGGCGTCGACACGCCCGAGACGGTTCACCCCAGCCGACCGGTCGAATGGATGGGCAGAGAGGCCTCGGACGCCAACAGGCGCATGGTCGAGGGAAAGCGCGTCGTCCTCGAGAAGGACATCTCTGAGACCGACCGCTACGGGCGACTGCTGCGGTACGTCTGGCTGTCGGAGGGAGGCGGCTGGCTGCTGGTCAACCTCGAGATGCTGCGGCGCGGGCTGGCTCAGGTGTCGACCTACCCACCAGACGTCAAGTACGTCGACCTGTACCTCGATGCGCAGCGCGAGGCACGGGAGGCTGGACGCGGCTTGTGGGGCGACCCGCTCACCACGCTAAAGCCGAACCGGACGCCGCGCCCGGGTGGAGGTGGCGCCGGGGGGCGGGCGTGCGACCCGGCATATCCAACCGTGTGCATCCCGCCCTCCCCGCCCGATCTGGACTGCCCTGACATTCCATACCGACGCTTCAAGGTCCTGCCGCCCGACCCGCACCGATTCGACGGCGATGGCGACGGCGTCGGCTGCGAGAGCGGGTAACAAAAGAGGCGGCCGCCCTCAGGCGACCGCCTCAGTCGGCCGCCGGATTACCAGCCTCTTTGCACCCAAGTGTGAATCAGGGTCCCGGACGAGTTTCGGAGGTAGGCCTTCTCGGGCGAGCTGTTGTTCCACACGGCCCCATACGAACGATGCCAGTAGCGGGTGGTTGACGAATTGGTACCCTTGCCGCTGCGCAGCGTCACCGCCACCCCCGGTCCAATCTTGAACGTGGAAGCGAAGGTGTAGGTGTGCTTTTTGCCGTAGTCGTGGATCTTCCAGCCGCCGATGGCCTGGGTCTTGGCGCACACGTTCTTGATGCGCACCCACTCCTGGTTGAGTTGCGGCATGTAGTTATCGTCGCCCGGCGCGTCCCAGTTGCTGGCGACGAACTTGACGCACGTTGCTGCCGAGGCAGGTGACGGCGTCGCCATGGCGAGAGCCGACGCAAAGACGACGCCGATCCCCAGCGCTGCGGCGAGCACGCGCGATCGAACGGATGCTGTTGAGTGCATGAGTCCCCCTCTGACTGGCGGCTCAGCCGCCGGACGGCGGGTCCCTCGCCCGCCAAGATGCGGATTATGCACTAGTTGATCAACAGTTGACCCCGGACCTTCGTTAAGCGGGTCGGGCGAACCTCCCAGTTCGGAAGCCCCCATCATTCCTCTCGTGAAGCACCTGCTCCTGGCAGTTCTGTCGGGCGCCCTGTTGGTTGGCTGCGCACCGGCCCCGGATGGGGCGCCTGCGTCTCCAACAGAGGGCCCTGCCGTCGGCCCGCGTCCGGTCGGGCCCGTCGACGAGGCGATCGTGACCCGCGTGGTCGACGGCGACACGATCGTGGTCCGCATCGGGGAGCAGCAGATGCGACTGCGCTACATCGGTATCGATGCGCCCGAGCTCGGTGACCCGGCGCCCGAGCCCTGGGCCGACGAGGCTACCGAGGCAAACCGCATGCTGGTGGCCAATCAGACCGTGTTCCTGGAGCGCGACGTCTCTGACACGGACCGCTTTGCCCGCCTGCTCCGCTACGTTTGGCTGCGGGCCCACTTCGCAGACGGCACGGAGCGCTGGACGATGGTCAACCTCGAGCTCGTTCGCCTGGGCTTCGCGCGGGCGGTCAGTTACCCGCCCGACGTCCAGCACCAGCACCTGCTGCGCGACGCCGAGCGCGAGGCGCGCCATGCCGGCGCCGGGCTCTGGAGCGAGGATTAGCGAGGCGCGGCAAGGACCGGCGGCTTGCGGCTACGACGCTGTCAGCTGAGGCGCAGCGCTGGCCGCGCCGCTGACGCCCAGGTCGGTGCGTACCTGTCGCGCGAGCGCCTCGGCACCCATCTGCTCGTAGATCTCGAGGGCCTCGCGCCCGGCGGCCTGGGCGTCGGGGTGGTCGCGACCCAGCAGGCGCACCATCAGCCGCAGCAGCAATGCCAGATCCAACCGGCTGTCCGTGTCACGCAGCACGCGGGCACAGTCTCGGAAGGCGGAGAGTGCGAGCTCGGGTTGCCCTTCGCCTGCCTCCAGGCCAGCCGTCACCGCGCGGACCACGGCTGCACTGGCGGGTCCGCCGAACCTGCCACCGGGAAGGGCCGACAGGTACTCGCGCGCCAAGCCGGTGTCTCCGGCGATCAGCGCCTCAAGCGCCGACAGGGCCTTCAGTGGTGCGCTGGACTCAGGGCGGGCCTCGGCAGCCTTGGCCCGCAGGCGGGCGCTCTCCAAGAGGTCTCCCCGGGCGCCGACCACCACGGCGGTCACGAGCAGCCGCTCGCGCCAATCCTGTGGATCGTCGTTGTCCTCGTCTGACCCATCCGCCGCCGCGGCATCCGACGGAATCCCCATCAACGCTTCGAGCATCAGTCGATAGCGCATCAGCCGGGCGCGGTCGTACCGGTCCATGTCGGTGTCGAGCATGTCGATGAGCTGCGCGTGGACCGGCGGCAGCGTCCGACCGCTGAAGATTGACCCCCAGCTCAGGTTGCCCATCAACCAGAACTCATAGCCGCGGTCCCCGACCTGGCGGGCAAGTCCGAGGGCCTCGTCTATGACTGCGGTTGCCTGCTCGACGCTGCGGTAGAACGCGAGCGGCTCACCGATGTTGGCCATGCCACGCAGGGCGCTGCTGATGCGTCCGTCGCGGCGGGCCATGTCGATGCCCTCGCGTAACGTCGCGATCGACTCGTGCGGGCGGCCGACCATCGACAGCGCCGTGCCACGGGTCATCAGCAGCTCAGACGCCACCTCGCGCAGGTCAAGTGCTTCGGCGATCAGCATCGCCTCTTCCGCCACGGCAAGCGAACGCTCGGGCTCGAGGTTCCGATAGTAGGCGCGGGCCAGCTCGGCCAGCACTGAGGCGCGAACTTCCGCCGGCATGTCATCACCCTGCCGCTCGACCTCCTCGGCCAGCTCGGCTATCGCGTCGGCGGGCCTGGCTTCCTGGATCAGCCCCTGCGCAACCAGCACCCTCGCTCGCGCCCGGCCTGCCGCATCGCCGATAGAGGCGTACAGGTCGCGTGCCTCCTGCGCCAGCTGGGTGGCCTGGCCGTAGCGCCCCGTCTGCAGCAGCTCGGCGCTGGCCCGCTCGAGCAAGGCCGCCCGCTCGGGTTGGTCGGCTGTCACCGCGATGGCCTGGCGGTAGAAGTCGGCTGCCTGGGCGTGGCCACCCAGCGCCGCCGCTCGCTCGGCGGCACCCCGCAGGGCCAGCCGGGCCTGATTGGCCAAAGCGTCGGCCTCCGGTCCGGCCGGGGATGCCCCATGAGCGGCGGTGTAGTGCTGCGCCAGCACGGCCGCGACCTCATCGCTGGCCACGGCCTCGAAGTAACGGGCGGCCGCCAGGTGGCGTGACCTCCGCTCTGGCCGCGCCAATGTCGAGTAGGCCACCTCGCGCGTGAGTGACTGCATGAAGGCGTACTGGCCCCGCTCGGGTGAACGCGGGTCAGCTTCGACCGCGAGCAGCTCGCGGCGCACCAGCTGGCGGAGACGTTCAGACAGTTCCGATTCGTCCGCCCCGTGGACGGCAGCAAGGGCGGGCAGGCCGAACGACTGGCCGAGCACCGATGCGTCCTGCAGCAGCCGCCGATCGTCGGGCGCAAGGCCGTCCAGTCGGGACGTGATCAGCGAGCGCAGGCTGTCGGGCACCTCCAGGTCGCCCAGCTCGCCCGTCGGACGCAGCTGGCCGTCCTGCTCCTCCAGTCGGCCGTCGGCCACCAGCATGCGCACCGTCTCGACGGCATACAGCGGGATTCCGTCCGAACGGGCGACGATGATCGAGCGGGCCGACTCGGGCAGGCCGGGCACGAGCGCCGACAGCATCTCGTGCATGGCGTCTTCGCTCAGCGGATCGAGGGCCACTGCCGTGTAGGTCCGACGGGCCGCACCCCAGCCCGGTCGCCGGTCGAAAAGCTCCGGGCGGGCCAGCGTGACAAGCAGCAGTGGCACCGACTTCGACCAGTCGAGCAGGTGGTCGATGAAGTCGAGCAGGCCGTCGTCGGCCCAGTGAAGGTCCTCGATCACCAGCGCCGTCGTACCACGCGCCGCGATGTTCTCGAAGAAGCGTCGCCAGGCCGGGAAGAGCGAGTCGCGGCCGCCCTGCGCCTGCGGCTCGACGCCGAGCAGGACCAGCAGAGCCGTCTCGATCCAGTCCCGCTCTGACGGATCCGTGACGTACTCGTTGACCGTCTCGCGGACGCGCTGGCGGGTGGTCGCCTCGTCGTCGGTCTCCGACAGCCGGGCGCGGCTGCGGACCATCTCGCCCAGCGCCCAGAAGCTGATCCCGTCGCCGTAGGCGGGGCAACGACCGCGATGCCAGTAGACTGGCTCGACAACGCCGTCGACGTACTTCTCGAGCTCCCATGCCAGCCGGCTCTTGCCGATGCCGGCTGGACCTGTGATCGAGACCATCCGGACGCGTGGGTCACGCCCGGCGAGATGGAGCTGGTCGCGCAGCAGCCGGAACTCCTCGTCGCGTCCGACGAACGGTGTCTCGAGACCTTCGCTCCGTCCGGCACCACCGCGCTGGGCGACGACCCGCAGCGCTCGCCAGGCAGCGACGGGCGCCTGTTTGCCCTTGAGGTCCTGCTCACCGGCCGGCTCGAACGCGATCGCCGCGCTGGCCGCGTGCATCGTCGACTCGCCGACCAGCACGGTGGCGGCGGGCGCAACCGACTGCAGGCGGGCGACCGTGTTGACCAGGTCACCGGCCAGCAGCCCCTGGTCCGTGGCGCCCAGGTTGACGGCTGCCTCTCCGGTCAGCACGCCGGCGCGAGCCTGGATGCCGGGACCGATGGTGCCGATCACGTCGACCAGCTCGAGCGCGGCCCGCACGGCCCGCTCCGCGTCGTCCTCATGGGCGACGGGCGTGCCCCATACCGCCATCACCGCGTCACCGATGAACTTCTCGATCGTGCCGCCGTAGCGGGTGACGGTCTCGCCGGCCAGCTCCGAGTAGCTCTCGAGAGTGGTGCGGACCTCTTCCGGGTCACGTTCCTCGGCAAACGGCGTGAAGCCGACCAGGTCGGCGAACATCACCGTCACCAGCCGGCGCTCTGGTGACGGGCCAGCGCCGTGCTCCGACTGGACGGCCGGCGCGCTCCCACCCGCGGTGGCTGAGCCGGCAAGCTCGTGCCCGCAGTTGCCGCAGAAGCGTGCCTCAGGCTCGTTGCTGATGCCGCAGCTGGGACAGGCCTGTCCGAGCGCGCTGCCGCAGTTCAGGCAGAAGCGACGCCCCGATCGGTTCTCGGTGCTGCAGCTGGCGCAGATCACGCCGCCAGACTACCGGCCGAGGGTGGCCGAGTCCACGCCTTTGCGGCGGCCCGGAGACGGTAGCTGGGAAGCGGCGGCGGGCGAAGGGCCGCGTAGCGCTGCGGCCGCTAGCGGTCCGTGCCCGTGCCGGCCTGCTCGGCGGCCTTGGTGTGCGTGGAGCGGACGTCGCCGTCGCCGTCGGCGTCGCTGCGCAGGTTCTCGGTCAGCCGCGCGACGTCCGCGTCGGCGATGGCTTCCCTGCGGTCATCTTCGTCGGGACGGCCGCCCGGGTTGGGGCTGCCACCGGTGCCCGGCCCGGCCAGGTCGCCTTCGGCGCGTGCTTCAGCCTGAGCCGCGTGATCAGAGAGTTCTTCGTCGGCAGTCATGGCCTCCCTCGCTGCAACTCCAGCGAATGCTCGGGCCACCGCAGTTGCCGGCGTACCGGCAGGGTCCGTGGAGCGGTTGCACCGATCTATCGGGCCGGTGCGGAACAAGCAGCATTGTGCGCGCCCGGTCGGCGGAGTATGGTCGCCGGGCAAGTCGCAAAGAATGGGTTGCGGAATGCCACTGTTCCGATCTATCGGTGCATGGACGATGCAGCGAGGGGTGGACTCGCTGACCATGGTCATCCTTGTCAGCTTCGTGCCCATCCTGCCCCTGATCCTGGGCGTCGGCCTGTTCTACGAGCTCTTCAGCAGGCTGGACTTCCGCGATGCACTCAGCACGCGGGCCCACTGGGTGCTGGCCACCGCAGCCACGATCGCGCTGATCGCGGTCGTGTTCTGGCTGTTGCTGGCCCGCGCCTGACCCGCCAGCCGGGCGCGCCTTGGTGCCCGGTCGCCCTATTTGCTGACCGAGCGGTACTTCCTCACCCCGAGCGGCACGAATACGGCCAGGATCACCAGCACCCACAGGATGGTGACCAGGATCGGCTGCTCGGCTGGCAGCCCGGAGCCGACGAACGGGTTGGGGTTGCCCCACAGCCCGCGCAGCGACGAGGCGAGCGTGGAGACCGGGTTCCACTCGGCAATCGGGCGCAGGAAGTCCGGCAGCGTCTGCGGCGGAACGAACACGCTCGAGACGAACGTGAGCGGGAAGATGGTCGTGAAGGCGACCTGCTGCCCAACCTCCACGTTCGGCACGGACAGGCCAAGCCAGACGCCGATCCAGGACATCGCGTACGTGAACAGGCCGAGCAGGGCGATGCCCGCCAGCAGCTCGCCGACGCCGGTGTGCACGGTCCAGCCGACCGTCCAGCCGGCGGCCATCAGCACGAACAGGATGCCCGTGTTGTAGACGACGTCGGAGAAGGTCCGGCCGACCAGCACCGCCGAGCGGGCCATCGGCAGCGAGCGGAAGCGGTCGATGATGCCCTTGGCCATGTCGTCGGCCATGCCGATGGCGGTGGTGGCGGAGGCAAACGCGATCGTCTGGGCAAAGATGCCCGGCATCAGGAACTCGCGGTAGCTGCCGCCGCCGGGCAGCGGGATCGCGCCGCCGAACACGAAGGCGAAGAGCAGGACGAACATGATCGACTGGAGCACGGCGAAGATGGCCAGCTCCGGGATGCGCGGCACGCGCTTGAGGTAGCGCCAGGCAAGGATCAGCCCGTCACGAACCGGCTGGCGCAGCGAGAAGGTCGACAGGGTCATGCCGCCCGCGCCTCCTGCTCCACAGCGCCCTCTGCACCAGGCTCGGTCGTTCGGCCGGTCAGGCTCAGGAACACATCGTCCAGGGTCGGTCGGTGGAGCGCCAGGTCGTCGATGTCGATGTGCTCGGTGGCCAGCTGGCGGACCAGCGCGACGAGGGCGTCGGGGCCACCGTTGGTGGCCATTGACAGCCGGCGGGTGTGCTCGTCGAGGTGGACGCTCGGCGCGGTGCTGTCCAGCGAGCGCATCAGCTCGATGGCTCGCTGCACTCGCGCCGGATCGCGCACGACGACCTCGATGCGCTCGCCGCCAACCTGGCGCTTGAGCTCGTCCGACGTCCCACGGGCGATGATCCGGCCCTGGTCGACGACGGCGATCGTGTCGGCCAGCTCGTCGGCCTCTTCGAGGTACTGGGTCGTGAGCAGCAGGGTCGTGCCCTCACGGACGAGATCGCGGATGACCTCCCACATGCCGAGCCGGCTGCGCGGGTCGAGCCCGGTCGTCGGTTCGTCAAGGAAGAGCAGCCGCGGCCGACCGATCAACGACGACGCCAGGTCGAGCCGGCGGCGCATGCCGCCCGAGTAGGTCTTGACCACCCGATCCGCCGCGTCCACCAGGTCGAACTGCTCAAGCAGCCTGCCCGCGCGGACCTTTGCCTCCTTGGATGGCAGCTGGTAGAGGCGGCCGAACATCCAGAGGTTCTCGCGCGCGGTCAGGTTCTCGTCCACGGCGGCGTACTGGCCGGACAGGCCGATCAGCGAGCGGATCTTCTGCGCTTCCCGGACGACGTCCAGCCCGTAGACGGTCGCCTGGCCACGATCCGGCTTCAGCAGGGTGGCCAGGATGCGCACCGTTGTCGTCTTGCCCGCGCCGTTGGGCCCTAACAGGCCGAGCACGCTGCCTTCGGCGACGGCAAGGTCGACCCCGTCCAGCGCGCGTACCTCGTTGCTGCCGCGGCGCCCGCGGTAGACCTTGACCAGCCCCTCGGCCGTGATGACGTTCATGTCCGGGTAGAGCCCTCGCCTCGAATGGAAGTGATCGGCGTCGTGGCCCCCCGGCAGCCGCGGCTGTCCTTCCTGTGCCGGCGGGAAGATTGCCACACGTGCGCCGATTTTGCCCTTGACTGCCGCAGCGGCCGACGCGCAGGATGGCGAGCCTGCCACCGTCACCTTCGAGGGGGGATCCGTCGCTTGAACCAGCGCCTGCTAGTCGTGCTCCTCAGCGTCCTGATCGCCCTGGCCGCGGCGGTCGTGGCGCCGGCCTTCGTGCCGGCCGTTGCGGCGGCGGCCAGCCCCGGCCCACTGCCGGAATGCCGTTACGCCGACGTGCTCACCCCGCGCCGGGCATACCGCGACTGGGACAAGACGCTGCTCGACACCGCGCTGATGGTGCCCAGGTCGTACGTGCCGCCCGGCCTGGTCTCCATCTCGAACGCGAACATCGGTGGCACGGGCAAGGTGCGCCACTTCGTGATTGCCGATCTCGCCGCACTGGCCCGCGCGGCGCGCAAGGCCGGCAACCCGATTGCAGTCCAGTCGGCCTACCGGTCCTACAGCACCCAGGCAGCGATCTACGCCAGTAACGTCAAGCGGCTGGGCGAGAAGCAGGCCCGACTGCAGAGTGCCCGGCCGGGCCACTCCGAGCACCAGCTGGGGACCACGCTCGACTTCAAGGCGGCCGCCGGATCGGTGCCGTGGACGGGCAGCGGCTTCGGCAGCACGGCGGCAGGCAAATGGCTTGCCGCCAACGGCTGGCGCTTCGGGTTCGTCATGAGCTACCCGCCGAACAAGCGCGCGGTCACCTGCTACATGTACGAGTCTTGGCACTGGCGTTACGTCGGCCGGGAGAATGCAGCCGCCATCCGTGCATCCGGGCTGACCCTCCGCGAGTGGCTGTGGCGCAAGGGCTACGGCAAGCGGTAGCCGCCCCAGCGGCCGGGCCGGTGGCATGATCAGGCCGATGAGCAGAGGCCAGATCGTCACCGTCACCGGCCCGATCCCACCTGACGAACTGGGCCCGACCGACGCCCACGAGCACCTCTTCCTGGAGACCCCGGCGCAGCCCGGCGAGGGCTTCAGTGATGTCAACCGGGCCGAGGTCGAGGTGGAGGAGGGGGCAGCGACCGGCATCCGGGCGATCGTCGAGCTCACACCGATCGGGCTGGGCCGGCGGCCCGACCTCCTGCGTGCGCTCTCGGAGTCGACCGGCGTGCAGATCATCGCGGCCAGCGGGTACCACCGCGACGCTCACTACGCCTCGGACGACTGGGTCTGCCGGGCCAGCGTCGAGCAGCTCACCGAGCGAGTGCTGGTGGAGCTGCGCGAGGGAATGGACGGGACGGACATCCGCGCCGGGGTGATGAAGGGGGGCGCTTCCCACGACGAGATCAGCTCTGGGGAGGAGCGGCGTCTTCGGGCGATTGCCCGGGCCAGCCACGAGACCGGCGCGCCACTGGTCGTCCATACGGAGGCGGCCACCTGTGGCCACGAGATCGTTGACCTGCTCCTCGACGAGGGCGCGACGGCGGACCGGATCACCCTGGCCCACCTCGACCGCAACATGGACGTGCCGCTCCACGCAGAGCTCGTCCAGCGCGGTGTCAGCTTGGTCTACGACACGATCGGTCGCGAGAAGTACGCGCCCGATGAGGCGCGGATCGAACACATCGAGCGGATGGTCGCCGCCGGCCACGCGGGCAGCCTGATGCTCGGGCTCGACCTCGGCCGGCCTGACTACCACCGAGCCTGGGGCGGCGGGCCGGGTCTGCGCCACCTGATGGCCGACTTCGTGCCCGGGCTGCGCGCTCGCATCGGTGACGAGGTCAACCGGCTGCTCGTGGACAATCCGCGCAGGGCCTTCACGTGGACATAGCGGGCCGGCCCATCGGTCAGCGGCGGCTCCGTGAGCGCTACGACGTGGTCGTGGTCGGCGCCGGCTCAGCCGGCTCAGCGGCAGCGATCAGCGCCGCACGAACGGGCGCGACCACGCTGCTGGTCGATCGCCTCGGCTTCATGGGCGGCACCTCGACCAGCGTGCTGGACACCTTCTACGCCTTCTACACCCCCGGCGAGGCGCCGCAGCGGGTGGTCGGCGGGCTCGGCTGGCAGGTCGTCGAGCGCCTGGCGCGGGAGGGCGTCTGCTTCGAGCGACCTAACACCTACGGCGCCGGCACGGGCGTGACCTACGACCAGGAGACGCTCAAGCTGGTCTGGGAGCAGCTGGCGCATGAGGCCGGCGTCGAGCTGCTGCTGCACACCTGGGTCACCGGTGTCCGCGCCGACGCCGGCCGGCTCGACGCGGTAAGGGCCTGGAACAAGGGCGGCGAGCGATGGTTCGAGGCTGCGGCTTTTGTCGACGCGTCCGGTGACGCCGACCTGTGCTGGCTGGCTGGCGTGCCCTACGAGGACATGCACACCTCCGGTCAGGTGCAGTCCCTGTCGACACTGTTCCGACTGGCCAACGTCGACCTGGAGCGCGCCCGGCAGACGCCCAAGAAGGAGCTCTGGGAGCTCATGCGCGCGGCGGCCGAGACGGGCGAGTACCGGCTGCCCAGGCTCGAGGGCTCCTGGCACCGCACTCCCTTCGAGGGCGTCGTGATGGTCCACATGACCCGCATCCCGCGTGTGGACGCGACCGACCCGGTCGCCCTCACCGACGCCGAGCTGGAGGGTAGGCGGCAGGTGCGCGAGTACCACCGCTTCCTGCGCGACCGGGTGCCCGGCTTCGAGCACTCGGTGGTCGTTGGCACGAGCCCGTCGATCGGCGTGCGCGAGAGCCGGCGGGTGATCGGCGACTACCAGCTGACGCGCGACGATGTCCTCGGCGCGCGCCGCTTCGAGGACGAGATCGCACTGTGCGGCGCGCCGATCGAGGATCACCACGCCGGCGGCGACACCGAGTGGCGCTACGTCGAGGGCGGCGGCGTCTACGGCATTCCTTATCGGTCGCTCCTGGCGAGCGGCATCGAGGGTCTGCTCGTCGCCGGCCGCTGCTTCAGCGCCACGCACGATGCGCACGCCTCTGCCCGCTCGATGGCGACATGCATGGCGATGGGCCAGGCAGCCGGCACGGCGGCGGCCATGGCGGCGGCTGCGGGAGTCACGCCGCGCCAGGTGTCGGCCGACCAGCTGCGCGTGCAGCTCCGCCGGGACGGCGCGCTGCTCGAGCCCCTTCCCGCGCCGACGGCGGTGGCGACGTGAGCACGGCCGAGAAGCTGCGCCGCGGGGCGGTCGCCGACGAGATTCGGCGGCGGCGACTGGTCGTGATCCTGCGCAGGGTGGAGCCACAGTCACGGCTTCTCGAGCTGGTCGATGAGCTGGGCGAGGCAGGCGCGGCCATCTTCGAGGTCACGTTCGATGCGCCATCCGCCGCCGACGACGTGGCAGCACTGAAGGAGCACCTGGCGGGGCGTGACGCGCTGGTCGGCGCGGGCACTCTGCTGACTGCCCAGCACCTTGCCGCGGCCATCGAGGCGGGCGCCGACTTCGGCGTGGCGCCGGTCCACAACTTCGCTCTCACTCGGGCGGCTGTCGAGACCGGCCTGCCATTCATGCCGGGCGCCTTCACGCCGACCGAGATGCTGGCGGCCTGGTCGGCCGGTGCCACGTTCGTCAAGCTCTTCCCGGCGTCGGCCGCCGGTCCGCAGGCGGTGAGGGAGCTGCGCGGTCCGCTGCCGGAGATCGAGATCATCCCCACCGGCGGGGTGGACCGCTCCAATGCGGTGGCCTTCCTGGAGGCTGGAGCGGTCGCGGTCGGCATCGGCTCTGCGCTCGTGCGCGCGGCGGCAGGGGAGCGGCGCGAGCTCGTCGCGCGGCTGGCCCGCCAATGACCCGCGACCGGTTCACGGGACGCGTCGTCCTGGTCACCGGCTCGACCGGCATGGCCGCGGCGGCGGCCCGCGCCATCGCCACCGAGGGCGGCTCGCTCTTCGTCGTCTCGAAGACGGAGCCTAATGCGCGCGCTCTTGCCGAAGCCATCCCGGGCTCGAGGTGGCTGGCCGCCGACCTGGCCCAGGAGGAAGCTGCGGAGTCGGCCGTCAAGGAGTGCGTCGGGGCCTTCGGTCGCCTGGACGCGGTCTTCAACGTTGCCGGCATCAGCGGCCGGCGCTTTGGTGACGGTCCCGTTCATGAGCTGACCGCCGAGGGCTGGGACACCGTCATGGCCGCCAACGTCCGGTCCATGTTCCTGGTCACGCGCGCAGCCATCCGGCAGATGCTCACGCAGGGCGGTGGCGGCGCGATCCTCAACATGTCCAGCGTCCTCGCGGAGCACCCCGCCGCGCCGATCTTCTCGACCCATGCCTACGCCGCGAGCAAGGGCGCGATCAACGCCTTCTCGAAGGCGGTCGCCGCGCACTACGCGGGCGATGGCATCCGGGTCAACGTGATCGCCCCTGCCATGACCGCGACGCCCATGAGCCGCCGTGCCCAAAGTGACGAGGCAACCATGTCGTTCGTCCGCGGTCGCCAGGCCCTCGCTGGTGGCGCGCTGGCGGCGGAGGACGTGGTCGGCACGGCCCTCTACCTGCTCAGTGACGACGCCCGCATGGTCACCGGGCAGGTGATAGCGGTGGACGGAGGCTGGGGAGTCAGCTAGCTCGGCGCGCTACTCCTCGCGCTTCCGGCCGGCGAGCCGGATCAGATCCTCATGCAGCTCGAACCAGACCGAGTGGTACGAGTCGACACGAGGTGAGGCGACAAACCGCTGGTCGCCGCCCTGGGCCTGCTCCAATGCGCGGCCCAGCCGCGAGCGGTAGGCCGCATAGCGGGGGAAGCGATCGGCCAGCGCACCGAGCCAGGCGGCGGTCTCGCCGTGCAGCTCGCCCAGCCGTTCGAGCAGGGCGGCGTCATAGGCGACGTCGGTGTGGTCGTTGAGCACCTGCTCGCCACCGACATCGCGCAGCTGCCAGTCCGTGACGATCTGCTTCATCCGTCCGTCGAAGGCATGGAACTGCTCCAGCCTCGCGATCGACTCCGCCTGCCCCAGGTCCGACCGATCGGAGCCGAACAGCTCCAGCGCGGCCAACCTGCCCCGCGCCGATGCGGTCCACGAACCGGCGCGATGGTCGGCCAGCCCGTCGACCTTCAGCGAGCCGGCGTGCTGCTCGACCAACGAGCCGTCGGCCTGCATCGATTCGGCAAGCTGGTCAGCCGTCGCGGAGCCCTTGATCAGCAGGGCTCGCAGGACGTCGTCGCGGCTGATGTCCGCCGGCTTGCCCGCCGACTGAGGCTCGGCAGCCACAGGCCCGGCAGTCTCGGGCGCGGACGGAGCGCCAGCATCGGCTCCCGGCGAAGCGGGCAGCTCGATGCCCAGCTCGCGCGCCCACTCGAGGAGCGTCGCCGCCTCCGGCGCAACCTGCCACTCGCCTTCCAGGCGGCCGAGGTACACCTCGCCGGTGCTGCCGTCGATGCTGATCGTGTCGCCGGCGGAGACCCGGTGCTCGCCGATCCAAGCCCCGTGCTCGTCCAGCCGAACCTGCTCGGCGCCAACTACCGCCGGGATGCCCCAGCCGCGGGCGACCACGGCCGCGTGGCTGGCGAGGCCGCCGAGCGCGGTCAACACCCCGACCGAGCGCGACATGCCGGGCACGTCCTCGGGTGAGGTCTCGGCGCGCACCAGGATGACGGGCTCGGCTTGCTCGGCGAGCAATTCGGCCATGGCGGAGGAGGTGGCCACGACGCCGCTCGCAACGCCGGGCGAGGCAGGCAGCCCGACAGCCACCGGCGCGGGCGCGTCGGCAGGCTTGACAAAGACGCGCGGCGGGTCCGTGAGCTGGGGCAGGACCCGGCCCACCGCCTCTTCGCGCGTGACCGGGAAGTCGGTGTCCTCCGCCATCTCGATGCCCATGCGCAGTGCCGCGCGCGGGCTGCGCTTGCCGACCCGCACCTGGAGCATCCAGAGTCGGCCCTGCTCGACGGTGAACTCGATGTCGCACAGGTCGGCGTAGTGGCGTTCCAGCGCGTCGGCGTAGCGGCGGAGCTCGCCAGCCACCGCCGGCAGGCGTTCCTCGAGTGCCTCGACGGGCTGCGTCGCCGCGCCCCCGGCGACGACCTCTTCGCCCTGCGCCTCGAACATCACGTCGCCATAGAGCCGGCGCTCGCCGGTCGATGGATCGCGGGTGAAGAGGACGCCGGTGGCGGAGTCGTCGCCGCGGTTGCCGAAGACCATCGCCTGGACCGTCACCGCCGTGCCCAGGTGGTCGGAGATGCCTTCGCGCCGGCGGTATGCCACCGCGCGCTCGCTGTTCCACGAGCGGAACACGGCCTCGATGGCGGCGCGCAATTGCGCCCACGGATCGGCCGGCACGTCACCTTCTCCGACCACCGCGCGGTAGCCCTCGCGGAAGCGTCGCAGGCAGTCCGCGGCGAACTCCTGCCTGCCGGTCACGCGGGCCAGTCCCTGCGCCGTCTCGTCGTTCAGTCCGAGGTTGAGGACGGTGTCCATCATCCCGGGCATCGAGACCGGTGCGCCCGAGCGAACGCTGACCAGGAGGGGGTCGGCGGGATCCCCGAAGCGTCGCCCGACCCGCTCGCCCAGAGCCTCCATCTGCCGACGCAGCTCGTCGTCCAGCCGTTCCGGCCAGCGTCCGGCGAGGTACTCCCGGCAGGCGGCGGTGGTGATCGTGAAGCCGGGCGGCACCGGCAGCCCGAGCTCGCGCGCCATCACCACCAGGTTGGCGCCCTTGCCACCGAGCAGATCGCTCAGTTGCGCGGGCGGGAGCGCCGGGGGCTCTTCGAAGGCGTAGGTGTACCGGTCGGTCGGCTCCGTCAAGGGTCGGTCGGCTCCGTCAAGGGTCGGTCGGCTCCGTCAAGGGTCGGTCGGCTCCGTCAAGGGTCGGTCGGCTCCAGTCGGTCTATCATCGATCATCGATGCATTGACTGCAGTGATGCAGCGACCGCCAGCAGCCTCTCTGCCGTGGAGGGCACCCGCGTGACGAGCACCATCGACGAGCCGATCCTCGATCAGTTCCTCGGCAGCGAGGAATTCCCGATCGAATGGGGCTCGGAGCAGGAAAAGAGGCTGTTCTGGGTCTTCGATGACCTGCATTGCCCGCATCCGCTCAGCCCGATGTTCTACGAGATCGGCGGCTGGTGGCTGACCTGCGACCACATGTTCCGCCGTTTCGGCACGCCCTTCGCCGTTGACTGGATCACCAAGAACGTCAACGGCTACCTGTACACCGCCGCCGTCCCGGCCGACCCGAGCGTGAAGGTCGACGCGATGGAGTACGGCAACCGCTACGGCGCCCGCGTGCCTTTCGATTCGTTCTACGCCGACAACATCGGCAGGTACCTGGATGCGGTGCTGCCGGTCTACGGCGAGGGCTTCGCGGACTGGTGGCGCGACCGGCTCGTGCCCGAGATGACGCGCAACTTCGAGTACATCGAGGAGCAGCTGGCTCGGCAGGACGAGATGAGCCTGATGCAGCTGGCCGTGCTGCTCGAGGACGCCATCGACATCCATGATCGCCATTGGAAGATCCACTGGATGCTCAACTTCGGTCAGCTGTCGGCGACGCTCAACCTGCGCGCGGTGATGGAGCGAATTCGCGCCTCGATCGACGAGGAGCTGCTCGGCCGTCTGCAGAACTCGGCCGACGACCGCAACTGGGACTCGATCAGGGCGCTGTGGCAGATGAAGGAGGAGGTCAAGGCCGACCCCGAGCTGTCGGATACCTTCGACCACGAGACGGCAACGGAGATCATCGTTGCCCTCGAGCGCTCCGAGCGCGGACAGCGCTTCATCAGTGAGCGCGTCAAGCCCTACCAGCACGAGTTCGGTTGGCACTCCGTCTGGAGCCACGAGTTCGTATTCCCGACGGTCTACGAGAAGATGGAGCCGGTGATCGAGCTCGTTCGCGGCTACATCGAGACCGATTACGACTTCCCGGCCACCATCGGGGCGCTGAAGGCGGACATCGAGTCGGCGGCGAAGGAGATACTCGAAGGCCTGGAAGGTGAGCAGCTGGAGGAGATGCGCGCGGCCAACGAGATGAACATGCGCATGGCCCCGCTCACGCCGGATCACCACTTCTACATCGACCAGGGCGCCAACGCCCACGTCCGCTTGGTGCTCATCGCGATCGGTCGGAAGCTCGTCGAAGCGGGCGCGCTCGACGAGCCCGACGACGTCATCTTCCTGCGCTACAACGAGCTGCGTGTGCTGATGGCCGACCAGGCCGCCTTCGACGCCCGCACACTGGTGGCGGAGCGGCGCGAGCAGCGGGAGCGAGCCTACGAGTTGCGCCCGCCGGCCTGGATCGGCACGGCAACCCAGAGCCAGCTCGACTTCCCGTACCTGACCAACTGGGGCTTCCCGGACAAGTTCCACCGAAAGGCGAGCGAGGTCGCCGGGCGGCTGGAGGGCATCGCGGGCTCGCCCGGCGTGGTGGAGGGGGTGGCTCGCGTGGTCCTGCGCGAGGACCAGTTCGACGATGTCCGCGCCGGTGACATCCTCGTCTGCCACATGACCAACCCGGCCTGGGTCGTCCTGTTCACGAAGATCGCCGGGCTGGTCACGAATGCCGGCGGCATCACGGCGCACCCGGCGGTGCTCAGCCGCGAGTTCGGCATCCCTGCCGTGATCGGCACGCAGGACGCGACCCAGAAGATCAACGACGGTGACCGCGTCCGCGTCGATGGCGGGACCGGCGTGGTCGAGATCCTCGAGGCAGCCGCGCAGCCGCGCAACGACCTCTTCACGGCAAGCTGAACATGACGACGACCGACCTGCAGGCGCTCAGCCCGCTTCAGCGGACGGCCCAGACACAGACCGACATCTGGAACGACTCGTGCGCGCTGGATGAGCTCCAGTACGCCATCGAGCACGGCGCGGTGGGCGCCACGGCCAACCCGACCATCGTCCACGACAACTGGAAGAACGATCCCGAGCACTGGGCCCGGCGTGTGCGCGAGCTGGCCGATGAGCGGCCCGGTGCGACGGAGGTCGACCTGGCCTGGGCCGTCGTCGAGGAGATGTCACGCCGCGGCGCCGAGCTTCTGCTGCCCGCCTTCGAGCGCTACGGCGGCACCCAGGGCCGGCTGTCGATGCAGACGAACCCGACGTTCTGGCGTTCGTATGCCCAGATGCTCGAGCAGGGCGTCCACTTCACCGGCGTGGCGCCCAACATCATCGTCAAGTTCCCGGCCACCGCCGTCGGCATCGATGTGATGGAGGAGGCGACGTATCGCGGCGTGTCGATCAACTGCACCGTTTCCTTCTCGGTCGCCCAGGCGGTGGCTGCCGCCGAGGCCGCCGAGCGCGGCCTCCAACGGCGCGAGGCCGAAGGGCTGTCCACGGCGGACATGGGGCCGGTCATCACGATCATGGTCGGGCGGATCGAGGACTGGCTGCGCGTGCTGGTCGAACGCGACGGCACGGTCGTCCATCCCGCAGCGCTGGCCTACTCGGGCGTGGCCGTCTTCAAGCGTGCCTACGGCATCTTCCGACAGCGGGGCTTCCGCGCGCGGCTGCTGGCCGCCGCCATTCGCCACCACCTGCACTGGTCCGAGTTCGTCGGCGGCGACGTGGTCATCACCCTGCCGTCCGCCTGGGCGCGCAAGTTCAACGGCTCATCGGTCGAGGTGCGCGAGCGCATGGACGAGCCGGTGCCGCAGGAGTACGTGGACGAGCTGACGGCCGCCTTCCCCGACTTCCGTCGCGCCTACGAGCCTGACGGCCTGTCGGTCGCCGACTTCGACCGCTTCCCGCCGACGACCCGCACCCTGCGCGCCTTCATCACCAGCTACCACGACCTGCTGGCAGCCGTGACCGACGCGCAGCTGCCCAATCCCGACACCAGGAGGTAGTCCGATGGCCTACGTCATTGCCGCCACCTGGCGGGCCAGGGAAGGCGAGGAAGACGAGATCGTGCGCATCATCGCGACGGTCGGGCCGCTTTCGCGCGAGGAGCCCGGCTGCCTCTTCTACCAGGCCCATCGCTCACCCGACGATCCGCGGCTCTTTTTCCTCTATGAGCAGTACGTCGACGAGGAGGCGGTCCGCCAGCACACCGAGTCCGAGCACTTCAAGCAGCACGTCCTGGGCGACGCGGTGCCACGCCTGGAGAGCCGCGAACGGGCCTACTACTGGACCATCGACTGATCTGATGGCCACCGAGCAGGCGGCCAGCCCACTGGCCCGCAGCGTGCTCTCGGCGCAGGTCAAGGACCGCATGCTGCAGTGGATCCTCGCAGGGGAGCTGCGGCCCGGCGCGCGGATCATCGAGACGCGCGTGGCACGGCAGCTGGGCACCAGCCAGGCGCCCGTGCGCGAGGCCCTGCGCGACCTGGCCACGCTCGGGCTGGTCGAGATGCACCCGTTCCGCGGGGCGCGCGTGCGCCAGCCCGCAACCAGGGAGCTGATCGAAGCGATGGAGCTGCGCGGCGAGCTCGAGGCGATCGCCGCCCGCCACGCCGTGGTCCACATCGATGAGGCCACCCTCGCGCGGATGGGAGGGCTGCTCGATGACATGCGTGCGAGCGCGGCAAGCGGCGACGCCCACGCCCAGGCGCTGCACAACTCCCAGTTCCACAACTGCGTCATCGGCGCCTCGCGCAACCACACCCTGCAGAGGCTTTGGTCGATGCTCGAGCCGTTTGCCACCACCTACCTGACCGCCACGGTGCCCGGCGCGGACCTGCACTGGCTGGCCGAGCGCCACGTGGCCATCCTCGAGGCGCTCGAGTCGCGCGACCCGGAGCGCGCGGCCGAGGCCATGCGCACGCATGCCCGGGAAGCGGAAGCAGAGGTACTGCGCGGGGCAGAAACGAGCATGACAACCGGAGAGGGGCAGGCCGCCGAGTGATGCGCCGATTCGCCTACGCCCGGCCGACCGATCTGGCCGCCGCCATCGCACTGTTGGCCGAGCACGGGCCCGATGCCCGCGTGCTTGCCGGCGGCACCGACCTGGTCATCGGGCTGCGCAACCGGGTGCAGGCGCCGGCGGTGGTGGTCGACGTCAAGCGCGTGCCCGAGCTTGCGCCATCTATCGGCGAGCAGGATGGGGCGCTGCGCATCTCGGCCGGCACGACGATGACCGACCTGTTGGAGTCACCGCGGGTTGCCCGGCACTTCCCGGCGCTGGCCGAGGCGGCGAGCATCGTCGGCTCGATCCAGATCCGCAATCGGGCCACGCTGGTGGGCAACCAGTGCAACGCCTCGCCGGCGGCCGACACCGCGCCGCCACTGCTCGTCTATGGGGCCGTCTTGAGCATCCACGGGCCGACTGGGGAGCGGCGACTGCCGCTCGACCAGTTCTTCGTCCGCTCAGGCGTGACCGTGCTGCAGTACGGCGAGCTTGTCACCGCGGTCTGGCTGCCGCTCCCGGAGGACAGGACGGGCTCTGCCTTCCGGCGACGGACGCGCCGGCGAGGCCACGACCTGGCCTCTGTAACGCTGGCCGTGTCGGTGTCCGAGCAAGGCCGCACGCGCCTGGCGTTCGGCAGCCTCGGGCCGCGCCCGCTCTTGTTCGAGCATGCCGGCACGGGCGAGCCGCCGCTGGAGCAGTGGTTCACCAGGGCTCAGCCATCTGCGCGGTCGCTCAGGGCCGACCCGGAGTACCGCCTGGCGATGCTGCGCGTTCTCGCCGGGCGGGCGCTGGCGGCCGCTCGGGAGAGGTTGGACGCCGCGTGATCGAGATCTCGGTCGCCATCAACGGTCGGCAGCGCACCTTCAGCGTCGAGCCGCACCAGACGCTGCTCGAGGTGCTGCGCGACGCGCTCGGCCTGACCGGCGCCAAGGAGTGCTGCCTGGTCGGCGAGTGCGGGGCGTGCACCGTTCGGCTCGACGATCGGATCGTCGATTCATGCCTGGTCCTGGCAGCCGAGGCGGACGGCGCGAGCGTGACCACCGTCGAGGGGCTGGCCGAGGGCGGTCGGCTGTCGCGCCTGCAGTCGGCCTTCCTCGAGAAGGGCGCCGTCCAGTGCGGCTTCTGCATTCCCGGCCAGCTGATCGCCGGCGACGATCTGCTGCGCCGGCACGCCCACCCCAGCCGGCCCGAGATCGAGGAGGCCATCGGCGGCAACCTCTGTCGCTGCGGCTGCTACTACCAGATCGCCGAGGCGATCGAGGCGGCGGCGGGCGACCACCGGGAAGAGCAGCCGGTGCTGGCCGAGTCGGAAGCCGTGCGCGAGATGCCGCCGCACGTGGTCGACCAG